>ERZ857757.3023-NODE-3023-length-10019-cov-2.976616_pt1 | contig 10019 bp, 6 predicted proteins | sample MGYA00519764_ERZ857757 | MGnify/ENA primary metagenome ERZ857757 (study PRJEB31778, sample SAMEA3449359) | human gut metagenome | biome: human gut; feature: human-associated habitat; material: faeces | place: United Kingdom | collected 2010/2012 ... | reverse complement strand
CAAGTGCAAAGTTGAAACACCGTGTAAAGCTGCAGGAGTGGGCGGCCCTGCAATAAATTTGCGCATAAATCTTGACGGCACCCACAGTAGGGCTTCCACGATATGCAGAAACCGCGCTGGCAGCGCCAGCGCGGTCATTTTAATTTTCCCGGGTTTCGAGCATTGCCCATGCGATCACGAAAAACGGCGTTGACAGGCACATGGAGATCCCGAAGAACGCCTGCACGCAGTACCCGAGCACTGCGCTGCCACAGATGAGAGCTGCGGGCCGTTCCCCTGCCCTGCGTACAAAGCGGACAGCGGAGCAGCCAAGCGCGCCCAGCCAGCAGAGCAGGGCGAAAAGGCCCTGATTTGCAAGGATGTTCAGATACTCGTTGTGCGCCGTATCGATCCCAGTACGGCGTACAATGTGTCCGGCTTCGTCGTACCGCTCAAAATACGCCGTAATACGGCGGGACAGCGTATCAGGGCCGCCGCCGAACAGCGGTCGCTCCTTTACTGCCTGCCAGACGTTTTTCCAGATATAGATCCGACCGGAGCCAAAATCGTCCTCCGCGCGGCCATGCAGAAGCGCGTGCGCTTCACCGAGCATTCCGGGCAGTCCCGGAAGCAGGAATACCGCGAGGAACGCCGCAAGCAGGACACCTCCAATGATGATTGTCGCTGCGCGGCGCTTTTTTTCGTCCAGCGCCAGCGGAAGCGACAGAACAAGGCTGGCTGCAGTACCGAGCAGTCCGGCGGAGACATTCATCCTGACGCTGACAGTCACGCACAGCGTCAGCGGCACAAGCAGCCAGCAGCGGCGGAGCTTCCATGCGCCATAGAAAAATGCGGGTACGGCCACGCACATCACAGCCGCCAGCAGGTCTGTATTGCCGATAGTACCGAGATATGCGCCGCTGTAGGCGGTTCCGGCATCGGAATAGGCCAGCCCCTTCGGGTACAGGCCAAGCGGGTTTCCGCCCGCCAGCTGCCAGAGCGCCAGCAGGCAGCATAGGCTCATGGCCGCGCCGAAGACGTCAAGCAGCCATGCTTTCGGGCGCGCAAGCCGCCCCAGCAGCAGGAAGACCGCGCCATACAGCGCAAGCGTCAAAAGTCCCTCGCGCCGTGAAAGACCAAGCCACGCATCAGCGCGCCACGGTGAAAGGACCGTCGAGAGCAGGCTGCACAGCACGTAACCCAGCATCAGCCATTCAGCCGGGCGGACGGCACGCAGCAGCTTGCAGAAGCAGAACGTTCTGATCTGCCGCAGTGCAGACAGCGCCGCAGCGGCGCAATAGACGATCGTCAGAAGCAAAAACAGCCGGTATTTGGCCTCCAGAATCTTGGTGTAGCCGTCCGGCCCCGTCCAGAGGAGAAATGCGCTCAGCATCAGCGCAAGGTACACATCGGAGACGGTTTCCGCCGTCCGCGCGCTGCGGTTCATCTGCGTTCCAGCGCGGCCTGCAGTGCGCCGCAGAGCGGAAGGCCGGCGGACGCGTCTGAAAGAAGAAAGACTTTAGCATATGCGGGTGTCTTGGACGCGCTGGCTGTCAGCGTCAGCTCGTTTACGCCGGTATCCGACGCGGCGATTTTCTGAACGGACAGGCCTTCCATCAGACCGTCGCTGTCATACAGCGCCAGCAGGCAGGTAAACTCCGTTCGCGCCTCCGGGGTCCCGGCGCGCATATCGCTCACGTCCACGTCCAGCAGATATTGCGTCTGACCGGCAGACGTGTCGGCGCGCAGCGTTCCGGCGAAGGCCGCAGCGGAAGTGGTGTAACTCAGCGTCGTGGGTCGCACGTCCGCGGCGGCGATGCGGCTGCCGCTGTCGTCGCGGAAAATCGCGTTTGACAGGTCAATTGCGCCGGGAACGGCGTTCTGAATCGTGAGTTTCAGCAGGCTGACTTGATCGGCGACGGGCGTAGCCGAGGCGAAGCTGGCGCGGAGCTTGCCGGGCTCAGCGTTGATCTGACAAGTACCGGAAGGCTCGGCCTGCACGGAAAGCGACTGGTCGTAGGTCAGGGTGAAGCTTCCGCCGCAGACGACGCCGCGCCCCTGTAAAACAACGGATACGACCGCAGAGCCGTCCGGCTGGATCGCACCGCCGACAGCCCAGAGCTTTGGCGCACGGTCGGATGGGAGCACCACATCGACGCTGCCGTCTTCGGCGGACGCGTCAATCGATTTTCCGTCTGTGTCGTACATACGCACGTCCGTCAGCGTGACGGCGGACGTATCCCCCGCCGTTCCGACGGTGCGGAACATGGCGGCGCAAAGCTCTCCTGTAGAGAGCGGCTGCGTGCCGCTGAAGCTGACGTGCACCGTACCGGGCTGCGGCTCGTTCCATGTCAGAAGCTCGACGGCCGGGTGCAGCTTCAGAACCGAGGTCAGCTGCAGGCAGTCCGGGTCATATTGCAGGGTGAAATTTCCGCCTGCTGGGGATAACTCCCCTTCCAGCCTGACCGTCATGCGGACAGAGCGGCTCTCCACTGTCTGTTCGCGGCTGAGGGTCAGGCGGGCGGTGCTGCGGGAAATGCTTCCCTTTTCGGCCGTTGCCGGGACGGACCTGCCGGTTTCGTCATACAGGCGGATGCTTTTCAGCGTGAGGGCGCTGCCAGTTTCCGGCGTCGCCGCAGAAACGCGGAATTGCAGCGTGCAAAGGCTGGTGTTTTCCAGTGCAGTCGTCGACACGAATGTCACGAGCAGCAGACCGGGCTGTTCGTGGTTGAAGACGCACATTGCGCCGTCTGCGCCGCTCCATTGGAGCAGCTCAATCTCATCTGCGTCATACGCAAGCTCGAATCTGCCGCTGTACACGCTGCCGGTCAGGCGCACCTGCACCGAGACTGTCTCGCCTGCGCGGCCGCTGGCCGAGGTGATCGAGAGTGCGCGGCCCTCGGCCTGTGCGAAGGGCGTGCAGAGGGTGAGCAGGAGCGTCAGGACGAGGAGCAGTGGGAAAAGTCTTTTTTTCATGGCGCGGCCCCCGTCAGTTGAGGCTCGGGAAGAGTCTTGCATCGTAGCGCAGGATCAGGATCGCGTCGCCCGCGTCGATCAGACCGTCGTGGTTGACGTCCGCAGCGGCTTCCTGCTCCGGCGTGAGCGTAATGAGACCCACGGAGGCGCGCAGGCAGAGCAGTGCGTCGGCCGCGTCGATATAGCCGTCGCCGTTTACGTCGCCCAGCTGGGCGGCAGCGGTGACGATGATCTTGATCTCGGCGGAATAGCCGCCGTCGACCGTTGTAGCGGTGATGGTCGTTTCGCCGACGGACAGAGCCGTTACGATACCCGTGCGGGAGACGGTCGCGGTCTGCTCGTCGCTGCTTACCCAGGTCAGGTTTTTGACGGTCGCGTCGTCCGGGGCGATGATGGGCTGGAGTGTGACGGTGCTGCCCATCATGAGCGTATGCGTCTGCTCGTCAAACCGGATGCCGGTCACGCGGACGCGTTTTGGCTGGACAGTCACGATGCAGCTGGCGCGGTAGTCCCCCGCTGCCGCCGTTACGACGGTAACGCCCGCAGAAAGCGGCGTGACCTTGCCGTCCTGACTGACGGTGGCGGCAGTTTGGTTGCTGGACGTCCAGCGGATGGTCGCTTCTGTGCCCTCGGGCTTCAGCGTCGCGGTCAGCTGTTCGGCCTCTTCTCCGGCGTAGAGCGTCAGCGTATAGCGGTCGAGCGAGACGCCGGTCAGGCCGGACTCGCCGGGCTGTTCGCCGGTGACGGTGATGGTGACGGACGAAGTGGCTTCGCCGATGCTCGCCGTGATCACCGCTTCACCCTGTCCAACAGCGACGACCTTGCCGTTGGAGAGCACGCGGAGAACAGAGGGGTCGGAGCTTTTCCAAGAAACGTACTTAATATAGCTGTCAGCGTCCACATTTGCTTCCAGCATTGCCGAACTGCCGACGGTGAGGGACTGCGGCGCATTGGAAATTGAAATATCTGACAGCAGCTTTTCCGACCAGGTAACACGGACAACTGCTTCGACCCGTTTTTCATTCCCTTCCGAGTATCCGTTGGAGAAGACAAGCTCTGCGTGCCCATCAGGAGTGTTGGGTGCAGTCAGGTATCCCGTTTCTAAATCGTATGTCAGTGCTTCATCTTCGGATTCGACTTTCAAACTATTGCGAATCTCCGGGCTGAACCACAGATCAAGAAATACGGATTCGTTCGGGCGCATGGCTATGCTTTCTGCTGCTCCAATTTTATCGTTGTGGGTATAGTACCGGATACGAATCGGGCGCATGGGTTCATTTTCTGCATTCAGATTTACATCATATTCAGGTACTTTGAGGTAGTAGACTCCGTCCGCGGAAACCTGGAAGCTGAAACTGGCATAATAGGAATCTTTCATGTATTTTCCGTCAGCATCATAGACATAAATATGGTCTTTTGGTGTGTTTCCACCATCATCAAGTTGAATCTGTACGACTTCTCCGGCCTTGCGCTCGCCGATGGAGAAATAGCCACTCTGCCACACGTCCTGCCATTCTCTTTCTTTTAGAGGTGAAGCTGTTGCTATCGTGTTGTTATTCAGATGAGACACCAGCTTGTAGCAAATGTTCAATTTTTTTACGCGTGTAAAATATTGAGATAAATCGCATTTAGCCAGCAGATAATAGGTACCCGGTTCCAAATCCCAAGCATAATTCTCTGTAGTTTTCGAAGTTGAACTTACTATATCGAATTCATAGAGACTGCCATCATCCTGATTGTCGAAATATGCTTCCCGGTAGAGTTTGAAATACACAGGGTCGCCTTTTTTGCCCGTGTCTGTTTTAGAGACATTCAGCAGCAATACCTTCTGGTCACCCTCCGGCACAGTAAACCGGAACCAATCCATGTCATTCAGCGCAGAAATATCAAATGCTTGCGTAAAATCCTCATAAAGCGGCGTAGCATGGTACCATACATCGTTATCCTCGATTTCTTCTGGGGGGATCAGTGAAATCGTCGTTGAGCAGATTCTTTCACTGGAGCCGCCGGTCAATTCGATATAATAAAGTCCTTTTTCTTCAAATTTCCAATAAAAATTAGAAGCCGATTTCCTTCCGAACGAATCTTCATGCCAAACTGACTTTGCCTTATCTCCGTATTCCACAAGGGCCTGCCCGGTATAAACCATGGCCTGTATTCCCGCGCAGTCGGAACTGACGTGCAGCGTCATGTGATCCTCCGGAACAGTAAAGCAGAACCAATCCGTGTCGCCGCTGTTTAGGACATGAGAAATCAGCTGCCCCGGCTCGATATAGGCTGCGTCGAGCCAGGTATCGTTGCTTTCATAGGGATCGTCGCCGCCCTCCTCCACGCGGATGCGGAGCGGCACACGCTGGATGTTACTGCCTTTCGCGGACAGTTTAATTGTGTACTGCCCCTGTTGGCTGCAGGAAAGAATGCGTGAATGTCGAGGAGATATAACTTTCGACGCTACAACAGTTCCATCCGGCGCGTAAACCTCATAGGTTATTTCCTCCGTTTTTCCCGGTTCAACATTCAATAAACGGAGCGTATAGAACTTTGATTGTCCTTCCTCCGGCACTGCTTCAAAGCTGAACCAATCCGCATCGCCGATTCCACCAATGCTGAACGCCGCGTCTGTGCCGATTGGCAGCGGAGTCGCAGTCTCTTTCGTGTCGTTCAGCTCGTTTTCATCACCGTCCAGCAGACGAATCTCCATGGAGCGAGATATGTCTTTGGACGCCGTCATATCAAGGTCAAAGTGGTGCGCCCCCGGCTGTGCCGTATGCAAAAAAATAGTCCCATTCTTTTGGATATCATATGAGCCATTCCAATGCAGGCGAAAAACAGTTCTATCCGCATAATTAAAACCACCGAAGGTCAATGATATGTCCTGTCCAGGCTTGTCTGTTGTAATTACAAAAGAATCCCAGTCACTATAGTCCAGTGCAAATTTTACAATGTCGCCGTCATGCAGTTCGGTTGGAATTACATCATTGGGTTCCTGTTCGTCATTTCTGTATTCGTGCAGAACAAAACGAACCGTCATCGGAAATTTTGCCGATGACGACGCGCTCAGATCAACATTCTTTTCGCCGTGCTCTCCCAAGTTATATATGCCATTTGTTCCATAGGCTGTGCGTCCGGCGATTTTCAACGAGGTAAAATCCTTGCTTTCAGTCAGCCATTCAACCTGCACACGCATACCGTCAATCGGTGCTGTGAGCGTATAGCGGAATATCCCATCTTCCTCAAACGTCATCTCTATCGGCTGCTCAAGCTCAATGCTGGTTCGCTCAGGCGCTGCCGCAAGCACTGTTCCACACAGCAGCAGAAGCAGCGTCAGCAGCATCCATGTCCATCTTCCAACTCGTTTCATGGTTCAGGCTCCTTTTCTTGTATCTGTCTGCTTACAGTATAGCGCGCTTTTCTCCGGAGTTCAACCGTATTTCGCTGCAAAACCGGGCAAAAACCGCCTCCGCAGCCGGGAAAGCTGCGGAGGCGGGGGCGCGTTTCTAAAACGCGCAGAATCTCTGTAGGGGCCAACGACTCTGTCGGCCCGCAGAAAGCAGAGGATCTACAGAAATCTTCGGCGAATTCAGGTGCACCTCCGCGCTGGATCGTAGGGGCCGGCGGGAGGCATACTGTAAAAAAGGGAGGGCGGACAGAGTCGTCCGCCCCTACGGTGTAATATTCAGGACAGCAGCATTTTGTCGTTGGCTTCGTCGCTGCCGCTGGCGCGGGAGAACATGGCGAGAAGATCCGGGACGGTCAGCTTTTTCTTTTCTTCGCCGGACACGTCCACGACGACCTGACCGGCGTCCATCATGATGAGGCGGTTGCCATGGGCAATGGCGTCTTTCATGTTATGCGTGATCATCAGCGTGGTCAGCCCGTGCTCCTGCACGATGCGGTCAGACAGGTCAAGCACCTTGGCTGCCGTGCGCGGGTCGAGCGCGGCGGTGTGCTCGTCGAGAAGCAGCAGCTTCGGCTGCTGCAGCGCCGCCATCAGGAGCGTCAGTGCCTGCCGCTGGCCGCCGGAGAGCAGACCGACCTTCGCGGTCATGCGCTCCTCAAGGCCGAGATTGAGCGCATGCAGGCGCTTCTGGTACTCGGCGCGCTCCGCCTTTGTGATGCCCCATTTCAATCCCCGGTGCTGCCCGCGGCGGGCGGCGAGGGCGAGGTTTTCTTCGATCTGCATGGTGGGCGCGGTGCCCATCATGGGATCCTGAAACACGCGGCCGAGAAGCGCGGCACGCTTATGCTCCGGCAGGCCGGTGACGTCCGTGCCGTCAATGACGATCTTGCCGCTGTCGATCTGGAACGAGCCCGCAATGGCGTTCAGCATAGTCGACTTCCCTGCCCCGTTGCCGCCGATGACAGTGACGAAATCGCCGTCGTTCAGGGTCAGATTCAGGTCATTCAGCGCCGTTTTGGCGTTGACCGTACCGGGGTTGAAGGTTTTGCAGACATTGATAAGCTCAAGCATGGCGCGATTCCTCCTTTTTGGCTTTTCCATGGAACATTTTGCCCTTCCAATACGGAATGGCGAGGAAGAGTGCGACGATCAGCGCCGTGATGAGCTTTAAGTCGTTGGTGTTCAGACCGAGCTGCAGCACGATCTGGAGCACGATGTAGTAGATGATCGCGCCGATGGAAACGGCCAGCAGCGTGAGGCCGAAGTTCGTGAAGATCTTGCCGAAGATGACCTCGCCGATGATGACGGCGGCAAGGCCGATGACGATGGCGCCGCGGCCCATGTTGATGTCGCTCGAGCCCTGATACTGCGCCAGCAGTGCGCCGGAGAGGGCGACAAGACCGTTCGAGACCATCAGGCCAAGCACAATATTCGAGTTCGTGTTGATGCCCTGTGCACGCGCCATGTGGGGGTTTGCGCCGGTCGCGCGCAGCGAGCTGCCCTTCTCCGTGCCGAAGAACCAGTACAGGATGGCGATGACCGCGGCTGTGAAGAGAAGCAGTAGCGGCAGGGGATTGTTCATCGAGAGCTCGCGCACATAGCGCTGCGAAAGCAGCAGCGGATATTTATCAACGCTGAGTGCCTGGTTTGCCTTGCTGTCCATGATGCGCAGATTGATCGAATACAGCGCAAGCTGCGTCAGGATACCGGCGAGAATGGCCGGAATACCGCAGCGCGTGTGGAAAAGACCGGTGACGAGGCCTGCCAGCATACCGGCGAGCATCGCGCACAGCAGGGCGATCCAGGGATTGAAGCCGCCGCGGATCAGCATGACGCAGACAGCGCCGCCGGTTGCCAGCGAGCCGTCGACGGTCAGGTCCGCCACGTCCAGAATGCGGAAGGTGATGTAAACGCCGATGGCCATAATGCCCCAGGCGAGACCCTGTGCGGCAGCGCCGGGCAGGGCGTTCATCAGCGACGAAAGAAAACTCATGGGTTCTCTCCTCCTATCTCTTGTTGAGGCAGGAACGGGCTAAGCCCGTCCCTGCCTGCGGGGGGATGTGATCAGATTACTCTTCGATGGCAGTGTAGCCCTCGAGAGGCTCGATGCCGAGCGTCTCGCACATGGAGGCGTTGTACTTCGGGGTGGCCTCGGTGAACTCAATGGGCATCTCGGAGATGTCGGCCTCGCCGGTCAGGATCTTGGCGGCCATCTTACCGGTGGTCACGCCGAGGTCATAGTAGCTGATGGAGAGGGTCGCGACGCCGCAGCCCTTGCAGATGCCCTCTTCGCCGCAGATGGCAGGCACGCCCGCGGGAACGAGAACGTTTGCGATGGCCTCGGTGTTGGAAGCGGCGGTGTTATCGGTGGGGACGTAGACAACGTCGGAGTAGTCGGCAGCGGACTGCGTGACGGAAGCGACGTCGTTGGTGTCGGTAAAGGCAAATTCCTTCGTTTCAATGCCCTTGTCGGAGAGGCACTTGGCGACCTCTCCGATCTGGTAGCGGGAGTTGGGCTCGGCGGAGCAGAATAGCAGGCCGACCTTCGTGGCATCGGGGAACCATTCGGTGATCATGTTGGCCTGAGCCTCGAGGTCAGCGAGGTCGGAGGTGCCGGAGATGTTGCCGCCGACAGTGCCGTTGAAGTCATCAATATCAAGAGCAACGCCGTAAGCGGTGATGGAAGTGCCGAGGATGGGGATGTCGCTCGTGGCGGCAGCGGCGGCGGTCAGCGCGCCGGTGGCGTTCGCCATGATGAGGTCGACCTTGTCGGAGACAAAGCCGTTGACGATGGTAGAGCAGTTGGCGCTGTCGCCGGAAGCGTTCTTGTTCTGGAATTCGACCTGGCCGGGCAGAGCCTCATTCAGCGCGTCGATGAAGCCCTGGGTGGCAGCGTCGAGTGCCTCGTGCTGCACGAGCTGGCAGATGCCGACGGTGTACTTCGTGCCTTCGCCGTCGGTGCTGCCCTGATTGTCGTCCTGTGCGGCCTTATCGCCGCAGCCGGTCAGACCCACGCTCAGGCTGAGAACGAGGGCAAGAGAGGCAACAAGAGAAATGATGCGTTTGGTGTTCATGCTTTTTTTCCTCCAATTTTTATTTCTCGCTGATAACAATAAAACCCGCTGTAAGGACTTGTGGTCCATACGGCGGGTTCCTTGACTCAACTCTTTTTGAAGTGACCTTCAAGTGTTGGTTCGAAAGACCTTTCAGCTACGGGCATCACAAATCGCTCTTACCTTGTCCTTAAAGTAAAAGTAAGAGTAATAGTAAAAGCGATATGCAACGTTGCTTACAACAGTCTTCATCACTCAAGCTCCAAGTCCTTTCAAAAAGGATGGTAGTAATATAGCACACACAAAAATGGCCGTCAATAGCATTTTTATCCAAAAAACACTATTTATGTAGGAATTTGGCAGGGCACAGCACCGAAAAGTATGCTATTTGCATTAGGAAACGGCATGGGTGTGTTCGCAAAGCTCATTGATCTTCTGCTGTAAGCCCTTGAAATCTTCAAACGACTCGGGCCTGCGGCGCGGATCGCGCAGCAGTGCCGCGGGGTGATACACGGCCATCATCTGAAAGCCGTTCTTTTCGAACCACTGCCCGTGCTCGCGCGTGATCTTGAAGTCGGGCTTGATGATGCGCATGGCCGCGATGCGCCCGA
>ERZ857757.3019-NODE-3019-length-10026-cov-3.098385_pt1 | contig 10026 bp, 8 predicted proteins | sample MGYA00519764_ERZ857757 | MGnify/ENA primary metagenome ERZ857757 (study PRJEB31778, sample SAMEA3449359) | human gut metagenome | biome: human gut; feature: human-associated habitat; material: faeces | place: United Kingdom | collected 2010/2012 ... | reverse complement strand
GCCCCATCGTTATTGGCCAGGCCTGCGAGTTCGACTACTCCGGCACCCAGGCCTGCAAGGTGCTCAAGGAGGACGGCTTTGAGGTCATCCTGGTTAACTCCAACCCGGCGACCATCATGACCGACCCGGGTCTTGCCGACCGAACCTATGTCGAGCCCATCACCGCCGAGTTTATCGAGCGCGTAATCAAGAAAGAGCGCCCGGACGCGCTGCTGCCCACGCTGGGCGGCCAGACCGGTCTGAACGCCGCCGTCGAACTGGCAAAGGACGGCACGCTCGACAAATACGGCGTCGAGATGATCGGCTGCGACCTGGCCGCTATCGAGCGCGGCGAGGACCGCAAGCTCTTTAACGAGGCCATGGCCGAGATTGGCCTGGAGGTCGCGCGCTCGGGCTATGCCTACAGCGTGGCAGACGCCGAGGCCATCGCCGAGCGCGTGGGATATCCCTGCGTGCTGCGGCACAGGCGCTGGCATAAATGCTGTGCGTGTGCACAACGGCGTTTGCTTCCGGCAGTGCTTTATATATTGCAAGGTGCAAAGGCAATTCGCTGCTTGGTATTAATGCTCCGTCAAGCGTTTGTCCTGCTGCATCAACTATGGTTATATCATCAGGCGTTAAATTGTCATAACCGCGGCCGGAGGGAGTTATTGCATAAGCATTTTTGTTTATTTTAATGCTTATGTTGCCCCACGAACCCGGCAGCATATTCTGCCCTGCCATTTTTTGTGCAGCTTTAACAATTTGTGCCCTTGCTTTTTCAACAGCTTCGTTTTCCATAATTATTCGGCGTGCAGGTAAGCGTATTGTTCCGGAGTTAAGGTATCAATGCCTGCGCCCATTGCTTCAAGCTTCAGCGCGGCAATTTCCGTATTCAGTTCTTCCGGCAGTACATAAAGGTTATTTTGCAGTTCACCTTTATGCTCCAGCAGATATTTCATGGCAAGGAACTGCATGGCGAAAGAAAGGTCCATAACTTCTACCGGATGGCCGTCGCCGCAGGCAAGGTTTACAAGACGGCCTTCGCCCAGCAGGTTGATTTTTTTGCCGTTAGGCATGGTATAGGTTGTAATGTTTTTGCGTACTTCGTAAGCAGGTTCAACGGTCATTGCTTCCAGGTCTTTAACGTTAATTTCAACGTCAAAATGGCCTGCGTTGGCAAGGACTGCGCCGTCTTTCATCAGCGGGAAGTGTTCTTTGGTAATTACATCTTTGCAGCCTGTTACGGTTACAAAGAAATCGCCGTATTTAGCTGCTTCACGCATCGGCATTACGCGGAAACCATCAAATACTGCTTCAATGCCTTTAATCGGGTCAATTTCGGTAACGATAACGTTTGCTCCCAAACCTTTGGCACGCATGGCAACGCCTTTGCCGCACCAGCCGTAGCCTGCAACAACAACGGTTTTGCCTGCAACGGCAAGGTTGGTGGTACGCATAATGCCGTCCCAGGAAGATTGGCCGGTACCGTATCTGTTATCGAACAGGTATTTGCAGTAAGCGTCATTAACGGCAATCATCGGAAAAGCCAGTTTGCCGGCTTCATTAAGTGCCTTTAAGCGGTGTACGCCGGTAGTTGTTTCTTCGCTGCCGCCGATAAGGTTCGGAATCAGCTCGCGGCGGGTGCTGTGCAGCATATTAACAAGGTCGCCGCCGTCGTCGATAATAAGCGAAGGTTTTGTATCAAGCGCTTTGCTTAAATATAAATCGTATTCTTCCTGCGAGCAGGCATGGGTGGCAAAAACGGTAATTCCGCTGTCAGCCAGAGCTGCGGCAACGTCATCCTGCGTGGAAAGCGGGTTGCTGCCGGTAACAACTACGTTTGCGCCGCAGTTTTTAAGAGTCTGGGCAAGATATGCGGTTTTGGCTTCCAGATGAATGGTTACAACCATATTTAAACCGTCAAAAATTTTCTTTTCTGCATAACGCTCGTTTAGAATGTTAAGCAGCGGCATATGCTCTTTAACCCAGGCAATTTTCTGATGCCCGGTAGGTGCAAGGGCAATGTCTTTAATCATGCTATTCATTAAAAATTTCCTCCTTGATTTTAAGCTGCAATTTTTTTATATTCTCCCGATAAGGCGGTTTAATAACGCCGTATTCGGTAATAATGCCGCTGATAAGAGCGGCCGGTGTAACATCAAAAGCAGGGTTGTAGGCTAAGGCTTCAGGCGGCGCGGTAACAACCCCCTGCAAGGTTTTTACTTCCTGTGCGCTGCGCTCTTCTATCGGAATCCCGCTGCCGTCTGTAATGGAAAAATCAAAAGTGCTTACGGGTGCGGCAATGTAAAACGGTATACCGTGGTATTTAGCGGCCAAAGCCACGCCAAAGGTGCCGATTTTATTTGCAGTATCGCCGTTTAACGCAATACGGTCCGCCCCGGTAACAACGGCGTTAATGCCTTTTTGCTGCATAGCCCATGCTGCCATGTTATCGGTAATAACGGTAACGGGAATTTTATCTTCCATAAGCTCCCATACCGTAAGGCGGGCACCTTGCAGAAGCGGGCGTGTTTCATCGGCGTAAACCATATCTATTTTACCCTGGGCAAAGGCTTCGCGGATAACGCCGAGAGCCGTGCCCCACCCGCAGGTTGCCAGTGCGCCTGCGTTGCAGTGCGTTAAAATATGGGTATGCGGCGGTAAAAGCTCAGCGCCGTACCTGCCCATTTTTTTATTGCATTCAATGTCATCATTGTAAATTTGCTGTGCCAGTTTTTCCAAAGCGCAGGCAATTTCGCTCTGCGTTTTTCTTTTATCTGTCAGGCGTTCTGCCTCAGCGTAAAGCTTGTTGGCAGCCCAGGCAAGGTTTACTGCCGTAGGGCGTGCTGCAATAAGTTCATTTTTTATTTCTTCGTAGGCAGGCAAATTACAGCGGTTTTCCGCCATAAGCTGCTGCCAGCCCAAAACCATGGCAAAACCGGCTGCTGCGCCGATTGCCGGTGCACCGCGGACTTCCAGCTTTTTTATTGCCTCGCCCACGCGGCGGTAAGTACCGCATTTTATAAAACTGATTTCTACAGGCAGTTTAGTCTGGTCTAAAATTTCCAGCGCGTTCTGCTGCCATTCCATTGTTTTAACCATAACAGCCTCTTACAGTTTAAAACCGCCAAATTCTGCCATGCAGTGCGCACAGCCGCATTCTGTTTCGTCAGCGCCGTTATCGGCAATAAAGGCTTCAATCAGGCGGGCCATGTTTTTACCGCTTTGAGCCATAGCTTCCACAACTTCGCTGTGAGAAAGCGGTGTCGGCGAAATGCCTGCTGCCATATTGGTTACAATGCTGCAGTTTGTATAGCACATTTCCGCTTCGCGTGCCAGTACTGATTCCGGAATGTTGGTCATGCCTACAAGGTCGCCGCCCAGCATGGCGAACATTTTAATTTCCGCTGCGGTTTCAAAACGCGGGCCTTCGGTGCAAACATAGCAGCCTGTTTTGTGGAACGGAATATCTGTTTTTTCGAGGCATTTAATAACTTTTGCACGCAGGCGCGGGCAGTACGGATTGGTAAAATCCACATGAGCCACTCCGCGTTCCGGTGTATCGTAAAAAGTATTAACGCGGCTTTTGGTAAAATCAATCGCCTGGTCGCAAACAACAAAATGCCCGGCTTTCATCTCTTTATTTAAAGAGCCTACTGCCGTGGTTGCAAAAATTTCTTCTGTGCCAAGGCTTTTTAAAGCCCAGATATTGGCACGGTAATTTACTTTATGCGGCGGAACGCTGTGCCCTGCACCGTGTCGTGTAATAAAAACAACCTGATTGCCGTACAGCGAGCCCATTTTGCAAAGCGCATCGCCGTAAGGCGTTTTAATAACCTTTTCTTCAAATCCTCCAAGTGCATCGGGGCTGTAAACCCCGGTACCACCGATAATAGCTATTTTGCGCATAATAACCTCCTAATTATTGAGTCTGTCTATCAGTTTAACCAAATCATCCATTTTATTTAAAACATAATCCGGTTTGCCTTCATTCAAAATAAAATCCCAGTCAAAACTGGTATAACGTACTGCTGCCGTTAAACAGCCGGCACCTTTGGCACTTTGCAAATCATAAGGGCTGTCGCCTACGCCGATACAGTCACTGCCGTTCAGCTTTAAGTTTTTTAAAGCCATCAGGCTCGGTGCCGGAAGAGGCTTATGTTCTTCGCAGTCCTGGCAGGTAACAACCGTTTCAATATATTTATCAAGCCCGTAACAGGCAAGCCCGCGCAGCGCCATCGGGCGCTTTTTAGATGTTACAACAGCCATTTTTATGCCGCGCTTTGCAAGCTGTGCCAATGCTTCATTAACGCCGTCAAACGGCTGAATAAGCTTATCGTGCTGGCTGCGGTGGTAGTCACTGTAAGCAGTGCAAAAATCTTCTATCATGCTTTCGGGCATATAGGCTTTTGCTGCGGTGCGCAGCGGCAGCCCAAAACCTGCAACAAGCGCTTCTTTCGACGGAACCGGCAGCCCAAACTCCACAAAAGTATGGCGGAACGATTCCAGAATCAGCGGCGTTGTATTAATCAGTGTCCCGTCAAGATCAAATAAAACTCCTTTTATCTTCACAAAAAACTCCTTAATTTTAGTCAGCATTTATCATCTAATCATACCATATTTAAGCTTTAAAATAAAGATTTATAACGCTGCGTAAAAATTAAACCTCTCAAAAAATTTTGAGAGGTTCGTTATACTCAATATTTTTCCAAAATCATAATTCCGTCTTTTTCTTTAACAATGCGCAGGTTCTGAATTGCTTCGGGATTTTGCAGGCGTTTAAATTCCAGCCTGCGTACAACCACATATTTAGGCGTATTATCGCTGACGGCTTTTTGCAGAGCATCTGTTTTTGGCAGCATTTCCTCACCGGCAATACCGGTGTAATACATAAAACCGGGGCGCAAAAACTTATCTACATAAAGCGGCTTGGATGTATCGCAGCCCGCCACAAATTCGGCAGCCATTGTTTTTACGCTGAAACGGTCTGCAACCGGCGGTAAGATAAACGAAAACGCAATCAGCATTGTTAAAAAGCCCATTGCCGCATGCAGATAACCGGCAAAAATAACATCGCGCTCGCGCCATAAAAACCAGATGATTACCAAACCTACCACAAAGGTTGTGCCGCTGAGCACAGACGCTTCCAGAAATGCTTCCGGCAGCTGATTACCGCCGATAAGCCAGCCTGCTCCCAAAAGCCCGAACATAATTACTGTGCCAATAACCCACGAAAGCAGTGATTCTCCGCGCTGCTTTTCAAGCCTTGCAAGATTCCAGCCGATAATAATTGCAAGTGCCGGAAACATAGGCAAAATATAAGAAACGAGTTTGGTTTGGGAAATGCTGAAAAACAGCAGTACAAACACCCACCAGATATTGAAAAATGACATTTTAACAAGTTCTTCGCTGCTTGCTTCGGATATGGAAGCACGTATTGACTGCAATAGCAGGCCAGTCCATGGGAACATGCCCAAAATTATTACCGGCAGATAATACCACCACAAAACACGGTCGGGGTGTTCCGGCGTAGTAAAACGCGTCAGATTATGAAAACCAAGAAAAGTATTGATAAATTCCATGCCATGCACCTGATACATCAAATAATACCACGGTGCTGCAATGGCAAAGTAAACAACAAGCCCGCGGATAACGTGCATTTTTAAAATTTCACGTAAATTACCGGTAAAAAGCAGATGTAGGAAAATAATAGCACCGGGAAAAACTATGCCGATGGGGCCTTTGGTTACAGTGGCCAGAGCCATGGCAATATACATTACCCAGTACCATTTATGCTGGTAACACAAAAGCGCGGCTGTCATAAAAAACAATAAAGTCGTATCGGTAACTGCGGCCTTGCCAAGATAGAAAAACTCCACGCAGGTAGTTAAAACAATGGATGCCCAGAATCCGGCACGTTCCGAAAAAATATTGCTTACCGAAAAATAAAGCATTACCGAAGTTGCAACGGCCATTAACGCCGCCGGAAAACGCGCTGCCGCTTCCCCATCACCAAAAAGGCCTATTGAAGCAGCTACCAGCCAGTAGTACATCGGCGGCTTGTCATACCAGAAATTGTCAAAAATACGCGGCGATAAGTAATCGTTGTACTTAATCATTTCACGTGCGGTTTCCGCATAAACCGGTTCGTCCGGGTCAAAAAGCGGTACGGAACCTATTCCCCACAAAATGGTTACTAAAGCTAAAACTGCAATAATAATCAGGCTTTGGAGATTTAAATTTTTCATTAAAGACCTTCCTTCCGGCGTGCCAAGTAGTCGTTATATGTTTTCGGAATGCCATGCTCTATATCCATTTGCGGTACAAAGCCAAGCAGAGCTTCCAGTTTTTTATTGCTTAAAACAGAACGGAAAATATCACCGCTGCGCGCTGGCGCATAGTTTACCGTAAGTTCATGCCCGCAGGCAGATTTAAAAGCTTCAAGCAGGCTGTTGAGCGATGTTTCTTTACCTGTTGAAATATTAATAACATTATAGCCAGTAAGCGCAACTGCTTTAGCCGCAGCCTGCGCAATATCGCCGGCATAAACAAAATCACGTGTTTGTTCGCCGTTGCCGAAAACCGTCAAAGGCTTATTCTGAACCAGCAGCTTGCAGAAAATGCTGATAACGCCGCCTTCTCCCCCTTCCCCCTGACGCTCGCCGTAAACGTTGGCAAAGCGCAGCACCGTGCAGTTTATGCCGTACAAATCGTGGTAAACGCGCATATAATGTTCGGATGTCATTTTGGTAATGCCGTAGCAGGATGTCGGCAAAAGCGGCAAATCTTCGCTAAGCGGAATGTTGGGGTTATCTCCGTAAACGGCTGCGCTTGATGAAAATACCACTGATTTAACATTGTATTTGCGGCAGCATTCCAGAATATTAATCAGCCCCAGCAAATTAACATTGCAGTCCTCCTGCGGGTGCTGCAAAGAATACGGAACCATTGTCTGCGCGGCAAAATGAATAACGGCATCAAAATGTTCTGCTGCAAAAAGAGCATTAACGGCGAATTCATCACAAACATCGCCTACGCACAGTTTCATATTTGCCGGTACATTTTTGGCAGAACCGCTGGAAAGATTGTCGAAAACAACTGTTTCATGCCCATGCTGTGCATTAAAGTATTCCAAAAGATGAGAGCCGATAAAACCGGCTCCACCTGTAACAAGTAATTTCATCAGTTCTCTCTCTCTTTCAAATTATTGGCAGCAATAATGTTTGAACCAAAAGCGCGGATGGAAATAAAAGCACCCAGCAAAAACGGGAAATACTCGGCCGTAAAACGCCAGAGCACTGCCATAATGCCTACCATGCCTTCCGGCAGAAGCGATGCAAACAGCACGATAAAACCTGCTTCGGCAATGCCGCTGCCGCCCGGAGTGGGTGAAAAATATAAAACCAGGTTTAAAAGCACCATCCTGCCCATAACCTGCAGCCAGTCAAATTGAATATTCATGCCTAAAAAGAACATCGGCACAGTAGCGTAAATGCCCAAAAGGCTGATGCCCGATTCAATAAAAGCACGCAGAATCATCAAAGGATGCCTGCCCATAATAAACGATGCTTTTTTGAATTCATAATAGCTGTTAAAGCATTTGCGCCTGTAATCGTGCGATAGCTTGCCTGTCAGCGCAACCAGCCAGAACTCCGGATAGCGCGTACGCATAAGCAGCACCACTGCCACAGGTATGGAAATAAATATTATGGATACTGCTGCGATAACTGCCGGCGGCATCCATTCGCTTAAAAAAGCGTCATTATACAAAACAAACGGTACCAGTAAAATTAAAAAAGTTATCGACATAATTGTGCGCACAAAAACAATTACCGTTGCTTTGGCAACAGGCACATTCGCCCTTTTCATAAACATAATCTGGGCTATTGCGCCACCGCTGGCACCGGGAGTAAGCACTGCCAGAAAATAATTGCTTAAAACTACATTGATAACTTCTTTAATGCTCAGGCGTTCATCCGTTACACGCGCCAGAGTCATCAGCCTGAGCCCGTCAAAAATAAGCCCAACGGCCAAAATACCGAAGGCTGCCGCAATGCTCCACGGCTTGAACATGGTTAAATATTCAAGCGCCCTTATATCAAATGTAAAGTAGATAACCGCTGCCGGTATCAGGACAATAATTACAAAAACCAGCAGCAGCCTGCCTATCAATTTTTTGTTCATAATTAAAGCCTGCCAAAATTAATTAGTTCTATTCCCTGTTCACGGGCAATGTTTTTATTGCTTTCAGACAAAAAAGCATTTAACTCATCATGCCAATGATAACCCCATTTGAAGTTTTGTGCAAGCAAAACATTATCTGCCCCGGGATGAGTCATTATTTCACTCGTTCCATCAGGCAAAGCAAGCAAAATGTTTTTAACCAGAAGTTCATTTAAGTTGCCGCCTGCCAGCATGCCAAAAAAGTGCTGCGGGTAAATAAGCCCTGCTTTTTTTGCCTTGCTTTTTGCCAGCGCGCTGCAAAAGCTCAAACCGTCCCTGCCTATTTTTCTGCCGGCTCCGGCGCTAAACCCGCCTGTCCAAAAAATATTTTCTTCCGGCATTCTTATTTTGCGTATACCGTATTCTCTGCATAAGCGTATAACCATACCGGCAATGCCCGGCAGCACGTGCATGTGCTGATGGCTGTCGATATGTGTGGGTTTAATTCCGGACTCCAGCACCTTTTCTATCTGTGCGCGCAGTTCCTGTTCGAGTTCACTCCTCTTTATACTACCAGTATACCATTTTTTTGCAAAAACTGTATAATCTTCTGCAAAAACTCCCTGCGAAGTAAGCAAAGAATTTACACCTTTTTTTAAAACAGGCGCAACTCCGCCAACAAGAGTTAAATGAATTCCGATTCCAAGCTCAGGATTTTGGACAGCAAGATTTGCCGCTTCCTTAAAACAAGGAGCGCTTGGCATAATCGACGTGCTTGTAATCATGCCTTTTTGGTGCCCTTCTATAATTCCTTTATTAATCAATGGATGCAGACCGAAATCATCGGCATTAATTATCAGTTTTTTCATAAATTCTCCGGTTATATACGTTTATAATTGGCAAAATGCAATTTAACAAAATTTGCAAGGCTTTCCCTGCCAAATTTTTCCGCAATCATGCGTGCACAATTAGTTGCAGCGTCACTTCCGCCTTTGGGAAGCGGCATGCCTGCCTGTACTTCCAATTCTGCCATAATGCGAAGAAACTCGGCGCGAGCCAATACCGAGGCGGCTGCTACGGCAATATCTGCTTCTGCTTTGGGCATCTGCACAACTTTAATAGCGGGATATTTTTCGTGAATGCGCTGCGTTATATCATTATGCACGGCAAAACGGTCTACAAGGGCATAACCGCAGTTTGGGCATTTGCCGCTTTTAACCGCGCCCGACGGCCGCCGCCTTGCCAAACGCGACATGGATTTGGACATGGGCGCTTTGCGCAGCCGTTATACGCCGGAAGAAGTTATCGGCAGGCTCGCCTTTTTAGCCGGGCTGATTGATAAAGAAGAACCTGTAAAAGCGTCAGAACTTCTTTCTTTATTTGACTGGCAGAAAATACCAAAGGAAAACATTATTGTTAATAACTAAAAAATCCTCCGCCACAAAGCGGAGGATTTTATTTCTTAACGAACGTTAAATACCTTGCCCGGATTTAAAATTCCTTTCGGGTCAAGCGCGGCTTTAATAGCACGCATCATTTTCATTTCGACAGGGTCGGTATATTTTTCCATAGCGGGCAGCTTCTTGGCGCCAATGCCGTGCTCGCCGCTCAGGCGTCCGCCAAGGCTGTAAACATAAGCATAGGCTTCGGCGTGGAATTCGCTGAGCTGTTTTTCCCATTCTTCTTCGCTTAAATCGCATTTCAGAATCTGGAAATGCAGGTTGCCGTCACCGGCATGTGCCAGGCACAGCAGTTTAAAGCTGTATTTTTGGGAAACTTCGTTAAGATGTTCAATGCACTCGGCAATTTTATCAACCGGCACAACCAAATCGTCTGAAGTGCTGATAAGGCTCAGCACGCGGGTGGATTCCAGGCAGTTGC
>ERZ857757.3017-NODE-3017-length-10031-cov-2.992983_pt1 | contig 10031 bp, 7 predicted proteins | sample MGYA00519764_ERZ857757 | MGnify/ENA primary metagenome ERZ857757 (study PRJEB31778, sample SAMEA3449359) | human gut metagenome | biome: human gut; feature: human-associated habitat; material: faeces | place: United Kingdom | collected 2010/2012 ... | reverse complement strand
GGTGCAGGGCGCGAATTACGAGGATCTGCGCCGGCGCGCGGCTTCGCAGATCGCGTCGCTGGACTTCGACGGCGTGGGCATTGGCGGCGCGATCGAGAAACGCATCATCGGCGACACTTGCGCCTGGATCTGCGACGCGATGCCGGAGAACCGCCCGCGCCATGTGCTGGGCATCGCCTCCGTGGACGATATCTTCGCCTGCGTGGAGAACGGCGGCGACACCTTCGACTGCGTGGCCCCCGCACGTTGCGCCCGCAACGGTGCGATCTACACGAGGTCGGGCCGATACAACATCAAACGCGCCCAGCACAAGTTCGATTTCGGCCCGCTGGAGGAAGGATGCGACTGCTACACGTGCCGTCACTACTCGCGCGCATACGTCGACCACCTGCTTCGCGCACGCGAATTCAACGGCTTCACGTTGGCCACGATTCACAACGAGCATTTCTTCGTGAAGCTGCTGGACGACATCCGCGCCTCGATCGACGGCGGATACTTTGATGAGTTCCGCGACGAAGCGTTGGCCCACTTCTACGGCAACGGCGAGCGCCGGCCAGGGTTGTGAGTTTTTCTCCTTCGTTGCGGCTTGTGCTGCCACGAAGTGACTGAGGGGAGTGTCGCCACCGTCAAAGATCACGGCACCCGCAGAAGACCCACGAGCGATATATCCCTGCCGCCCATGCGACACGCCGAAGATTGCATGATTACCCAGCCGGGTGTAAGTTAGTCGATTGTCTGCGAGTGTGGCGGAATGGTAGACGCGCTGTCTTCAGGTGGCAGTGAGTGTATGCTCGTGGGGGTTCAACTCCCCCCGCTCGCACCATGATGAAAGGCCGGAGCCGAAAGGTTCCGGCCTTTTTCGTTTCCCAAGCGGCAGTAAGGCTCAGCGGCTCCCGACACCTCCAGTGACTGGAAAAATCAGGACTCGTGGTCGGACGTGCGCACCATAAGTGTCCGATTCGGGAGAAACGGACAACTGTGGCGCAGTTTTACCCGTTTAGTTGTCCGATTCTGCAGAATCGGACAGTTTGTAGAGAATGGTTAGCGCACGAGGAAGACCATGATGATGATCATAGCGAAGCCGGTCAGGTCGGTGAAGGTGAACGTTTCGCCAGCCCATGCCACTGCGGTGATGGTGGCCATGACCGGTTCGCTGGTGCCGAGCATGGTGGCACGCACCGCGCCGACGCGCATCACGCCTGCCATGTAGAGCCAGAACGCGAGGAACGTGCCGCATACGATGGTGTAGAGCAGCAGGAGCACGCCTCGCGCGTCCAGTGCGGGAATGTTCGCCCACGGTTGCGCGAACGGGCATAGAATGAGTCCGGACATAAGGAATGTGATGCCGTTGATGGTCATGTTGCCCCATTTGAGCATGAGCATGACCGGCAGGATGGACATGGCCGCGGTGCTCACCGCGTCAACCAGTCCCCATGCGAGCCCCTGCCATGGCAGCGACAGCGAGGCGAAGTTGCCGCCGGTGGCGATGAGGAACGTGCCTGCGAATGCCAGGAGCACGCCGACCAATTCACGCTTGAGAGGCAGTCGTTTGACGCGCAGGCATACCCAGGTGAGCACGAAGACCAGGTTGAGCGTCTGCAATACGGTGGCGGTTCCGGAGTTCGTCCAGTCGATGGTCATCAGGTAGGAGACCTGCACCAGAAGCACGCATATCAGCGTGGTGACCAGATATTTCGGATACGATTTGACGTCTTTGACCGCTCCGGCGAGTTTCTGCGGCGTGGTGATGGCCGATCCGACCAGGAAGATCAGGCTGGCGAATAGCGCGCGCACGCAGGAAAGCCAGACCGGATCCAGCTGGTAGTCGCGCATCAGCAGTTTGGCCACAGTACTGTTCATGCCCCACATGGCACCACCCAGCAGTGTCATGCCAGTGCCGATGAGCAGACTTTTCGGCGTCTGCTCCAGCACATGTTCCATTTTTTTCGCGGTTTTTTTCGCATTTTTTTGCGATTCGGAAGTTTTCTGCGATTGCGACGCCTGTCCCGACGTTTGCTTTGCCACGGCCTATCCTCGCTCTCTCCACGGCTTTCACGGCAAATTCACGGCGATTGTAACGCACACGGTGCGCATACTAAACGTCAGTTATGCAAAACAGATTTATTCCGCCAAACTTGCGTTCGGCGCCGCCAAAAAACCGAGGATTTTGTCAAGATATGATTCGAGCACGGCATTCGGCATGGAGAAAATTTCGTGCAATGACTGGCTGTACCGCACTTTTTCGATGGAACCGCCACCTTCTCGCACACGTTCAATGAAGTCATCTTGTGGTCCGTTGAGCACCCACACGTCGCGACCGGCTTGGAATAGCAATACCGGGGCTTCGATGGCTCCGCACATGTCGGGTTTGAGCACGGCTCGGGAAAGCGCCATCGCCTGGTTTGCCCAATCGAAAGTGGCAGCATTGGTCTGGCATGACTTGTCTGTCAAACGCTGTTTGTGGAACCAGCGGATGCGTGCTTCGGAGGCTCCCTTGTAATCGTCGGGATTGAGGTTTCCGTCGAAATCGGTATGGCCGAACACGCGCGATTTGCCGAAGCCAAGCCCGCAGATCACACCGACCACAATGCGAGCGATCCACGTTGGCATGCCGACCACCGGCGCGATCATCGGCGCGGACAGTACCGCTTTGTCGAACAATGACGGGTAGCGTTCCAGCACGGCCGCACCGATGCCGCCGCCCATGGAATGGCAGTACAAGTACATTGGGCCATCTCCAGCCACTTCGCGACCCACGGTCTGCGCGAACGTGGCGAAATCGGCCACATACCGGCGCCAATCGTCGATCCATACCAAGCTCGGGTTGCTCATGTCGTGCGTGGAATGACCATGCCCGCGATGTTCAAACACGCATACGGAGTAGCCGGCCAGCAGAAAGTACCACACCATTTCGCTGTATTTACGTCCGAATTCGGTGAATCCGTGCGAAATCACCACCGCACCGCGGAATACGCCCGATGCGCCGTCTTCACGCAATGTGTCGAATTTGTGCGCGTCGTAGCAGTAGTAATGCAACCGTCCAGAATGCTCCAGCTTAGGTAGCATATTGCCATCCCAATCAACGACGGCAGGTTCCATCCAGCCCTCCGCCATGCAGTTACGCAGCGCAGGCAGTACCGTTTCGTCCATTTCGGCGTCGTAGCGCGCCTCATCGATGAGCGTGATAGTCATGAATTCCATCTTAGGCGAACAAAGCCAAGACGAAACTAAGCACAAGCATGTGCGCTGTATAACGATGTATCAACAGTGCGTCACGCACTGTATCGCCACCCCGCGCGTCATCCTCGCATACTATGGAAGCATGAAATGTGTTTCACTACTGATGGTGGTGACGTTGTCTCTCACCAGCACACCAGCATATGCGTATGCAACAACTCCCGTTGACGGCAACGACGATATCTCCACTGCCGCGAATCCCAACTGCCCAACATGGCTGCAATGGCTGTGTGGGAAAGGAAAGTGATCGCATAATGACCACGTCGGAAAGGCATCCTAAGATTCATCGCATCGCGCTGGTCGACAATGATCCGCGAGCGCTGGATTCGCTCAGTGCCGTCATTGCCTGCAAAGTGCCGACCGCATATGTGGTGTGGACTGCGACTTCTGGCTATGAGGCGATAGAACGCTGTCAGGACGCGAACAGCAATGTCAGTTTGTTGATTCTTGATATGTCGATGGAGGGTTTGCAGGGGCCTGCTACTTGTCGTCGGTTGCGTTTGATGGGCAAGCATATGCCGATTCTTGGTGCGACGAGTTTTTCCATCAAGAGTTATCGGGACAAGCTGGTAGAGGCAGGGTTTGGTTGGTAAGGAGAATGCCGACCAGTTGGCGCAGATTATTATGCGTATGTGCAATGGCGAGGTGATGGAGGGGTTTGAGACGCCTGCGTTGGCTAATTTGCGTATTAGTAGGGAGGCTGAGACTGCGCCTTCGCTCACTGTTCGTGAGGAGCAGATTATTTCTTTGTGTGCGGAGGGCATGCTTGATCGAGAGATTGCCGAGCGTTTGGGGATTTCCGAAGCCACCATCCGCAAGCATATGCAAAGTATTTTAAGGAAGCTCAACTGTAAGACTTCGCGTCAGGCAGTGGCATTGTGGGTGAGGTCCAATGCGTTCTAAACCTGCAGCTCAGTACATTACGTGGCGGAATCGTGTGCGCACGTTGCATCCGAATTTGTGGCATCCAATCCGTTTTATCATCATGTTGATCGTGCTCGTATGGACCGTATATGGAGTTTGTTACGAACCGCCTACCGACATATCTGGCGTGGTTTGGATTGCGATGCTGGTTGCAGCGCTCGTGGTATCTCCATTATTTCCAAAAAGCATGTCGGTGGCGATTATTGTGATTGCCTATGCTGGCGATCTGTTTACCTCTTACGCAAGTTCGGGTAATTCTCTTCCCACGCATCTCTACGCTTATGGCATGCTTGCGTACAGTACCAATGTCATTATCGCGGCAGCGCTGTTCACATATTACATTGCTACTATCCTGCTGATTTCGCCTCCTAGCCCAGGCACTAACCCTGTCTCCATGATCAGTATGTATGCCATGGTACTGCTGCTCGGCAGGGCGTTGAGTTGGAGCGAGAAAACGACGCGGAAGCGTTTTGAAGCGGCGCAAAACAAGAATCGGTTGCAGGAGTTGGAAAGCCGCGCACGCATTGCCGACGCTATTCACGATGCGGTGACGGGCGATTTGTCGGCGGCGGCGTTTGTGGCACAACGGCATGTTGACGGCGTTTCAGGCAGCCCTAGTGTCGCTGCCGGAGGCCCTGTCAGCGCAGCCGATGCAGCCGACGCCGAAGACTGGCGTCAGATCAACGAATACATTCTTTTCGCATTGACGAATGTGCATCGCGTTATCGACGAATTGAATATGGATGCCACCGTCCTCCCCGGCGATGCTGACGGCGAAGCGCTGGCCAATCTGCTGCGAGCCACCATGAACGACGGCGACCGACGTTTGCGTAAACTCGGCTTCGAAATCACGTCCATACGGCACTGTGCGGGTGGCAAACCGAGTGCATCGCGGGAGACCGCCGAGCTTGTCAATAATCTGCTGCGTGAAATCTATGCGAATATCGCTCGTCATGCTGCCCCGGGAAGCAAGGTTGATCTTTCGGTGATACTTAGACCGAATGCCATTGAAATCACTCAAATCAATCCCATGAAAGAAGGGATAGCCGGAGCCGACGGGCACGATAACGAACTTCCTGGCGGCCATGGGCTTGCCTCGTTCAAGAAGCAACTTGAATCACATCAGGGCACGCTCACCGCGTCCGCGCAGGACGGCAGTTGGACGCTTTTCGCGTATATTCCGGTGACTGTCATCGACGATTCGCCGGGATTGTTTGAGCAAGTGCAGGCGTGATCGTGCATATTGCTATTGCAAATCTGACGTGATTCACGTGTTTTCTGATGTGATTCACGTTTCGACTTTGCTTGATATTCGCCTATTTCTAACGATTTTCGGCTTTTCCAAGCCCAAATTGGGGGGGGTACACAAATGTGGTACCCCCTCGCTTGCGAAGTCGCTTTCGCCTGTTTTATGTTGGCAATCGAGAAGGGAACGCGTTCGCCCACGACGCTCGGATGCTTGGCAGTCCGGGAGTCGCGGGGGAACGCGTTTTGCTTTTGTTCGTCGCTTTTGCTTGCGCTGTTGCAGCCATCATTACAGCGCTATCGGCTCAGCACTACCGTTCCAATGCTTCCGCGAGGAAATCGCGCTGCAGGATCAGCAGATTTTCAGCGACGGTTTCGTCATTGGTCATATGCGTGATGCCGGTCAGCGGCAGGAACGTGTGCTTGCGTCCGGCCGCCATCAGCGCTTGGCTCAGGCGTAGGCTGTGCGCGATCGTCACATTGTCGTCGGCGAATCCGTGAATGAGCATGAGCGGGCGATTAAGCTGAGGCGCGTCGGAGATGATGCTGTTACGTTCGTACACGGCCGGATCAAGACCCAAGTAGCGTTCGGTGTAGTGCGTGTCGTACAGCGTCCAGTCGGTCGGGGGTGCACCCGCGCAGGCCGCAGCGAAGGTTTCCGGCGCTTCCAGCACGGCGAGCGCGGAAAGGAATCCGCCGTACGACCAGCCGATCATGGCTACGCGGTTGAGGTCGGGTTGCGGGATGGTGGTTTCCGAGGATTCCTTGTTTTCTTGCGCGGCCAGTGTTGCCAACGCTTCCGGTAGCGCACGTACGGCGTCTACTTGGTCTTCGAGCGTCACGGATTTCATGGTTTCGTAGATGGCACGGTCCCATTTCGGCCCGCGTCCGGTGGTGCCGCGTCCGTCGGCGGTGACCACGATGTAGCCTTGGTCGGCCCACCATTGCGCATCCCAGTAGAAGGATTGGGTTTCGACGACTTGCTGGAATCCGGGACCGCCGTAAGGCTTCATGAGCACCGGCAGAGTGTCGGCATGCGCGTATTCGCTGCTAGCCGAGGGGAGCACGATTGCCGTGTACAGGCCACGTTCGCCTAGTCGGGTGAAGTGTACGTTCGGCGTGAATCCAGGGGTTTCGGCATGGTTTTCGATTGGTGAGACCACCATTGACGCCACATCTGTACCATTTTCGTCGGTTGTAACGATGTTCATGCAATGCTGCATTTGCACAGTTGCATCATCCATGCCGCGTCCGGTCACCACGCAGCCGTTGCCTGCGCGAGACATGGTCCACTGGCCGGGCGCGTAGGTGAGGGGTTCCCATGTGCCGTCATAGCGGATCGACACCACGTCGAAGCTGCGGGCGTCATGATCGGCGGCGTTGGACTGCCAGAGGAATGGCAGGCTGTCGTCAGACAACAGTTCGGGGGTGCGCTGTACCACGCAGAGCACGTCGTCGTCGGTCACATTGAGCACTTCGCGCACCTGCAGTCCGGCCGGAGTGAAGGGCACGCCATCGACGGTAAGGCGGTTCGTGTCGGCATCCATGTCGTTCATCGCGCAGATCAGGCGTCCATTCGGCGTGAATGCGGGCGTGCCGTGGATCAGATCGAGCCAGTAGGCGTTGCTGTGTTTTTCGAGCACGCGCGTGCTGCCCGGGCGTTCACCTTCGGCATATTCGGGAATGGCGATGGAGAAGGTTTCGACTTGATCGCCTTCATCGTCGGTAAATCCGTTTTCCGCGTCTCGCATGGTAGCGATCGGTTCGCCCACGTGGATGGCGAGCACCTGATCGTGCTGCTGGAGTCGGTCTTGCACGAGGATGATCGGCTCATGCCCGCTCGTCCAGCTGACTGCGGCCAAATATTCGTAAGCTTCATGATCCCACTGCACCTCATTCGCGATTGCCCCGTAGCAGCAGTTGTCGCTGTCGAAGCCAAGTTCCAGCAGAGTCAGTCGCACGTTGGCATTGGCGGTCAATGCTTGCGGATAGCGGTTGGATCGTGCAGGATTCGCAGGATTAGCTGGGTCCGAAAGATGCCAGATTGGTTCCGGGGATTCATCGTAGGTTTCGAACAGCACATATTTGGAATCGGGAGACCACCAGAAGCCGTCGTAGCGGTTCATTTCCTCGCCTGCTGCGAATTCCGCCAAGCCGATCTTCCATTCGCCGTCTTGCGGGATTGAAGCGACTACCGAAATCGCGTCTCCGATTTCGCAATCGTCGTCACCGAAAGCCGTGTCGAAAGCGGTATCGGCAAGATCGACATTCACCAGATAGGTGCCGGTGGTGTACATGACATGCTGCCCGTCAGGGCTGATACGCGGATTCAGTACCGGCTTGAGCTCGTCTTCTTCTATGGCGATAGCTCGCGTCACGCCGACTGCGATGTCGGTGAGGAAGAGTTGTCCGTTGATGGTGAAGGTCACGCGGTTGCCGCTTGCGTCGGTGGAATAGCCGACGATTCCGGAACCACCTTCGCGTGCACGTTCGCGACGCGCCCGTTCCTCAGCGGGAACGTCTTCGGCGTCGGCATCGGCGAGCAGCGTACGTGGATCGGCGAGCAGCATTTCGCTGGCGTTGCCGTTTTCGTCGATCACGCTCATCCACAGTGAGGTGACGGTGTCTTCCGATCCGTCGGAACGCAGGAACAATGCACGGGAACCGTCTGCAATCACACGCGCGGAACGCGGAGCTCCGCAGGAAAATCGCAGTGTACGAGCTTTTTTACGAGGAAACTGTCGAATCGCATCTGTCATATTTCCAACCTATCACCATTCCATATCTCCTTTCCCACAGACATCCATCGCACAGCATGGAATCGAAATGATGGTGACAAACCCAGAATCATATACCCCCTAGATGGTATAAAGACCGAAATATTGAATGAAATTTTTGCAATTAAAGAGCTTACGAATTGGCGCTCGGCGCTCTACCGCGTAGGATGGGTGAGGATAGAAAGGGACAAGCATGAGTGTTCTCGACCGATTTGAGAAGAGCGTGGAAGGCGCCGTCAACGGGGTTTTCGCCAAGTTCGGGTCCAAGGACCTGCAGCCCGTCGACCTTTCCAGCGCGCTGGAACGTGAGATTGATAAAGAGGCCATGCCCGTCACGCGAGACCGTACCGTGGCGCCGAACGAGTACCGTTTCAAGCTCAGCACTCCGGATTTCAACAACATCGTCGATTGGGGTGCCGAAGCGCTAGCCAACGAGCTGGCCGACAACCTCACCCAGTATGCGAAGGACCAGCATTACGCATTCGTAGGCCCGGTCGTGGTGATCTTCGAAGAGGACCTCGACTTGACCAAGAGCAACTTCAAGCTGACGAGCGAATCCGTGCAGGGCAACACCGTGCCCGTCACCACCGAGGCGCAAACCGAGGATTGCCCGATGCTGGAGATCGGCGAGCACCAGTATCTGCTTACGGAAAGCAAGACCATCATCGGCCGCGGATCCGACTGCGACATCGTGATCGACGATCCGGGCATCTCCCGCCGCCATATGGAGATTGACGTCACCGACAATGGCAGCACCGTCATCGCGCGCGATCTGGGTTCCACCAACGGCATGTATGTCGAAGGCCACCATGTCGAGGCGGCCACGCTGCTCGACGGCAACACCATCACCATCGGCCGCACCCGAATCCTGTATTGGGCCTCTTCGCAGGATCAGGAGTAACCAACCCCAATCTCGGGAGTTGCCTCTATGCTCACTGAACTTACTTTCGCGATCCTCAAGTACGGATTCCTCGTACTGCTTTGGATCTTCGTAGCCTGCACGGTGCGTTCACTGTACAGGGATGTGGAAACGCTCAGCCCGCGCAAGTCGCGGGCTCATCGTCGTAAGGAGCGTGCCGCGCGCAAGGCCGTCGAATCGCCTGCGCCCGTAGCCGCCGCAGCCCCTTCGGCAAGCGCCGCAACCAATGCCAAACCAACTCTGCTGGTCATTATCGATGGCCCCCTTGCCGGCAGTTCCGTCCCTCTGGCCGGCAACACCATCACACTTGGCCGTTCCGCTTCGAACACCGTGGTGCTGGATGATGAATTCGTTTCCTCCCACCATGCGCGCGTCTACACCGATCCCGCCACCGGCCGTTGGGCCATCGAGGATCTGGGATCCACCAACGGCACCGTCGTCAATCATCAGCGTCTGAACGCGCCGATGATTCTTGGCGCGCGCGTGCCTGTGCGCATCGGTGCGACCACCTTCGAATTGAGGTGACGTTTTTGCCGACTTCCACCGCTTCGCAACAATTGTTCATGTATTCCACCGTCGTCTCCGACGTGGGCACCGTGCGTTCCAACAACCAGGATTCCGCGTTCGCCGGCGAGCATCTCATCGCCATCTGCGACGGCATGGGCGGGCATGCCGGCGGCGACACCGCCTCCACCATCGCCATCCGGTCGCTGGCGCATATCGAACAGGACAATGTTGACGGCGACGTGCAGGTCGTCTCCCATATGATGGCGACTTCCGTCATGGCCGCGCACGACGCGATCGTCGGCAAAGCCAAGCGTGAGCGTCGTCTTGCCGGCATGGGCACCACCGTCACGTCCGTGGCGCTGGTCGCCGGCTGCTGGGTATTGGCGCATATCGGCGATTCCCGCGCGTATCTGCTGCACGAC
>ERZ857757.3016-NODE-3016-length-10035-cov-7.477054_pt1 | contig 10035 bp, 7 predicted proteins | sample MGYA00519764_ERZ857757 | MGnify/ENA primary metagenome ERZ857757 (study PRJEB31778, sample SAMEA3449359) | human gut metagenome | biome: human gut; feature: human-associated habitat; material: faeces | place: United Kingdom | collected 2010/2012 ... | reverse complement strand
GAGCGGTAAAGACAGTTTTTCCTTCCAGCGACAATGGAATTCAGTGGACAAAGGCGAATGAATGTTGGTATATAAGCAATGGCGTTATGGCTTATATGGCCAATGGTAATGGGTTTGATATTGTTGGCTTGTATACCAAGGACGGAAAGAACTATATGCTTGGAACAAGCTATACGAAAACTTGGGCGATGTATAGCAGAAGCGATGCTGAACCTTCGAGTGAAACCGTATCATCATCATCACCATCAGTGGCAGATTTCACAGCTTTAAGATTGTCATTTGATCCGATGAATACACATGACCTGATCTTCGATGCGGAACTAAAGGAGGGGCAACACTCATTCGCTATAGGAGCTGACGCGAATATTGGAAATGAAATCACAAGCTCTGACAGTGCAGATAAAGCGGTGCTTGCTGCCACTGTTAAGAATGGAGAATTACAGCAGATGGCGATGATGGGAGTCGCTAAATCGGCGGACGCGACAGATGAGACTCCGTCATTTGTACTTGCACCAATAACACAGGCAAGTTGTTACTGGATCGGCAATTACAGAGAAAGAAAGATTTTTGCATACAATACTGTCTCGTCAACCTACATAAAGGAAACTGCTGAAATAAATGGCCAGAGTGTTGCATCCTTGGTTGAAGGAACAGATTCGGGATTGACAATGTCATGGACAAATGTTGAAGATGGCGGACATATAGGTTTCAAATTCAGCGTTGGAGCAGTAGCAGATGTAGGCGCTGTTACAGGACAGGTTAATTATATAACAGAAAAGCTGACAGAGCTTGATGGCGATACATCATATATCATCACTGTTGATGGCGAGTCATATGACATTGTGAGTGATATGTATGGTGATATAGCTCTTGAGGGAACAGATGATAACAACGTATCATATAGTTTGTTTGGTAAAAATATAAGTATCAGCAAGAAAGACAGTCAGGATACACCTGCTGATATAACTGTTGCAGCAAGACCGGAGGCACCATCTGCACCGAAGACTCTTGCAGACATACAGAATCCAACACCAGCCGATATGGAAAGTGCTGCAGACGGCGAAGGCGTTGAGATAGTAAGCGTGACTGGCGATTCTGTGACTGTAAGCCCGCTTGGCGGACAGCAGTATCAGTATTCGACGGATGGAGCGACCTGGACAGTCCTCGATGATCTGAATGTGTCAGATAATTATGTTATCTCAGGACTTGAAGAGAATCAGAGGGTATATGTTCGCACAAGATACGTGGCTAATACGACAAAACCAGCTTCATTGTGGTCAGATGCCAAGGTAGTCTCACGTGACCTGATCGCCGGAGTAACTGCGGAAGATACAACCTGCACTTATGATGGATTGATACATAGCCCATCTGTTACAATTGCAGATGGCCTGGATGGAGCTTCTATCAGTTATTCATTGGCAGCAGATGAGCCGTACACACAGACGGTTCCAGAACTTAAAAATGCCGGAACATATAAGGTGTATTACCTTGTTACAGCAGATGAGTGTTCACCGGTATTTGGCGATGTGACTGTGACTATCGAAAAGAAAACGATCACAGCGGATAAGGTAATTGTTGATGAAAATGCATATATACAGGGAATCCAGTTCTCAGGATTGCTGGATGGAGATGAACTTGTATATGACGAGGATTATACTGTAGTACTGTGGGACGTTACACCTGGAATAGAGACGGTTGTAACTACATACAGATTTGGGCTTGCAACTACGGGTAATGCAGCCAATTACATACTTCAGAACAAGTCATGGGATATGGTTCATCATCATGACTGGACGCATGAGGTAAAAGAAGGAAGCAGTAACAAGATAATTGCATACTGCAATGAAACTGAGAATCCGGCACACTGCGCATATCAGGGCAGAAACGAGGCGGTCAGCTGTACTGTGACAGCGGAAAGCAGAGCGTATGACGGCACAGAATATGCAGGTGCAGTTGTTAATAACTGGATAACAGAGAAGACCGGAGAGGCTGCTGTTACATATTATGAGGGAACAGGTGATACCGATTATCCGGAAAATGAGAATGCGCCGGTAAATGCAGGTACTTATAAGTTTGTTGTGAAGATAGCTGATGTTACGGCTTATGCAGAATTTGAAATACAGAGACTTGATCAGAATGTTGAATTTGATGTATGCGATTACACATTTGGCGACAGTGTAGAGGCTCCAGAGGTTACAGGAGCACAAGAGGATCCTGTTATAGAGTATTACTACACAACAGAGAACAGCAACACGGATGGAACATTGTGGGAGAACTCCAGATCGGCAGATCCGGGCACATATTATATGTATGCCAAGGTTTGTGCTACAACCAATTACAATGAGTATGTAACACAGCCGGTTCAGTTCACAGTTGCAAAGAGAGAAGCTCCGACAGACATAACAGCGGCAGATATTGTAAAGACATATGACGGCAAGGTATATGGAATAACAGTTACAGGTGATATTCCAGAGGATGCGGTTGTGACGTATGGAACTTCTGAGGATGCCTGCGATAAGACTGTAAGTCCGAAGTACAGCCAGGCTTCAGATGAACCATACACTGTATATTATAAGGTTGCAGCAAGGGGATATGACACGATATCCGGACATGCAGCTATCACCATCAGCAGAAGATCACTTGCTGTATCGGGAATCAAAGCTACATCAAAGGCTTACGATGGACAGACAGAAGCAAAGCTTGACTATTCAGGCGTTGTTCTGAATGGTAAGGTCAGCGCAGATGTGATTGCAGTTACAGCCACAGGAACATTTGACAGTGCAGATGTGGGAACAGGCAAAACTGTAAGCATCACAGATATAAAGATCAGTGGCAAGGCGGCTTCAAACTATGTACTTACAGAAGATGCCCAGCAGCAGACAGCAAAGGCTGACATCACTCCTGCGGGAACAACTCTTACTGTAGGAAAGGTTGGAGCTAAGACATATGGAGGTGCAAAGTTTGCCCTCAATGTGAAGTGCAGTAGAAATGACAAGAAAACATTTACAAGCAGCAATACAAAGGTTGTCAAGGTGGATGGCACAGGCAAGGTAACTATAGTTGGTGCAGGCAAGGCGGTTGTGACAGTATCCGTTGCGGCAAATCAGAACTATAAGGCAGCTGCAGCAAAGGTTGCGATCACGGTAAATCCAAAAGCCATCAGAGTAACTGCAAATGACGCATCTAAGTATGAAGGCAAGAAGGATCCGAAGTTTACATTTACAGCGGAGGGACTTGTTGGCAAGGACAAGCTTACAGGAATTGTTCTCAAGAGAGCTGCCGGTGAGAAGTCCGGAACATACACGATCAAAGTGGGCCAGAAGAAGGGTGCAAATCCAAACTACAAGATAACATTTGCCATTGGACGTCTGGTTATAAAGAAGGCGCCTAGCGTGGAACCAAGTGGATCAGTACTCTTTAAGAAGAGTCTTCCATTCTTTGTTATGAAGGCGAAGGGAAATGCGACAGGAACAAGGATCAACCTGTCATGGGAGAAGTTCAGAGGAGCTACAGGTTATGATGTATACTGGTCGTATTGTACAGGAAAGGATGAATACAACAAGCTTGCAAATGATGCGAAGAATCTTAAGTACGCTGACAATAACCTCAACAACAGACGTGAGTACAAGTACTTCACAGTCGCATACAAGATAGTAAAGGGCAAGAAGGTATATCTAGGAAAGACGAATGTTGTCCATGTTGCCATGGTAAATGCGGCAAAGACCAATGCGGTTTCGATAACTGTCAACAAGAAAGCGGTTGCACTTGCAAAGGGCAAGACTTTCAAGATCGTCAAGAAAGTAAAGCTTGAAGATCCTAAGAAGAAGCAGTTAAATCATCTTCTTAAGAATGAGCTCTACAGAACATCAAACAGTAAGGTGGCTACTGTCTCAACGGCAGGTGTTATCAAGGGTGTTGGCAAGGGAACATGTTATGTATACGCATTTGCGGATAATGGTGTATATGCCAAGATAAAGGTTACTGTGAAGTAAAAGTAAGAGGATAAAATGTGAAGATCTCCACCGGACTGGTCAACGGTCCGGCGGAGATTTTTTAGATTATGGTTGATTATGGTATACCTATTTGCTAAAATTGAGACAATGTGAAAAATTTAATACAAGTAAGGAGAGAAAACAAATGGCACAGACAGTAAGTTTCGATTTTAAGAATGCAAAAGCCATGGCTACAGACGCTGATATAGCAGCAATAAAAGATCAGGTTGTAGCTGCAAAGGCAACACTTGTAAACAAGACCGGTGAGGGAAATGATTTCCTCGGATGGATCGATCTTCCAGTTGATTATGACAAGGAAGAGTTTGCCAGAATCAAGAAGGCAGCAGCCAAGATCCAGGGCGTGCTCGTCCCGTCGTTTTACGTTCCGCACTGGAACCCGGACGGCACGCTGCACGACCTGACGCCGACGCATGGCGCGCCGGCGCGCGTGACCAAGCGCATCATTCAGGATCTTGACGCCTGCTATTATCCGACCGATCCCATCGTCCCGAGCACGGAGATCGTGCACGACCGCGTGAATGTGGAGCTCTTTCGCGGCTGCATCCGCGGCTGCCGCTTCTGTCAGGCGGGGTATGTCTATCGCCCGGTGCGCCCGCGCAAGCCGGAGACGATCGTCCGGCTCGGCATCGAGTCGTTCCAGAACACCGGTTATCAGGAGGCGACACTGCTGTCGCTCTCGAGCAGCGATTACCGCCCGCTCGACGAGGTGTGCGACGGGCTGCTGGAATACTGTGAGCCGCGCAGCATGAGTCTCGCGCTGCCGTCGCTGCGCGCGGACAACTTCTCCATGGACATCATGAGCCGCCTGCAGAAGGTACGCAAGGGCGGCCTGACCTTCGCGCCCGAGGCCGGTACGCAGCGCCTGCGCGATGCGATCAACAAAAACGTGCGCGAGGAAGATCTGCTCCATTCCTGCCGCGTCGCCTTCGAGGGCGGCTGGAACGGCATCAAGCTCTACTTCATGCTCGGTCTGCCGACGGAGACGGATGAGGACGTGCTCGGCATCGCGGAGCTGGCCAATCAGGTGCTGCACACGTGGCGTATGTACGCGACGAACAAGGCGCGCGGCGTGCGCATCACGGTCAGCACGTCCTGCTTCGTGCCGAAGCCGCACAGCCCCTTCCAGTGGGAGCAGCAGGTGACGATGGACGAGTACAAACGCAAGGTCAACCTCCTGCGTGAAAACATCAAGGCCAGGAACGTGACCTACAACTGGCACGATCCGGATACGAGCTTTGTCGAGGCCGTGCTCTCACGCGGTGACCGGCGCATTGCCGACGTGATCGAGGAGGTCTGGCGCCGCGGCGGAAAGCTCGAGGCATGGGGCGATTACTTCTCGTTCGAGCGCTGGATGTCCGCCATGGATGCCTGCGGCGTCGATCCGATGCGCTACGCCTGCCGCGAGCGCGGCAAGGATGAGTTCCTGCCGTGGGACATCGTGGATATGGGCGTGCGCCGCGCACACCTGTGGCACGAGCGTGAGCAGGCGTATAAGGCTGAGCTCTCGCCCGACTGCCGCAAGCAGTGCACCGGCTGTGGTGCGCTCTCACTCATGACGGAAGGAGGCAAGTGCGATGCCTGAAAAGCTCAGACTGCGGTTTGAAAAGACCGGCCGCGCGATCTATATCTCGCACCTTGACCTCATGCGCACGATGCAGCGCGTGTTTCTGCGCGCCGACTGCCCGCTGAAGTACTCCGAGGGCTTTAACCCGCACGCACTCATTTCCATCCTGCTGCCGCTGTCCGTCGGCGTAGGAAGCGTGTGCGAGCTGATGGATTTCCAGCTGCGTGAGGACGTGGATCTCGCCGCGCTTCCCGAGCGGCTCACGGCGGTCATGCCCGAGGGCATCCGCGCGCTCGAGGCATATCCGGCCGGACGCAAGGTGCGCGAGCTCAAGTGGCTGCGTGTGACTGGCCGCTATGAATATGACCGTGCAGAGCCCGCAGAAATGGCGCAAAAGCTCAGCGCGTTCTATGCGCGCGACGCCATCGTCATCACCCGCAAGACCAAGCGCGGGGAGGGACAGATGGACATCGTGCCCGCGATCGCGGAGCTGCACATCCGCCCGGAGGACACGTGCGTGACGGTCGAGGCCGTCGTCTCCGCGCAGGAGCCGACGCTCAACCCCGACCACCTCGTCGCGGCGCTGCAGCAGCTCGCGCCGGAGCTGGCACCGGATTTTGCGGCCTTTACCCGGCAGGAGGTTTATACGGAAGATATGCAAATTTTCCGCTGAAAACACTTGCAATCGCGGAAAAGATGTGCTATCATCTTATGGCTTGTGCGAAACAGTGTTTCGCAAGATAACGACGGTCCGCTGCCGAGACCGGCTCTGTCCACCGGTATGAACGTCTGATAAAGGAAGGATTTCATTATGGATCTCATCAAAACTCTGACCGCGCAGTACATGAAACCCGAGCTGCCGGCCATGCGCGTCGGCGACACCGTGCGTGTCACTGTCCGCGTCAACGAGGGCAACCGTGAGCGTACGCAGGCCTTCGAGGGCACCATCATCGCCAAGAAGCACGGCGGCATCAACGAGACGATCACCGTCCGCCGCATCTCCTACGGTGTCGGCTGCGAGAAGGTTTTCCCGGTGCACTCTCCCACGATCGTGTCCGTCGATACCGTTCGCCGCGGCAAAGTCCGCAGAGCCAAGCTGTACTACCTGCGCGACCGCGTGGGCAAGAGAGCCAAGGTCAAAGAGCTTATCTAAGTGGATACTGCAAAAAAAGAGGCTTCGGCCTCTTTTTTTGCATTTTCAGGGTGTTTTTACGATCTGGCCGGAAAAGAATTCACACAATTTTAGTTGCCGAAAACGGGTCTGAGCGTGTATAATATAGTTTACGAATTTTTGACACCGAGGTATTGAGAAATGGACAGCAAAAATCCGAACGGCGCCAATACCCGCGCCGAAGTGTATGACTGGATCCAGTGCATCATCTTTGCACTGGTGTTCTGCGTGCTGCTGTTTGTGTTTGGCGCGCGCATGGTCAACGTTGTCGGACACTCCATGGTGCCGACGCTTGAGCAAAACGACAAGGTCATCATCTCCAACCTGTTTTATCATCCCAAGCAGGGGGATATCGTTGTGCTGCGCAAGCAGACGCTCATGGATGAGCCCATCGTCAAGCGCATCATTGCGACCGAGGGGCAGACTGTGGACATCGACTTTGACGACGGTGTCGTCTATGTGGACGGCAAGGCGCTCGACGAGCCGTATGTGAACGCGCCCGTGCACGACCGTGAAAACTTTGAGGGCAAGATCACAGTGCCGAAAGGCAGTGTGTTCGTCATGGGCGACAACCGTAATGCTTCCACCGACAGCCGCGACGCGCGTCTCGGCTGCGTGGACACACGCTATATCATGGGCAGGGTGTATTTTACGCTCTTCCCGGTCAAGAATATCGGAGTTGTGAAATAATATGGCGCAGGATTTTGAGAAACTGAATATACAGTGGTTTCCGGGGCATATGACCAAGGCGCAGCGCATGATCGAGGAGCACATGAAGCAGGTCGACGCCGTGTGCGAGATCCTGGATGCGCGCATCCCGATGGCAAGCCGCAACCCGGACATTGACCGTCTTGCGGGCGATAAGCCCCGCATCGTCGTGCTCAACCGCACCGACCTCGCCGACCCGAAGGCAACGGCGCGGTGGCGCGCTGCTTTTCAGCGGCAGGGCATGACCGTGCTCGAGACCGACAGCCGCAGCGGCAAGGGCGTCAACGGCTTTTCCGGTGCGGTGCGCACGGCACTGCACGATAAGATCGAGGCGTATGCCGCCAAGGGGCAGGTCGGGCGCGCGATGCGTGTCATGGTGCTCGGCATCCCGAATGTGGGCAAATCCACGTTTATCAATAAGGTGGCGCGGCGCAAGGCAGCCGCCGCCGGCGACCGGCCGGGCGTCACGCGCGGCAAGCAGTGGATCACAGTCGATCAGGGACTGGAGCTGCTGGACACGCCGGGTATCCTCTGGCCGCGCTTTGACAGTCAGGAGGTCGGCGAGCTGCTGGCCATCACCGGTGCGATCAAGGCTGAGGTGCTCGACCGAGAGACGCTGGCGGCAAACTTCATGCTCCGGCTCGCAAAGTTTTACCCCGACGCGGTGGAGCAGCGCTATAAGTTCCGCCCGGACCCCGCGTGCAACGGCTTCGAGCTGCTGGAGCAGGCGGCGAAAAAGCGCGGCTTTCTCATCTCCGGCGGGGAGTATGACCTCGAGCGCATGGCGGGTGTTCTGCTCGATGAATACCGCGGCGGCAAGCTCGGCCGCATCACGCTTGAGATGCCGGAGGCGGAAGCATGACGCAGGTCGATTTGTGGACACTGGAGGCAGAGCTCTGCACACCCGATACGCAGCCGCTGTGCGGCGTGGATGAGGCCGGGCGCGGTCCGCTTGCAGGGCCGGTGTGCGCGGCGGCGGTGATGCTGCCGCCGGGACTGGTGATCCCGGGGCTGAACGACTCCAAAAAGCTCTCGGAGAAAAAGCGTGAGGCGCTCTATGACACCATCCGCGCGCAGGCACTCAGCTACGGCATCGCGTTTGCGACCGTGGAGGAGATCGAGGAATACAACATCCTCGGTGCAACGTTTCTGGCCATGAACCGCGCCATCGCGCAGCTTGTGCCGCAGCCGGGGCTTGCACTCATCGACGGCAACCGCAGCACCGGCATCACCGTGCCGAGCCGCTGCGTCGTCGGCGGCGACGGCAAGTGCGCCGATATTGCGGCAGCCTCCGTGCTCGCGAAGGTCACGCGTGACCGCTATATGCGCGACATGGCGCAGACTTACCCGCAGTACGGATTTGAAAAGCACAAGGGCTACGGTACGGCGGCACATTACGCTGCCATCCGGGAATATGGGGCGTGTCCCATCCACCGGCCGTCGTTCCTGAAGAAGATGCACTGATATGGCCGGTGCAGTCAGGGGAACGCGCGGTGCGTGGGGTGAGGATTACGCGGCGGCCTACCTGCGCCGGCACGGGTATCGCATCCTTACGCGCAACTACAGCTGCCGCTTCGGCGAGATCGATATCATCGCCTCCGACCGGCACTATGTCGTGTTCGTGGAGGTGAAGCTGCGCGCGTCCGACCGGTTCGTGCGCGCAGGCGCGTATGTGACACCGGCAAAGCAGGCGCGCATCCGCACGGCGGCATCGCTCTGGCTGGCGGAACATGACACGCCGCTGCAGCCGCGCTTTGACGTGATCGAGATCTACGGCGATGCGGACACGCCGCGCCGCCAGCGCAGGATCAATCAGATCGAAAATGCATTTGAATAATGAGGGATCGGATATGAACTATTTCAGCACAAGAGACCATCAGCACATTGTTTCCGCCGCGCAGGCGATCGCCTGCGGCCTCGCGCCCGACGGCGGTCTGTTCGTGCCGGAGACGCTGCCGGAAGTGTCTGCGCAGCAGCTTCAGGCGCTGTGCGGCATGACGTATCAGCAGCGCGCCGTCGAGATCATGCGCCCGTTTCTGAGCGAGTTTTCCGACGAGGAGCTCGCGCACTTCACTGCCGCAGCCTACGGCAGCCAGTTTGACGATGCGGCCGTTGCGCCGCTGCGCCGGCTCGATGATACTACCGCGTTTCTCGAGCTCTGGCATGGGCCGACCTGCGCGTTCAAGGACATGGCGCTGCAGATCCTGCCGTACCTGCTCACGGCGAGCCTGAAAAAGTGCGGCGAGCAGCGGCAGGTGTGCATTCTCGTCGCCACCTCGGGCGATACCGGCAAGGCCGCTCTGCAGGGCTTCGCCGATGTGCCGGGCACGAAGATCCTCGTGTTTTATCCCTACAGCGGCGTGTCGGAGATCCAGCGCCTGCAGATGGTCACGCAGACCGGCAGCAATGTCGCGGTCAGCGCGGTGCGCGGCAATTTTGACGACGCGCAGACCGGCGTCAAGCAGATCTTCGGTGACAAGGCGTTTGCCGATGCGCTGTCGCAGCGCGGCTGGTTTTTGTCCTCCGCCAACTCCATCAACTGGGGCCGTCTGCTGCCGCAGATCGTCTATTATTTCTCG
>ERZ857757.3015-NODE-3015-length-10039-cov-12.054688_pt1 | contig 10039 bp, 8 predicted proteins | sample MGYA00519764_ERZ857757 | MGnify/ENA primary metagenome ERZ857757 (study PRJEB31778, sample SAMEA3449359) | human gut metagenome | biome: human gut; feature: human-associated habitat; material: faeces | place: United Kingdom | collected 2010/2012 ... | reverse complement strand
TTCCGCGGATCAGAAACACCGCCGCTCTTTGCGGCATCAATTTCGATGCGGAAGCTGCCCGGATTAGACATCGTAATGCTATTACGCTTTTTGACGATGACCAACCCCTGTCTGCCGTAGTAATCGGCATTCACCAAACAGTTGGCCAGTGCTTCACGCAGCGCCTGATGCACAGGGGTATCATCCACTCTGGTGCCGCCATCCATTTTAAACGGTACCTTAATGTCCTGAATCAGCTTGTTATAGACGCGGAAATAGAAGTCGTACACATTGCCGCTCCAGTCTCCGGAGGAGGAGATGATGCGGTCAGTCCAGCGGGTATCAGCGTCATACTGTTCCTGATAGTCCAGAAAGTAAGCATTGAATTCCCGCACAATGTCGTATTCATTGCCGAACATGAGAAGTCCGGCAGAAGTGGGATGCTTCTTCCCATCAGAGCCGATGCCCACAGCGCCCAGCTTCAGAAGGAAATCTTCATCCTCCAGCGCCTCCCATACATGACCGGGGCGGGAGAGGCGCATCCTCTGGCGATAGCTGCGAATGCTCTCTTTGTTGAACACAGTCATGTCCATTTCATTCAGGATGAGCATGTCCTGGGTTTTCACGGAAGCATCCCGCACCATGGCCTGATATTCTTCTTTGGTGCAACGGTAGTCGCCCTCACCGTCGCGGCGGTAGGTGCAGAGCGGATTGCCGTCCACATACACCGGTTTATAGGAGCGTTCCGCGCGGGGAACATTGATGACCACAATGTGGTCGCCATCCACCTCCTGGACAAATACATCCTTGGAGGACAAGACATTCACGCTGGTCTTATTGGGGTTATTGACGATATCCCAGAACTCCTTAATGAGTCTGTCAGGGTCGGGCAGATCTACCGTGTGCAGGGATTTATCCGCCCATTCTTCCACTCCCAGCAGGATAATACCGCCGTGGGTATTGGCAAAGGCGGAATAGGTTTCCCAAATGCTCCTGGGTAGCCCGCCAAGGGCTTTCTTAGCCTCAATACGGTTGTTCTCCCGATATTGCTCGATTTTGGAAAAGTCAATCATGATTTTCCTCCTTTACGAGCTCGATGATATCGCAGAAATCGCAGTCCAAAACATCACAAATCCTCGTTAAGATTTCCGTACTGACATGCTGGTTCTTTCCCAGTTTGGCAAGGGCGGTGGTGGACATGCCAGTGGCTAAGCGGAGATCCTTCTTTTTCATGTTTTTATCAATTAAGAGTTTCCAAAGCTTATTATAACAAATCGTCATCATAACACCTCGTGTCAGAGTATACACTAATACAGGTTAATTCTAACACAGCCGCTTCAATTTGTCTATTGAAAATCCAGTTTTCAGATTTGGATTATCATTTTTAGATTAGAGATTTTTAATTATACAGCAACGCAAAACCATGCGTGAATTTTAATTATATATCCGGGCTAATTCTTTGTCTATTGCGGTGTATCTGCTGAAAAAGCATCCCGTGTATCTGCTGAAAAAGCATCCCGGCTCTTTTTGCCAGGATGCCTTCCGTTTGATAATTTGGTTTTAGATGGTTACTCTTTATATTTCCTCGTCTAAGTACTCTGCATCATCAATAATACATGCTTGAAGCGAAAGGATGTCCCGAAAATCCTTATCACGGATACACTCCTTATGTTCAGTGATATTCCCCCTTGCTCTAATCAGAATGTCCTCATAGCTTTAATAAAAAGACTTCTCTCATATGTGTCAAGAAGCAACTGAACTTCACGGAAATGGAGTCTACAATATTCTTTTGCTTCTGAAACAGTCATGCTCTTAATCTTTTTGTGATTTTCCTCTATTCGTCTAATCGCATCTGTGGGAAATCCATATTCAATTAGAGCCTCTCCCAGCAGACTTTTGACACCGGTTTCGTAGTATCTCCGCACACGAGATAAAGAAAATGTCTCAACACCTATTCCTCCCTGCTTCGCAACAAATACTACAATACTTTCAAATAAAGACAGAATTTTGGGTATCTTGTGTTCAAGAACATCTTTGAGTGATTTGAAAGCTTCTGAATATGCCCGGTCCATTGACTTATAATGACCTCTCCTGTACTTGCCTACTTCATATCCGAGTAGTGCTTTAAAACCGCCCTCATAATAATTATTCGCTATTGCCGAGAATTTTTTGCATGTGATCTCATCAATCAAACTTGCATTATAAAAGGTATTCAAAATTTTGTTAATCCATCTATAGTGCAGGAAGCCATCGACATCAACAGCATGGGTAAGCAATGGTGAATATTTGCTGAACTCGGAATCAGTCATTAGTAAGTGGAGTAATATCTCTTGATTTTCTTTGGATATGGTTCGGTTTTTAAAGAAAACTTCTTGTGGAAGAACAAACTGTTGAGTAACGGTCTCTCGTTCCATTTTCCGCTGGGCATTTATACTTGTTAAATCTTCTATTTCAGCATTATCAAGATCGATAACACTTAATTCATTATCGGAGTAAGTGACAAAGTTCAAGGTCATTGAATCTGAATCTTCGATTTTCTGAAGCTCCTTCGTCATATAAAATACTCGCCCAATAAAACAATGATAATATCGTCCAGCTCTTCCTTTGATGTTTTTAATATCAAAAGGGGTTAGCTTTTTTGATCCCTTAGATGCGTTCAGGATTATCATGTTTTGGGCATCCGTATTTACCCCTTCAACAATTGTGGATGTGCAGAACAATACATCGAAAGTTCCTTTATTGAACTGGTCTAAGATTTCCTGCTGAATGTACTTGGGCAACTTACCATGATGCATCCCAAAACCATTCTGCAAAACTTTAATAAGGCTCCATTCATCGACCGAGTGATCGATGTCGTACTCTTTCTGAATATGGGAAAGGAATGTTTTAAAATCATCTGGATATGCATCAAAAGCCCTGAGTGCACCCATATTATCAGATAGTTTATTGGAGTATTCGATAGCTTTTGCCGGCGTTGTACAGTACAACAATGTTTTCCCATAGTGCTTATCACTAATATATGTTACCACATTCTTGATACGGTCATTGACTTTTTTCTCTGTGGAAACCAGTTCGTTGCTTTCCGACTTGGGAAGAAAACATGGAGTTACTTCCTCTATCTTGCTACTATGCGCATTAACTGAAATTCGCAAGGTTGGTTCAAAATTGATTTCTTTAACTACAATTTGATTCAGTGACAGAAATCGTTTCATGCCCTTGCTAAATCGGTCCTGGTTCAAGTTTGGGCCTGCGAGATAGAATTCATCTACGGATTTCGTCAACAGGTATAAGGCAACCCTAAAAGTTTTTCCCCGGTCTTCGTTCAGAAAGTCGTGGGGATTCGAATTTGTTTTCTTATTCTTTTTACTCTTTTCGTCGTCGCTATCGTCCAATTCGTCATTACAATAATCTTCGTCTATTTTATAAACCTCGTCAAAGAAAAAGAAGTCAATCTTTAAATCAGGGAAAGACGCAATTAGTTGTAGAGCTCTTTCCGGGGTGAAGACAAAAATCTTCTTCGATTCGTCCTCAACAACCGAATCAACCGTTTTGATGATCTGGTAGTCAAGGTTATTATCAGAAACAAAAGCAGACATCATTCGGGCATTTTCCAGAAGCAATGCAACTGTAGGAAAAACCAAAAGAATGTTATTGTATCGGTCCTTATTCAGAAATACGATTTCCCGCATTAAGAATGTTTTTCCATATGATGTCGGGGCACTCACAAGCAAGCGGCGCGGGGAGAGGCTTTGGAACAAGTCAACAACTTCCATTTTGGATTTGTCCAGGGTGTTTTTTTCATTGACGCGAGAGCGATACAGGTTCTTTATGGCTCGATTACTTATATCTTCAAGGGTCGCAAGCGCCTCATTTGGATCCTCGGAATAACCATTGAGCATGTTGTAGCCGAAAACACGCATCTTTTGGGACGCAATGTATAGTAATTGTGCAAGCACCTTGTCCTTCTTCAGCGCATCATTATCAGATATCCAGCAAACTAAATCGCGCAGATGGTTTACGCTCTCTGGATTATCAGCATCATACTGGTTAATCGCTGAAAGCAGTTGCTTAGCATAATCCTGCATAGAAGCCCGCCTCCTTATCTCTCAATCGCTCAATGCTTTCTATCGGAAACACATAGAACACAATTTCAGGGCTGAAGCCTTGAAAAGCATATGTATGCGCATTGAAGTAATCCCGGATACTATTGGTCTCTCGGTCAATCATCTGACAGAGCGCTCTGGCATCCTTGTAGACGGTTTCTTCCCCATAGGCCAACAGACAGGGAATCTTAATCCTTATACCCTCGGATTTGAAATAATCGAGCAGTTTTTTCCCACGCAACGTCGCATCGTCTTCCATAGATCGGATATTGATTTCCTCAATGGCTTCAAGAATCGCTTTTGTGTCATCTGTTAGAGAAACCCGTTTTTCGCATACAAAGAAAATCTGCTTTGACAAATACTCCGCAGTGAATTTCTCCAAAAGATCTTTGTTAATATCCGTTTTACAATAAGCTTTCCCACCAAGTTTAGCTTGTCCGAGCCATAAGGAAACGCCGGTTTCATCCTTTGAGAAATATGTCAAGTCATATCCCTTGATTTCATTGTTATCGTTTTGCCGAAGGATCGTTCTAACCGCCAGTTTGCAGGCCTGTGGATTATATAGCTGCACAAGCAAATCCAATAGTACTTCACTTGGGAGGCCATCAGTAATATCTGCTCTTTTAGGCAGGCGATTAATATACGCATACTTAGCTGCCTGCTCCAGAGAGGAGAAATGATCTTTCTCATAGTGCTGTACAACCTCCTCTTCTCCGTAGCTATAGAAAAAGAGGTTGTGTCTCATCAACTCACCCAGTTTTTCAACAGAATCTGCCGAAATATTATGACTGTAGGGCTGATAAATAAATTGATCCTGCAACGGTGAGAAAGAAAATATTACTCCTCTGCTCTTTTGGAGGATTTCCTTATCAAATATTTTATGGTAGCGTTCAATAATTGACATTTTACCCTCCTCCGCATTGCGACAGAGCAGCTTTCCATTACATAACTGTTTTAAAAGAACCCCACTTCGAGTAATCTTAATCTGTTTCGCCTGGTACGATTTCCATAATGTCTCCAATACCACAATCCAATGTGGCACAAATTTTTACCAGTATTTCCGTGGTAACATGTCCGTTTCGTCCCATCTTAGTAACTGAGGCCGGGCTGATACCTGCCTTTGCACACAGGTCTTTTTTTCTTCATATCCTTGTCGATGAGCAGCTTCCAGAGCTTTTTATAACTGACCGTCATAAAATATCTCCTCCATACTGATATACGAAAAATGCTCTGCCGCCTGGCAGAGCATCTAGTCTATATAGCCATACTGCCGAGGTCTATTACAACACTGACAGGGTTGTTTATTATGATAGCGCATTCGGTCAGAAAAAGCAAGAAAATAATGCATTCGCATGATTTTTGGTTTATATAACAGAGACTCAGATAGAGTTTTAACATCTCTATCTGAGCCCTTTATCTATGATGCAAAATAGCAAACAACGCCTACTTTCAATGCTTTTTAATTGTTTTTTCAAGCGGTGCTTGAAAATGTTGTTGCAAAACCTCTACCACCGGTTGCACTTTGTGTTCCTTGGCCATATCAATGATCTGACTTTTGTCGAAAAACTCGATTTTATACTTTCGGGTGCGAGTTGCTGCCGAAGTTAATAGGGAAGTTGCCTCTGGTGTAAATCCTCCCAATGACCACAACTGGAACTTCAATTTTTGCCCATCTTGGTACCGACTCAATGCCCAAGTTCTAATGCGGTGAATCGTCTGAGACAACCACTTTTCAACATAGATGTGGTCAAGAGCAGACTGTGTTGCTTTACATTCAACAATAATGATTTCGCCATCGCGTTCAACCAAAACGTCGATTTCGTTTTTATCATTTGAATCAGGGATTTGTATTAGCTTTCTGATTTCCAAATAACGGTAACCGATGTGCTGATAGTAGTATCCAACAAGGAGTTCAAACATATCTCCGATAATATCATTATACCGGCCTTCTGCCTTTGCGATTTCGCTGAATAGCGTTTCAATTTTTCCTGGGTTCTTGGAAATAATTGCGCTGGAGTGTGAAAATACACTAACAATTTCCGCTAACAGCTCGGCATACTTTTCATCAAATACATTTTTTATGAGGGCTACCATCACTTTGTTTTCTTTCAACACCATCAATGCTTCCCGAGTTATATTTTCAACCAAGAACACAGGCATAAATGCAGGTAGTTTTTTAAAGGTTCGGATCACAGAGAGCTTATCCAGAAAAAAATTGATGTCTTCCTCCGTGGCCGTACGTCCATAAAAGATATCCGCCACAACAAAACCCGGCCGAATTTTCTCGGTATCATATAGAGGTTGAATGTATGCAGGGGCTGTTAGCGCCCACTGAAAGTTTGCAAATTCCGCCGATGCAGAAAGCACTTTGGCTGAACCATAACCGATTAAGTTAATGTTCTGCGCCCAAGATGCAAAGTCGTTCACAACTTGTTTCTTTACGGTTTCAAGACCTACTGCGCGGGCGATACTGCGATTCTGTATAGAGGCCCATTCGGCAAGCATCCAATGTGTTTCATTATACTCTACGATAATGCCACACTTCAGCAAATCGTCAATCACTCTCTGGTGGAGCTTGTGCCCTTTTACATTCTTGATCGGGGATGATACCAGAGAAGGCAAAATGCTCTTGGCCACAAAGCCATTTTGAGACTGAAATGCACAGATATAGATCCAGTTAATTTTGGATGACCGCTTTATGGCATCTATTAAGCGCTTAATATAGCGGTTAGACATATATTGGCTCTCAAGATAAAAGAATTTCTGATTCTTATCAAACGAAAGGGTGCATATCTTATTGACCGGTTTTTTTGCGCGCGATAGGGCTTGGCGCGCCGCCGTGTTGGAAACCCCATACTCCTGTTCAAATTTTCTGGCAAGCTCGCCAGAAAGCATCGGGCCATATTTATTTAAAAGCGTCACAACCTTTTTGGACATACACACATACCCCCATTGGAAGATGTCACACTGCACTATTTATAATAAAAAATTAATCGCTTGCGCAGATTTTCTTGATGTTCATAAAGCCGTTGAAATCAAAGGATTTTTCTGCGTCTATAACCCTCATTTCAGAGAAACATGTCACACGGCATTTTTAGTATATAGCGATTGGGTAGTAAAAGCAATCCCCCTTATATGTTCTTGAAGAATCCATTTTCGCTATTTCTTTGTCTATAGCGCCGCAGTTGCTGAGCTGCTGCTCACGCAAAAACAACTTGCATAACACCCTCCTTAGAGTTACAATGCAGCCAGCAGCAACGAGAAACGCTTTCCGCTCGGCACCGGTGAACTTTCACCGAAAACCGGGCGGGAAGCGTTTTTGACCACATAGATTACCACAGACGGCGCTGGAGCACCCGGAAACAGTGGAGATAAGAGCGTCAAAGAGTAAGTAAAACAAATTAAAAAGCACCAAAAACTGCTACAAATGAGTAGAAAAAGTGTTTTGTACTTCTTTGGGAGCAGGATGCCGGGGGTTCAAGTCCCTCCACTCGGACCAAAAAGGCTCGAAGCTGATGCTTTCGAGCCTTTTTCTTATGCGTTTCTTCGCATCTGCGCAAAAAAATCTCGCGCCTTCAAATTTGATGGCGCGAGGTTTTCATTTTTCAGAACGGAAAGCCCATGGGGGTGAGCTTGCTCATTGCCTCGTTGGTCGCGTTCTCGCTCTGCGTGATCGCTTCGTTGACCGCGGCAACGATCATATCCTGAAGCATCTCGACATCGTCGGGATCGACGGCCGAGGGATCGATCTCGATGCTCTTGAGCGCGCGTGTGCCGATCATGGTCGCCTTGACTGCGCCGCCGCCGACCGTGGACGTGAACTCCTTGCTCTCAAGCTCCTGCTGCATCTTCATGAATTCTTCCTGCATTTTCTGAGCCTGCTTCATCATATTGCCGCCGCCCATACCGCCGCGGAATCCGCCTTTTGCCATATTAAAATTCCTCCTAAAATATTATACGAAACGTGTTTCTTTGAACTTCCGAAGCTCCTCGATGTCCCTTTTTGGCTTATCGTTATCCTCGAGAAGCTCCGAGATCGTTATTTTAAGGCTGCGCCCCGTGACAGCGTTTGCCGCCTCACGCAGGCGCATGAGAACCGCCTGATTATTCACCGCGTTGTAGAAAAATCCGGGCACCACCTCGAGCGAGAGCGTATCGTAGCTCACGGTGCATCGAGTCTGAACGGGGTTGGTCAGTATCGGGATCACTCCGCGCGGAAGCGACTCCTCGGCATTTTCGACTATCGCCGCCCACAGTGCCTCGTTGTCCTGCGGCGCATCCGCCGCGCTCGCCGGAGCATCGGGATTCAGCTCGACGGGCGACTTTTTATCCAAAAGGTCATCCTCGGGCTGATACTCGGCAAAGTCGGCCGGGTCAAGCTCGTCTGCCGGATCGTCTTCGTATCGCGGCTGCGGCGCAGGCGGCTCATCGAGGTCAAACGGCGGCTCGTCAAGAGTCGAATGAAACTCTTCCTCATCATCGTCATCCTCGGCTGCCGGCACGGCTGTTCTCACCGGCGCGTGCTTCAGGTCCTCCTCGATGCGCGATATGCGCGCACGAAGCTCGTCAACGCCTTCCGTCAGGCGCGGCTCGCACAGTGATATTATACACAACTCCGCAGTGAGCTTTGCGCTTTTAGAATCGCGTATCTTCAAAAGAGAGTCCGAAACAATGTTTATCCGGTTAATAAGCTCGGCTTTCGTGAGCTTTTTGCAGAAAACACCCAAAATATCACGGCTGAAGCGGCCCGATATAAGATCTGCGCCTGCTTTCGGTGCAACCGCCAGCATGAGGCAGTCGCGCAGGAGCGTGTTCAGCTCATACAGCAGCGTCGCCGGATCCTTTCCGTCGCGCCAGAGGCTGTCAAAGAGCTTGAGCGCCTCATCGGTGTTTTTCTTCACCGCGTAGTCGAGCAGCTGCGCCGTGCGGCGGTTGCCCGTAAGCCCCATCGCCGAGTACACGGCGTCGGTGTCGATATCGCTCTCGCCCGAGCACTGGTCAAGCAGCGACAGCGCGTCGCGCATACCGCCCTCGGCAAGACCTGCGATAAGCTCGGCGGCGCTGCGCTCGAGCCTGAGATTTTCGCACTGCGCAACATGCTCGAGATGGTCGGCGATAAGCTGCGCGTCAAGGCGCTTGAAGCTGTGCCGCTGGCAGCGCGAAAGTATCGTCGCCGGAACTTTGTTAAGCTCCGTCGTTGCGAGGATGAACACAAGGTGCTCCGGCGGCTCTTCAAGAATTTTCAGCAGCGCGTTGAACGCCGCCGTTGACAGCATGTGCACCTCGTCGATGATATACACGCGCTTTTTTACCGAAACCGGAGAAAACACGGCCTCCTCGCGCAGCTGGCGGACATTGTCCACGCCGTTATTGGACGCAGCGTCGATCTCGACAACGTCCATGATGCTGCCGTCCTCGATGCCGAGGCAGGCGGGGCACTTGCCGCAGGGATTGCCGTCCACGGGGTGCTCGCAGTTGAGCGCCTTGGCAAGTATCTTCGCGCAGGTGGTCTTGCCCGTGCCGCGCGTTCCGATGAACAGATACGCGTGCGAGGTGCGGCCTGTCGATATCTGATTTTTAAGCGTTTCCGTTATGTGCTTTTGCCCGACGACCTCGTCAAAGGTCTTAGGCCGCCACTTACGATATAAAGCCTGATACATAAATAATGATCCCTAACAAATAAAATGCGGCCCTTGACAAGACTGCACACCCAACTTCGAAAACTGACATATGCCCGTTACGCCGGCAGCCGGCTCAGAACCGGCACCCTCACGGCACACGAAAAGCACCGCTTAATGCTGCTCGGTTCCCCGCCTGACATGGTTCACGGGTTTCCGTTGCGCGAGACCGGCTCGTCAACGCTGCTTACCGGTGTCAGACGACACATGACAGATCCTATGTTGGGAATTCATTCCTGCTGTAGCGGATTGCAGGTTACAGGGCACCGCTGGCTCCCC
>ERZ857757.3014-NODE-3014-length-10040-cov-3.137907_pt1 | contig 10040 bp, 7 predicted proteins | sample MGYA00519764_ERZ857757 | MGnify/ENA primary metagenome ERZ857757 (study PRJEB31778, sample SAMEA3449359) | human gut metagenome | biome: human gut; feature: human-associated habitat; material: faeces | place: United Kingdom | collected 2010/2012 ... | reverse complement strand
TAGGTCTCGCCTGCGGTGCGGGCATTGAGGAACTTCGCCTTGAGGGTGATGTACCTGCCGTTGCCGCTGATGGTGAACTGGCTGCCCTCTTCAAGCCAGCCGTTGCCGGAGCCGACTCTGACGTTCTTCGGGTCGATGGTGTCGGAGCAGACGAACTTGAGATCCTTGCTGCTGTTGATAACGTGCTTGTCGGTATCAACGGCCTTGAGAGACGGGCCGACATAGAACTGGATGGACCTGTTCGGGTTCTGGAACATCTCATCATAGTACACGGTCAGGGTGTGCCAGCCGGTCTTGAGGTTTCCAAGATAAGCAGTGCCGAGGTAGATGAGGCCGGTGCCCTTGTTAACGTAGTCCTCACCGGGAACCTGGTAGCCATCGACCGCGATGCCGCCGTTCTTGCCGAGAGTGGGCTGGATCCTGAAGCCGAGCATTGCATCGCCGGAGTACCAGCTGTCGATGCCGCTGATGTAGTCGACCATGTAGTCGTCAATCGTGGGCGGTACCACGGGGCTGCCGCTGCCGCTGATGCGCAGGGCGGAACTGCCGGAGTTCATGCAGACGCGGGTGTTGTTGTTATCCAGCACGTAGAAGAAGTAGTAGCTGCCGTTTGCAAGGGAATCCAGGAAGCTGTTGGTGAAGCGCAGAGTGGTGTAGCTGCCGCTCTGGGTCTCGCTGTAGCTGCCTGCGGGAAGTGCGGTTGCCTTGGAGAATTCAGCGGAGGTACCGTATCTGTAGCCATAAGCGGAGCCGGTGGACAGAGTGAAGTACACGGCGCTGCCGCTGCTTCTGGTGTAGCTGCTGGTGTTCAGGCTGTAGTAAGGAACAACGTATACTGTAGCGGATGCGGGGTTAGTCTCGCCGCTGAAGTAGAAGTACAGGGTGACGGTCTGAGCCTTGATGCTCTCAACATAGGTGCTGTAGAGCAGGATCTGGCCGTTCTGGCGGTTGTAGCTGTAGTGAGTGCCCTCGATAAGGGTCTGTGCGCCGGAGGCGGTGTACGCAGTCACGTAGGTGACGTTACCGGCCGGGTTCGCGGTGAAGCGCAGGGTCGGATTGTTGTTGCCGAGCTGGTTGTACTGATATGCTCTGGTGCCGTTATCAAGGGTGATGGTCGCGCTCACGGGTGCGCCCGTCGGAGAGGGTGGCGTGGTCGGAATGCCGGGAGTGGGAGTAGGCACTACGGGAGCCGCGCCCTTGGCCTTGACGATCCACTCGCCTGCGACCTCCTGCGCCGCCTCATAGCCGTCTGCTACGTAGCCGGAAACATACTTATTGCCCCATGTACCGCCGGTGACCAGCTTGGGTGCGCCGGTGGTGTTTTCGCTGATCTTGCCGACGGTGCCGCCGGAGATATAGAGGTTAGGCTTGCTGTAAACATTGATCTCGCCGATGCTCGCATTGCTGTCGGACATGTAGGTGCTGCCATCGTCAGTGTTGAGGGTATCGACCTTGCCGTTAATATAGGCGGCTCCGCCCTTTACTCTGAGCGTTGCGACTTTAGCGTTGCCGCTGACGGTAAGAGTACCGTGGTTTTCGATGGACTGATCAATCCAGCCGTTCATGATGGTCAGCGTGCTGCCGGTGTTGACGGTGATATTGCCCGCAGTAATCTCCTCGTTGTTAAGGTTGAGGATAATGTTCTTGCTGCCATTGAGTGCTGCATCGCTGAGATTGGTGTCGCCCGTCTGCTTGAGAACATAGACAGTTTCGTTGTTCTTTGCTGCGTCGAATGCAGCCTGAAGAGTCTCATAGTAGCTGCCGTTCAGGGAAGCCTGATATTTGGTGGAGCCAACCGCGACTTCAAATCCAGTGAAGTCACTGAAGCCATATCCCTTATCATCAGTTACAGCTACATCTCCATTAACGACTGTGCCGGGGACACTGAATCCAGCGGGATTATACTTAAAGAAACCGCTGTAAATTGCAATCTGGTTTGAATTCATGCCGGTAAAAATATTTGTTTCGCCGGAGATGACAGTTTCATTGTCAATCTTAACCAGACCGCCGTTCACGGAGAAACGATTTGCCGCATCTATGTAGCCTCCGTCAATCGTAAGGGTTCTGTTGTTGACGCTGATCACGGAATTCATTTCAATAATACCGGCAAGCTTAACATCGGCATTAACGTTCAGACCGCCGTTAATCGTCCAGCCAGAGATGCAGTTAATATTGACCGCCTTTGAAATGTTAACCGCAGAGGTGCTCTTGATGTGTTTCAGAAACGTAAGTGTTTCTCCCGCATTAGCTGCGGCAAGAGCCTCTTCAAGAGAGTCATACTTGACACTTGTGGTGTCATTGACTACTACAGGATCTGCAGGCGTGGGTGTAGGTGCATCTTTAGTCGGTTCTGCGGAACCGTCCCCAAGCTCAAGAGTGCTGAGACTGCCGCTGCTGCCGCCGTCGAGATACGTATCGTCGCCGCCGAACTGGACGCCATCGTTCACGGCCGTCGGTGCAGAACTGGAATCATTTCCGTCCAACTCAAACGCATATGCGCTGCCGCCGAACAGGCTCATGCACATAGCGACAAGAAGAAGGATGGATAAGAATTTGGTAACCTTTTTCATGTTTTCCGTCTCCTTATATTGCTGTTTTTTATTCTCACCAATTTACATTACCTTTGGCCGGATACTTCACGATTTTCCCCCCAGGTCATCGGTGTAGCTATAATGTAACACGATGTTATGTAAAATGCAAGAGTTTTTTTAATGAATTTGCGAATTATTTTTTCCTAATTGTAACCATTTTGAATTTTTGAAGTGTCAATTTGCCGTGTTATGTCAAATAACGATATTATTTATTTGACATTTCCCGTTCTTTGTACAAATTTATCGACCTTCTTTCCGGATGCGCTTAAGGATTCTTAATATGTTTTGTAACCATTTCCGTTACAAAACAGCTTCACTTCATCCTTGCGCTTATATGACGGCGCGCATCCCGTTTTTGTTCCCGCATATCAGAAAAAATTTTTATCCCTGTTCAGCGAGATATATGCTGAGCTTTGACTGGATGAGCTTCGCCGTCTCCTCGGGCGTCTTATCGCCCGCGAGCATCGGCTGCATGCTCTCCGTTACTATTTTATATATGCTGCTGCCGTCGGGAATGCTCACGGTGTCAATCCTGCGGACAAGCTCAAGGAACTCCGCCGCCTGCTCCGCGTTCATCGTTGCGCCGACCGTCTCGCCCCACATGTTTTTATGCTCACCCTGAAGCTCCCGCACCTGCGCCTCGAGTGCGGGCTTATACATGGACATCCCCCAGCCACCGCTCTGCGTCAGGATATATTTCGCAAACGCCCAGCAGCCCTCCGGGCACCTCGTCTGCGCGCTTATAGCATAGGTGCGCGTCGGGGCGACAACGAAACTGCCGCAGCCGCCGTCGGGCGTCGGCCAGCCGATATAGCTTATGCGCCGTCCAAAGGTTTTCTCCGCCTCGGCAAACGTCTCCGGCATGATCATCCACGTCCCCGACAGGATGAGCCGCCCGTCTGCCATGGCCTGATACACGTCGCCGACGGTGTTCATGTTCTCGGCGGATTCGTTGGGATCGCTGCCGTCGCGTGCGGCGGAGAGTATGCGCACAAACTCCGGCGTGTCAAAGCTGCAGGTCTTGTTCGCCCAGTCTATATTACTGCGGAGATAACCCGATAGTGAGTTGCGTATGAACATATCCGCCGGGCGGTAGCCGAGCATCTGCGCGCCGTCGGGCAGCGCGTCCTGCATGGCGAAGTACTCGTCCCATGTCCAGCCGTACCTGTCGCCCACTGTGTCGGTAAAGCCGTAATAGGTGTCTATTGCAAATTCGCCCATGACCCGGTAGAGCTTCCCGTCCCGCTCAAGCGCGTCGAGCAGCCAGAAGTCGTCCCGGCTCAGCTCCGGGTCAGCGTCGATGAGCTGGTAAATATCCATCAGCAGCCCGTTTGAGCCGAACTTATCCGTGCCCATGTCGATGAGGTCAAGGCCGAGATAGAGGTCGGCGCTGTTCCCGGCAGCGATGTCGGTCAGCATCCGGGTGTAGGCCGTGGCCGTGTCAAACTCGCCGCCCTCGCTGTAGTCCTTTACCTTTATATAATATTCGTCGCTCTGCATATTGAAGTCCGCGGCGCTCTCCTCCCACGGCGCTGCCATCGTCAGCACGACCTTGGGCTTTACCTCGTCCGGGCTTGCGGGGCTGATGCGCGCAAGGCAACCGGCGTAGAGACATATAAAGCCGTCGCCGTCCGGGATGATGCTCCGCATATCGTCTCCACCGCTGATGCCGCACTCCTCCCAGACGAGTATCAGCTCCGTGCCTTTCTCGGGCGACCACCATGAAAGCTCCTCATCCGTTGCGCACAGGAAAGGGTGCTCCGCGTTGCCGGTGTACAGTGTCTGCGTGTTCTGCGGTAAGGCGTACTCCGCGCCGAGCGTCAGCGCCGCACCGTCTATGGGGTACACATACCCGCTCCCACCCTGCTTCGTGCGCATCCAGACGCTGCCGTCTCCGCTCTGCTCAAGACGCAGAGAGTATTGGTCAAAACGCGCGGTTGAAATATCTATGCCGCCGAGGCGCTCGCCCTCCTGCGTATATACCGCGGCCATATCGCCTATCGTGTCGCAGACGTACAGAAGCCCATCCGCTCCGAGGTATATCTCGTCCACGCGGTCGGGGATATCGTAGGCGGCAAACTCCGCGCCGTCCATGCCGAGCTTCACGATGCGGCTGTCGGAACGGTACTGGCCGTTCTCGTCGTAGCCCTGCCACTCGCCGTACCATACTCCGTCCGCCGCCGGGGCGTAGGCATAGACCCACACGTCACCGATCGCCGCACCGTCCATGCTCATGAGGCTGCTTCCGCTGCTGTACACGGTGTTTCCGTCGCCGCGTTTCATGCTGTTGTAGAACGCTTCCCCGTCCGTGATCTCAAGCTTGTAGCAGCCGCCGCGGCCTGTCCACTTGCCGCTCTCGTCAACGCTCATCGTCTGCGGCTGGGCGGTCGTCTCGGGTGCCGCTGGCTCCGTGCTCCCGCAGCCTGTCAGCAGCGCCGCGAGCAGCAGTACTGTCAGTATCAGAGATATTGTTTTCTTCATGGCTGTGTTCCTTTCGTTTTATGTAATGTGATCTATTATTATATATAACGTTCTCCCCCGCCATTTTGTTTCACCGTTTCCGAAATTTTTACATCTGCTTAACGCGCCTTGCCTTTGTTCTGTAATTCATATATAATATTGGCACTAACTGTCAGGAGGGTTCCGGCATGAAAATACTTCTTCTCAGCTGCTCGACCGGCGAGGGACATAACCACTGCGCGCTTGCCGTCAAGGAGGCGCTGGACGCCGCCGGGCACGAGACATCATTCCTCGATATGCTGCATATGTTCGGCGATCCCGGCCCGCTCAGCTTCGATAAGCTCCTCAACCGCATCTCCTCCCGCACGCCCGAGGTGTTCGGCATGATGTACCACGCCGGTGAGATGTACAGCTCGACCGGTGTCACCTCCCCCGTGTACCTCGCAAACCTCCGCCACGCGCGGCAGCTCAGCGCTTTTGTGACGGAGAACGGCTATGACGCGGTCGTCTGCTCCCACCTGTTTCCGATGGAGACGCTGACCTTCCTGCGCCGCCATGAGAGCTTCCCCGTCCGCTGCTACGGCATTCTCTCGGACTATACCTGCATCCCGTTCCTCCCGGAGACGGAGCTTGACGGGTACTTCCTCCCGCATGACGAGGTGCGCAAAGCCTGTGTCGACGTCGGTCTGCCGGCCGGCAGGCTCTTCACCACCGGTATGCCCGTCGCGCGCAAGTTCTCTTTGCCGCTCAGCAAGACAGACGCCCGCGCTATGCTCGGTCTGCCGGAGGATAAGAAGATATATCTCATCATGACCGGCGGCATCGGCTGCGGCGACGCGGTCTCGCTCTGCGATTCTATCCTGCGCGTCCCGGATGAAAACTCCCTGCTCTGCGTCCTTCCGGGGCGCAATGAGGAGCTGCGCGCCGCGATAGAATCCGGTTATCAGGGGCGCGGCGTCATGGCCGTGCCGTTTACGGATAAGGTCGCGGTCTATATGCGCGCCGCCGATGTGCTGCTCTCGAAGGCCGGGGGCATTTCCAGCTCCGAGGCCGCCGTGCTCGGCGTCCCGCTCGTACACACTATGGCCATCCCCGGCGTCGAGACTCTTAACGCCGAGTTCTTCGCCGCGCACGGCATGTCGTACTTTGCGCGCAGCACCGACGAAGCCGCCCGCTTTGCCGACAGGCTCATCTATGATACCTCCGCCGCCGCGCGTATGCTGCGCGCGCAGGACACCTGCCTGCCTAAAGACGGTGCGGAGCGCATCGCCGGTATCATCTGCGGCGGGAGTTGTTAAAATCTTTCCGCTGTGCTAATATGTAGAGCGTTAATTCACTAAGGAGCATTTATATAATGAAAGACAAGCTCAATATCCTCATCGCAAATGACGACGGTATCGACTCCCCCGGCATAGTCCGTCTGGCCGAAGCCGCGGCAAAGTTCGGCAGCGTCTGGGTCGCCGCGCCGTCGAGCCAGTGCAGCGGCATGTCTCAGAAGCTCACCATTTTCGGCGAGTTCCCTGTGAGCCGCCCCGCCTTCCCCGTATCGGTCATGGACGCATGGAGCATCGGCGGTACGCCTGCCGACTGCGTGAAGCTCGCGGTCAACTTCCTCATGCCTGTAAAGCCCGATGTCGTTTTCTCCGGCATCAACTTCGGCTACAACACCGGCTTTGACATTGCCTATTCCGGCACTGTCGGCGCGGCGATGGAGGCGCTCATAAACGGCATCCCCGCCATCGCGTTTTCTTCCCAGCATGACGGCAGCAGCGACGTGACGGACAAGTACCTCGTTCCCGTCATTGAGGAGCTGCTCTCTTCCCCTATCGGCCGCGGAGAGATATGGAACGTGAACTTCCCCGGCTGTGCGCTTGAGGACTGCCGCGGTATCCTGCGTGAGCGCATCCCCGCGCCGCTGTGCGTCTTTGATAACCACTATGACAAGACCGAGCAGCCCGACGGCTCCTTCATCCTCCGCCCCTATGCCGAGCAGCTCAGCCCCGACCGCGCGCCCGAGGGCAGCGATATCCACGCCGTCTTCAACGGCTACGTCTCCATAGGCAAAGTAAAAAGTATGGTACTACCATCAAGTGACAAGAGCACACACGCCTGACAGCGTGTCTTTCCGGTGCTTTTTGTCCTTTTCGCCTTGACGGGCGTCAGCCCGTCTGCGTCTCAAAAGCCAAAAATCACGCAAGAAATCCATCACTGTCAGGTGCAAGCAGTTTTGCCGGAGCAGAAAAGCGTTCAGGCAATGAAAAGTCCGCAGGCAATACTTTGTGTATTGCCAAGGGCTTTGAAGCAGCATGGGCGTTTTTCTGCCCGTCAAAACCGTATGTGTCCTTGTCAATTGATGGTAAAGGAGATAAAAATGTCCAAATTCTGTAAGCTCCTTAAAAAGCTGCTGCTTATATGCCTCGCGTTTTTCGCGGTGACCTTTGCGATCTATTTCTTCAATCTCGACATGAAGCTCACCTCCGCGATGCAGCCCATTCTCGACCATTTCTATGACAAGGTCGACCGCGACCAGCATCTTTGATATTTGCGGGCATGGCCGCCTGAAAGACGCTGCATTCGCAAAATAAAAAACAACATCGGAGAAAGCGGACGCTTTCTCCGATGTTGTTTTGCTGTTTTATGATAGGTCACGGCAGGATAACGCTGAAGGTGCTGCCGGAGCCGGGGGTGCTCTCGACCACGGCGTCGCCCCCGTGGAACTGGGCGATCTCCTTCACCATCGCCAAGCCAAGACCGCTGCTGCCCTCGTCACCGCGGGAAGCGTCCGCCTGCCAGAAGCGCTGCCAGACCATGTCTAGGTTCTCAGACGCGATGCCTATGCCGTCATCCTTGACGGAGAGCACAGCTCCCTGCTCCGTGCGGCGCAGAGAGAGCCATATGTGCCCGCCCTCAACGCCATACTTATATGCGTTCTGGAGAAGATTGTGTATCACGCGGGACATCAACGCGCCGTTGAAGCGCGCGGTGACGCCGGGCGCGATGTCCGTTTTGAGCGTTATGCCCCGGCTGTCGGCGGGCGTGAACTCACTGCAGCAGGACTCCGTGAACTCGCTCAGATCGCTCTCGCGCATCGGATAGCGGTCAGTGCCGTGCTGCATGCGGGTGAGGCCGAGCAGTTGCTGCACAAGCTCTGACATATACTGCGCCTGCTCCTCTATGACGCCAATGGAGGCGGAATAATCCTCGGGCGTTTTGTCCTTGCGGCGGGAGCGGTCACACTGGGCGAGGATGATGGTTATCGGGGTGCGCAGCTCATGTGAAGCGTCGGAAGCGAACTGCCGCTCGGTCTCAAAGGACTTCTCCAAGCGCTCAAACATCCTGTCAAAGCTGCTGCCGAGACGCTTCATCTCGGACGGGCCGCGGCGGATATTCAGGCGCTTTGTGAGGTCGCCGCCGTCGCTTATATCGTTTGCGGCATTGACGATCTTCTCAAGCGGCTTAAAGGACAGGCTCGCGATGAGCCAGCCGCCGCCCGTGGAGAGAACAAGGATCGCCGGGAGCAAGGCCGCTGTGAGGATGAGTATGGTGTGCATAAGGCCGGAGCGGTCGGCCGCGGAGATCAGGCCGCGCACCCAGACATATGTAATGTCCATGTCGACATAGACATCATAGATATAATACTCCTCGCCGTTTATCTCAGTGCTGCGCACGAAGTTTTCCTCAAACGGCACGGCGGCGGAATCGAAGCCGTCTGGTATCGCGCCGCAGAGCAGCTCCCCGTCCTTGGCATAGAAGGTAGTGTACACACCGCGGCGGTACGCGTCAACGTCGTCCCACTCGAAGCGCCCGTGGTCAAATTCGAGCCGGTCGGCGTTTTTCATCACGACCTTGACGAGCCTGCCTGCAGGATCGTCCGTAACAGTGTTTGCATTAATGACGAACACGAATACCAGCACCATAGCCGCCAGCAGCAGCACCATGAGCGTGATCCACAGCGTCATTCTGAGCTTGACGGACATATGCTCAATCCTCCTTCAGCACCCAGCCGGTGCCCCAGACGGTCTGGATAAGCTTCTTGTCAAAGCCGGTGTCCATCTTTTTGCGAAGGTAGCCGACATAGACGTCGACGACGTTCGTCCCGCCCTCATAGTCATAGTTCCAGAGGTTGTTCTCTATCATCTCGCGCGAGAGGACGATGCCCTTGTTGCGCACCATATATTCAAGCAGGGAAAACTCCTTGCTCGTAAGGTCGATGCTCTTCCCGGCGCGCGTCACTCTGTGCGAGGAGGTGTCAAGGCTCAGGTCGCCGACGGTAAAGACGTTCGAGCGGTTGCCGGTATATTTGCGCGCCATGACGCGCACGACGGCCATGAGCTCCTTGAAGTCAAAGGGCTTGACGAGATAATAGTCCCCGCCGCTCTCGAGCCCCTCGACACGGTCGGCGACGCTGTCGCGCGCGGTGAGAAAAAGCACTGGGGTCGTGTCCCCGTCGCGGCGCAGGCGGCAATCTGATGCAGAGCCCCGGCAACCGCATCGTCTGCCGCAGCGCCGATATGCCAGCGCGCGGCAGCCGTGACGGCCTCATTGGCATTGGCGACTGCAACGGAGTTGGGAACGGCATCGATCATGGGCAAATCGTTATCGGAATCGCCAAATACGGCCACCTCGTCGGGCGTCAGGCCCAAGGCGCGCGCCAGCTCCAGCGCAGCGCAGCCCTTGTCCCAACCATCCGGAAGGATGTCGAACAGGCGCACTCGGTTGTTGGGAAACACAAGCGAGAGTTCCGGCACCTCAGCAGCAACGCGCTCGCGTAGCTCCGCGAGCTCCTCACGCGAACGGGCACTCCAGATATTCGCCTTAAACACCGGCGCGCCATCGACGACGGGACGACACGGGGCCTCTTCGCCTTTGAGCCACGCATTGCCGCCCGACTCCATAGCGCGACGCACACGCTCGGGATCGCTTGTCACGCAATAGGCATCGTTATTCCAAAAGTCATCGCCCAGGCTGTAGACTTTTAGAAATGTATCG
>ERZ857757.3009-NODE-3009-length-10065-cov-7.425674_pt1 | contig 10065 bp, 9 predicted proteins | sample MGYA00519764_ERZ857757 | MGnify/ENA primary metagenome ERZ857757 (study PRJEB31778, sample SAMEA3449359) | human gut metagenome | biome: human gut; feature: human-associated habitat; material: faeces | place: United Kingdom | collected 2010/2012 ... | reverse complement strand
TGCGAAAAGTAACCAAAAGCAGACCGAGGGCTTCGGCCCTCTGGACTCCCGGGGACGGTTCAAAGCTCTACACAGGCGTACTTTTTATAGAAATTGAAACGGTTCGTCACTAAAACAGCTTTTAGGCTTTGAACCGGCGCGAGCCGCAAATTTTCATCAGACGCATAATCGGTTTTTTGCGAAAAATCGAAGTTGCAGTGCGGGCTTGGCGCCGCAAGCGGTTGGTTAAACGAAAAACTGCACGTTATATTGGTGCGGTGGAAAAGGGAAACTTGCGTGGGCTGACGGAAAAGTCAGAGCAAAATCATGGCTTGGTATTATACAAAATAATGTACACTGACCGAAATTTTAGATTTATCCAAAATGTTTTTGTGTGTAGAAAACTTGAAATTTTGCGATTCTGTCCGAATAAAAAATTCTCTGTTCGGAAAAAACGTAAAAAAGCTTGTTTCAACAGGAAATTCTCTTTTTATATAAATAGCTCTCTGTCCACCACAAAATCAAATTTCCACCAAACTTTCTCATTTTTGAAAAGTAATAATCTGTTGCTCAAAAAAAACACTCTCCTACCAAACTTTCCCATTTCCTGAAATACATAACCTACTGTCCGCCCAAATCAGAGCATATCTTTTTATAAAAAACTACAAATCCTTGCGCAGTAAAGCCGCCGTCTCGCACCGGTTCAAAATACGCCGAGCTATATCGCACAAGATTGCAATTTCTCACAAAATTTCTTAAAAGGCACAAAACTTGCAACTTAATCAAAAAATCCGCCGCTCGGAATTTTGAACCGTTCCCCGGGAGTCCAGAGGGCCGAAGCCCTCGGTCTGCTTTTGGTTACTTTTCGCAGAGGCGAAAAGTAACACAAAAACCGTCTCTTTTGGAGACTTTTCGGGAAAAGTCAAACTTCTTTAACAGCCCCTTTCCGGGCTTTCCGGAAAAACATAAGCCGCCCGGCGGCAAACCGTCGGGCGGCAAAATCGAATTTCTTTTCCCCCACTTTTCTTATAAAGAAAAGTGGGGGAATTGCAAGGGCTATGCACCCTTGCAATCCTTTTGCACAAAAATAGCTTATGTGTTGTCCTTGTAATATAGCATGCAGTGGCAAAAACCAACAAAATTAGGATCTTTTATCTGCTCGCGGAACTCCTTGCACATGCACTTGGTGTCCTCGCTCTTTTCACGCACACACGGACAATATCCGCCGCGCGCGGCAAGCCCCTCTTTCACGGTTTTCACAATCTCCTTGTCGGAATTCAAACGTACCACACGGGTCTTCCTCTCTTACATGTCGATAAAATCGATAATACCGTTGTAATCGCGATAACCGACAGCACGTCCTGTCACAACACCGTTTTTGATAAGAACCAACGTCGGAATCGACTGAATGCCGAATTTCACGGCAAGCTCTTCTTCCTCGTCTACATTCACCTTGCAGACCTTGATATCTTTTCTGTCCTTGGCAACCTGCTCAATGACCGGGGCTATCATCTTGCACGGACCGCACCAAGTCGCCCAGAAGTCAATCAATACCGGACATGCCGCATTTTCCGCAATTTCTTTATAATTCTCTTTTGTCAAAGTAATTTCCATATGAAACATCCTTTCTTTTTATGTCAGGAAGTAAAATAACTCCTTTTATACTTTTTGATGTGTATATTATATCCGCCCAATGTGAAAACCATGTGCCGGCAGTCTGTTATTCCGGCGAATCTGTCCGCCGGCGCGCCTTTCTTGCGGCACTCCGCTCTTTTCCCTCTTCCCATTCGGCTTTTTCCTCATCGGTTTCAGGCAAAAGGGGCGGCACACGCGTCGGTCTCTCGTCCGCATCCAACGCAACCATAAGGACAAATGCCTTGTTGATTAACTGCCTCGTGCCGTCCAAGGACTCCACATAGGTTTTGACGCAGATTTCCATGGAAGTGTTCCCGGTATAAGTCACAGTCCCGACTAAGACAACCGTATCGTTTGCATAAGCGGCCGCCTTAAATTCCAGAGAATCGACGGCAGCCGTCGTGACATTCTTGCCGGAATGGCGGCGCGCCGTAACAGCGGCAACCACGTCGATCCACTCCATGAGCTTGCCGCCGAACAATCTTTTGCAGCCGTTGAGAGAGCCTTGCGACAGAATCTGCACCTGCTCGGTGCGCGATTCGCGCGGTGCTTTGCCTTTTAATCCCGTTTCCTTGCTTTGCGTCATTGTTTCCTCCGAAAAATTGCCCTGCTTATTTTTTCCATGGGTCAACCGCTTTCAATTCTTTATATAAACGCGCAAAACTTTCATGGCGTGATACAGCAATCTTCCCGTCCTTTACCGCTTCGACCACCTTACAGCCGTCCTCACACAAGTGCGTGCAATCGGTATACCGGCAACCGTGCGCATAAGCAGCAATATCCGGAAAAGAATCAAGCAGCCCTTCCGAGGTAAGCAAGCGGAACCCGGCCACATCCACCATACTGAATCCGGGGGTGTCGCCGATATATGTGTTTTCTTCCACCTTAAACAGCTCGGTCACGCGCGTGGTATGCTTGCCGCGCGCAATCTTACGGCTGATCTCGCCGGTTTCAAGCGCAAGCGACGGATAGAGCGCGTTTAAAAGGCTCGATTTTCCTACGCCGGACGCGCCGGAAAAAAAGCAGACTTTTCCCCGTGCGGCACGGCGGAGCTGTTCCAAAGCTTCTCCAAAATGAGCAGGGTCGTTGGCTGAAAGACAAACGGTGGGAATTCCGGCGCCGGTATACAGATTTTGCAGGATATCGGCGTTTTTCAAATCGCATTTATTGACCGCAAGCACGGTATGAATCCCGTTGAATGCGGCAATTGCCGTAAGTTTATCCAAAATATACAGATCCGGATCGGGATGTGCCGAGGCAATAACAAGAATCAACGTATCGACATTTGCCACAGCCGGTCGGATCAAGGAATTGCGGCGCGGCAGGATCTCGGTGATAAAGCCCTCTCCGGTCGGCGCTTTGCGCAATCGCACCAGATCTCCGGTCAACGGCGTCAGCTTTTCACGGCGGAAAGCGCCTTTGGCACGGCAATCGACCGTGCCGGAAAGCTCTTGGTCGGCTGTTTCCGTAATTTCCACGCGGTACAGACCGCCGGTACTCTTGATGATACGGCCGGTGCAGACAGAAGATTCGCCAACGTCTTTTTCTGTGCCGTAATTCTGTTTTTCAAGCTGTGCGGTCATACCTGTTTCCTTTCAAGTATTCTTAAAGTTTATCAGACCTTTATTCATCGGAATTGCGCATATCGAGAAGCCCTGCAATATCCGACGAAGCGCCGTTGCCGCCGGTTTCGCCTGTACCGGCCGTTCCGTCCGTATCCGGGCTTTGTCCGGCGTCCGGATTCTGTTCCGAACCTGCGTTTTCCGGCGTATGACCGGCGTCCGGCGAAGGCGTTTCCGTTTTTTCGGTTTTATCCGTCTTATCGGTCTTGCCGGTGTTTCCCGTATTTCCTGTGTGATCGGTATTTCCCGTGTTTCCGGCATTTCCGGTATGACCGGAATCCGGCTGTTCGGGAACTTCCGGTTCGGTGAGAACTGCGTCTTTCGAGCCGATACTGACCCAAAGGTCGATCGAAGTCACAGTCTGCGCAACGGTTTCGCCTTTGGCACGGCTGGCTTTCATGACAAGCCCTGCCCCGACGGCGGCGCTTTCTTCATAATAAATTTTGCCGAGCGCCAATTTTGCGTCCAAAATTCGTTTTTTGGCCGCCGCAAGCGTCAAGCCTTCCAATTCCGGAACGGTGGTGTTGGAGATCTTCTGTCCGCGGCTGACATACAGCGTAAAATGCGTATCTGCGCCGACTTCGACCACAGCGCCTGCGGCAGGCTCCGTGCGGATAACATAATCCGCCGGATAAGTGTCATGGTATTCTTCGACCACAGAGATAGCGTCCGCCGCAAGCTCCGCCGACGAAACGGAATTATATTCCGAACGGATGACTTTTTTGGCGTCGGTGACATAAAAAAGCGTACAATCCGGCATTTTCATATCTTTTTGTCCCATATTGACATACAGCACGACCGGTACAAGTCCGTTTTCCGCTTTCAAGCGAATAGCGCCGGCTTCGGGGTCTTGGCGAACCACTTCGCCCACGCCGTATTTCGGGTTTCGGACATAGTTGACCGTATCGGCATTAAAACCGAGCGTGCCCATTTTTTCAATCAGTGCGTCATCGTATTTTTCGCCGACAAACGATTCCACCGTCACTTTTCTGTCTTGCGCATTAGCGCCGTCAACGCCCAAGAATCGGTCAACGGCGGTGGAAAAACCGTCTCCGAGTGCGTCAAGCGTGTTTTTATTCGGGTCTTTTTCGGTCTGCGCCGAACCTTTGAAGAACGGCAGGACCCAAACAATCACGAACACGATAGCAACCGTCGCAAAAGACGCGGCAACGCCTGCGATGATCGGGAACATGGAACGGCTTCCGCGCACATATTTCTTCATACGCGCTTTTTTCTTCTGCTCGTCCTCATAATTGCCGGATTCTCCGGCGGCAATACTTCCGCCGGTCGTGCTTTTTCCTCCGGCAAACACAACGTCCGAATTCTCGGTAAAATAATCGAGCGCTTTGAGCATCGCGCCTGCGCCGGCAAAGCGGTCGTCGGGATTTTTCTGCATGGCTTTCAAGATGATCTGTTCAAGCCCCACCGGGAGCTGCGGATTGATTTCCCGCGGCGGCACAGGGTCATTGGATACCTGCATCATGGCCACGGCAACCGGGCTGTCCGCGATAAAGGGAAGTCTGCCGGTCACCATTTCATACAGCATAACGCCGGTAGAATAAATGTCTGTCCGGGAATCGACCTGTGCGCCGCTTGCCTGTTCGGGACTGATATAATTCACAGTGCCGATGGCTTTATCCGTCATGGTGATAGCCTCGGCATTAGGGTGTTTGGCAATGCCGAAATCGGTGACTTTGACCGTGCCGTCGGACAGAAGCATGATATTCTGCGGCTTGATATCGCGGTGAATGACCTGTTTTTCATGGGCATGGGAAAGGGCGCGCAAGATTTGTTTGGTATAATAGACGGCCTCTTTCCAAGAGAGGGTGCCGATGCGGTCAATATAGTCTTTTAAGGTAATTCCGTCGATAAATTCCATGACGATGTATTTTAGATCGTCGGTAATAACGACATCCAATATTTTGACGATGTTTTCATGATCGAGCATTGAGACGGTCTTGGATTCGTTGATAAAGCGTTTGACGGCGCGTTCATCGTCCTTGAATTCGTCGCTTAAGATTTTAATGGCGACGTCTTTTCCGGTATTTAAATCCTTGGCGCGCAACACATAGGCCATGCCGCCCACTCCGACCACGGTTTCGATCTTATAGCGTTTATCAATGATACGGTTTATGAGTTTATCATAGGAATTGTTATCCATGGCTATTTCCTTTCAGATCTTTTTCGGCATGGTTTACCGGCGCACGAGCACGGCTGTGATATTATCGCCGCCGCCTGCCTGTTTGGCATCCTCTATAAGAGCTTTAACAGTTTCTTCGGAATTAGTATACTGCGCAAAACGTGCGTTTAATTCATCATCGGAAACAAAATTGGTCAGACCGTCGCTGCACAGTAAAAAGCCGTCAGCGTCAAAATCGAGCAAGAAGCAATCGCCCTCAACGGAGTCGCTTGTGCCGACGGCGCGCGTGATGATATTTTTATTCGGATGATGTTTGGATTCATCGGGCGTAATAGTCCCGTTATCGACAAGGGCTTGGACATAGGAATGGTCGTGCGAGAGCTGGGCGATCTTACCGTCCTGAAAGAGGTAAATACGGCTGTCGCCGACATTGGCGGCACAAAGGCGTTTTTGGTTCTCCCGTTCCGTAACGAGTACGGCGCAGAGCGTTGTTCCCATGCCGGAGAGTTCCTTATCGGACGCCGCAAGAGCAAAAACCGCCTGATTGGCGTCGGAAAGAGCGGCGGACATCGCATGAAGCAGCGTTTCGTCAGAGGGGATTCCGGGTCTGTCGGCGCTTAAAGCCTTTTCGACAGAGTGAGCGAACGTATCGCACGCCACCGTACTTGCGGTGCTGCCGCCCGCCGCACCGCCCATTCCGTCGCAGACGGAAAAGAGGGTGCACGAGCCGATGCGTTCAATGCGGAAACAATCCTGATTGGTTTGCCGGACACAGCCGACATCGGTCAGTCCAAAGTAATTCATCTGTATCATTCCTTTTTTCGCCGTAGCGGCGAAGTGTCATGGCGGCAAGCCGCCCTTTTGTTTCTTTTCGGGAAAAGACTAACTTTCCGAACGCCTTAACTGTCCGCAGGAGGCGTTGATATCACTGCCAAGCCGGCGGCGTACCGTCACCGTGATGTGCCGCGACTCCAAGATCCGCATAAATTCTTCTATCGCTTCACGCGAACTCTTCTCATACGACCGCTCTTTCACTGCATTGAGCGGAATCAGATTCACATGACATAATAACCCCGAAAGAAGTCCTGCAAGCTCCCGTGCACATTCCGGCGTGTCGTTTTCCCCGTGTATCATCGAATATTCAAAAGAAATCCGCCGCCCGGTCTTGTCCAAATAATACCGGCACGCGTCCATAAGCTCTTCTATCGAAAATTTGCGCGCCACCGGCATAAGCTTGGCACGGCGTTCGCCGTTTGGCGCATGAAGCGATACCGAAAGCGTGATCTGCAAATTCTCGTCCGCAAGGCTCTTTATCTTGTCGCAAAGACCGCAGGTCGAAAGCGATATGTGCCGCTGTCCGATGTTCAAACCGTTCGGATCATTGACCAAGCGCAGAAATTTCAAGGTGTTGTCATAGTTGTCAAGCGGCTCGCCGATTCCCATCATGACAATGTTGGAGATCCGCTCAGACATATCATTGCTTGCCGCAATAACCTGCCCAAGCATTTCCGACGGCTGTAAATTCCGCACTAAGCCGCCAAGCGTTGACGCGCAGAACGTACATCCCATCCGACAGCCCACCTGTGTGGAAATGCAGATCGTGTTCCCGTGCTCATACCGCATGAAAACGCTCTCCACACACTCCCCGTCCGCAAGCTCAAATAAATATTTGACCGTGCCGTCGATTTTGGAAACCAGCTTGATCTTAACGCGCGGCAACGTTAAATAGGCGTCAGCACGCAAAATCTCGCGTAATTTTGCCGGAAGATTCGTCATCTCGTCAAAATCGTGTACACCGCGCACCAGCCATTCGTAAATCTGCTTGGCACGGAATTTTTCGATCTTAACGCCGCTTTTTTCGGACAATTCCGCTGTATATTCCTGTAATTCCGGCAAGGTCATGCTGGCAATATCCGCTTTTCCGCTGCCGTTGCGATATTCGTTTATCACGTTTGTTCACTCTTTATGCTTTATTTTTCCGTATAAATTTTGCGACGAAAAAGCCGTCTGTCCCATCTGTCTGCGGAAAAAACGTCTTGCAGCCGTTTTCCGCACCGCGGAAAGCAAGGCGCGCCGGCTCAAATTCCGGGTTCTGCGCCAAAAACGCCGCGGCGTTGTTCTCATTTTCCGCTTTATTCAACGTACAGGTCGAATACACAAGCGTACCGCCCGGTTTGACATATTTGGCGCTCTGACACAGTATTTCAAGGCCGATTTCCGGCAAACGGCCGATATCCTCTTTCTTTTTATAGCGGATATCCGGCTTTTTGGCAAGAATGCCGAGTCCCGAACACGGGACATCGCAAAGAACCGCATCGGCTTTGTCAAAAAGTGCGCTGTCGGGCGTTCTTGCGTCGCGTGCTTCTGTCTTTACAGACGTTATCCCAAGCCGTTTTGTTCCGCGTTCAATGAGCGGCAGGCGGTTGGCGTGCAAGTCGAACGAATACAGTGTTCCGCGATTTTTCGTTTCGATAGCAATGGCAAAAGTCTTGCCGCCGGGGCAGGCGCAGGTATCGATAACGGTCGGCGCGGGGATTCCTGCAACCGAGGCGCTCACAAGCGCGGCGCATAACGCGCTGGATTCGTCCTGAATAAAGAAATATCCCTCGTCAAAACCGGGCAGCGATTCCACCGGCGCACTGCCGGAAAGCGTAATAACGGAATCCCCGATCTTACGCGGACAAAGCGACTTGTCAAGCATAGCAAAATAGTCGTCCGCAGAAAGTTTCAGCGTATTGATATGAAGCGTCAGATGCGGCGGAATGCTTTCAAAACCGTGTGCGATCTGTTCGGCCGCGCCGGTTCCGTAATCAGATTCCCAACTCTCGCAGATCCATTCAGGAATGCTGTACCGGACACTGACGCCCCGTAAGCCGGTCAAAGCCCGTACTTCGGCACGGAGTGCGTCTTTTTTGCGGACGGTGTTCCGCAGAATCGCATTGACAAATCCGGCATACGAACCGGGGCAAAGTCGCTTAACAAGCTCGGTCGCCTGGTCGCAAGCAGCGCTGTCAGGCACGCGGTCCATCTCAAAGATCTGATAGAGCGCCGTTTCGAGAATACAGCGCACAAGGGGTTCGATTTTGGAAAGTTCTCTTTCGGAAATGCGCGAAAGATAATAGTCGAGCGTAAGCCTTTTTTCAACCGTGCCGTATAAAAGACGCGTATAAAAGCTCTTATCCTTATCTTCAAACCCATATTTTTTTATGGTACTGTCTAATTCGAGATTGACAAATCTGCCGTTTTTGAAAGCGCTGTTCAAGGACAGCACGGCGGCTTCTCTGGGGGTCATAGACCGAGTCCTTTCTTGACGGCGTCGGCGATATGTTCAGCCATAAGATACATACCGAGTCCGTTCGGATGAACGCCGTCCACGGTTGCCACATCAAACGGAATCTTATCAAAAAAGCGCTCTCCGTCAAGAAAATACACGTTCTTATCGCCCGATTTCACGGCGTTCTCATAGGTCGTGCGGATGATTTCACGGCGCGTTTCCAATTCATTCCCCGGATACAGCCGCGGAATGGAAGAAGCCATGACGATCGGCAGATCCGGGTTTGCGGCGCGCACGGCTTGAAAGAGTTTTTCGTGCGTTGCGGACAAATGCTCCGCATTCGGCGCGTTGTGGTCATAATCAAGGACAAACAGCGCCATTTCAAGCGACGCCAGATAGTTTATCATTTCGGGTTCCGCCTTGGCGTTGCCAGAAAAACCAAGGTTCTGACAATATACATTTAATTTGCGCGAAAGGATGTTGGTGTATCCCATACCCGGCGTCGGAGCGCAACCGCCTTGGGTAATGGAAGAACCGTAAAAGACCACAGGCTTTTCGTTGCGGAACGGGGTTTCGGAAGAGCGGAACTCATATCCGTCCGGCACGCTTAGAGAAATTTCGCGATAAGCGCCATAGAGCGGAAAATACAGGGTCATCTCAAAAAAACCGTCTTGGTCGGGCTCTGCTTTTTCCAGATACAAGGCCTTTTCACAGGAATAATCGTTGCCATACGGGCACGCCGGGGGAAACGATGCGACGAAATGTTCGCCGGAATACAGATCGAAACCGGCCGAGCCGAGGGCGGTCATATGCGGCATAATGCCGTTTCCGATCGACTGTTCGGCGCGAAGAGAGAGTTTGGGAGCGTTGGTGCGGAATTTCACAAGTCCGCCGGCGGTCTGGCGAATGAGGGTTGCCACGCCTTCGCTGACCTTTGCCGCGATTTCGGGCGGCATGCGGAAATAGCCGTCTTTATCTTTTTTTACGCCATACAGGCGAAACGGGGGCAGATCCACGTTATGGAATATGCCGCCGGAGGCGGTATGAATCTTGAAATTCGGATCGATTTGAGAAATATCTTTCATGGTACATACTCCTTTGGTTTTGTGCTTTTGGGTGGAATAGGGGCTTTCGGGTAAGCCCCGAAAGGCGGCGCAGCCGCCTACATATTCTCACGCTGCCGCGTGAGGGGCAGTCCCGGCAGAGGCTGCCGGGGTAGTCGCCTTTTTGGCAAAAGGCTTGGAAAGAGTGCTTTTCGTTTCGCGAAAAGCATAAAAGAGACGGTTTTGCGTTACTTTTTGCGGCGTGCCCCAAGCCCCTAAAAGTTCCCAAGGACGTTTTAACGTTACTTTTTCGCTTGCTTGAATTTACAATGTAAGTGCAAGCAAAAAAAGATGGACACAAAAGGAAAAATC
>ERZ857757.3000-NODE-3000-length-10080-cov-3.001496_pt1 | contig 10080 bp, 14 predicted proteins | sample MGYA00519764_ERZ857757 | MGnify/ENA primary metagenome ERZ857757 (study PRJEB31778, sample SAMEA3449359) | human gut metagenome | biome: human gut; feature: human-associated habitat; material: faeces | place: United Kingdom | collected 2010/2012 ... | reverse complement strand
CGGAGATGATGACTGTCGAGGGCGACTGGTCGAACGCCGCGCCGTTTCTGTGCATGGGCGCGCTGTCACACAGCGGCGTTGCCGTGACGGGGCTGAACCCCGAATCTGTCCAAGGCGACAGAGCCATAGTGCAGATACTGCGCGAGCTTGGCGCAGTTGTTGAGGTATGCGGTGATCGTGTGAGCGTCCGCCGCGGGACGCTGCACGGAGCAGTGATAGACGCGGCGATGATACCGGACATTATCCCCGCGCTCGCGGCGCTTGCCGCGGCGGCGGACGGGGAGACAAGAATCATAAACGCCGGGCGGCTGAGACTGAAGGAATCCGACAGGCTCGGCGGCACGGCAAGGCTGCTCCGCGCACTCGGCGCGGATGCGCGCGTTGACGGAGACAGCCTCATTATCCGCGGCCGGCCGGAGCTTTCGGGCGGCATGGCGGAGACAGAGTCCGACCACCGTATGGCGATGGCGGCGGCTGTTGCGGCCTGTGCCTGCCGCGGGGCAGTCACGGTCACAGACCCCGGCTGCGTCAACAAATCCTATCCCGGTTTCTGGGACGATCTTTCCTCATTGGAGGCAGATACATGAACGGCTTTTACGGTGAATGTCTGCGCCTTGAAATATTCGGCCAGTCGCATGCGGAGTCCGTCGGCATGACGCTTGAGGGCGTACCCGCCGGGGCACGTGTGGACCTTGACGCGCTCCTGCGCTTCATGCAGCGCCGCGCGCCGGGGCGGAGCGAGTACGCCACGGCGCGCCGCGAGGCGGACGTGCCGGAGTTCACTTCCGGGCTGCGCGATGGTGTGACGGACGGGATGCCCATCACAGCGGTCATTCGCAACACCGATGTGCGCCCACAGGATTATGACGCGCTGCGCACTGTGCCGCGGCCGGGACACGCGGACTATTCGGCGTGGCTTAGGTACGGCAGCATACCCACGGGCGGCGGAGAATTCTCCGGGCGCATGACGGCGCCGCTGTGCATCGCGGGCGGGATATGTTTGCAGCTGCTTGAAAATGAGGGCGTGAGCATCCGTGCGCGCGTCAACGAGATAGGCGGCGCGCACGATGAAAAAGCGATGCACGATAAGATCATGCAGGCCAAGGCGGAGGGGGACTCAGTCGGCGGTGTGATCGAGTGCGTTGCGGAGGGAGTCCCGGCAGGGCTCGGCGGCGCGCTGTTCGGCGGCATGGAGAGCCGTATATCCGCCGCGGTGTTCGGCATCCCGGCTGTAAAGGGTATAGAGTTCGGCGCGGGCTTTGCCGCGGCACGCCTGCGCGGCAGCGAGAATAACGATGAATTCTGCATCACTGGCGGCAGGATAGAGACGCGCGGCAACAACTGCGGCGGCATCCTCGGCGGCATCACGGACGGTATGCCGCTTGTGTTCCGCGCAGCGGTGAAGCCGACGCCGTCGATAGCGAAGCCGCAGCGGAGCGTCGATTTGCGCACGCTCGAGGAGACGACGATAGAGATACACGGCCGGCACGATGCGTGCATAGTGCCGCGCGCGGTGCCGTGCGTGGAGGCCGCGGCGGCGATAGCGATATATGACGCGTGGCTTGCGCGCAGAGGAGAGACGGAATGGACATGAAGCTTGAAGATTACAGAGAGAAAATAGACGCAGTCGATGAGAAGCTTGTCGCGCTCTTTGCCGAGCGGATGGAGCTTTCGCGCGCCATTGCGGAATACAAGAAAGAGAACGGCCTGCCGGTGCTCGACGCTTCGCGCGAGAAAGAGAAGCTGAAGAGCGCCGCGGAGCGGTCACCGGCGGAGCTGCGGGAGTATACGCGCAGGCTCTATGCGCTGCTCTTTGAGCTGAGCCGTGATTACCAGCGGGAGCTTATCGGAAAGGAGCGCGGCTGATGCTCAGGTGCGGACTGCTCGGGGAGAAGCTGGGGCACAGCTATTCCCCGGAAATACACAAAATGCTCGCCGGGTACGAATACCGGCTCTATGAGCGCCGCGCGGAGGAGCTTGAGAGCTTCATAAAAGGCGGCGAGTGGGACGGGTTGAACGTGACCATCCCGTATAAAAAGGCCGTGCTCCCGTTCTGCGGTGAGCTGGGCGAGCGCGCACGGCTCTCCGGCAGCGTGAACACGCTGGTGCACCGCGCGGACGGCAGCATCTTTGGCGACAACACGGATATGTTCGGCTTCGAGAGCCTGCTGCACGTGAACGGGATAGACCCCGCCGGGATGAAAGCGCTCGTGCTCGGCAATGGCGGAGCCTGCGCCTCGGTGCGCGCCGTGCTCGATAGCCTCGGCGCGCGGACTGTTGTCATAAGCCGCCGCGGGGAGGACAATTACAATAACCTTGAGCGCCACCGCGACGCGGGGATTATAGTGAACACTACGCCGCTGGGCATGTACCCGAAGAACGGCGCGCAGGCGGTCGACCTGACGGAGTTTCCGAACTGCCGCGCGGTGCTGGATATCGTATATAACCCGGCGCGCACGGCGCTGCTGCTTCAGGCGGAGGAGCTCGGCATAAAGCACGCGGGCGGGCTGCATATGCTCGTTGCACAGGCGAAGAGAAGCAGCGAGCTTTTCACCGGCGCACGCATCGACGATAATGAGATAGGCCGCATCGAACGGACGCTTATGCACCGGATGATGAACATCGTCCTTGTCGGTATGCCCGGCTGCGGCAAGACGACCGTCGCGGGGATAATCGGCAGGATGACATGCCGCCCCGTGCAGGATGTGGACACGATGATCGAGCAGCGCGCGGGGATAACGATACCTGAGATATTTGCGCAAAGCGGCGAGGAGGGCTTCCGCAAAGTCGAGACGCAGATCATAACCGAGGCCGGGGCGCAGTCGGGAACGGCGATCGCGACCGGCGGCGGGAGCGTGACGCGGCAGGAGAACTATGCACCGCTCCATCAGAACGCCGTGATCGTCTGGTTACAGCGCGATATCGATAAGCTTCCGCGCGACGGACGCCCGCTGTCCGCCCGCGCCGACCTGAACGAGATGTACCGCCGCCGCGCGCCGATGTACTCGGCGTTCGCGGACATGACCGCCGACAACAACGGCACGCCCGAGGCCGCGGCGGAGATGATACTGGAGGCGCTCAAATGAAGTTTCTGATAATAAACGGGCCGAATATCAATATGCTCGGCGTCAGGGAACCGGAGATATACGGCGCGCAGAGCTATGCGGCGCTCACGGAGCTGTGCCGCAAAACCTGCGAGGCCGAGGGTATAGAGGTGAAGATGTTCCAGTCGAACCATGAGGGCGCGATCGTGGACGAGATACAGGCGGCCTACGGCGTCTTCGACGGGATCATCATAAACCCCGCGGCCTATACGCACACGAGCATCGCGATACTCGACGCGCTCAAGGCTGTTGCGCTCCCTGCGGTGGAGGTACACATATCGGACATCGAGTCCCGCGAGAGCTTCCGGCAGCTGTCCTACGCCGGTATGGCCTGCGTAAAGACCTTTGTCGGCCTCGGCTTCGACGGCTACGTGCAGGCGATACGGTTCCTGAAGGGGTATGTGACAGAAAAATATACGAGCAACATATAAAACAAGCTGCGCCATTAGCCACATGAGGACGTTAATGGCGCAGCTTGAATTTTTTTGAACAGCGATTTCAAGTACAAAAATGCAGTTTTGATACTTATTTTACTCTGGAATAAATAATATCCATGCTTTTGTCAGAATAAGGTACGGTAACGATCAGCCTATCACCTGCAAGGGAGGCCGAAAGGGTGGATTCTTTTCCGTCACTTGAATACAGTGAAAGAGTTTCTCCGTCAAAGGAATATAGTTTCTCTAACAAAACGTCGTTGTTACAACAGAAAACCGTTATCACAATTGCTGAAAAAATAAGAAAAACCGCTCCTTTCGGAGCGGTTTTAGATGTTTTATAAAGAAAATTATGCGTTGCGGACGGAGTCAATGTGGCGGGTGAGGTCAAGCATCTTGTTGGAGAAGCCCCACTCATTCGGCGAAGCAGAGCTTCGCCGCGAGGGATTTTTCCTGACATTCCAAGCTTCGCAGAGGCTTAAATCTGTTGTAAAATCCAAACATGCTTTTCACAATTGGTTTTCCTGCTTTCAGGGCAGATAGTCATTATTGAATTTGCCTGTCTTAATAGACTAAAAGTTTATTTCTACAACAAAAGTAGATCAAAAACACCGTAAAGTCAAGGAAAAAGTTACAACATCAAACGATCGAAGAACAAAAGCAAAACGATCCTAAACAAGGGCGCACATCGCTAAAAGGTTTGAGAACATCTTGGAACAAATACTACCAGAAAAAAAGATAAACAAAATCGGACGCTCCACAGTTAAGTTGTGGAGCGTCTTTGCTATAATAAGGCCACAAGATGAGAAAGGGAAAACAAAAAATCCTCATCAAATAAAAGGGCGGCTCCCATGAAAAGCCAAGTGCCAAGAGCACAGAAAGGAAACATTATGAATACCACTTCTTCTCGCATCTCTGTCAACGCAATCAACAGCAGCATTGTTGTTTCTAAGGCATTTTACAAGAAGGCCTGTGCTTATGGAACTAATGAATATACTCTGCTCCACAAGGCAATGAGCGAAAATCCTGCTTATCAGGTAGTAATAGCAGAGGTAAAGAAGCAGGCTTACAGCAAGCTCACCTTTGACAGAATGCAGGACTACATTATGACCCAGCCCAACAGCAAGAAAATGCTTGTTGAGTTTGAGGCTGCGAAAGGGGTAGCCAAATCTAAGAGCGCGCTCTATCCTCTCACCAAGAAGTGGTTTCTTGAGCACTATCCTGAATACAAGACCAATAAAGTTGATAGCTGCGAAGAATATATATCCCAGCTCGCAATTGCCTGAAAGCTCACCAAGAGAGCCTGAAAAATTAAAGTCATACACTTAACACCAGTATTATATAAAAGGGTAATTGTAGTGTTAAGTGTGTGACTTAAAAAGGGGAAAAGATTATGCTTGAGGAAAATACTACTTATTCTTATGAAGAAATGTCAGCATGCCTTGGGACAAGAAACAATCAGGGGATAGAGAGAAAGCTGCGCAATTATGGTGTGGAATTTACCAGAACCCGCAGAGGGGCAACAGCTCAATACACCATAAAACACATAGCAGACCCATTCAAGCTATGCGCTGTTTTTGATCTTGGTTTCCCCTGTAACACTGACATAGATAAGCTCACAGAGTATACCTATTATCTCATCAATGATGATGAGTTTTCTGGATGGCCTGATGAAAGACTTGAACAGATAATGACAGACAGAGGGCACAGAGTATCAAGGCAGACCATCGCAGGGTATAGGAGAAGATATGAAGATGTCAGGCTTATAGACCGATATGCAGGAGACTATCATTATTACTTTGCCTGTGGGGATGAAGTTAAAGAAACAGATCACCAGACATACAAAGATGCTTGGGCGAAGTATTGGAGAATGAAAGAGAGTGGCAGCTATTCAGGCTATGCCATACTTGAACTGATTACAGAATATGGTGGAGTGCCAAGAAAGCAGAAAATTGGGCAGCTATGCGCTTGGAGTAATGTAATGCTCACCAGCAAGCTGAACAGCATGGTATGTAAGAGGTTTGAGAAAATGTGCGCTTCACAGCCCACAGAACCGAAACCAGAATTAAATCTGCTCTTGGAAAGTGAGCAGGCCTCCCCAGAGCAAAACCAAGAGAAAAGTTCTTGATAGCCCAAAACATAGCCCCACCTGCCAAAACTCTATAATGACAAAGGGAAAGACAAGTATAGTCTTTCCCTTTAGTTTTTTTAAGTCATACTATTAACACCACAATAAAGATTATCTCTAATAGTAGTGTTAAGTGTATGACTTTAAAATTGTTATTCTTCTTCTGGCTCTTCTATGTATTCCATCAGATCGGCAGGTTGGCATTGAAGCACATTACAGATCTTGTCCAATGCCTCAACAGGAAGGTGCTTGATTGTTCCCAAGCAGATTGCTGAAATGGTTGGTGGGCGAATACCTGTTCTCTCTGCTAACTCTTTTTGTGTCATTTCCCTGACAGCAAGCATAACTTTGACCCTGAATTTTATCATCTTATCACCTCATTTTAAGTTGGACTGTTAACACTACAATAGTCTTATTTCTAATAGTGGTGTTAAGTGTGTGACTTAAAAGTATTGTATCACGCAAAGCGTAAAAACGCAATACGCAAGAAGAAAAAATATTTCGCAAAACGTAAGTAAAATACGAAAAAGGTATTGACTAATTACGCAAGACGTAGTATAATAAATGCAGTTAAGAGATACAGAGCCTCTTAAAAATCTGAAACCAGAAGGAGAACAGAAAATGAGCACCAACACCATTATTGAAAAGATCGAGAGCCTTAAAGAACTTGAGGAGCTTATGGAAGAAGTCAAGGCAGAGGCAGACAGCATCAGGGATGAGCTAAAGCAGACTATGCTTGACAGGGGAACAGAAGAGCTTGAAGCAGGGAAATACATAATGAGATACCAGAGCATAGTTTCCAATCGCTTTGACAGCAGCGCTTTCAAGAAACAGCTCCCTGATTTGTATAAGAGCTTCACCAAGCAGTCAGTCAGCAGAAGGTTTTCAATCGCATAAGAAAAGCCCCTTACCTGAACGCCGCCTAAAGCAACAGGCAAGAGGCCACACCCACCCAAAAGTCAGAGGAGGGCACAGATATTATAATGTGCCCTCAAACAAAAATCAACATCGTTCGTAAAAGAGTAAAAATAAGAACACATAAACCAAGCATTTTCAATGATCTGCGCAAATCACCAGAAGAAAAAGAACTAAGTCCCTTATAATTACGAACTTTCACTATTGGAGGCACTTATGAATAAAAGAACAAAGGCACTTACCACAGAGGAATACACAGAGATAATACAGGCAATGAAAGAAGGATTTTGCGGTTTTCGCCCAAATGAGAGAATAGCAACAGCGCTTGTGCTTGAGGGCAACCTTGGCTTGCGGATTAGTGATGTGCTGCGATTGCGGCCTTGTGACATTGTGAATGATGGGGGCAGATACAGGCTTGAGATAATAGAGAAGAAAACAGGCAAGAGCAGAGTTTTCACAGTTCCGCTTGTGATACAGCAGTATATAGAGAACTACTGTCTGCGAAACCACATAGGCAGGACAGATGTGATATTCCCTATCACAGAGAGAGCTATACAGAAGCAGCTTGCTATTGTTTGTGATTATCTTGGTTATGAGGGTATCAGCACTCACAGCTTTAGAAAGTGGTATGCCACAGAGATATATAAATCTAATGGCTATGACATAGCACTTGTTCAGAGGCTCTTACAGCACAGCAGCGCCGCAACTACACAGAGATACATAGGTATAGAGCCGCAAAGGATTGAACAAGCCATAGAGAGCCATGCGAGGCTGATGTGAAAAAGATGGGGGCGCAGTATGCGTCCCCATCTTTTCCTTAGCCCAAGTAGCAGAGCATAAACTTATGCTTAAAATATTAGAGCAAAATACGCTATCAAATAAATAAACATACCAACTGCAAAGCTAATCAACGCGGCAAGACCACAGTTTTTAGCTTTAACAGGATATGTGTTGTTGTTAACGCAGAAAATGATAAGTCCAGCAAGTGGTATTAGGACAGAAAGGATTATTAGGCCGGTATATTTTTCGCCTTCTTCATTAGCAGGGACAGGTTTTACTGTCGGCTGCTGACAGCCGCATTTAGGGCATATAACCGCCTCATCGTGGATTTCCGCGCCGCATTTCTGACAGTATTTCATTTTTAGCATTTCTCCTTTTTTTGTAATATAGTCAAAGGCTTAATCTTCAAATTAGTTCACCCTTTTCACGATACCCCCATTATAAGGCACTTCTCCCTCCGGACTGATTGTTATTTTATATTCAAAACCATATTTTTTTACATTTGTTTTTGTTTCATTTAAACTCCCAGTCATATTTCCTTTAAGCACTACATCCCAACTTCCATCTTCATTTTGCGTTGCAGAGCAAACGCCATAGTCTGGACTGGAATAAAAGGTAAAGCCCAGACCGAGAGCGATGTAATTTGAAGTATTATAACCTGCTTTAACTCTACCTATGGCCTGTTCTTCAGTTTTTATAGTTTTATCCTTTGTACTACTGGTATTCGCATCCCCACAAGCACACAACGCAAATACCATAGTAAGTGCCAACAACAGCGATATTGCTTTTTTCATATCTTGATCCTCCATCTTTATGTTGTATTAGGGAATATGTGTATTGTATCAGAACTTTTGTAACATAGCAAGTTATAAAATACATTTTTCACGTTATAGTATATTCGCGCTCGCCGGATAAAATATAAAAGGGTGAGACAATGAATATAAAGCAGCTTAATAAATACCGGTATCTTGGCCTGAATATAGCCTATTACCGCAAGGAACGCGGGCTGTCGCAGGAGGCGCTGGCGCAGGCACTCGAGGTCTCGCGGCAAGCCGTGACAAAGTGGGAAGACGGCTCGTCGCTGCCGAGCACGGCGAACCTCTTCGCACTCTCGGGCTTTTTCGGCGTTCCGCTCGCAGAGCTGACCGGCACGCCGGAGGGTACCGCTTCCCCGTCGAGCGCGCCAGCCATGTCAGAAAAGGCACATGTCAAGCGCGCAAAGGCCCTGCGCATCAGTGCATGGGTTCTGCTGGCTATCAGCGTACCAACACTCATTTGGTGCGCGGTGCAGCATTTTACTGCCGAGCCATTCATTCCAGAGGAACCGGTTCCGCCCAACGCGATTATCGGTTACGCTGATACCACAACGTACATCTATACCGTCAGCAAATTGCCCACTTATCTGTTTTGGGGCGCGCTGCTGCTCTTTGCCGTGGGGATTGGTGTGCTGCTCGCGCCGAAAATCAAGAAGTGGAAAGGAAAAACACATGACAGGTAAATACAAGATTTTACTGCCGCTGCTGCTCATTTTTCTACTCGTCGGCTGCGGCAAAACGGATGACGGCCTGAGCATCGAGGGCCACGACTGGACATACGCAAACGCCATCGACAGCACGGGACAACCGCTCGACCTCTCCGTCCTCACCTGCGCCGCACAGGACGGCTCGCTGACGCTCACGGATTCAGACGGCAGCACGCAAAGCGGCACATACACCCTCACCCAGCACGATGCGAACGACGTCCTCTATGATCTTACACTGGACAGCGAAACCGGCACGGCGCTTGTCGGCGTCACGGTATGGAAAACCAGCGGCGGAAAGGCGGTGCAAAAGCCTGAAACGGAAAGCTCGCAAATTACCGAAAGCGTTTCCTCGGAAACAGACAGTAATTCGGACGGGAAAAAGATAGCTTTTATTCAGAACGATATGCTTGGCATTGTGATTGCGGACGGTCACGAATATTTACAGGATCTTACCGATTATGTAATTGACGAAGCCTACACCGCCGACAGGTATTTGGGCGACGCGCGCGATTTCGAGGGAACCTACAACAAAAAGTACAACGATATGTCCGCCGAGCTTTACAGCGTAAAGGAAAGCAAAAATGTTTTGCTTGTAAAGTTAGAGAACGGCTCCATTGTGGTTCTTGTAAGAGCGGGCGAGCTTTGCGTGGACGGGAAGGATTATTATTTTTACGGTGAACCGCACGGTGAAACCAAGGGAAAAAGCCTCGGCAAGGCGGAGCGGTATATTATAGATGTGCCGACCAGACAAAACAATATCGAGCCGCAGGACGAAATATGGACGGTAGACGGGGACAGTGATAAGCTTATAGCCGAAAAACCCGACGGAACACAGTCGGTTTACTTTATCACAAACGGAACACAGTCTGTTCACTTTAAAACAAGCTGCAAAAATAACGGATAAAACGCAAGCCATTGTCAACCTAAAAATATTTTTAGGTTGACAATGGCGCTTTTATGGTTTACAATATCTCCGTCAGTTAAGAAAATGGAACGGAGATTAAAATAATGAAAGAAAACACAAGAAAAAGAACGGTTAATCTTGTTTTGGCGGCGCTTTTTACCGCGGTTACCGCCGTACTTTCGCAAACGGCGATCCCGACGCCGTTTGATGTGCCTCTTACATTGCAGACCTTTGCCGTTGCGCTTTGCGGCTATACGCTCGGTATCAAATGGGGTATGGCGTCTATTGCGGCG
>ERZ857757.2998-NODE-2998-length-10087-cov-2.676037_pt1 | contig 10087 bp, 10 predicted proteins | sample MGYA00519764_ERZ857757 | MGnify/ENA primary metagenome ERZ857757 (study PRJEB31778, sample SAMEA3449359) | human gut metagenome | biome: human gut; feature: human-associated habitat; material: faeces | place: United Kingdom | collected 2010/2012 ... | reverse complement strand
TATACACAGGACCTCGTTTTGCGATTGATGCGATCGCAGCAGGAAAAGAAGCAAGCGTATCCATGCACCGTTTCGTACATAAAGGACACAGCCTGACACTTTCCCGTGACAGACGTCAGTTCATCGAACTTGACAAAGATAACATCAAAGTTGAGACTTTCGACAATGCAAAACGTCAGGTACCGGGCAAGAAATCAGGAGTATCTAAAGACACCTTCCGTGACCTCAGAAGCACCTTTACTGAGGAGCAGATCAAGACAGAGGCAGCACGTTGTTTAGGCTGTGGAGCATCTGTAGTAGATCCGAATAAGTGTATCGGATGTGGTCTGTGTACCGTACAGTGTGAATTTGATGCAATCCACTTAAATCGTGAATTACCGGAGTGCAGCAACATGTGGAAATCCGAAGATAAGATGAAAGCGGTTCTTCCATATGCTCTGAAACGTAAGATCAAGATTACTTTCAGTGGTAACAAGAAGAAATAGAGGTACAGTATGCACGAACTTGGAATTTTAGTTCATATGGCAAAGACCTTGAAATCTCTTGCAGAAGAGAATCAGCTTACCGAAATCGGGGGGATCGCCCTCGAAGTCGGTGAGGTCAGTGGTATCGTGCCGGAATATATGACCGACTGTTGGGCATATTACCGGAAAAAAGAAGATATCATGAAGAATTCGGAACTGAAGATAGAGATTACACCGGCGATAACCATTTGTGAGAACTGTGGAAAAACCTATCAAACCGTAAAATACGGAAAACAGTGCCCGCATTGTGAAAGCTATGACACATATCTCCTAGAGGGGAACGGGTGCAATATAAAAGAAATAGAGGCTTGCTAAAAACGTGAAAATGTCTTAGAATAGACATCGGAATAAACTTGTCTCAAAAAGAGGACTATAGATTTTGCTGTTTCTGATATCAAACAGTAGATTTATAGTCCTTTTTATGTAACGGGAGATTTTTTGATATTATTTCCTATTACGTTCCGGCTGCCAGAATTGTATTTTCGAGATAGATTGGTCGAACAAGCTGCACAAGTGAAATATTTCAGGTTTCCTTGTGCAGAACATTCCAATGAACCTCCGAAAGCAGAAATCATGTTCGCCAGAGGGCTCCATGATTTCTTGAGTTTCATTTCCATTGCACAAAAAGAAACCTTCCATACTTCACTTGTGCAGCTTGAGGTAACGATCTCATAAAATACAGTTTTGACACCCGGATCACATGAGAAAAAAGATCAGGAGGAAACATGAACCAGGAATACATGAAAGAGAAACCGGTGCTGCCATTGATCCTCTCCATGTCAACACCGATGATGCTGTCCATGCTCGTGCAGTCACTTTACAATATCATTGACAGTATTTTTGTGGCAAAGATCGGAGAAGATGCCTTAGCGGCAGTATCGTTAGTTTATCCGCTTCAAAATCTGATCACGGCACTGACGGTAGGATTTGGAGTAGGAATGAATGCAAGGATTGCATTTTATTTAGGAGCGGGAGAAAAAGAAAAAGCAGATACGGCAACTTCGCAGGGAATTTTCTTAGGAACCGTGCATGGAATATTAGTCACGATCGCGGGACTTTTCTTTGCACCGGTATATTTAAGAATGTATACACAGGATGAGCGTGTACTTTCATGGAGTATTGCGTATGCTAATATCATCTTTGGAATGTCGGCACTTCTAGTTGTCGGTGTAACATTTGAAAAAGTGTATCAGGCAGAAGGAAAAATGGTTACGACCATGACCGGCATGATGGCGGGCTGCATTGCCAACATTATCTTAGATCCGTTGATGATCTTTGGGATCGGATTCTTCCCGAAGATGGGTGTGCAGGGAGCAGCCGTCGCAACCGGGCTCGGCTGGGTCGTGCCACTGGGTTATTATCTGTGGTATTACTTCAGCGGCAGGGGAACGTTAAAGATACGCATGAAAGAGATGCTGCCGACAAAAGAGATCAGCGTCAGAATGTATCAGGTGGGAATCCCGGCAACCTTAAATATGGCACTGCCATCCCTGCTGATTTCTGCATTGAACGGAATGTTAGCCGTATATTCCCAGATGTATGTAGTCATTTTAGGTATTTATTTTAAACTACAGAGTTTTATCTATCTTCCGGCAAACGGAATTGTACAGGGCATGCGTCCGCTGTTAAGCTATAACTATGGAGCAGGGGAAAAAGAGCGTGTACGGAAAATTTTCAGGATCTGTCTGGAGCTGATCGCAGGAATCATGTGCATCGGAATGTTGTTATGCCTGTGCCTGCCGCAGGGATTGATGAGAATGTTTACAAACAACAGCCAGACCATTGCAGAAGGTGCAAAAGCACTACGCATCATCAGCCTTGGATTTGTGATCTCAGCAGTATCGGTAGTCTGCGCGGGAGCATTAGAGGCACTTGGAAAAGGAATGTCCTCGTTAGTCATTACACTTTTAAGATATGTAGTGATCATATTACCGGTAGCTTATATCGGAAGTCATTTCTTGGGAGTAACGGGAGTCTGGAGTGCATTCGTGATCGCCGAAACGCTGACTGCAATCGTCGCCATATTAATATGGAAAAGACAGAGAATGTAGAAAAATGTAAAAAAAGTGTGAACGTAAGCATTGACAACCTTCAAATTAATGATATACTAGACAATGTGTTATAAACGAAACTTAGCCGGAAGTACCGGTGATGCAAAGAGGCATAGAGCAAAGCTATGCCTTTTGCTTACTCAAAACATGGAGGGAAAGAAATGAAGAAATTTGCAGCATTACTGCTTGCAGGGGCTATGGCATTTTCCATGATGGCATGCGGAAGCAGCAGTGACAAGAAAGCAGGCGACAAATCATCTGACAGCAAAAAGACAGAGTCTGCAAAGAGCACGTCAGCGTCAGATATCAAAGTCGGAGTAATTTACATCGGCGATGAGAACGAAGGTTACACAGAGGCACACATGAAGGGTATCCAAGAGATGAAAAAAGAGTTAGGATTATCTGATGATCAGATCATCGAGAAGACTCTGATCCCTGAAGATGAGACATGCTATGATGCAGCAGTGGATTTAGCTGAGCAGGGATGCAACATTATCTTTGGAACAAGTTTTGGACATGAGTCCTATCTGCTTCAGGCAGCAGCAGAATATCCGGATGTACAGTTCTGTCACGCAACAGGATATCAGGCAGCAAGCAGCGGACTTGACAATATGCACAACTACTTTACAGCAGTTTATGAATCTCGTTATGTATCCGGTGTTGTAGCTGGTTTAAAATTAAACGAGATGATCGAAAATGGTGATATCAAAGAAGACCAGACAAAGATCGGTTATGTTGGAGCTTACCCATACGCAGAGGTAAAATCCGGTTATACAGCATTCTTCTTAGGAGTAAGAAGCGTATGCCCATCCGCAACCATGAAAGTTATCTACACAAACAGCTGGGCAAGCATTGACCTTGAGAAAGAAGCAGCAGAGTCCTTAATCGCAGACGGATGCGTATTAATTTCTCAGCATGCAGATACAACAGGAGCTTCTACCGCTTGTGAAAAAGCAGGTGTTCCGATCGTAGGATACAACGTATCTATGATCGCAACTGCTCCAACACAGGCATTAACATCTGCATCCATCGACTGGGGCCCATACTACACATATGCAGTAAAGAGCGTAATTGATGGTACAAAGATCGATACAGACTGGTGCAAAGGCTATGACGATGGCGCTGATAAGATCACAGAGCTGAACGACAAAGCAATTGCAAAGGGAACAAAAGAAAAAGTAAAAGAAGTAGAGGACGCGATCAAAGATGGTTCTTTACATGTATTTGATACTTCTACATTTACAGTAGATGGAAAAGAGCTTGATTCATGGAAAGATGACAACGGAAACGAGTACATCAAAGATGGTTACTTCCACGAGTCAGAGTTACACTCTGCACCTGCATTTGCTATCAACATTGATGGTATTGAGAGCGTAGAGAAATAAATAGAGTGCAATCTATTTGAAAGCATCAAAGGGGTTGCTGCGAAATGATATTTTGCAGCAATCCCTTTCAAGGTTAAGGAGGTTTGGTTTTGGAACAGGCGAATGCGATCGAGTTAAAAAATATTACGAAACGCTTCGGGGAGGTTGTTGCAAACGACAGTGTGGACTTATCCGTAAAGCATGGAGAGATTTTATCCGTCCTTGGCGAAAACGGAAGTGGTAAGACAACACTGATGAATATGATATCAGGCATTTATTTCCCGGATGAGGGACAGATTTTTGTGGACGGCGAAGAGGTGTCTATCTGTTCACCAAAGGATTCTTTTGCATTGGGGATCGGAATGATCCATCAGCATTTTAAGCTGGTAGATGTTCTGACGGCAGCAGAGAATATCATCCTTGGTTTAGAAGGAAAAAGTGTTCTGGATATGAAAAAGGTAGTTCAGGACATTCAGGAAGTGACCGAACGTTACGGTTTTGAACTGGATCCGAATCAGAAGATTTATGATATGTCAGTTTCCCAGAAGCAGACCGTAGAGATTGTAAAAATGCTTTACCGTGGTGCAAATATTCTGATACTGGACGAGCCTACGGCAGTTTTAACACCGCAGGAGACAGAAAAATTATTTACCGTACTGCGTAACATGAGAGATCAGGGGAAATCCATTATCATCATTACGCATAAGCTGAATGAGGTACTTGCACTGTCTGACCGTGTATCGGTTTTAAGAAAAGGAAAATATATCGGTACGGTAGAAACGAAAAATGCAACGGCAGAATCTTTAACAGAGATGATGGTCGGTGAAAAAATAGATCTGAATATAGAGCGCCCGGATCCGGTGAACCCTGTAAAACGTCTGGTGATCGAGAATCTTTCCTGTGTGAACAAGGAGGGCGTAAAGACATTAAAGAATGCGTCTATGGAAGCTTATGGAGGAGAGATTCTCGGTATTGCGGGAATTGCCGGAAGCGGACAGAAAGAATTGCTTGAGGCAGTTGCGGGACTTCAGATGACGGAATCGGGAAGTGTACGTTATATTACAGAAGATGGTGAAGAAAAAGAACTGTTGAGCATGAAGCCGGCAGATATTAAAAAACTGGGAGTTGCATTATCCTTCGTACCGGAGGATCGTCTGGGAATGGGACTGGTTGGTTCCATGGGAATGACAGGCAACATGATGCTCCGTGGTTATAATGAAGGACGTGGAATTTGTGCAAACCGCAAAGAACCAAAGGAATTGGCAGAAAAGATCGTAGACCAGCTGCAGGTATCCACACCGAGCGTCAATACTCCGGTCAGCCGTCTTTCCGGCGGTAATGTGCAGAAAGTACTGGTAGGACGCGAGATTTCCGCAGACCCTACGGTATTGATGGTGGCATATCCGGTCCGTGGACTGGACATCAACTCTTCACTGACGATTTATGATCTGTTAAATGAGCAGAAAAAACGCGGTGTTGCCGTAATCTGTGTCGGCGAAGATCTGGATGTATTATTAGAGCTTTGTGATAAGATATTAGTGCTTTGTGGTGGAAAGATTACCGGTGTTGTAGATGCAAGAAAGACCACAAAAGAAGAAATTGGTCTGTTGATGACGAAGGAAGAGGAGGAATCCGAGGCATGACAAGTGAACATTCAGTTTCAAAAAAAGAACCGTTGGTTCATATCTCGAAAAGAGACAGGATCTCTTTTGGAAAAGCATGGGGAATCCGAATTATTGCAGTATTAATTTCTTTAGTAGTATGTGCATTGGTCATCGTTGCACTGACAAAGTTAAATCCTTTAGAAGTATATCGTTCGATCGCGGATGGAGCAGTCGGAACGGAAAGACGTTTGTGGGTGACGATCCGTGATACGATGATCCTACTGTGTATCGCAGTCGGACTGACACCGGCATTTAAAATGCGGTTTTGGAATATCGGAGCCGAAGGTCAGATCTTAGCGGGAGCAGCCGCAGCTGCAGCCGTTATGATCTATGGCGGAGATTCGATGAGCAATGGTGTGTTACTGGTTGTGATGTTTTTAGCAGGACTTGCCGCAGGTTTAGTCTGGGGTCTGATCCCGGCAGTATTTAAAGCATTTTTAAATACGAATGAGACACTGTTTACCCTGATGATGAACTATGTAGCGATGCAGATCGTAACTTTCTGTATCGTATTCTGGGAGAACCCGGAAGGTTCTAATACCGTCGGTATTATCAATGCGCCGACACAGGCTGGATGGCTTCCGGCACTGGGCGAATGGACTTACGGCTGGAATGTGATCATCATTATGGCGATCACGCTTTTGATGTATTTCTATTTGAAATACAGTAAGCAGGGATATGAGATCGCAGTCGTTGGAGAAAGCGAGAACACCGCACTCTACGCAGGAATCAGCGTAAAAAAAGTCATCATGCGTACGATGGCGATTTCCGGAGCAATCTGCGGAATTGCAGGTTTCGTATTGGTCAGCGGTGCAAGCCATACGATTTCTACCAGTACGGCAGGCGGAAGAGGATTTACGGCGATCATCGTTGCATGGATGTCAAAATTCAATACCTTTGCAATGATCTTAGTATCCTTCTTCTTGGTATTTATGGAAAAAGGAGCGATCCAGATCGCATCCCAGTTCAATCTGAACGAGAATGCATCGGAAGTTATCACCGGAATTATTTTATTCTTCCTGATCGGATGTGAATTTTTTATCAATTATAAAGTAGAGTTCCGTAAAAACAGAAAGGAGGCAAAATAAATGACAGTGCTGATTACCTTTATTCAAAAAGCGATCGGACAGGCAGTGGGAATGCTCTTTGGAGCAACCGGAGAGATTATCACTGAGAAGTCCGGAAACCTGAATCTTGGAATTCCGGGTATGATGTATATGGGAGGAATTGCAGGTCTGATGGGAGCCTTCTTCTATGAAAAAACGGCACAGAATCCGAATGGTCTGGTAGGACTGCTGATCTCTTTTGTATGTGCAGTTCTCTGTGCAGCTTTCGGTGGACTGATCTACAGTGTACTGACCATTACCCTGCGGGCAAACCAAAATGTAGCAGGTCTGGCACTGACAACCTTTGGTGTAGGTTTTGGTAACTTCTTCGGAGGTTCTATTTCAAAACTGGCAGGCGGTGTTGGTCAGATATCCGTAGCAACAACTGCAGATGCTTATCGCAAGAGCATTCCGGTGTTAAGTGAGATTCCGGTAGTTGGAAAGATATTATTCTCCTATGGATTTTTAACCTATCTTTCTGTTATCCTTGCGATCTTAGCTTCCTGGTATCTGAATAAGACCAGACAGGGTCTGAACTTAAGAGCGGTCGGTGAAAGTCCGGCAACCGCAGATGCAGCAGGAATCAATGTTACAAGATACAAATACCTTGCTACCTGTATCGGTGGAGGCATTGCAGGTTTAGGCGGTCTTTACTTTGTTATGGAATACCTTGGAGGAACATGGACAAACAATGGATTTGGTGACAGAGGATGGTTAGCGATCGCACTGGTTATCTTCGCATTGTGGAAACCGGTCAATGCTATCTGGGGTTCCTTCTTATTTGGAGCACTTTATATTCTCTACCTTTACATTCCGGGATTGACGAGAAGTTCCCAGGAGATATTCAAGATGCTTCCATATGTGGTAACGATCGTCGTGCTGATCATTACAAGTTTCAGAAAGAAACGCGAGAACCAGCCACCGGCAAGCCTTGGAGAATCCTATTTCCGTGAGGAAAGATAAGGGTATTCTGGAACTTAAAATACTAATTGAACGAGAAGTATATAGCAGATCGTGCCGCCGGCGATAGATAAAAGCATCTGGCGTTTCCACGGGTGCAGAAGAACAACTACCGCAATGGCGATCGCTTCAGGGATTCCGTGGCTGCCAGAAAAGATACTTGCATTTTTTAAGCAGTAAGCGATCGGCAGTCCAAACACTGCAGCAGGGAGAACTTTTCCAAGATACCGGATATACTTTGGGGTCGGTTTTCCCGATGGAAAAACTAAAAATGGAAGAAAACGTGTTACCATCGTGGCAAGAACAACCGCTGCGATGGTAATTATTTGTTGTGTCAACGTCATCATGCGGTCTCACCGCCTTTCTCTAAAGGTTTTCGTAAGAGTGTCAGCACTCCTGCGATTGCGATCATGGAAGGGATCATAAAGTCATCTGCGCCAAAGGCGATCAGGCAGAGCAGCGAAAGCACAATGCCAAGAATAGAACTGGTATGATCCTTATCTTTCAGCCATTGTTCTAAAAAGATCACAACGAACAGGGCAGTCAGAACAAAATCCAGACCTTCTGTATTAAAATGAATAAACGAGCCTAAGACACCACCCAAGGTAGAACCGAAGAACCAGTAGAACTGATTCAAAAGCGTTACAAAGAACATAAACCAACCCTTGTCCACGCCCTCGGGAATGTCCGCTGTATAGTTAATGGAAAAACTCTCGTCGCACATGCCAAAGATCAGATAGCACTGTTTCCATCCGGTGCCACGATATTTATCTAACATGGAAATACCATAGAACAGATGTCTGGCATTGATCATCAGTGCCATTACGAATGCCTGCAGCGGGTTAAATGCTCCAAGCAGAAGATTCACTGTAACAAATTCCATGGATCCGGCAAAAATGGTGATGCTCATAAGCATCGGATACCAGAAACTGAAACCGGAAACATTCATATAAATCCCATAAGTCAATCCTAAAAACCAGAAACCCGCAAAGATGGGAACCGTCAGCGGAAAGGCAGCCAAGGGAAGAAATTGTGAAAAAGTATCAATAGAGCAAATATTCTAAAAATAAGTGAAAAATAGCACAACTCAGGCGATTCTGACGCTGTTATTCGTGATATTTACGAATAAAAACGAAAAAACTTGAAACGATAATATACAATGCGATGAAAAATAGTAACAAAATGCAAAAAAATTATACAAATGCAACAAAGTGTTTAAAAAATGCTATTGACGAAATAGTTGCAGGATGATAAATTATAGTTGTAAAGAAAAACAATCTACAAGCCGTAAGGATGCAGGAAAGAGATTTAAGGAGGAGAAGCAAAAATGAAAAGAATTTTGAAATGGGTTGCTAGCTTAGCACTGACGGTAGCAGTTGCTGGAACAACATTTTTACCGGCAATGACAGCTAACGCAGCAGAGGCAGAGGGAACAGAAAAGGTATACACAACATCTTGTGATATGGCAAAGTTCATCTATCAGGGATATTACCACTGTGATACAGGTGTAAATCCTAATTCAAACGGACCGATTGCTATTTCCAAAGCGAAACTGGAAAACAAAAATGTTTTCGGAAAAAAAGTTACAAAAGATGTTTACATCGTAGGTCTTGCAGGAACTGAGTTCATGTTTAACGAGCCACGCGGAGTCATCACAGACTTACAGGTAGGTTTCGAGCAGGATAACTTCTATATCAGAGAGATCAGAAAAGTTGTTTGCAAAGTAGTTCCAAAAGGAGCAAACGTAATCTTCACAGGACACAGCTTAGGTGGAATGGTTGCACAGCAGGCAGCAGGCGATAGAACATTAAAACATCGCTATAACATCATCAACACAATTTCCTTTGGTTCACCACTGATCAACCCGATTGGAAGAGAAGGAAAAGTACAGCGTCTTGGTGATACATCCGATATCGTACCATACATGAGTGCACAGTCATTCGTTCGTCCGGTACATCAGATCGCAGGACTGAACAGAGAAGACGGTGGATATGCAAAGAAAGATTTCGCAGAAGCGCACATGAGAAGCTACCTTCGTACAGATGTATGGGGTGACTACGATGTACTTGGATTCAAAGGCGGAAGTGCTAAGATCATCATTGATGAGAATGACATTGAGTCCTATGGCGCATACATCATTCCATTATTAAAAGATCTTCCAAGAATCGACATGAGCCCATGGAGCTAAGATTTTAGGGAAAATAAGACAGTAATACTTCATTTGCACACAATAAGGTAAACTTGTAGAATGTTTTAGAACGAAAAAGTGCAGAGAAGCAAGAGGGTACAAATAAAAGAAGGAAGCCGTTGACAGGGGTAAGTCAGCGGCTTCCTTTTTCGATTATTCTCAGACTTAAAAAATAAGATGTTTTTAGCACCAGCCGCCATCCATGGTTATGATCTGTCCGGTCAGATAAG
>ERZ857757.2996-NODE-2996-length-10090-cov-2.934230_pt1 | contig 10090 bp, 9 predicted proteins | sample MGYA00519764_ERZ857757 | MGnify/ENA primary metagenome ERZ857757 (study PRJEB31778, sample SAMEA3449359) | human gut metagenome | biome: human gut; feature: human-associated habitat; material: faeces | place: United Kingdom | collected 2010/2012 ... | reverse complement strand
TGGGGCTTTGTAGGCGAGGTGGCTCTGTCCGGCGAGCTGCGCCCCGTGCGGGGGATACTGCCCATGGCGCTGGCCGCCCAGCGGGCTGGCATGGAGGGACTGTTTGTTCCGGCGGAGAACGCAGCGGAGGCTGTGTTTGCAGACGGATTGCAGATCTATCCGGTGAAAAACCTCAATCAACTGGTCAGCCACCTGAACGGCCGGCAGGAGCTCCAGCCGGCAGAGCCGGCTCAGTGGGACATGACCGCAGACGACCTGCCGGATTTTGCTGATGTAAAGGGGCAGGAGCAGGCCAAACGCGCCCTGGAGATCGCCGCCGCTGGCGGCCATCATGTGCTCATGGTAGGTCCGCCTGGTGCGGGTAAGAGTATGCTGGCCAAGCGCCTGCCGGGCATCCTGCCGCCCCTGACCCGGGAGGAAGCGGTGGAGACAACTAAAATCTACTCCATCGCCGGGCAGCTGCCGCAGGGACGCGGGCTGATCTCTGCCCGCCCCTTCCGCAGCCCGCACCACTCGGCAAGCGCTGCCGCCCTAGCCGGCGGCGGGGCACAGTTCCGTCCGGGCGAGTGCAGTCTGGCCAACTGCGGGGTGCTGTTTTTGGACGAGCTGCCGGAGTTTTCCCGCGAGAGCTTAGAGGTACTGCGCCAGCCGCTGGAGGACGGACAGATCACCGTGAGCCGCGCTGCCGGAAGCGCCACCTACCCCAGCCACTTTCAGCTGGTAGCCGCCATGAACCCCTGCAAATGCGGCTACTACGGCCACCCCACCCGCGCCTGCACCTGCTCTCCCAGCGCGGTGCGGCAGTACCGCAGCCGGGTGTCCGGCCCGCTTTTGGACCGCATCGACCTGTGCGTGGAGATGGACCCCATCGCCTTTGACGAGCTGCACACCGCTGCGCCCTCCGAGAGCAGCGCCGAGTTGCGCAAGCAGGTGCTGGCTGCCCGTGCCATTCAGGCCAAACGCTACGCTGCGCCGGGCTTTAAGGGAGTGCACTGCAACGCCCAGCTGAACGCCGGACAGGTGCGGCGTATCTGCCGTATGACCCCCGGTGCCGAGCAGCTGCTGCGCAGTTCCTACGATGCACTGGGGCTTTCTGCTCGGGCGCATGACCGCATTTTGCGGGTAGCCCGCACTGTGGCTGACCTTGCCGGTAAGACCCTGCTGGACGAGGACTCTCTGCTGGAAGCGCTGCAATACCGGGCACAGGAAAAACTGGACGGATAAGGCAGTCTGCACTGTAAAAATAAAACGGAAAGAGGATGGAACACATGAAGCACGCATACACAAACGGCATCCTTCTGGACGGCACCGAGCAGATGGAACCGGTACGGGGCAAGGTGCTGCTGACCGAAAACGATAAGATCACCGCTATCGCAGATGCAGGCGTAAACCTTGACGGCTACAAGGTCATCGACCTGCACGGTGGGTATCTGTGCCCGGGGCTCATCAACCTGCACGTCCATCTGGCGGGCAACGGCAAGCCCAGCGCAAAGCCCCGGGACAATGCAGCGTTGGTGCGTAAGATCCTGAGCAACAGGCTGACCCGCGCCATCGCATACCGGCTGGTATGCAGCTATGCCAAGCTGGAACTGCTGGGCGGCGTGACCACCGTGCGCACCGTGGGCGGCATTGCGGACTTTGACACCCGCTGCCGGGACGACAGCGCCGCCGGGAAGGTTCTGGCACCCCGTATTCTGGCCGCCAACGAGGGCATCTCGGTGCCGGGCGGGCACATGGCAGGCTCGGTAGCAGTGGCAGCGCACAACAATGCCGAAGCGCTGGCGCAGCTGAAAAAGGCCAGTGAACAGAAGGTAGACCTTGTCAAACTGATGATCACCGGCGGCGTGCTGGATGCCACCGAAAAGGGCACGCCCGGCGAGATGAAGATGCCGCCGGAGATGATCAAAGCTGTCTGCGATGCAGCCCACAAGCTGGGCTACACTGTTGCCGCCCACACCGAATCCCCTGCGGGCGTGAAGGCTGCGCTGGAAAACGGCGTGGATTCCATCGAGCACGGCGCAAAAATGGATGAGGAGACGGTGCGTCTGTACAAGGAGCGGGGCGCATTTTTGTGCACGACCATCTCCCCTGCGCTGCCCTACGCACTGTTTGACACCGCCGTTTCGGGCGCGTCGGAAAAAGACCAGTACAACGGCAAGATCGTCTTTGACGGTGTAGTCGAGAGCGCCAAGACTGCACTGGCAAACGGCATTCCGGTGGGCTTGGGCAACGATGTGGGCTGCCCCTATATTACCCAGTACGATTTCTGGCGGGAGCTGTGCTACTTCCATAAATACTGCGGCGTGAGCAACCGTTTCGCCCTCTACACGGCCACCCTGCGCAACGCGCAGCTGGCGGGCATCGGCGATGTGACCGGCTCTATCGTGCCCGGCAAAAGCGCAGACTTTATCGTGACCCGCGAAAACCCGCTGGAGGATTTGCGGGCCTTGCAGCATCTGGAACTGGTGGTCTGCCGCGGCCGTGCCGTGAAAAAGCCCTCTCCTAAACGCAAAAAAGAGGTGGACGCTCTGCTGGACCCGTATCTGGTTTAAGCGATCTGCCCAACACATAAAAACGCGAACGACCGCTTTGGCCGCTCGCGTTTTTGTTTGCGCCCCTCGGGCGGTTTGCATTTTCTCTTTTCCTGCGCCGCCCGATGTGGTATACTGGAAATGTAAAATCCAAAAAATGGAAGGAGCAAAAAAATGAACATTCGTAAAGCCGAGGAAAAAGACATTCCCAGACTGCTTGCGCTGCTGGGGCAGGTGCTGCAGATCCATGCAGAGATCCGCCCGGATATTTTTATTCCCGACACCACCAAATACACCGTCTGTGAACTGGCAGAGCTTCTGAAGCAGGAGGATAAGCCCATCTATGTTGCCGTGAACGAGGATAATGTGTGCATGGGCTATGCCTTCTGTCAGCTGAAGGAGCAGCCTTTTTCCACCAATATGGTGCCCTTCAAGTCGCTGTTCATTGATGACCTTTGCATTGACAAGCAGGCGCGCGGGCAACACATCGGGGAAAGCCTGTTTGAATATGTAAAGCAGCAAGCAAAAGCGCTGGGCTGCTATGAGGTGACCCTGAACGTCTGGGCGGGGAACACTTCGGCAGAACACTTTTATGAAAAAATGGGCATGAAAACCAAGGAACGGCAGATGGAGTATATTCTGTAACTCAGGCGAAAGCGCTGTCTCTTTAGGCGCGATAAAGCGCAGTTTACGGAGGACTGGAGCGTATATAAAATAGGTATATTCCAATTTTGGGTTTGTTCACAATGGCAATTTTATGCAATATAAATTATAAGGTCGCACGGCACCAAACGCTTCTGCCCCCGGTCAAACAGGTCTTTCGGAACAATAACCGGAATTGCATCCGGCACAACGATATCCCGGAAAGACAGTTCGCCAATGTACCGGCGGTTCTTCAGCATGGTATTCACGCTGCTGTGGGTCATTTTGCCGCCCAGCATATTGCGGACGCCCTTATCGTTGAGGAAGCTTACGATTTCCACCATCTTATCACCGTTGTCATACCGCTGAAAGGCTTCCAGCACCAGCGGAGCAGTCAACGGGTCAAGATGATAGAACTTGGCATCGTCGATTTTATAGCCAATGGTTCCCGTACCGCCAGTGCACTTTCCCTTCAAAGCATTCTCCGTCTGGCCACGAATCACCTTTTCGGACAGCTCTGCCGAATAGTATTCCGCCATACCTTCCAGAAGGGTTTCCACCAGAATGCCCTGTGAACCCTCGGCAATGGGTTCCATAACGGAAATCAGGTGGACACCGTTCTTTTTCAGGATCATCTTATAGTTTGCGCTATCAAAACGATTCCGGGCAAAGCGGTCAAATTTCCAGACGAGAACAACATCAAACAGCTTTTTGCCGCTGTCTTTGATCATCTGCTGGAATTCCGGGCGATTGTCCGTCTTGGCAGAGAGGGCACGGTCAATGTAGTGCTTGATGACCGTGATGCCGTTCTTTTCCGCTTTCTTATCGAACAGACGGGTAGCTTTTTGCATACTTGTAGATCTGCCGTGCACAGTCAAGGCTCATTTTGCTGGAATCGTTGTGTTTGAGCCATGCATTCACATTGCCCGGATTCAGCCTCAGGTCAGTGTAAAGGCGATAATTCGTCAGTTTCTTTTTCTGCTGAAGTTCCAATACCCGGCGATGGATCAACGCTTTCGTATCATTGTCCGCAAGAGAGGTATCCCGCACCGAGCAATAGCTGCGCCAAACCTTCAAATAGCCTTCCGGCAGTTCTGATGATTGCTTTTCAAGAAGCACCAGCATTTGCTCCAGCGAATAGAGATTAGAAAGTTGCTCATATTCCGCAGCAATCGTGCTGTTTGCGGTGTAGCGGAGCAGCAGTTCTACTTTATTAAAGGCCAGCGCATAGAGAAACAGCGGTTCTTTCAGGCGGGGATTCTCGCTCAGACAATCTGCCAGCTTATGAATACTAGCCGTCTGCACCCCGGAAAGCTCTGCCACATACTGCTTCAAGAAACCCTCAAATGTCAGCTTTCGCATGGTCTCCACCTCTCCACATACGCCTGATAGCGGATATAAAAATCCCGATATCGCCAGTCGTACAAGATGCTGGCTCTCAACTCATCCTCATCCGTTGCAAGGTGTTCCAGCAAATCCCAGTCCAAAGAGTTCCGCACGGCCTCGCTCTCTACGTCTGCTTTGTCGGTGTCCCGGAAAGAGCACAGCTTTGCAATCACCAAATCTTCCAGACTGGGTGTGTAGAACTGCACCTTTGTACCACCAAAGGGTAGCGGCTGAAGCCGGTCTTAGAAGTTGTACGGGAAATTGTCGATGTAGGCTTCCACATCGGTGTTGATGTCGTACTTGCCAAGCAAACTGTACAGTTCTTTCGGAACACTCAAGGCATCAATGTCATGGGTAGCGCGGGTCAGCTTACCCATCAAAATGAATGCACTGCCGCCTACAATCACCATCTGATAGCGGTCGTTATTGTCGATCATCAGGTCTGCGTCTTCGTCCAGACGTTCCAGACGCTTGCGGAGGTCATCTAAGATCATCTTTCCCATAAAACAGCCTTTCTTATTTTCAATAATAGTATTTTCTAAAATTATTTTATAGAAAAGGAATCCGATTGTCAAGCATAAATCAACGACATTTCATACAATTCATACTACCATGTTGTCAGTTCACATCTCACACTGGCTAATGACCGTGCTGATTGCCGTATCATAATCTTCCGGTGGATACTTATATTTTTTCAGCAAGTGCTTCACCATCTTACGCATACTCGCACGGGCAGTTTCTTTTTTCTGCAGGTCTATTACGCTTGCATTACTGAATTTCTGCGTTTCCAGCCATCTCCATTGCAGCGTTCGATTGACACAGGTTGAGTTATCGGCAGATACAGCAAACACAACGGGCAGCTCTGGTAACAGAGCTGCCCGTTGTGTTCGTTTATGAAAAGGAGAACTTAGATCTCATACCACTTGATCTCGTTGGCATCCAGATGCAGAGCAAAGCTGCTGCCGTCTGTGGTGTAAACGGTGGTGTCCTGCGGCTCGTAGGTGTTGTTCACCACGCAGTACTTGCCGTTCTTCACATAGGCGTGCACTTCCACGTTGTAGTTGGAGCTGAACCATGTATGCAGTTCCTCCTCGCTGTGGGCACTCCACAGGATAGCGCGGTAAAGGGTGCGGCTGTTGGCAAAACTGTAAGGCACACCGCTGATGTACACGGCACGACCCTTTCCGAAGTCGTGTGCCGCCATCTGCACTTCTTTGTTTCGCTGCACCAGCACCTCGGTGCCCTCAAGGGCGTAGATGTTCTTTTTGCCCTCGCCAAAGTCCACGGGCTGGTCGGCGTCCTGCAGGATAAAGTGGTCGGGGTGCTCCTCCCAGTTGTACTTGTCGTAGTTGAGGGTGAAGCCGTTTTCTTCCTCCACGCCCAGCACGCTGGCAAGCTGGAGAATGTGGCCCTGATACGGGTGACCGGAAGGCTCACCCACGCCGATAAAGCCGCCGCCGTTCCAGACGAACTTGCGGATAGCGGAGGAGATCTCCGGGTCTTCCCACCAGATGCCGCCGGTGTGTGCGGTGTCGGCATCGCCGACATTGATAATGACATCCAACGAATCCAGCAGATGCGGGTCGTTCTTGATATCCTCAAAGCTGATAAACTTCACATCAAAGGGCGCACCGGACAGCATCTCAATGACACCGGCATAGCTATAGTTCTGCTTGTAATAGAGGGCGTGATGCACCATGTGACAGCCCCAAGCCCGCATTTTACCCCAACAGTTCAGCACGGCCACTCGCTTGACACAGTAGGGTGTGGTGCCCTTGATGTTCTCGTACAGTTCGCGGAACTCGTTGCAGACGCTCTCCACGTAGTCCACGAACTCCGGGAACTGCAAGGCCAGTTTCAGATAGCCGCCATAGCCGATGCGGTCGATGGGCTTGCGCAGGATAGCGCGGCGGGCTGTAACCCAGTTCTCCTTGGCTTCCCGCACCGGGTCGCCGCCCTCGTGGAAGGTGTCGGGGAAGAAGTACGGCAGGAAACGGCCCTCGGTGTACTTCACGCCCTCAATGTCAGAGATCAGGCGCAGGGTGGAGCCGTTGCCCACGCTGCCCACTACGGCATCCAGTCCGATGGTCTTGAACTCCGGCATGAAAGGTTCGGTGCCGATCCAGTGATCGCCGAGGAACATCATGGCTTCGCACCCGCACGCGTGGGTGATGTCCACCATCTCCTTGGCAAGCTTTGCCACCTCGCGGCGCTGGAAGGCCTGAAAATCCCGGAATTCCTTGCTGGGCACCCGGTACTGGTTGTTATAGTAGCCCTGATCGATGATGTACTCCGGGCGGAACTTGTAGCCCACTTCCTGCTCAAACTGGTTGAGGATATAAGGGCTGACCGAAGCAGAGTATCCATACCAGTCCACGAACTTCTCCCGCTTCAGCTCGTCGAAGATCAGGGTGAACTGGTGGAAGAAGGTGGTGTAGCGGATGACGTTCACATAGGGGTGCTCCGCGATATACTTGCGCAGGCGCTCCATGGTGAACTTGTGAGTTTTGGGCTGACGTACATCGAAGGTGATTTGATGTTCAAAGTCCTTCCAGTCGTTGGTCACCGCGTTGTACATATGTACGGGATCCCAAATGATGTAAGCCAGAAAACTCACGGTGTACTCGTGGTAGGCTTCCGGCGCGGGAATGACCACGCAGCCATCTGTCTCGTCGTAGCTCCAGGAATCGGGGGACAGCGGCTGACCGGTGGTGCGGTCCATGACCTCCCACCAGCGCTTGATGTCGTCCCGGGTGTTGACCTGCATCAGCTCCTCCGAGATGCCCTGCATCAGGGGGATGCGCAGCTCCCCGCCGTCGGAGGTGTAGAAGCCGGTCATAATGTAGCACTGCTGTACCTCGTCCGGATTCGCCTTCGCCCAAGCGTTGTCCTTGCGGGTGGTATAGTAGGTGGAATAGATTTTCGCACCCACTTTAGTGAGTTCTTCGGGGAATTCGGTGCCGTCGCAGTCGCGCAGGGCATCCGCGCCCAACAGATTCTTCAGCCGCAGGGTCTCCGCAACCACATCTGCGTCTGTGGGAAGTGTCAATCTTCCGGTCTGCTCCATCTTCATAATCCCTTCTCTGTCCGTTTTGTCTGCCACGGCAGGCATCGTTTCATTGACATCATCATACTTGTTTCTGCCCTCTTTGAACAGTAGGTATATTGTTGCGCATTTGTACTATCTTGCTTTATTTTCGAATGTCGGCGGCAACATCAGAAAATAAAGAAAAAGCTGCACAAAAAGTAAGACTTTTCTTTGTGCAGCTTGCCAACTTTGGGCCTGTTTGCAGTGAAACGTGCCGATATTTTGTTTTGCATCGCGATTTTTTATGGAAAGCTCTTGCCATGCGCCCCAAATGCGTATATAATAAGGACGGAACCGGAAACGGCCCGCGGCTTTTTGCTTTTCCGTTCTTGCTTAATTATGTAACGATATTGCTCCGCATACTTTGGATTTTTTGTAAATATTTTGTCATTCGGAGGCGCACCGCCTATGAACACACGGTATGAATTCAATATGGACGTTCCCCCGCGGGAGGCCATCCGCCTGATGTACGTGAGCAAGAGCCGCTTCGGCGGGGACTGGAACTCGGTGCCGCATACCCACTCCTGCACCGAAGTGTTCTACTGCGTGGATGGACGCGGTCAGTTCAACGTCGAAGGCAAAATGCTGGACGTTGCCCCGGACGACATGGTCATTGTAAACCCCCGCACCCTGCATACCGAGTTGAGCTACCAGGCAAACCCGCTGGAATATATTGTGCTGGGCATCGAGGGCATTGAAATTTTGTTTGACCAGAAGGACCACGGCTACACGATGCTGAAATGCAGCTCCCAGCGGGAGGAGCTGCTGAGCCTGATGCAGCTGCTGCTGCGGGAGATCGATGCCCGGGAGGACGGCTGCGAGATGGTCTGCCAGGACCTGACCGAGGTGCTGCTTGTCAGGATCGTGCGTATGGCATCGGTTTCGCTGCGTCTCACCGCGCCGCCCGCCGAGAGCAAGGAATGTGCCACTGCAAAACGATATATCGATGAAAATTACAGTGAAAGCATTACCCTGGACAAGCTGGCGGAGATTGCCCACGTAAACAAATATTACCTGTCCCACTCGTTCAAGAACGAGTATAAAGACTCCCCCATCGACTACCTGATGAAGCGCCGCATTACCGAGGCTAAAGCGCTGCTTACCAGCACCGATTTCAGCCTGACCCAGATCGCCGAGCAGATCGGCTTCGGCTCTTTGGCTTATTTTTCCAAATGCTTCCGCAAGGTCGAAGGCACCAGACCCAACGAGTATCGCAAAAGTGCCAAACAGAAACCCGCACAGGGTACCCGCTGAGCCTATCCTGCCTATATTAAATAGGTAGGGGGCGGCCATTGGCCGCCCCTACAATTATATATTTGAGTACTGGCAAAGTCGGTACAAACGGAACGGATAAATCCGTTCCCTACAGCTATGGATTTTGGTGCAGGCAAAACCGATACATATTGAAACAATGTAGCGCCTACGGCGCGGATATAATAACACCTCATCTGCCGCAAGCGGCATCTTCCCCTCAAGGGGAAGACAATTGGGTGCGCTGCAAAAAACTCAGCATTGCACTTATGTAGCGCGAGGCAGTCACGGTTTCGTCGGTAACTTCGATACCGGGATACCGCAATATGCGTATTGGTAGCTGCGTCAATTCGATTCGAAAAAGCGGACGAATTGGGAGATGTGGTAGCCGTCGATGAAGCGGTGGTTTACTTCGAGCGACATGCCAAGCACCTTGCGGCCGCTGCCGTCGTCAACAAACCTGCCCCATGCCACGCGCGGTATCGCGTCGTCGGGGTCGAACGTGCGCTCATGCGAGAGCGAGGTAATGTCGAGCCAGGGCAGGCATGAGATGAAAATGAGGTTTTTCCCCTCCATACTCATGTCGATAAAGCAGTCCTGCTCCAGGCTGCGGCGCTTCGCCTCGCGGCAGAACTCGGCAATGCCGCCCTCGCAGGGCATTGTGACAATATGAAACTGCTCCGCGCCGGGCTTGAGATCGGTGAAGCTCGGCATCAGCGAGTCAAAAAGCACGATCTCACCATCGAGCTTTGCATACCTGAACGCCTCTACGGAGTTGATGGCCTTAGTTACGAGGTAGGTCATCACCATGTAAAACGACAGCGAATTCTCCTTTGCAAAATTATACGCGCGCGTCACGTCAAGGCGGAACGCGACATTGTAAAACGGCTGATCGGCAGCGGAAAAGAACTCGTACATCTCCCTGCGCGGCCAGCTTGCGTAATCGATCACTTTGTAATCCATGGCTACCTCCGTTCGTCAAAGCCGGAAAGCAAAATTTTTCTCAATATACCTAAACATTTTATCTCAGCACCACATTGCCTGTCAACGCCGCATCAAAGGCATTACAGTAATTTTCGGCCTGTATGCGGAAAAGCAAATATATGCAAAAAGACCGCTACCTTCGTAGCGGTCTATTGTGTTGGCATTGACCTATCTTCCCGGTCCGTCTCCAGACAAGTATTGTCGGCAC
>ERZ857757.2989-NODE-2989-length-10107-cov-2.802029_pt1 | contig 10107 bp, 10 predicted proteins | sample MGYA00519764_ERZ857757 | MGnify/ENA primary metagenome ERZ857757 (study PRJEB31778, sample SAMEA3449359) | human gut metagenome | biome: human gut; feature: human-associated habitat; material: faeces | place: United Kingdom | collected 2010/2012 ... | reverse complement strand
AGGCATAAAAAAAAGACCTACTTCCATCGCTAGTCTAATATAGCACAATCCCAGATAGGTGTCAATGTTAATTTTTCTTCCAATTACTGTTAATTTTTTATTCCTTTTTCCGATATAATTAATGAAGCAGAAGCAAAAGAATACTTTTTTCTGCTATTTTTAGATGACAAATATGTAATTACCTATTATAATATAGTTATATAAATGGACTTATTCTACCCTGATGCATTCTGCATATTTCATGGACGAAAGGAGGGGTTTTATTATGGCTGCAATTGATACAGTATATCATTATTATCTAAGTACATATGCTAATTCGACCGTATCGCGTTATGACTCACACAAGAAAAGCGAATTGCGTGACATTTATAACCGTATGGTCAAGACCAACAAAGAATCCCCTCTGTATAAGATTAAGGAAACAAAGAATGCCGCAAGGTTTGCAATTGACATTAAGGAGAGTGCCAGGCAGATCCAGAATGTAATTTCTTCCCTGTCCGGCGGCGGTAAGGGCATCGAAGCCGCTTTTTCGAAAAAAGTTGCATCTTCTACCGATGATGAAATGGTAGAAGCAAAATATATCGGTGCAAATGATGAATCCGAAGCAACAGATAGCTTCGACATTGAAGTCCGTTCTTTAGCGGAACCACAGGTAAACCAGAGTAATTTTTTATACAGCGGTGTGCGTGACATCCCTGTCGGAAATTATTCGTTTGACTTGAACACCCCTTCTGCATCGTATGAATTTCAATTCAGTGTAAACGATGGAGAAACTAACCGGGATATTCTGAATAAACTGGCACGTCTGATCAACAGTGCAAATCTTGGATTAAAAACAGAAATCCTTGAAAACGACAATCGACAGTCTGCTTTACGTTTAGAATCGTCACAGACCGGACTGCCTGAGGGCGAGCAGTATCTTTTTAATATTGTTCCGGAAGGCACAACGGATTCCCGCACAGCTATGGGAATTTTAGGGATCAGTGAGATTGCTTCTCCTGCGAAAAATGCTTCTTTCTTACTAAACGGCAAAGAACATGTTTCCCGCTCTAATACGATTACAGTGGATAAGACTTTTGAATTAAAATTAAAGGGCGTTCATAGTGAAGGAGAATCCGAAACGATCGGATATAAACCAAGTGTGGATGCAGTTGCAGATAATTTACAGGAATTAGTGGACTCTTATAACTCTATCATTGATATTGCAACGAATCCTGTAGGCGAGGAACAGCAGGGCAGCCGCCTGTTAAACGATATGCGGAGTGTTACCGCAAATTACAACAGCGAATTGGAAGCTATCGGTCTTTGTTCGCAGGATGACGGACGGATCAGAGTAGACCGTGCGCTCTTAGCAGATGCGATCTCATCCGTTGATGCTAAGGAGAGTTTTTCCGTACTGAATGCATTTAAGAATGCTTTAAATGATAAGGCTTCTAATGCCTCTATCAATCCTATGAATTATGTAAACAAAATAATTGTGGCCTATAAGAATCCAGGACACAATTTTGCAGCACCATATATTTTTTCGATTTATGCCGGGATGATGTTAGACCGGCGATGCTAACGCCAATCTGTTCTTTTTTTGAATTACCTATATTATAAAACAAATACCATTAGCCTCGTGCTAATGGTATTTGTTTTCTCAACCTTTTATACTTTTGGCAAATTCCCAAACATTTGAAACTACAAAATCCGGCTGCTCGCTGCATTTCCGTCCTTTGACAAAAACGGTTTTCGTTCCTGCCGCCTTCCCTGTTCGGATATCACTCTCCCTGTCTCCCACCATATATGAAGATTTCAGATCTATATGGTGTTCTGCCGCCGCCTGCTGCAACATCCCAGCATTTGGCTTTCTACAGGTACAATGAATACGGTAAGGCGGTATCTCCTCCTGTTCCGGCGGAAGATGCGGACAATAGTAAATTGCATCCATCCCTGTCTCCTTTTGAAGATAGGCATTCAGCTTTTGTAACATTTCTTCCGTCAGATAGCCTCTTGCTACTCCGGACTGGTTTGTTACGACGATCGCAAGGTAGCCTTTTTTATGGATCTGCTCTACGGCTTTTTTTGCAAATGGATAGATATGCAGTTTTTCAAAGGAGGTGATGTAGTCTGTGTCCTCACACAAAACACCGTCCCGGTCTAAAAAAACCGCTTTTTTTAAAGCACTCATTACAGGCACTCTCCATCGCGTTCTAAGATCACATCTACGATCTGCTGTAATATCAGATTATGTATGGATTCTACCATTCCGTAATGGCAGACAGGCACATAGAGATTATAGTTTCCCATCTGCTTAATACGGTTGTCCTCTTTGAAACCGGAAAGTGTCAGCACCTTCATATTTTTTTCTTTCGCTACCTCTATGGCATTTACGATATTCATGGAATTGCCGGAACTGCTGATGGCAACCAGCAGATCTCCTTCATTTCCCAAAAACTCTAACGGTCTTGAAAATATGTACTCATAGCCATAGTCATTTCCCATACAGGTGGTTAACGGATTGTCATACAGACTGTAGGTTTTCATCCCACCGTTTTTCATAAAATCCGCTGTCATGTGACCGGCAATTCCGGCACTTCCACCATTTCCGATAAAAAATACCTGCTTTCCTTCCCGCTTGATCTCTGTAAACAAATCTATCAACTGCTGCATGGCAACGTTGTAGTCCGGATATGCTTTTCCGTTTTTATCCAACACTTTCGTTACCTCAAGCTGGTGTACCAGTTCTTTCAAATAATCTGTATACATCCTGTTTCCTCCCTGAATATGCCGGCTCTTCTCCTATATTACTTTCCTAAATATTTGAACCAGTCTTTTGTTGCCTCACCTATGCTGTCCGGTGTCCATACCGGTGCTTCTCTCCAGTAATCAATATTGTCGAGGATCTTTTGTACTCCTTCTTCTAATGATACTTTTGCTTTCCAGCCAAGCATTTTTTCTATCTTAGTTGTGTCTGCAAAGGTGCAATCCGGCTCACCCGGACGTTTTGGTATATGTACAATTTCCCCTCCGAGCAATTCACACAGCCGGTTTACGGAATATGTTCCGCCGCTTCCTACGTTAAAGGTCTCATTCACGATATCTGACATTGCTGCCGTATAAAAAGCATCTGCCACATCCGTTACATAGGTAAAATCTCTCGTCTGCTCTCCGGTGCCTACCACTGTAAATGGTTTTCCTGCCAGCTTCTGTGCTAAAAATACACCGAATACCGCACCATAAGTTCCTGATGTCCTAGAGCGTGTTCCATAGACATTAAACAGTCGTAATGTTACAACCGGAAGTCCGTAAACCTGTCCCCAGTGAAGTACGGTTTCCTCACCCAAACGCTTTGTTAATGCATATGGATACTGTGGACGGATCTCCGCATGCTCATCGGTCGGATAGTTGTCCGGAATTCCATAGCAGGATGAAGATGCTGAGTATACTAATTTTTTAATACCTGCACTTCTTGCACATTCTACAACATTGTAGGTACCTAATACGTTCGAGGAATAGTATTCCCACGGCTGCTGGATGGATGGCACGATGTCTGCTAATGCTGCTAAATGAAATACATAGTCCACGCCTTCAAATACAGGCGCAATCTCCTCCTTATTACGGATATCCATCTGGTAAACGGTCAGATTTTTATTTCCCTTCTGGTGGTCTAAATTTGCCGGACGACCGGTAGTAAAGTTGTCTATAACGCGCACGGTATGACCTTCTTCTAATAAACGGTCAACAATATGGGAACCTATAAAACCGCATCCTCCTGTTACTAATGAAATCATAATATTTTCCTCCTTGAATTTTTCTGATCTATTTTCCTATTTTATTGCGAAAATCTTCTATGTTCTGTGCTTTTACGGCACATCTTAAATAGTTTCTTAATGTGTCAATGTCTTTTACTTCGTAAATGATCTCTTTCAAATCGTGTGGAACCTCGCCGAACCTTTCCAGTGTTTCTATTGCAATTTCAGCCCGGCCTCTGAGTTCTCCTTCTTGGAAACCCTGTTCTCGACCCTCTGTTAAGCCCTGTTTGCGGCCTTCCGTTAAACCCTGCTCTCGGCCTTCCGTTAAGCCTTGTTCTCGACCCTCTGTTAGACCTTGTTCGCGACCCTCTGTTAGACCTTGTTCGATTGCCTCCTGCATTTTCTTCTGCCGCTGCTGCTTCTCATAATCTTCTATTGCCCACGCATCACGTTTTTCTTTTAAATATGCCTCATAGTGCAAACGCAGCTTTTTACTGAGGCTCATCCGTTTTACCTCTTCGATCGCTGTTTTCATTCCTACATTTTTTGCTCCAATCATATTCAGATCCTCCGTGCTCTTTGCATTGATCAACCGAATCCAATCATCTACCTTTTCTGTACCTTTTAATTTCTTTCCTAATTCAATAATATGGACTTCCATTAAATCTGTAAATTCATATCCTTTTTCATCGCGTAGCCGATACACTCTGTGATAACTCTCATCTTCTGTCAAATTGAAGTCTAAAATACTGATACCCACACACCGTTTTAATTTAGAATAACGTTCTCCCACCTTCAAGTCTTCCGTATACATCTTCGCAAGATAGAACAGATCCCGCTTATCCCAGCAGGACATAAATTTTGTCTGCATCTCAATGTTGATCTTCGTATCATCGTTCAGTTCGACCAGTACATCTAAAATACCCTGTTTCTGCTCCCGGTAGCGTTTTCGCAAAAACGGATTGGCAAGCCTCACGGAACGGATATTTTCTACCGGTATGTCCAGCACGTCGCTTATAAAGTACTTTCTTATTGTTTCGTTTGAAAACCATTCCTTAAAACAGTAATCACACTTCAAGGAAACAATCTCCATTTTCTTCCCCCTGTTCTTTATGGCAGGAGGTCTTCTGAAAATCTCCTGCTTTATACTGATATTTTGGATTTAAAAGCATAGATTTTCTGAATGATAGAATAATAGATGGCAAATGCCTTAAAGATAAGAAAGCCTGTATGCTTTGCTATTATTTTAGCATACAGGACATTGACTTTTCAAGTCAACTGCTGCAGGATTTTTATAGAAAAATTGAAAAGCCGGATACTCGTAATGTTACGATTATCCAGCCTTTCTACTACACTCTATTTTACATTATTAATACTCTATTTTCATATCTTTCTCTTTTGCTAATGATTCTAACGCATTGTTATAATCATCTAAGAGCTTGATTCCTTCATCAATCTTTTCGGTAGCTTCTGTGACAGTCTGCTCATCATTTGTGTCACAGGCTTCAAGCATCTTTGTATAACCCTCTTTGTATGCTTCCATTACTTTTACATATTTTTCTTTGATAGCTTTCACTTCATCTGTTTCCGGTTTGATCTTAGAAAGTTTATCCAGTGAATCATCAATGTTTGGCATGATTCCATTGTTGATGCTGTCTTTGATCTCTTCGTTTGTCTCTAAGTCGCCCCATTTTGCAGACTCTTCTTTGATCTTGTCATAGTTTGCATTGACATCTACCATGTCTGTGTTTAAGAACTTTTCAAAATCATCTGCAACCGGGTCTCCGCCACATCCTGTCAGCATTCCGATTACCATAATACCCATTAACATTCCTGCCATTACTTTTTTAAAACTTTTCATTGCTGTATTCTCCTTTTTTATGATTATTTTTTATTATTGTTGTAAAATCAATGACATCCAAACGCATCACCAACTTTCTGAAAGGAATCCTCTCGTGGTGGCTGTAAGCAGTTACCTTGAACCGCCTCCAGTACCTCCACCGGAAAAGCCTCCGCCTCCGCCTATCGACGCAAAACCTCCCTGACCACTGGTTCTCTCTTCCTGCATTGCCCTCTCTGCAGATCTGTGCATGCTGTGACAATAGCTGTGTGCTATGATCACATTTCTATTGTAATTTTCAAACTCAGGCACCCTGTCAGGATAGACTTTTTCAAATTGTTTGATTACCTTGTCGGCTATGCCAAACAATGTGGCATATACCATATAATCCTGCCAGATGATCGTTTCGCTGATTTCTCTTTCTGATATCAGTGAAAAATCTTCCAGATACTTCTTCAGTCCCATTACCTCGGCAAGTTCTTCTTTGCCCTTTGCGGTCAGATCACTGATCTTTCTTCCCGAATGACCGGTAAAACCTTTATTTTCTGCAAAAATTTCTCTTCCGTCATCTAAGGCATTCTCTAACAGATTGCTTACAGACTCCGGATGTTTGTATGCGTATTTCTCAAGTTCTTTTTCCTGTAAAATACCATCTTCGCCCGCCGCTTTGACTAAAACCTTATACAATTTCTTTTCGATATCGGTATCCGGTTTTTTTATCAGCTTTAAGTTGACGGATTTTTTCGACTTTCCAAAAGCTCCAACACTTTCTTCTGTCTGCGGATCAATACATCCTTTGTTGATCATGGAAAGGATCAATGCTCCGATGAGCAAACTCTCCTCTTTTGCCACATCAAAGGTCTGTGCCAAGAAATGCGAAACCCGGATCTCTCCGCCGTTTGGCACTTCTCTGTAATAATTCGCCTGTTCGTAGAACGCTTTAATAGCTTTCTTTCTCTTTACAACACTACTGATCAGCCATACGACTACTACCACAATTCCGATCAAAACCACAAAACCTATAATAGTTTCTAACAATCCGCCCTCGTCATCTCCGTAATCACTGCCTTCAAAAGCTGTGTCTTTCACCTCTTCAAAAGATTTTGAAACGGATTTCGTCGGGGATAGGATTCCCTTATCCAACCGGAACATCACGATCATGTCATTGTCATCTTCTAAAGCAGAGGTTGTGTATGCCACAATAGAACCCTGTTGAAATTGTACCTCTCCTTCATATCCAAATGCCCAGATTCCTGCATTGTTCTCGTCTAAAGCTGTACCGTTCTCTAAACGAATGCTGACCTTTCCGTCTGTCGGAAACGTAGACATCTGCGGATTGATAAACATAAAATTCGTTCCATCATAATCGGAATAGCTTTTTACAAAATCCGTTACCACATATTCGATCGCATATTTGTTTTCACCATAATCGGTTATTCCAAAACACAACTCTACGCCGTCATCGGTTTTGTTGATCCCACATTTTCGCTTTTTGGCATCAAAGTCTGCATCGATGTCCCAATCATCAACAAAAGTATACTCACCTTTTTCATCGGATACTTTCAAATCTGATATGCCAATGTCTTTTGTTGCGATCGGTATGTAATTCTCGGTTCCTTCCTCGAAAGTACCCTGCCAGTTCTGAACTACATAAGCACTTCCGTCATCCCTTACGGTAACGGAAATGTCTATTTCCGAGACATTGTTTTTAGCATATGCCGTACCGGAGATCAACAGCAGCATCAACGGTGCCACAAGCAGTAATTTTTTTATCCACTTCATAGGCTGCTCCTTATTTCATATCCGGCATATCTGCTTTCTGCTCACTTGCCTCTAAGTAATCGCGGCTTGTAATATGAAGCATGCCTGCTGCGATCGAAGTCGGGAACATGCGGATCGTACGATTGAGTTTGGTAACGCTGTCATTGTAGATCAGACGTGACTGACGTACCATCTTCTCATACTCGTTTACGCTGTCCATGGTCTTGATATAATTCTCATTTGCTTTCAGCTCCGGATAGCTTTCTGCAACTGCCATGATCTTGCCCATTGCCTCTGTCAGCATGTTTTCCTGCTTATTTACTTCTGCTGCGGAACTGTTTGAATTAATACTGGTACGCATTTTGATCGTATCCGATATGGTTTTGTACTCGTGATCAGCATACCCTTTTGTCAGATCCAACAGTGCCGTTAACGCATCCCAGCGCGAGGATAACTGAACACCGATCTGCCCCATCGCATTGTTGATGTTCTCATCCATTGCTACTAACTTCCTCTGTGCGGAAATAAACCATAAAATGATAATTACCAGCACAACTCCCACAATGATAAGTGCCATATAAACTCCTCCTTATTGTTTTTTCTTACTTGCCATTTTATGTAATCTTATGCTTTTATTCAATGAAAATGTCATAACTTGCATGAAATCGTCATAACTTGCAAAAAAAGAGTCATCGGCACTTTATTTTTCTCAATTTTTTAAGGTTGCAAATACATCAAATACTCCGTCTGTATCTTCGATTTTTAAAAATCCCGAGTTGCTTTTTAAAATCGCTTCTACACTTTTTAAGCCCAGTCCGCTGCCCTGTGGTTTGGTGGTAAGATAATTGTTTTCCGCACTCTTTTTTAACTCACCTTCATAATCATTTTTTACATTTAAAGAGAGCTGATGGTTTAAATGCTTGATGCTGATTGCAATATAACTTTTTGCCGCATCCAGACTGTTTTCTAACAGATTCGAGAGCATCACACAGAATTCCGCTTCGTCACAGGCAAGTTCCTTTGGCATCTGTATCCGTGCAGAAAATTCCAGTCCTTCCTGCTCTGCTTTTGTCCGGTATTCACTGAGAACCGCATTGATCAGAGTATTTTCGCAAAACGGTATTTTTGCATTTTTTTCTATTTCCTCCAGTTCTTTTTTTAAAAATTCCTTTGCTCCTTCCACCTCTCCATTTTCAAGATAACTGATCAAAATACTGTCACGGTGCCTTGCATCATGGCGAAAAATCCTCTCTGCCTCTCTTTTTTGCAGATAGAATTCGTACTGCTTTTTCTGCAGCAGGATCTGCTCTTTCATATTCCCGGCAATCCGCTCTCTTTCCATCGCATCGCCTGCCGTTTGAAAGGTATAAAATATCAGAATATAGACTAACAGCATCAGTATGCATATCATCAGCAATACCGGATAGTTGCGTGTGACGCCGTGAAAATCCAAAAAGTAATAGTTGACCAGACAGATCAGCCCGGTAAAGGACATCGGGATAAAGGAAAATATCCACCAGTTGACCTTTAACCGATCCATCAGCATCCGGTGTTTTGCCTTTAAATGTTTGTTATACAGGATAAAATATCCGCCAAAGAGCACAAAACGCAATGCTGTTAAAAAATAAGCGTCTTTTAAAGTATAATCGTTGATGAATGCAGAAAAATTTGCAATGATGTCATAGATATTGATCCAAAGCCAAAAGTTAAACACAGTCTGTGATATTTTATCTTTGGTGATCAACAATATCAACACAAAATACGGCAGTCCGATTGTGAATAAAATAACACTTCGAAGCACCGTACTTCCATAATGAATCGTGATATAAGAATTGAATGCCAGACAGACTGCCGTTACGGCAGCAAAATACCCATAGGCACGTTTTGTCGGCACACGGTAATTCATCATGGAATAACCGTCCAGAGTACATATAAAAAGCGTCACAAACAGCGATACGATATTTCCTGAATGGCTCATGTCTCTCCCTCTGCCGCAAATACATAGTCAAAATATGCCTTTTTTGCACTTTGCAGATATGTTCTTGAGATCTTCATCGTTTTTCCGCTCGTCAAATAAAACACGTCATTGTCTATACTGTCGATATACTCCATATTTACAAGATAGCTTTTGTGGCAGCGGCAAAATCCATGATGCAGTAAAAATTCCTCGTAGTCTGTCAGTTTTCCGACTACTTCAATCTCTCTGTTTTCCGACAGTGTAAAGATCACTTTTCGCAGATTGCTCTCTAAGCACTGGATATTAGACAACAGGATCTTTGTTTCGGTTCCGGAATAGGTCACTGTAATATAATGTTTTTTGGTCCGCTGTGATAACAGCCTTCTCATACATGCCCGCAGTTGTTCTGTATCGATCGGCTTTAATAAATAATCAAAAGCCAGCACCCGATAGCTCTGTACACCGAATTCTTCACTCGTCGATATAAACACGATTGGTGTCTTTGTATCTTTTTTGCGGATCTGAGCCGCCGTATCCATTCCACTGATCTTTGGCATCAATATGTCTAAAATAATCAAGTCATAAGGTAATACCTCATGACTTTTGATCAGCTCGGCTCCATCATCAAATTCATTAACGGAAAAATTTCTGATGACGGAGTCTAAGGCTTCTATTGTTTTTTGTCGTTCTGTTTGCAGATCATCGCAAATTGCTATTCTCATTTGTATTAGTCCTTTTATTTTAAATATTCAAAAGCGTACTTGCATACTTGAGAACATTCACCTTGCCTATTGCTTCTTTGTTACCCATGA
>ERZ857757.2978-NODE-2978-length-10132-cov-3.388905_pt1 | contig 10132 bp, 7 predicted proteins | sample MGYA00519764_ERZ857757 | MGnify/ENA primary metagenome ERZ857757 (study PRJEB31778, sample SAMEA3449359) | human gut metagenome | biome: human gut; feature: human-associated habitat; material: faeces | place: United Kingdom | collected 2010/2012 ... | reverse complement strand
GTTTGACCACTCTTTTAAGGTCGCATCTGACAGCCAGTATGCCATAAATTTATACACTGCCTCTTTGGTCTGTTCGTCGGCCCCTTTCGTCAGCATGTAAGAGCATCCGCCCTCCGGGGAGTACGCGCCGTCGCTTCCGCCCGGGATCGCCGTGATTCCATAATTCAAACCAAGCTGTGTCAGCCCGTTGATGTTCCATGGACCGCTGGTATACATTGCAAGCTGGCCGGACTGGAACATCGTGTCCGCATCCGCTGCGGTGAGTCCCTCCGGGGATACCCCGTCCTCCGTCGCAAGCTTCTGAATCCACTCCAGGGTTGCAATGTTTTCTTCGGAATTTAAAAGGTTCTGTGTCGCATCCTCATTGATGACATCTCCGCCGTTCGCCCACAGGTACTCGCAGTAATAACCGTAATCGGTCGGAAGTCCCAGTCCGTACTGGTTCTTAGACGGATCGGTGCAGGCGATCGCCGCCTCGCGCAGTTCATCGAGCGTGGTCGGCGGGTTCTCCGGATCAAGACCTGCCTCCGTGAAAAGATCCTTGTTGTAATACAGATACTGCACATTGTACTGCATTGGTACGCCGTAGAGCGCATCGTCTATGTAGGATTTTGCAAGTACATTTTCATAGAAATTACTCTTGTCAATGCCCATCGTATCCCAGAAATCGCTGATATCCTCAATCAGTCCATTCTCCTCATACTGATGAAGATACTCAATGCCCACCAGCACAAACGACGGTCCCGTCCCTGTCGATACCGCCGTCGCAAATTTAGTCTGCAAGGTATCGTTGTCCATAATGTCAATCTGTACCGTGATGTTGTCCGTGTTGGTCTCGTTGTAGTTGTCGATAATCTCGCGCAGCACGTCGCCGTCCGATCCGGTAAACGGCGCCCACACGGTCAATGTGATTCCTTCTCCCGCAGCACTTCCGCTGTCTTTTTCTGTCTTTGCTGCCTCTGTTGCCGTGCCTGCACTCCCCTGTGCATCCGCTGTCTGGCTGTCTGCTGCTGTGCTGCCGCACCCTGCAAACATGGTCGCTGCCATTGTCATTGCCAGTAATCCCGCCATTGCTCTTCTTTTCATGTTATCCTCCATTCTGCAGACACTTTGTGTCGAGGCAATCGCAGATGCAACCTCTGATTTGCACGGGCAATGAATCTGCACCCGTAACGTGTCTTCCATCTCGTTTGCTCTGCGATAAGGGCTCATTTTGTGGTGTCTGCCGCATCAAACAGCCCTGTGCAAAATGCAGTATCATCCGCATTTTTGCACTACTTCCTCCCCATACATTGTTTCGTTGTGATTTTTTCTGTTTTGCGTACACGTGTACATTTTTGTGTAAAAATATCGTCCGCGCATTTGCGGACGCGTGTACTCAACACACTATTTATTATAACAACAGCATAGTTTCTGTCAATTATATATTTTTCATGTATTTGGTCTATAAATTTTGTAAAATATTACTGATACGGAACGCCCACAAATCGCCAGACACTTCTACGCTCCCCTGACATCCTCCCGCACCTCATAATACCCCTGTGGATAATGACAGGCAGGACAAACCTTAGGCGCACTGGTTCCGACCACAATATGCCCGCAGTTCCGGCACTCCCACACTTTCACGCTGCTTTTCTCAAACACCGCCTGTGCCTGCACATCCCGCAGGAGCTCCCGGTACCGCTCTTCATGCATTTTCTCAATCGCGCCAACCATGCGGAATCGCGCTGCAAGCGCCGCAAAGCCTTCCTGCTCCGCCGTTTTTGCAAAATCCTCATACATGTCTGTCCACTCATAGTTCTCCCCGTGGGCTGCGGCATCCAGATTCTTTCCCGTATCGCCGATCAGTCCCAGTTCCTCGCCCCACATCTGCGCATGTGCGCGCTCGTTATCCGCCGTCTTCTCAAAAATCGCGGCAATCTGCTCATAGCCTTCCTTTTTTGCGATCTCCGCAAAAAAAGTATAGCTGTTTCTCGCCTGTGATTCCCCTGCAAACGCTGCTTTCAAATTCTTTTCCGTCTGTGTTCCGGCATACTTGTTCATAGAACCCTCCATTTTTTCACACGATCTCTCGCTCTAACTCTTTGCTCCAACTTCTGGCTTCAGCTTTTTGTTCCTGCTTTTTACTCCAACTTCTGGCTTCAGCTTTTTGCTCCGACTTTTACTCCAACTTTTGGCTTCAGCTTTTTGCTCCTGCTTTTTGCCTCAACCTTTCATTCCTGCCTGTTGTTCCTGCCTGCTGTTCTTGCCTTTGCCTTATTGCGCTAGTATGCCCGATCCATCGAAATTTATTTCTCCTGCCGGCAACTTTTTGACATCTTTTTCCCTGTTCCTGCTTCTTTCTGTTTTTGCTGTTTCTCTCTGCCCTTTCCCGCCTATTTTTTTAGCCCGTTGTCTGTTACTTCGTTTCTTTTCCTGCCTATTTTTTCCAGCCTGTTGTATATTCCGGTCTCTTTCTGTTCGTCTGTTCTTGCCGGGTTCTTCCTGGCTCTCCTTTCAGCCTTTTCCTGGCTGTTTCAGCCTGTTGTTGTCTGTTCCGGTCTCTTCGGGCACCCACCGGTAAAATATTCCCACAAACCCGTTCTTCAAATATTTCTGCGGTTTTCCTTGCCTGCATAGCAATGTGCGGGTCTGACACGGCTTTTTTTCTCTCTCAGACCCGCAATAGCATATTTTTTTGCGTTATGTAAACTTATTTTCCTCCTGTTCGGGTCTGATTCGTGAAAATCAATCTCCCAGACCCGTTTTTTCTGCTTTTTCGGGTCTGGCACGGCTTTTTCTTCCTCCCAGACCCGCAAGAGCTGATTTTTCGTTTCTTTTTCCTTCTTGCAATGGCATTTTCGGGTCCCGCAAGTCTTTTTTCCTTCTGAGGACCCGCAGTAGACTGACAAGCTCCTCCATACTTCCATTGACCCGAAAAACGTCAAAAACAGGTTATCTATCAAACTGTAAAAAAATTGCATCCGATAGACTGTAAAAAATTTGCACCTGGCAGGCAGAAAAAACAGCCGGTGCATTCTGCGCCGGCTGTCCGTACATTTCCCATTTCAAAGTTTTATTTTTCCTGCAGACTTCTTTTCTTTCTGCACTGTGGCTGTCTGCACTGCCGCCATGCCAAGTCCTGATAAGCTGCTCAAGCAGTCTCCTCCTGCTCATCTGCAGTCTGCACTGCCGCCATGCCAAGTCCAAAAACGATCCGCTATCCCGATCCGGGCTCACTCCCTAAGATCAGCGCTTCACATTGAAGGCCGCCATGCCGGGATATACCGCAGCATCGCCCAGCTCCTCCTCGATGCGCAGAAGCTGGTTGTATTTTGCCACACGCTCGGTTCTGCTCGGTGCGCCGGTCTTGATCTGGCAGGTGTTTAATGCCACCGCAAGATCTGCGATCGTCGTGTCCTCCGTCTCGCCGGAGCGGTGGGAGGAAATTGCCGTATAGCCTGCCTTATGTGCCATCTTGATTGCCTCCAGTGTCTCTGACACAGAGCCGATCTGATTTAATTTAATCAGGATTGCATTTCCGCAGCCACTGTCAATTCCCTTCTTGAGACGCTCGGTGTTCGTTACAAAAAGATCGTCGCCGACAAGCTGTACCTTATCGCCCAGCTCTTTCGTCAGCTTCTGCCATCCTTCCCAGTCCTCCTCATCCAGCGCATCCTCGATGGAAATGATCGGATACTTCTCCACCAGCTTCTTCCAGTGCTCGATCAGTTCCTCGGAAGTAAACTTTGTACCTGCCTTCGGCAATATGTACTCACCCTTCTTTGTGCCTTTCCACTCGGAGGACGCCGCATCCATGGCAATCATGAAATCTTTGCCCGGCTCATAGCCCGCATTTTTCACTGCCTGTAAAATGTACTCGATCGCTTCCTCATCGCTGGCGAGATCCGGTGCAAAACCACCCTCATCGCCGACGGAAGTTGCAAGCCCTTTGCTCTTTAACAGCGCTGCCAGTGCATGAAATACCTCTGCGCACCAGCGGAGCGCCTCCTTAAAGCTTCCCGCACCGACCGGCATGATCATAAACTCCTGCACATCCACGGTGTTGGCTGCATGTGCGCCGCCGTTTAAGATGTTCATCATCGGAACCGGAAGTCTGTTTCCGGAAATTCCGCCAAGGAAACGGTACAGCGGGATATCCTGCGCGATCGCCGCCGCTCTTGCCGCCGCAATCGATACGGCAAGGATGGCATTTGCTCCAAGCTTTGACTTGTCCTTTGTTCCATCCGCTGCAATCATTGCCGCATCCAGCGCGTAAATATCGCTTGCATCCATGCCGCAGATCGTATCGTTAATGACCGTGTTGATATTCTCCACTGCTTTTGTGACACCCTTTCCAAGGTATCTCGCTTTATCTCCATCACGAAGCTCCAGTGCCTCAAACTCTCCCGTCGAAGCGCCTGACGGTGCCATGCCTCTTCCCACGGTACCATCCGCAAGTGTGACCTCCGCCTCAACGGTAGGATTGCCTCTGGAATCCAGTATCTCTCTTCCGATTACCTTTTCAATCTCCAAAAAATTCATGCTTCGTTCTCCTTCCATCTGATCATCTGATTCTCTGATCTTTTCAATCATCTGATTCTTTGATCCATCCGGACTCCGGCTTCCGGAAAACACACCGGAAGGCGTTCGTTACATAGGATGGAACGCGTCCCGGTGCAGCTGTTTTCCGGCAGGAAACGGATTCAGCAGCTCCGCACCTGTAAGAAGTCCTAAAATGATTTACACTATAGTTAGTCGTACCTAACTGTCGTCATTATAACGGTTGGAGAAAAAGATTGCAACCCCGGATGATGATACTTTTTCTCATTGCGGATTCTCCGCCGGATAAGAACGCCCTTTCCCTTACTGCACCGCTGCTCCGTCGTGCGTCATCATCTGCCAGCCTTCCGCACGCTCTCTCGCCTCGATAAACCTGCGGTAGGTTCCCTCTTTTTTAAGCAGCTCCTGATGCGTACCGCACTCAGCGATCCTGCCGTCTGCCACCACAAGGATCTGGTCGGCATTCTCGATTGTCGCCAGCCGGTGCGCGATCGTGATGATCGTCTTGCCTCTGGTCAATTCCGATAGGGCCGCCTGGATCAGATGCTCGTTCTCCGGATCGACGCTCGCTGTCGCCTCATCCAGAATGATGATCGGCGCGTCCTTTAACATCGCGCGTGCGATGGAAAGCCGCTGCTTCTGCCCTCCGGAAAGCGTGTCGCCGCCCTCTCCGATCATCGTGTCATAGCCCTGCGGCAGTTCCATAATGAAATCATGGCACTGTGCCGCGCGCGCTGCGGCAATCATCTCCTCCTCGGTGGCATCCGGTTTTCCAAAGCAGATATTGGCGCGGATGGTATCGTGGAACAGATACGCATTCTGAAATACCATCGCCATATTGGACAGCAGGCTGTCGCAGGTAAATTCCCTGACGTCGTGTCCGCCCACCGTGATGATGCCGCTGTTCACATCGTAAAAACGCGCGAGCAGGTTGCAGATCGTCGTCTTGCCGGAACCGCTCGGTCCCACAATCGCCGTCGTCGTGTGCTCCGGAATCCGAAAACTTACTCCCTTTAAGATCGTTCGGCTGTCATACCCAAAGCTCACATCTGAAAATGCAATATCATAATTTGTAAGCGGAATATCCGTTCCGTTCTCATCGATAAAATGATCCTGCTTTAATTCGTCAAGCTGATCCATCGCCTCGTCGATCACACCGAGGACATGCGCGCTGTCGCTGATCGGCTCTAAGCTGCCAAAAATTCCAAAAGAGAAAAAGACAAACATCAGCATCACCGGGAACTCCATCTCTCCCCGGAAGCCGAGAAAACACGCCTCTGCCGCCAGCGCCACCGACGCGCATTTTAGGGCGAGCAGATGCAGACAGTTTGCAGGCGTAAAGCCCCACTCAATGGCGAGGCGGATGTCCCTGCTGTTGCGGCACGCCTTTTGCATCGCCTCCATGGACGCCCCACTCTTGCCAAACGACTTCACCACGGAGATTCCGCGCGCATACTCGAGCACCGCCCCGGCAAGATTTCTTCCCGCCTCCGCCTCAGCGGGCGCATGCTTCACGCTGTGCTTCGACACCAGAAGCAGACACAGAAACGACGCAAACGCACCTGCCAGCGCAATCAGAGACACCACCGGGTTAAAAAACAGCAGAAACAGAAAGATACACAAAAAGTTCAGATAGCCTCCCACAAAATTGTCAATCATGCGGATTCCCATGTTCTCTAGCGTTCCCAGCCCCGTTGTGATGGAATTTAAAATATTTCCCGTATTCATCTGCGCAAAATAGCCGAGCGACACGCGTTTTAGGGCATCTCCGACCGCCAGTCTGTCCCTTGCGATCAGCTCATAACTGATTGCCTCCTGGCACCGCGCCCGCAGATAGTCAAACAAGAACCGCAGAAAGACAAACACTCCCATGATAACAAGACTCTTCCAGATCCACGCGCGGTCAAACGTCCCGGCGCCGCGCCCGGCATCTAAGAGCATTCCGATGGTGTACGCTGCCACCATGACCGGCATTGCCGCGAACCAGCAGGAAAAGAACGAGAAAATAAAACCCAGATATAATTTTCCTTTAAATTCCCCGCACCAGTCGATGATGCGCTTCACTGTCTTAAACATAGGACACATCCTCCTTTCTGCCCTGGGATACCGCCCAGTGCTTTGCCCCGATATGAAGCTTCCACATCTTCTGATACAGCGGGCAGTTCACAAGCAGTTCCTCCTGTGTTCCCTTTGCCAGAATCTCTCCTGCCTGCAGCACGACAATCTGATCCGCCGTCTGAATCGTCGACAGCCGGTGCGCAATCACAAGCAGCGTCTTTCCTTTTGTGAGCGCCGCAATGCTCTGCTGCAGTTTTTCCTCGTTCTCCGGATCCGTAAATGCCGTCGCCTCGTCCATAATCACAATCGGCGCATTTTTTAACATCATGCGCGCGATCGCCACGCGCTGCTTCTCACCGCCGGAGAGCCGCTTTCCTGCCTCCCCCGCCGGCGTGTCATAACCTTGCGGCAGTTTCAGGATAAACTCCTCGCACTGCGCCGCGCGCGCCGCCGCTTTCACTTCCTCGTCCGACGCTGCCGGATTGCCGAGCCGGATATTTTCCAGTATCGAGCAGCGGAACAGGAAATTATCCTGCGTCACAAAGCTGACATGCTCTGCGAGCTGTTCCACCGGAATCCTGCGGATATCCACACCGCCGATGCAGATTGTCCCCTCCGTCACATCCCAGAAACGCGCAATCAGTTTCGCCACGGTGGATTTTCCGCCTCCGGACGGCCCCACAAGCGCCGTATAACTTCCCTCCGGGAGTGTCAGATCAATGCCGTGCAGCACTTCGTCCTTTTTCTCCCCGCTGTATGAAAAATGCACGTTTTTCAGCTCGACATCGTGATGTTTTATCGTAGTCTCGCACTCCGGTTCCGGAAGATTTGGCATGGTGAGGTAGGCATCCAGCTGTTCTACTGTCATCTTCATCTGACGGGTATTTTCAGAAAATACTTCGAGCTTTGCCAGCGATCCAACCATCGACATCGAGAGCATCACTGCAAGCGCCGCCTGTGCCCCGGTAATGCTGCCGCGGTCCGCCAGATACAGGCTGACCGGAAGCGTGCCGAGCAGTGTGGACGGGAACAGGGCAAATGTCAGCTTCATCGTCACCCATGTGGAAGAAAGCCACTTCACCACAAACGTTCTGAAATCCGTGATTGCCTTCGCATATTTTTCATAGGACACACCCGCACGTCCGAACGCCTTGATGACCTCGATTCCCTCTATGTATTCCACGATGACGCTGTTCATGCGCTCGTTCGACGCATTGTAGATCTCAAAGCTTTTTCCGCTGATGATAAACGTGAGCACCATGCATACCATGGCGAGCGGCAGCGTCACAAGCGAGGCGAGCGCCAGCCGCCAGTCCAGTACCGCAAGCGCCGCCAGACTGACCACCGGAAGCACCAGATGTCCGGCTCCCTCCGGGATCATGTGAGCGAGCGGCGGCTCCATATTCTCGATCTTGTCTACCATGACCGCTTTGATCTCCCCGATCGAGTGCGCCTGCACTTCCCCGAGCGGGGCATGCAAAAACCGGTCTGCCACGCGAAGTCTGAGCTGCTCTAAAATGTGATAGGCAACCGAGTGCGCCAGTCCCGTGGACCATCCGAAGCAGAGAATTTTTACCGCATAAAAAACGAGCGCCGCAAGACACCAGTATGCAATCACACTCTCCGTCACCGTCCCGTTCACAAATGCCTCAATGACGCGGTACAGGCAGAAATACGGCAGAATCCCCGCCACGATACTGACCACCGAAAGCAGCACGGAAAGCGCCAGTTTTCCTCTTCTCCCCTCCGTGTAGGAGAACACAATCGAAAGCCATCCCTTTTTTTCTGTTTTATCTACTTTTTCCACATAAATCTCCTTTCTCTGATGCCGCCAGGTGCCGCAGTTCTCCTGCCAGGTCCGCCATTTCCATTTCCATGTCCCCGGCATCTCCCCGGCATCCGTCTTTACCGGATTGCGTTCCGGTACTCCACCGGTGACATCTGCATCACTCTCTTAAATGCCATGGCAAACTTGCTCGGGCTGTCGTAGCCGACCATCCCCGCAATCTCTGCCACATTTTTTTCCCTGTCCTCCCGAAGCAGTACCGCCGCACGATTCATGCGGTATTTTAACAGCCAGTCTCCGATGGAAGTTCCGTACACGGACTTAAAACACTGTTTCATGCCGGTCTGTGGAATGTCAAACCGCTCCGACAGCTCCCTCTGGGTAATGTTCTCATCCATGTGTTCTGTCAGATAGTGTCCGATCGCCTTGACTTTCTCCACCTGCGTCCGGTAAAAGTACGCCGGTTCGTCAATGCGCCGGGGAAGCTCCGCCGCCTCCAGAAACAGCAAAAGTTCCATCACTTTTAACTTGAAATACGGAATTCTGATCTGCTCCGGAACCGCATAGAGTTCTCCGAAAATATGCTCGACCATCGGATGTCCGTGCAGCACTCTCGGATATTTTCCCTCGCAGAATTTCCGGCAGATGGCCGCGGCGCTCACCGGGAACCCCTTCATCTGCGCGGCAAGTCCCGCATCCGCGGTTTCCAGATCAAAGCAGATCATGGCTCCGTGGTAATGTGCCAGCGGAAATTCAAAATGTCCCGTGTGCGTCAGGCGGCGGTCCAGCTTTAAATCTCCCGCCTCCACATAGGCGTAGGCATCCTCATCCGCCACATACTGCATCCGCCCCTCCCTGCAATGGTCGATACAAAAAACATGCTTCTGCGGCACAAATTCCGAATCAAAATAATCCATATGAAAATCGTTGAACCCGAGCATGACACCCGGGAACAGTTCATACATTGCAATCGTTCCCTCGCCGGTGGCATTTTCCATCCGAAAGACACTGCATCCTTCGCTCTTCGCCAGACACTGCATCTGCTCCTCATTCCGGTAAGTCTCCATCGTCCCTCTCCCTTTTCCTGTGTACGGCATGGCTGCCCTCTGCGTCAGAACAGCAATACCATAACAAACAGCAACTCATAAAATACGCCCTGCCCGGGATTCCTCATAAATAAAGCTCCGGTTTCACACCTTCGCACCTATTCATTAAACGGAATACCCCAGACAGGGCGCTCTATCCAGACATCCTTTTTCTTACTTTTCGTGACGGAATGCGGAAAAAAGTCCCTTCTTTTCGTAAGGTTCTCTCGTCACAGTTCCTATCTCATAGCCTGTCTTGTCAATGACTTCCTTTAACTTTGCATCATCGATGTCCTGTTCGGTCAGAATGACTGTCTCCCCTTTTGCATGGGAAGAGGTTACCTTCTTTACCGCAAAGGATTTACGGATGATGTCGTTGATGTGGGATTCGCACATCCCGCACATCATCCCGTCGATCTTTATAACTGTTTCGATCATTCTGAGCACTCCATTCCTGTTTCTATTTTAATACAAAAGCTCGATTCGTCAGCTCCTTCGCACGATTCCGGCAGTTTTCCGAAGAAAAAAGATCCCAAATACACAACCCTCCGGCCGCTACCGTTCCCAAAAGCCACCAGCCGCTGCCCTGAAGCCCCAGATTTAAGGTGCCGGCCGCTGTCAGCGCAAAAAAGAGGCTCCTCGAAAAGAGTATGGATCGCTG
>ERZ857757.2970-NODE-2970-length-10156-cov-3.265320_pt1 | contig 10156 bp, 7 predicted proteins | sample MGYA00519764_ERZ857757 | MGnify/ENA primary metagenome ERZ857757 (study PRJEB31778, sample SAMEA3449359) | human gut metagenome | biome: human gut; feature: human-associated habitat; material: faeces | place: United Kingdom | collected 2010/2012 ... | reverse complement strand
GCATTTCCTCCAACGTATAACGGCCTTTCAGAGAGGCTATCTGCTCCGCCACCACCGTATCCGTCCGCATCCACAGCACCAGCGTCATTACGGCATCCATCAGCAGAACGGCAACCAGGGTCAGGGCCAGCACCCCCAGCACCTTCCCCATCAGATAGTCGATGCGCGGCACCGGTTTGCAAAGGATAGTGTATAGAATACGGTCCTCCGCATCCCTGGGAATAATCAGGGCCGTGGCCGCCACGCAGAAAAAGAGGCCGAACACCCGCATGGCGCCGTAGGCGGAGTTTTTCAGCAGCACGAGTTCATTGATTCCCCCGGTTTCAGGCCCCAACACCGCGCTCAGACGGAAGGAACTCAGAGCCAGCAACGCCACGGCGAAGAGCCCAAGAAAGAGAAACACCTTCATGCGCACCAGCTGCGTAAAGGTGGTACCGGCGATTACGGCCATGCGCCCGGGCGAAGGTATATAACCGGAGGTAATCCATGCCATGCGGATCATCTTGCCGTATTCCGGAGCAAATAAAAGAGCTTTTTATTTCATGTGCTGAACTCCTTCCGCCTTGAAGAAGCGCTTCTCCCGTGTTCTCATGGAACGCGTATGAGTTTACGATCCCAGCTGGAAGAACTGCTCCCGGAACTTTTGCCTTCCGATCCGGCCCAGGCCATTAAGGGAACAGAACTCATCCGCCTGGTGCGTCTGAGGTTGGGGGAGGAATATTCGGACGCATGCCTGCGCTACCATTTTTCTTTCATGGCTTCCGAGCCGGATTCGGAAATCGCCAAGGTGGAACGCGGCCAGGGCTATTACAGGCGCATGAGGGAACGGGACGGGCAGCGCGCTCCCAGAGGGCTTTTGCCCCTGTTCCTCGGGGAAAACGAACCGGACGCCCTGAACTGCCGCGCCAAGGCGCTGGCCCTAGCCGTGCGCCAGTACGATACCACGGGCCGCGGCGTTTTCGTGTTCAGTACTAGTGAAACCGGAACTTCCTGGGTAAAGCCGGATCTGGCCGTTGTGGAATGGCCGGAGGGGGAATGGGAGGGAAACGCGCTTGTTTTTGACAAAAGCGCACTTCAGCGCCGCCGCATGATCGGGGCACCCATGATGGGCATCCGCAGCGTCTGCGTAGCCCGCATGCCCGGTGGAGAAGACGGCAGAAGGGAATTTTTCAGGACTCTAGCCACGTCCCGCTGGGCACAGTGCGGAGAACTGGTCATTGTGGGGGAACTGCCGGATGATTCCGAATGCGCCGCCCTCCGCGGGTTGGCCGCCGAGTTCGGCGTAGGGGTGCTTTGCCTGGAAATTGCGGACGAACGCCTGGGAGAACTCCCCGGCGCGGAGGAAATTTTCAAAGCCGGAGATGAAGAATGCGCCGCCCTGCTGGCGGAACTCACGCCCGTACGGCTGGCCGCCGGAAGGCTGAAGACGCTGGAGGCTGATACGGGGGAAACCCTGGGCGGGGAATTCGGAGCCCTGTTCGACTGGCTGGCCGCCTGCCTGGAACGCGGCAGCGTGGAAGAATATGAATTCCGCGTCTCCTGTTACTGAATGCGGCGGAGAGATTCTTGACAGAACTTGCGTATTAAATTAAAGATTTTCCCGGCTCCAACCCGCCCTTCCCCCTGACATGGAACAAGAAACACTGGTTTACCCGCTTGCGGACAATACTATTCTGCAAGACAAATATACGATATTGAGCGTGCTGAACGCCGGCGGCTTCGGCATCACGTACCTGGCTCTGGACAACCCCGGTTCCCGGTATGTCGTCATCAAGGAATGCATGCCGGACGCCTACGCCTGCCGGGATATGGAAACCGGCGTTGTCCATCCCCGGAACGAACAGACCGCCGTCAATTTTTCCCAGAGCGTTTCCAATTCCCGGCAGGAGGCTTCCGTCCTGTCCCAGCTCAACCATCCCGGCATTGTCCAGGTGTTTGACATGTTTGACGCCAACGGCACCTGCTATTACGTCATGGAGAATATCCAGGGACAGACCCTGTTCGACCTGATGACCACCATGCACGCCACCGGGCAAACCATGGAACCGGCCCAGGCCACGGATCTTCTGTTCCGCCTGCTGGACATCCTGCACTACCTTCACTCCATGGGTGTGTACCATTGCGACATCAAGCCGAGCAACATCTTCATCCAGCCGGACGGAACGCCCAAGCTCATCGACTTCGGCGCCGTGCGCACCAAGACCCTCCAGCATCAGGGGCTCGTCCAGATCACGCCCGGCTATACCCCGCCGGAATTCTACCCCGGACGCCGGAGCGAAATAGGTCCCTGGTGCGATATGTACGAACTGGGCGCCACGTTCTACGAATTGCTCACGGGCCAGGTTCCCCATCCTGCGGACCAGCGTTCCGTGGTGGACCGCAACCCGAAAGTGACCAGTTACGCGGCCCTGCGGAAAACTTATCCCATGAACTTCCTTTCCGGAATTGACAAAGCCCTGTCGCCGGACGAACGCAACCGCTTCCATTCCGCCAAGGCATGGAATGACTATATCAACGCCATGGCGGCGGCAGGCACCCTGCAGGCCGGCGGAGTATCGAGGAAGGCTCTTCCCCAGGCCAGGAAAAAATCTTCCGCAGGCACGGCTTTCCTCATCATCCTGCTCATCGCAACGGCAATCGGCTGGGTATGCTGGAAGCAGGGTCTGCTTAACTTCTGATTCCGGCCGCTTTCCGGCGGAAACATTGAAGGGTGATGTCCGCAAAGACACGCCCCCCCCAACGCAACAAGGGCTGAACCTGACGGTCCAGCCCTTGCCAATCCGGAATTGAACGGGAGAACCAGCCTTTACAGGCTTTCCCCGAAGTCCCGGCGGTATTTGGCCGCCAGTTTTTCAGGCCAGTCGCTCTTGGCGCGGAGCTTGCCCATGAAGAAGCGCAGGACGGGCGGTTCCTCCACAAATTCCAGGCCGCCAATCAAATCGCGGTTGTCATAGAGCCACTTCATGCGGTCCGCCACGTATTTCACCTGGGATAATGTGAAGACACGGCGCGGGAAGGCCAGGCGGAGCAGTTCCACATCCGCCAGAATGTCCTTGCCGTTTTCGTCGCGGACGCTGGAAAGCGTGCCGCGTTCCATGCCGCGCACGCCGGAGGCGATGAAGAAAGCCGCCGCCAGAGCCCCGGCGGGATAGTCCTCCTGCGGGATATGGGGCAGGAAACGCCCTGCGTCAATATGGGCGCCCAGACCGCCAGCGGGGGTTACGCAGGGAATGCCCATGTCCACCATCTGGCCGATGAAATATTCAATGAAGGAGGGGCTCTGGGAAATCACGGTCAAATCCGTGGTTTCATACAGGCCTACGGCCATGGCCTCAATTTCCCGCACGGAGATGCCGCCATAAGTCAAAAAGCCTTCAAAGAGGGGAACGAGATGCTCCATTTTCTTGGCAATGGCCCGGTCGTTCGTGCAGATGCCGCCGCCGCGGGAGGAGGAAACCTTGCGGGCGGAAAAATACACCAGATCCGCCAGTCCGCACATGGTCTTCAGGATGTCCGCGCAGGACGCATCCCTGAACTCGTCTTCACGCATCTTGATGAAGTAGGCGTTTTCCCCGATCAGGGAGGCGTCCAGCACCAGCATGATGCCGAATTCATCGCAAATGCCGCGGATTTCCCGCATGTTGGCAATGGAGAAGGGCTGGCCGCCAATCAGGTTGGTTGAGGCTTCCATGCGCACGAAGGGGATTTTGCCCGCCCCGTGACGGGCGATGCACTCCCGCAGCTTGCCGGGGTCCAGATTGCCCTTGAAGGGATTGGTGCTGACCGGATTGACGGCTTCATCAGCCACCAGTTCCTCAATCTTGCCGCCGTTCAGGTCAATATGGGCGTGCGTGGTGGTGAAATGGTAGTTCATCGGAACCACGTCCCCGGGCTTCACGAAGGTGCGGGCAATGATGTTTTCACAGGCGCGCCCCTGGTGGGCGGGCAGAAGGTATTCCTTGCCGAAGACATCCCGGACAGCCTGCTTCAGGCGGTCAAAGCTCTGGGAACCGGCATAGGCGTCATCCGCCCGGAACATGGCGGCGATCTGGTTGTCGCTCATGGCGTTGACGCCGGAATCCGTCAGCATGTCCAGATAGACATCGTTCGTGCTGAGCTGGAAGGTGTTGAACCCGGCTTCCCGTGCGGCTTCCAGGCGGCGTTCCACGGGGACAAGATGCAGCTTCTGCACCACGCGGACTTTATGCAGTTCCAGGGGAATTTGTTCCCCATTGTAAAATTTGACAACGTTGGATGGTTCTGAATTCATAAAATAAAAGGTAAACAAAAGTGTAGCAGAATGAATCTTTTCCGCAACATAAAAGGACAAACGGCCTTTTTTTGCCTTCCGACGGAAAGGCAGGAATGACGCTGGAAGGAAAAATGTGGAACTTTCCGGAGGGAGCTTCTAGCGTGGCTCCCTATGAAAAAATACTGGAAATTGATTCAACAGCACCTGGGCGTGGATGCGGACGGCATCCCCGGCCCCAAGACGGCGCTGGCCCTGCTGGACAGGCTGGGCATCCGCCAACCGGAACAATCCTGGCCCAGCCAGGAGGAAGTGCGCTCCGGGAAATCCGTCTTCGGCCGTGCGGGTGATGAAAGCAACATGACCAGCATCAAGCTGCCTTATATCATGCGGCTGGCGTGGGAAACAAACACGACCGTTTCCACCATGCGCTGCCACAAGCTGGTGGCGGAACCGCTCGTCCGCATCTTCCAGGCTACTCTGGACCATTACGGCATGGAGAAAATCAGGGAACTGGGGCTGGACCTGTACGGCGGCTGCTTCAACAACCGCTCCATCATCGGCGGAAAGGCCACATCCATGCACGCCTGGGGAATCGCCGTGGACATGGACCCGGACAGAAACGGCCTGAACATCCCCGCGCCGAAAGCGGTATTGTCCGGACCGGAGTACGCCGCCTTCTGGCAATTCGTGGAAGCGGAGGGGGCCGTATCCCTGGGACGCTCCCGCGACTACGACTGGATGCACTTCCAGTTCGCTACTCTTTGACCGGAGTGGACGCGAACGTCCTCCAGCCCTCCTCCCAGCGGCGGCGGAGGGCTGGCCAGTCCTCACCGTTCCCTCCATGCCCCAGGAAAGAGCGCTTTTTCAGCTCCCGGAAACTTTCTCCGGGAAGGTGGAGAAGTTCCCCGCGGTCATAGGCATTCTGATCACACATGCCGTTAAAAACGGGAGTCCACTGCCAGCGGCGCACGCCCAGATAACTTTTGAATGTATCTACCAGTTCCGTCGTGCAGTTGGCGGTGATGGTATGATAATAGCGCGGGCGTTCATGGAGGCTGTTGATTTTTTCCGCAAACCCCAGAAAGGCCTTTTTCAGGCTTTCCCTGCCGATGTTGATGCGGTACAGGTACATGTCCTCTTTCCGGTAATTGGTGCGCAGGGCGAACAGGTCTTCTTCGTCCGCCAGGATATAAATCACGTTGAATTGCTTGTAAAGGCCAGGGACAGTTCCCTGCTCCACCCCCTCCGGCAGGCGCGTTTCCACGGACAGGGCCAGATGCTTCCCATCCTCAAAACCGAAGGACAACATGGTATGGGCCACGAATTCCATCCCATCCCAGTGGCTCACGGCAAAATCCAGCGTAGCCAGCTTGTCCAGGTCAAAGCGGCGCGTCACATAGCGCGCGTCGAAGTCCCGCTCCGTCCGGTAGATAAAACTGCGCACGTCCTTCACCACGATTTCATTTCCGTTGATTTCCACGGAGGGCAGGCGACTCCAGGACGGCTGCCATTCCTTATCGTTCGTCGCCGGTATGAACAGGTAGTACGCCAGCAGCAGGGCCGGCACTCCCCAGGAAGCGCGCCATAATACGGGCCGTTTTCCGCGGAGGGCGAAGGCGCATGCCATGGCCGCCACGTACAGCCACACCAGCACGGCTCCCCCCCATACGTTGTAAAAAACCACGCCCGCCGCCCATACGGAGAAACAGAACCACGCCGCCGTCATCAGGATGCGGGCGGCGGCCGGGCACACGCGGCGCAGGAAAGTCAAATGCATGGAAAATGAAAAGCAGGCCGCGCGCTCCAGCCCATGAAACGCGCGGCCCGTTAACGGGGATTACCTGAAGGAAAGGCCCTTCACTTTGTCCGTCAGGGCTTTCAGCACGCGCTGGTGCGCTGCATCCACTTCCGCGGCCGTGAGGGTCTTGGCCGGATCCCTGTACAGGAAGGTATAGGCAATGGATTTGCGGTCCGCCGGCAGCTTTTCACCGGAGGGGTCCGTGAACACGTCAAAGCAGAAATAACTGACAAGCAGTTTTTCCCGTGCGGATTCCACGGCCTTGACAATGTCCGCATTGGGCGTGGAGAGGGGCAGTTCCATGGCCGCATCGCGGGAAGAACCGGGGAACTGGGGCAATTCCGCAGCCTTCACGGGCGCGGTCAGGATTTCCTGCATTTTACGGAGATCCAGTTCCGCCACGTACACGGGCTGACCCAGGCCCAGCTCCCGGCAACGCGCCAGGGACAGGCGGGCGAAATAGCCGCAGGCTTTCCCGTCCAGCTGTACGTCCGCCCCCAGGGCGGCCTGTTCGCGCGGTCTGGCAGGCGTGAGCGTAAAACGGTGGCCCGGCGCCAGAGCCGCCATCACGGCCAGCAGATCCTCAAAGGAGGCCTGCTCCGGCCTGGGATCCACCCAGGAACGCGCCGTGCGGTCCCCGGAAACCAGGATACCCAGGGTATCCGTTTCAATGTCCCTGCCCTTGCCGCCGCCCGTATTGCGGAAGACGCGTCCAAGTTCAAAGAAGCGCAGGCCGGAAACGCCCTGGTTGCTGTTGCGCACGGCGGCGGCAATCAGGCCGGGCGTATGGGCGGGGCGCAGCACGGAGTGATCCTCGCTGAGCGGCAGGGATACGCGGATGAGGTCACCGTCCTGAAGGGGGCGCAGAGGCAAAGCGTCCTTCACCTGGGCGATGGTGCCGTCCGCGGATTCGGAGGCGATGAGCTTGATGGTCTGGGTTTCATAAAATCCCAGGGCCGCCAGCTTGCGGCGCAGCTCCATCTGGAAGTTATAGGCCGCATCCACCGGGGATTCCGCCACGAAGGGGCCGGAGAAGCGGGACGGTATGCCGTCCAGGCCGAAAACGCGCACGATTTCCTCCAGAAGGTCGCACGGGCGCGTGAGATCCAGGCGGTGGGGGGGGATCAGCCAGCATTCCGGTGAATCCGGAACCTGCTTCAGGCCCAGCGCCGTCAGGATGCGAGCCCCTTCCTCATGAGAAATGGAACCGCCGGAAATCTGATCCAGCGCTTTCCAGGGAAGTTGTACAAAGCCCAGTTCATTAGTCACCGTGGCGCCCTTCCCCTGCTTCAGGGAAGCGAACACGGAAACGGGGCCGTCCGCCCCTCCGCAGGAAGGCATGGAAGCATGAGCCGGATTAGGAACGGGAGAACCGGCCACATACGTTGGGGAGGCCGTTCCGCCCGCCAGCTGAAGAATCAGTTCCACGGCGCGCACGGAACCGCGCAGGACATTCCAGGCGGAAGTGCCGCGTTCAAAGCGGTAGGAAGAGTCGGAGGACAGGGCCAGCCTGCGGGACGTGGCGCGGACGGAGGAGGGCTTGAACCAGGCGGACTCCAGAATGATATCCGTAGTGGCGTCCGTCACGCCGCTTTCCTCCCCACCCATCACGCCGCCGATGGCGAGCGCCTTGCCGGACTGATCCGCAACAACCAGATCCGTGCAGTTAAGCGTGTATTCCTGCCCGTCCAGGGCCTTGATGGTTTCCCCTTCATAAGCGGTGCGGGTGACGATGCCGCCCTGCACTTTCGCCGCGTCAAAGGCATGGAGGGGCGTTCCCAGTTCATGCAGGACGAAGTTGGTAATATCCACGATGTTGTTGATGGGGCGCAGGCCGACGGCTACCAGGCGTTCCTTCAGCCATTCCGGGCTTTCCTGCACTTTCACGCCGCTGATTTTTACGGCGGTGTAGTACGGGTTCAGCTCCGGTTGGTCCAGCCGCACGAAGTCTCCGGCGGGTTCCAGCGCCACTCCGGCGTCGTCAATGGAAACGGGCCTGTACCCCCGGCCGGAGATAGCGGACAGTTCATACGCCATGCCGTTGTGGGAAAGTAAATCCGGCCGGTTGGGCGTTACTTCCACTTCCACCAGGGTATCCGCCTTGACAACCTGGGAAATCGGCGTACCGGGTTCCAGTTCCTGAGGGAGAATCCAGAGACCGTGCTCCTTGTCGGGAAGCCCCAGCTCGGAGGCGGAACAGAGCATGCCGCGGGACTCCACGCCGCGCAGCTTGCCCACCTTGATTTCAACGTTGCCGGGCAGCACCGCTCCCGGCAGGGCGCAGGGGACCTTGTCCCCCACCTTGTAGTTCTGCGCGCCGCACACAATCTGGTGCAACGTGCCGTCGCCCACGTCCACCTGGCAGACTTTCAGCCGGTCCGCCTGGGGATGCTGTTCCGCGGCAGCCACGCGGGCCACCACCACGTATGGGGAATCCACGCCCTGCTGGCGGATGTCTTCCACCTCAATGCCGGCAAAAGTCAGCATGTCAGACATTTCATCCACGCTCAGGCCGGACAGGTCAATGTACTGGGAAAGCCAGTTAAGGGAAATCTTCATAACGGGAAAACAGGTAAAAATTATTGGAATTGGGCAAGGAAGCGCACATCATTCTCAATCAGGGCGCGGATGTCCCTGATGCCCCAGCGGATCATCGCCAGGCGGTCCAGGCCGATGCCGAAGGCAAAGCCGGTCAGCCCCGTGTAGCGGGCCTGCGCTCCTGGGTCCAGGCCCAGTTCGCGGTCCACGGCTTCAAAAACATTGGGATCCACCATGCCGCAGCCGGCAATCTCCACCCAGCGGGGGGCCTGGCCGTCCACCTTCAGCTTGACGTCAATTTCAAAACTGGGTTCCGTGAACGGGAAGAAATGGGGGCGGAAGCGCACCTCCGTTCCGGAACCGAAAAGGGCGCGCAGAAAATATTCCAGCGTTCCTTTCAGGTCACCCACGGAAACGTCCGTATCCACATACAGGCCTTCAAGCTGATTGAAGGCGGAAAGGTGCGTGGCGTCAATTTCGTCGCGGCGGTAGGCGGAACCGGGAGCGATGACACGCACGGGCGGCAGCTGCTTTTCCATGGAGCGGATCTGCACGGAAGACGTGTGCGTACGCAGAAGCTTGCCGGAATCAAAGTAAAATGTATCCTTCTCATTGCGGGCCGGGTGATCTTCCGGCGTGTTCAGCGCGTCAAAGCAGTGGAACTCGTCCTCAATCTCCGGGCCGTCCGCCAGGGCAAAGCCCATGTGGCGCAGAATGCGGACGGCTTCATCCCTCACGATGGTGAGGGGGTGCAGCCCGCCAGGCGGCAGGGAGCGGGCCGGAAGCGTCAGGTCCACACCGGCCACGGCGGCCTTGTCCGCCTGGGCCTGCACTTCCTCCAGCTTGGCGTCCAGAGCTTCCGTAATGGCCTTGCGGGCCTCGTTAAGCAACTGGCCGACAGCGGGCTTTTCTTCCCTGGGAACGTCCTTCATGCCCGTCTGGGCCAGGGTCAGTTCCCCTTTTTTGCCGAGGATGGCCACGCGCGCGTCTTCCACGCCGCGCCTGTCAGACGCCTGGGCGATGCGTGCCAGGGCGTCCCGTTGGATGCGTACAATCTCTTCCTTCATAAAATTTGACGGGCAAGAGCTTACCCGTCCCCCCCGCCAGCGTCAAGCCCTTCGGGCCGCGGGGAGGTCACTCAAAAGAAAATGGCGGACCCCGGAAAGGGGGAAAGAACAATGAACCTCTCTTCCTAGTCACTAATCCTTAACCATTAAATCTCCCCAGCAAATTACACGTATCCCGGCCGGGCGGACATGCGGCCGGAAACCATGCCGAGCACGCAGAAAAAGGTATAAACCAGGCAGAACGGCAAAAAGGAGCCGCCCTGATGCAGGAAGGAAGTAAACAGCAGGCTCAACAGGGCGCCCATGGTAAAGCCGATTCCCTGGGACATGCCGGAAAGCCTGATTGATTCGGAAGGGGTCCGGGCCCGTTCCACCATCAGCGCCATTCCGCGGCTGAATACGGTTCCCGTCGCCAGGCCGAACAGAATAGCCATCCAGAGAACCCAGTCCAGCGGGAGATAGAGGATGCCCCAGCAGGAAAGGGCCGCCAATGCCATGGCC
>ERZ857757.2966-NODE-2966-length-10166-cov-4.242310_pt1 | contig 10166 bp, 5 predicted proteins | sample MGYA00519764_ERZ857757 | MGnify/ENA primary metagenome ERZ857757 (study PRJEB31778, sample SAMEA3449359) | human gut metagenome | biome: human gut; feature: human-associated habitat; material: faeces | place: United Kingdom | collected 2010/2012 ... | reverse complement strand
AATCATTGAACACATAGTAGCGGAAATTGGGGTGGTCGGTCTTCCCCGCGAAAAAGGACGCGCCGCCCTCATGCAGATGAGGCTTGTATTTTTCCGGATAGGCGATGGTATGCAGCGCAGGTAGCGCCGCAGCATTTTCCATTCATATGGTTTGCTCCTTGCGCTCAGACGCCCGGCATGCGGGTTTAAACAGGCACACACCTCCGCCAAAAGTGTCGGATCTCTGCCGACTGCCAGTATCTTCATTCCACGCCTCCTCCTTGCTGCGTGTTCCGCCGACAGCATTTTTTCCTGTGCGCTCGCATAGGTAGATGCTTTCCTTTTTCGCAGACATGTGCTGCAATGCGGCATATCCAGATACGCTGTATCAGCATCATTCATATGCACCATCATTACAGAGAGCACATCTGTTTCCCGCAGTACAGGTACGAGCTTTTTAGTGCTTACCGCTTACCATGAAAGAGCAAGGCGAGAATTTATGTTCTCACCTTGCTCTTTCGCCATGTTATGGAGCGGTACGGCTTAAGCCGCACCGCTCCTGCTCGTTATTGGAAATTGCATTGAACTGCTTCTGCTCTGCCGTGCGGGTCAGTTCTCATACCGGGTCCAGTCGGGGTTCTTGTTCATGCCGGTCCAGGTCTCGTAGTTGCCGGCCTTGTGCTTGTAGTTGTGGGAGTTAGTTGCCTCCTGCACCGCCAGATAGAACCAGTCGCCGGGGTTGCAGTCCGGCCAGACGTTCATGTCGGGCAGCAGGTCGCTTGCATCCTCCGGGATACGGTTCAGCACCCGGTTGATCATGGTCATGGCCTGGGCACGGGTGATGTAGGTGTCGGGACGGAAGGTGCCGTCCTCGAAGCCCTTGATCCAGCCCAGTTCCGCGGCCCGCTCAATATACTTCTCCGCCCAGTGGCCCTTGATGTCGGTGAAGGTCTGGGTGCCGCTGCTCTTTCCGGTGTCGAACCGGGCGCAGATGGCCGCGAACTGTGCGCGGGTGATGGGCGCCGAGGGTTCGAAGGTCGTGCTGTTGTAGCCCTGCACGATGCCCAGACCCGTCATGGTGGAGATGGCGGTGTTGGCCCAGTGGTCGCTCGGCACGTCGGCATAAGTATTGGTGGTGAGCAGCTTGCTGTCGCGGACGGAATCTTTCAGCAAGCGGAAGAAGATGGAGGATGTTTCCGCGCGGGAGATCAGCCCATTGGGACGAACACAGCCGTCCTCATAGCCGACAACATAAGCAAAGTGATCGCTGCCGTTGAGCATTGCAGGAACGGTATTGCGATAGTTGCGCACCATTTCGGCATTCTCCTCCGCCACAGCACGGCTGGTGGTCAAATTGTCCTTTCCAATGCTGACTGCATCGCCGTTGACAAGATAGCCCTCGGGCGCGGTCAGCTCCTGATAGTACAGGCTGCTGTTGGCGGAGATCTTGCGATAGTCGCTCTCGCTGACGCAGAACAGCACAAGGCCGCTGCGGTCGGAAGTGACGGCAGCGATCTGCTTGCCGTCCAGATACAGGCCGAATCTGGCGCCGCTCAAGGCGTGGTCATCCTGCGCGTCCACCTTTTCCACAGCGAAATAGTAATAGGTGGTGGCCGGGACGAAGCTGTGGACCGTATAGGAAACGGAAGGCTTCGGGAAGTTCTGCGCCACGATCGTCACATTGTTCTCGGCCTTTGCGTTCAGAACGGCGCTCTCGTTGGTGTACAGGGCGTTTGCCGCCTCTTCTTCAGTAAGCTGCTTTTCACCCGTCAGGTCTTCCACGCCGTAGGTGCCGGGGGCGGTTTCGGGCTTGGTCAGCTTGACGGTATAGGTCAGCTGGACGCTTTTACTGCCGTCAAGCGTTTCGTTGATGGCCCAGACGAAGCTATCGCTTGCGGAATCGTATGCCACCTTGAAGCGATAGTTGCTATCGTTCAAATCGTTGGCATCATCGCCGAAATAGGTCACGTTGCCGTCCGCCTTGGATTCCAGCTCCGTGCCGCCGACGGTCAGGCTCTTGATACCGGCAAAATCAAACTTCTCACCGATGGTATCGGTCACGGTGCTGCCGGCGCCGACGGTATAGGCAACCCCAGACGTCTGGTTGCCGGGCATATCGGGGAGCACCACAGTTGCGGTGCCGTCAAACAGGGACAGGGTCACGTCAGAGGTCCAGGTCTTCTTGTCCAGCTTTGTGGCGGTCTTGGACTTGGGAACGTTCCAGTCGATTTCGGTCGTTTCTTCCTTATAGTCGCAGTAGTTGCATTTACGCGTCACGGTTCTGGTATAGGAGCCGTCTTCCTGCTCGGCCCAGTCGGTGGCGGTAGTTTGGACCTCGTTGTCCTTGTAGCCCTCTGCATACAGGCTGTCGTTTGCTCCGGCAACGTCGTTATCATAGGTAACGCCGTCTACCGTGACGCCCTCGTTATGGTATGCCTTGGCATCGACCATTTTGCCGTCCTCCCAGACGGTGGTGCCGCCAAAGTTGACAACGGTTTTGCCTTTGTTATTTGAGGCAGCTTTTCCACCGAAACCGAAAAGTCGGGAGCAGGTATCCTTATCCACATCTACCCCAGTTACGGTGGTATTGCCAGAAATATTCAGAATATACTTGAACTTGCCCATATTGCTGTCGTTGATGTTCAGCACGGGCTTCAAGCTTTTGCCGGTATTATTAACCGTGCAGCCCTTGAAATTGACGATGATATCATTCTTGCCTGCACCATAGTCGGTAAAGACATTGATGACCTTGCCAGAAGAATTAAAGGTGCAGTGGTCAAAGGTCATCGTGGGCGAACTGTATGTCCAGACGGCGTAGTCGCCGGACGGGCAGTTGAATGTGGTATTCGTAAACGCTGCGGAAGTATAGCCCCAGTAGAAAGTCTTGCCGTTGATCGTGCAATCTTCAACAACCGTTTGATCCGCACGGATAAAGCCCAGATAATCTGCGCCTGCAGACTGAAGCGTCATGTCCTTGAACGTAATCGTTTTTGCACCGTCAAAACTGTAATCGCCGTTGTACTCTGTACCGAACTTATCTGGATCGGGCATTGTAGCGCCAATACCCCAAGTGGTTTCATCGGCTCCCTAACCCACAAAAGTCAGATCTTTCCCCGTTGTCACAGCGTCCTTCTTGTACAGCGTGTATTTACCCGCGCCCAGTTGGATGGTATCTCCGCTTGCCGCTGCGGTAACAGCCGCTTCCAGCGTCTGATACACTGTTTCGCCAATTTTGGCCCCTCCCGCAGGGATCAGTTTTCCCGTAGCATCTTCAGCAAACACTGCCGTGGGCAAAAGCGTCACAGCCATGCAGAGAATCAGCAACAGGGATAATATGCGTTTTTTCATTGACTTTCCTCCATATGTTTTATGTTTGAAGTATCTATATAAAGCCCGCCTTGCGGCAGGACAGGTTTTATCTGCCGTACAGCTTTTGCCGGCAGTCCCGGCACAGCCGCACCTCTGCGCCCCCGTGCGGGAATAGACAAACGCCTTCCACGTATGCCCCAGGGGGCACTGCCACCAGACGCGGCGGTGGCTTCCGGACGTTACCATCTCCGGCGTCAGGTTTCCGTTGAGGGTCGGGTGCCACTGCGCCGCCACATCCGGCGCTTTTGCGGCAAGATCGTTGAACCCGGCAAGGGCTTTGCTTCCCGCACAATAGGGGCAGTCGCTTCCGCGGAGCGCTCTGGAAGAAATCACGGCGGAGTAGCTGTGGCCCAACGGACATTTCCACCAGGCCTTGCGGTTGCTGGCAGGCGTGACGGCCTCCGGCGATAACGCTCCGTTTTTCTCCGCATCCCAGTCCTTGGCAAGTGCGGGATAAAAAGACGCCAGATCATTGAACCCTTTCTGCACCATTTTCCCGCTACAGATGGGACAGCCTGTTCGTAATTTTTAGGGGCTGCCTCTTAGTGAGATAGCCCCTTTATTATATCACGGGTCGATTCTATACGCAATAGCTATGCTGGCAAAACCTGTACTTTTCTTATTATTTTTTACAGTTTCTGCGCCCGTCTGAGAAATGTTCTGTGGGTAACGCTTATCATATTGAAACACTCCTTTCTAGGGTGTATCTGAAAACTCCCAACGCACCCGGACAGCGGGCCTTTTTGCGGTGCGCCGCGTCATTTTTCCTTGAAATACGTCAGTATTCCTGCGAAAAAATGTCTTGCGCAACGCAAAAATCCCTCGCTGCCGGTCACATCATGAGTTTTCAGATACACCCTAAAAACGAAATGAAAGACTGTCCTGATACTCCGAGGGTGTTTTCCCGGTGATTTTTTTGAAGGTGCCGGAAAAATATGCAATATCGCGGTAGCCGCAGGCCTCCGCAACCTCGTAGACTTTCAGCTTTCCCTCGCGCAGCAGCGCCATAGCCTTCTGGATGCGGCAGCGCGTAAGATACGCGCCGAGCGTCATATCCGTTTCCTTTTTGAACAGGTGGCTCAGATGTCCTTCGCTCAGTCCCAGCTGCGCTGCCGCCTGCCCGACGGACAGATCGCCGCTGCCGCAGTTTTGCTCAAGGTACACCATTGCCTCGCGCACATAGCGGCTCTTGGGGCCGGGCTTCACGCCGGGAAGCGGCTCTGGCTGCGGTGCGGTTTGTGCGGCGATGCGCTTTTGCAGCGCCAGAACGGCGTTTTCCAGATCGCCGTCATGAAAAGGCTTCAGCAGAAAGTCCACCGCGCCCAGACGGATGGCCGTCTGTGCGTAGGCGAACGAATCGTAGGCGGTCAGAATGATGACATATGCGCGGCTGCCTGCTTCGCGCAGCCGCCGCACCATCTCCAGCCCGTCCATCTTCGGCATTTTGAGATCCGTGATGATAAGCGTCGGCTGGCAGTCCTCCGCGACGGCAAGGGCCTGTTCGCCGTTGGCGGCTTCGCCGACCACGATGCAGTCCAGCGCCGCCCAGTCTACTGCCATGACGATACCCTTGCGGATCATTTCCTCATCCTCTACAACCATTACCCGCATCATACGCCGGGCCCTCCCTTCGCGGGCAGGCGCGCAAGAATACAGGCGCCGCCGCCCTCCGGATTTTCAAGACGCAGACCGAACGCGTCGCCGTAATGCTTGCGCAGGATCGTGTCTACATTTAATAGTCCCAGATGTCCCGTCTGCGTTTCCGGAGGTTTGTAAGGCCCCAGAAGGTCCGGCGGGAAGCCGCAGCCGTTGTCCCGGACGCGGATCTCGAGCACGTCCTGCTCCGCAAGCACGGCCGTGACGGAGAGTTCACCGTGTTCTACACCGGAAAGGCCGTGCAGAATGGCATTCTCTGCCAACGGCTGCAGGAGCATTTTCGGAACCATGCACGAAAGAAGTGCCTCCGGCACGGCTTCCGTGTATGAGAAGCTTTCCGACAGGCGGATGCGCTGAATCTCGACGTACCGGCTCAAAATCTCCAACTCCCGCCGCAGGGGGACAAATTCGTCCGGCGTGATGCAGAAGCGAAGGATATCGGCAAGATTCGTTGACATCAGCGCCACCTGCGGCACTTGATTGATTTTGCTGATCCACTTCATGGTGTCGAGCGTGTTGCACAGAAAATGCGGGTTTAGCTGCGCCTGCAGCATGCGGATCTGCGCGCGGTTAAGTGCGCGCTGGTTTTCCAACAGTGCCTGCTGGTTGTGCCGGAGGGCGACGACCATGGTGTTGAACTGCTGTGCCAATTCGCCCAATTCGTCATGCCGGCCGGCGGGAACGGGAACCTGCACGTCCAGATTATTTTTCCCGACCTGCCGGATGGCGTGATGCAGTCTGCCGATCGGTTGGAAGACCTGCCGGCTTAGCTGCAGGCTGAGTACGACGCTTAAAATGATGCAGGCCAGCGCGCACAGTACGCTCACCGAGTACAAAAGCCGGAGTGTTCCGGCGCTGAGCGGCTGCGGCTGCTGCAGGACGAGATACAGACCGGTTTCGGTATGCTGCCGCACGGTATAGGAAACGTCGGCAGACAGACCGGTGAGCGCCTTGCCGGACAAAAGCTGCCCGCGCAGCGCGTCGGCGAGGCTCTGGGTCTGTGCCGGCTGCGTACAGTAGACCGGACGCCAGCGCGCGTCGAGCAGAAGAAGTTCGTTCTGCGCACCAGCTGTGCCGCCGAGCAGTGTCCGCAGCTGCGTTTCCAGCATGCCGATGGTGAGATATCCGACCGGCGCGCCGTAGCGGTCGGTCAGGAGCATCGCAGCGTGCAGAAGCGGCTCGTCTGTGTCGGCCGGATCTTCTGCCGCGCTGCACACCAGAACACCGGTTCCGGCGCAGGCCGCCTCGTATAAAAGGCCCCAATTGGTCGGCAGCGACCGGATTTCGGGCGCTGTCTGTGTCGAATAGCGCCAGCGGCCGCTGATATCGTAAAGGTCAAAGCGTGCAAAGCTGCGCACGGACTCTGTAGCGTCGAACAGCTGGCTGTAGACCGCCGTGTCCTCCGCTTCTGCGTCAAACAGCGCCTGTGCAACGAGTGGATTGTGCTGCAGAGATGCGGCTGTCTGCAAAAAGCCGCTGTGCAGCGTATCAAGCGCCTCGCAGGAGGCGGACAGCTGCTGTTGGGCCGTCTGCTGGGCGTTCGACGTCATGCGCAGGCGGAAAATCTGCAGCAGCAGACCGGAGCACAACAGCATCGGCACCAGAGACACGGCCAGAAACGCCGCGTTCAGCCGCTGACGGAAGGAGGAAAAGTGAAGCCGATTCATTGTTCCGCCTCCATCCCGAGATAAAAGGCCCAACTCATCAGAATTGCTTCGCGGTGCTCGCTTGCCCAGCTTACGTCATACGCGACCTGACGAATGGCGGATAGTTCCGGCAGTTTGCTGGCAGGACTCACGTCGCTGCGCACCGGGCGGCGGTAAAAATCAGACTGCAGCAGCTGCTGCACGTCGTAGCTGACGGCAAAATCGAGAAACAGCTTTGCGTTGTCGGGGTGCGGCGCGCCCTTCAGCGCGGCGCAGCCGTCCGGTACGCAGCTTGTGCCGTCTGCGGGGTAGACCATGGCGATCCCGTCCCCAGCAGCAATGCGCTTGCGCGCGGTCTCCTCCAGCGTGATGCCGACGAGCGCTTCGCCGTTTGCAACGGCGGAAATGATCGCACCTGAACCGGACAGGAGCTTTCCGTCCAGGTTTTCCGCAAATGTTTGCAGCACCTCATCCGCGTCGCCGCCCAGCGCGCAGAGCATCGTCACGAGCGCGGTATAGCTCGAGCCGGAGACGGATGGATCGGCAAAGGCGATCTGCCCGCGCAGCGCAGGGTCGAGAAGATCGGCCCAGCAGCTGAGCTGTCCGGAGGACAGCAGCTTCGGATTGTAGACCAGCACGACCGGAAGCGAGGAAAACGGCGTCCAGCTGCTGTCCTGCGCACGGTACTGCGGCAAAATCTGCTCCGCGCCGCGGCAGACGTAGGGCTCAAACAACGCCCGGCAGGCTTCGAGACTCTCGACGCCGCCGCCGAACATCACGTCGGCCCGTGGTGCGTCCTGCTCCTTTTGCAGCTGCTCAAGCAGTTCGTTTGTGCCGCCCTGTACGACCTCGACCCAGATTCCGGTGCGCGATTCAAATTCCTTGACGATCGGCCACCAGACCTCTTTTTTGTGCGAGGTGTACAGAACGAGACGCTCCGATTCATCCGGCGCGTAGGCGGCTGTATCCTGTGCGGCGGGTGCGCAGCCAGTCAGAAGAGCGAATGCTATACATAATATCAGAATGCGTATGTGTTTCATAGTTTCCGTGTCCTGTAGCAGCGAGAACAAAACTCTCTGTTATTTTGCCCTGATTATAACACATCTCCGGCTCGGTTTTCATTGGATTTTTAAAATTATCGCAGAGAATCACAAATAATCGCAGATTTGTCCACTGTTCTTTTGTGCAGAAACACCGTAAAATGAGAGCATACGATGCAGAACTCCCGTTAGCTGCTGCACGAATTCAAATTTTATCAGGAGGAATATCAGAATGAAGAAGATGCTTGCGCTTCTGCTGGCTGCTGTGATGGTTCTGTCCATGGCTGCCTGCGCTGCCGCTCCGGCGACGACCCCGGCTGACACGACCGCTCCCGCAGAAGATACCCAGACGACCGAAACCACTGAAACCACTGAAACCAACGAAACCACCGAGGCTCCCGCAGAGGAAACGCCCGCTGCCGAGCCCGAAAATCTGACTGCGACCCAGCAGATCATCAAGGAAGCCGAAGGCATGACCCTTGAAGAGCTGGCGAAGAAGGCCATTGAAGAGTCCAACGGCAAGATGTTCTACGGCGTCGGCAACTCCAGCCGCGGCAAGAGCGCCCTGCCTCTGTTCATCGAGTACCTGCAGTCCATCGACTCCAGCTACACCATGAACTTTGAGTGGCAGCAGCCCAAGAACAACAAGATCTTCGATCAGCTGACCGCTGACTCCCTGAAGGGCACCGGCACGTTCGCCATGACCCTCATTCAGGACGGCAACCAGATCGAGAGCAAGATGGTTCAGACCGGCATCCTCGACACCTTCATCCCGAAGGACTGGGCCGATGCCAACGGCACCACCGCCGACGCCTACACCGGCTTCCTGCCGCTGCAGACGCTCAACAAGGTCTTTATGTACAACAACACCGGCTCCAAGACCTATGACAACTGCTGGGACTTCGTGGCCGAGGGCGAGCACGGCCTGTTCATGGACATCGACTCCGAGATCGTCGGCAAGAACTTCCTGTACATGCTGACCCGCGACGACTACGCAGCGTGGCTGAAGGAGTCCTTTGAGGCTCTGTCCGCTGACGAGCAGGCATACTTCCAGCCCACTATCGCAGAGATGGAATCCGAAGCTGCCGACCTCGGCCTCGGCGCTGACGGCGCTTACGCGCTGGCATGGATCAAGCTGTGGGTCGAAAGCTACAACGCCCAGACCGACGACGGCCCCATCTGCAACACCCTTGTCGATGCTTCCGCAAAGGATCAGTTCGGCCTTCTCGTTTACTCAAAGCTCCGCTCCGTCGAGGAGTCCAGCTCCGTCTCCGTCAACAACATCAAGGTCGCCGCGTATGAGGACGGCTATCAGGGTATCGGCGGCTATGGTTACTGCCATTACCTGTTCGTCACCGACAACTCCCCGCTGCCCTGGACGGCCTGCGCCTTCATCGCCTACATGACCTGCACCGCCGACGGCTTCTCTGCCTGGGGCAAGGACATGGGCGGCTACTCCTCCAACCCCACCGTCGCTGAGGCCATCGAGGCGACCTACGGCCACCAGAAGGGCGGCTACGTGGATGGCGTGGACACCTTCCCCGCCAAGGACGACCACGGCTATGAGTGGTGGACCAATCAGGGCAAGCTGGTGCTCGAGGATCCCGAGTACTGCAGCTCCGTGGCCTTCACCGTGGGCAGCTGGATCGAGCTGCTGACCAAGTACAGCGCGGGCTGATCGTCCGGCGCGGTACGCTGACTCACGCGTAAAAACGCCCCTGACGGGTGCTTTCATGACCGTCAGGGGCGCTTTTTCTCCAAAAATCCAGAAAAATCCAGCGTTCTTTGGTTCGCACACCGCCGCTGGCGGTCCTGTGGGAGCGGTCCTGCCGCGGCCCGCACAAGTCTGGGAAAGGAATGGTCATCTATGAACCAGTCGTCTACTGTGAGCACCGGCAGGTCCACAATCCAGCTCAACAGGATCAAAACCTACTTATCAAAGCCCCATAATGTCATCCTGCTCATTATGGGCATCGTGCTGACGGTGACCACCGTCGCCCCCATCGTCGCCATCGTGCAGGATACCTTCAAGATCCACGCGGGCACCATCGACGCCCACCTGACGGGTCAGGCCAGCGGCTATACCCTCGTCAACTACATCGACCTTTTCACCAGCCGCCTTGCCATGAGCAACCTGTGGATGCCGCTCATCAACACGGTGCTGCTGGCGGTGGGCACCTGCGTGGTGGCCATCGTGTTCGGCGGGCTGTTCGCCTTCCTCATTACGCGCACGAACCTGTCCTGCCGCAAATACCTCAGCTCCATCTTCATCTTCCCCTACATCATGCCCCAGTGGACGCTGGCCGTGGTGTGGCAGAACCTGTTCAACTCCAACGCCGTCACCGGCACGTCCAACGGCCTGCTGGCCGCCACGCTGGGCGTGCAGATGCCGATGTGGTGGTGCAAGGGCCTGTTCCCCAGCCTTGTGGTGCTGGGCCTGCACTACGCTCCCTTTGCCTACATCCTTATCGGTGGA
>ERZ857757.2962-NODE-2962-length-10182-cov-2.647675_pt1 | contig 10182 bp, 7 predicted proteins | sample MGYA00519764_ERZ857757 | MGnify/ENA primary metagenome ERZ857757 (study PRJEB31778, sample SAMEA3449359) | human gut metagenome | biome: human gut; feature: human-associated habitat; material: faeces | place: United Kingdom | collected 2010/2012 ... | reverse complement strand
ATGTATTTCAGTTAATCCCATATTTACACTATAATACAAATGCCTTATGTAGAAGCCCAAGAGAAAAAGATATTAATTTATTAGAAAAACTTTCTTTAAAAGACATTTGTGAAATGTTAGGATTAGACACCAATTCGAAATCTCTAACTACTTTTAAAAAGAAATTATTGTCTTTTAATGTTGAAAGAAATGGAAAAAATTATTATTTGTTCACTAGAGTTAATTTAGAAACAAGAGATGGACAAAAGGATTTCTTTGTAGTTAATCCTGATGTAATTTGGAAAGGGAAAAATTTAAGTATAAAAGAAGAAATGTTCTTAAAATTATTAACTTAAATTCAATACAAGGGGTTTTTTATAAAAAAATAGCCTTATATGAGGGGTTTTTTAGACTATTTAAAACATTATTTTAGATATAAAATTCTTACCTATAATAACAAGTCTACCCCCTTCAACTCCTATGAATATGTACGGAGGGGGGGTAGACCTATTTACACAAACTTAAAGGAGGCTCAATATGGCTCTATTAGATAATATTCCCAATATGGGATTTATATATATACAAAATTTAGTCATTACATATGATAATAAAGCTTATGTAATAAATAATATCTATACAGATAAAAAATATATTTATTGGGATTTATCAAATCCTTCAAATTTATTCTGTACAGATACAAGACAAATCAAAGAAAATTTATTTTTTATAATTAAAAACAATAGCGGAAATGCTATAAAAATAAACCCAGAAGAAATTACTTTAACTTTCGATGGATATAATTCAAAAGTTATTACAAAAAAGATTCAACTTCTTAATAATAAAAATGAGGCATATCAACAAAAGCTTACAGAAATAACTACTAAAACTCAAGAACTTTCAGATGAATATAAACAAGACAAAAGTTTTTCAGAGATAAAAGAAGAATTAAACACTTTAATTATAAATTATAATTCTCAGCTTATTACATTAAATAATACATTAGATACATATGTTGAAGATAATAAGCTTATAGATTCTGAAAAAACAGACATAAATGCCAAAACAACAGATATAGAAACCCAATCAACCAGAGTGTTAGCCTGTGCAGATGCTTTGGCAGACTTAGTGTGTACAGAAGATAATATAGATAAAGACGAAGATGGAATCATAGCCGTTTCTCAATATAGAACAGTTTTAGAACAACTTGTTGCACAATTAGTTACAAATATCAATGATTTAGTCTTATCTAAAAATGAAGATGTAACTCCTTCTGATATTTCTATTGTAAGTATATGTATAGATGATATGCTAAATTCTCTATCTAATTTAAAAGATTCTTGCAATTCGCTGTTGTTTCTAGGTTCTGGGGGAACTATTTCAGATGAAGTTTATAACATAACTGTGAGACTGAATAATACTATCGAAAAGTTAAATGAATTACAAGAATCCGTCTTGAATGATTCAGATAATGAAAAACAAGATGTTCATTATTATTTTAATTCCATAAAATCAACAATAAATAAAATAATAACAATAACAAATGAAGTTAGAAGAAATAGTGGAGTAGTTACAAATGCACAATATTCAAGCTTAAGAAGTTATAATGTCAGCTTAAAAGAATATACAGATAAAGTTACAGGAATTTATCAGTCATATTATTCAAATAAGAATACAACGGAAACCATAAAAAAAGACCTTAAAGTAGCTTATGAAAATTTTATCGCAAGATATAATGATTTTGCAGATGTTATAATAAATAGACTTAAAGACTTAGAATTAGATTCTAGTGATGGAAATAGACTTACTTATACCCTTACAGAATTTAGAAGTACTTGTAATGTTCTTGATTCAAAACTTGTCAGTTGTATAAATCAAATCAGTAATACAACAAATGAAACCGCCCTTAAGCAAATCAAAGAAGACCTTCAAAAACAAGTAGATGACTTAAAAACCAAATATGAATCACTAAATAAAAAATATGAAACATTAAATAATAATTACACTACTCTGTCTAATGAATACAAAGCATTGGCAGAAAGAGTAAGTAAATTAGAAAGTTAGGTGAAAAAATGTCTTTAGAAAAAGAATATGTTCTAACTATACAAAATAAAGAAAGCTTGTTAAGTGAACAATTATTCATTTCACAACATGAAAAAGGTATTGATATTTTATTTAAGATTATTGACAGTCCTTCTTTAAAGATTTCTAAACATAAATATATATATAGTGATATAGTTCTTATTGATATGTTTGGAAACGAAATAGTTGGGGATATAACTCCAGTTGTTGAAAACAGAGTTTTATTTACTCTGACAAATGAAATAATTGGGAATATGTCTAATTTCGGAAAATACAATGTATATATTCGACTTTATAACGATAGAGGTATTTCAACTATATTGCCCCCATTTCCTATGACATATGAAGAAAGTCCAGTCTCTGAAAAAACTTTAGCATTAGGAGAAGTTAATGCAAGTGAAGTAGATAATTGCAAAATATTTAAATTAGGAAAAGAAATTCCAATCTATAATGCAGATGGAACTTATAATTTAAAGATATGGGTAGCAGGAGATATTATAACAGATTCTAAATTAAATCAAATAGAACAAGCTATCTATGACCTTATAAACCATAAAATAGAAACAGATAAGAAATTAAAAGAATTAGACAAATCGAAAGGATATATTATTAAAGTAGGAACAGATGATTTCCCTATTGTAATTGAAGACTTAAAGAAAGGAACTTACCTAATAGAAGGAAGTATTCAAGATTTTAATGAAGGAGTTCCTTATGAATTAGAAGGTAAAAATTATTTATATGTAACTTATGCATCTGAAAAATACTTAAAAGTTGTTAGATGTTTTAATGAAGAAGTTTTTAAATTATATAAATATGATAGAACAACAAAGAAAATTATTCCTTTAGGAGAAGAAGTAAAGGTAATAACTCCTGTTGATGATGTATTAACACTTACAGAAGATAGAAATCAATTATCGACATTGTCAGCAGCAACTACTATTGCATTACCAAGTATAGAAACATTTAGTAAAATAACTTTATATTTAAATGTTCTTAGTAGCACAACTATGACATTTCCAAAAGTAATCTGGTTAAATGAACCAAACGTAGATAATGATGGTTTACTTGAAATAAACTTTACATATACAAATGGAAAATGGTATGCAAAAGCAGAAATCTATAAAGGATAAGGAGAGAAAATATGTTTGGAAAAGTAGTAAATGGGAAACTAGAAGTTGCTCCTCATAATTTAAAATTAGACGATGGCAGCTTAATTGTAAACTTTGATGAAAATGAAACATTATTAAAATCATATGGATATAAAGAAGTTATAGAAAATCCTCCTGCATACGATAAAGAAAAAGAATGCATAATCATGAAGGATTTTACAGAAACAGACACAACAATCACTCCTAGTTATGAGGTTGTTAAAATAGAAAGCTTATTAGAAGAAACTACTGATATGGAAAAATTAGTAGACATACTTAAAGCAGAGATGCTTAATGCTAGAAGTGGAGACGGAGAACATGATGATTTTGGTTCATTAGGAGAAAAGCTTTCATATATGATGAAATATTTTACTCCAGAAGAAATATTTATAGGTTCAGATTTACCTAATGGCGGAAAATATAAACTATGGTTTGTAATGGATAAACACGAAAATCCTGACGATAGTGGAAATACAGATAAACCAAATCCTATCCCAACTCCAGAGCCTACTCCTAGTACTAGTATAGTAGTAGGGCAACAAAAAGATTGTATGTTTGTTCCTTATTATAATGAAAATGTTGACGATACAACAACAGAAGGATATCCTGACAAACTGTATTGTTCTGCTTGTGATGCTTCATTGCTAGGAAAATCAGTTAAAATTTTTGGTACAAGTACAGAGCTAGACGGAAAGACATTCTTAATTAATGAAATTCTTCCAGATACTGCTCTTATGGGACAAGTTTCTCAAACAAAACCAATTATTGGTATTTGTTGTAAGAATGAAACAGAAAAAAATAAACTTAATACATGTACGGGAAAAGGTATTATTGGAGTTGTAGTTAGCGATTCTGCTAAAGTCGCAACAATAAATGAAGGTATAGGATTAAATGTAAGAAGTGGGACAGGAACTACTAATTCTAAAATAGGATATGTATATGACGGTACAAAAGTACTTATATTAGAAGAATATGATAATACAACATGGATAAAAATTTATTATAACGGCAAAGAAGGATATATAAACGGAGCAGATAAATATGTTCAAAAATCTACAATACAATTAGATTCCGATGGAAACCCAGTTGGAGTTAATGAAATAACTAGATTCCCTTCTAAATGCAAAGGAATAGATGTTTCGAGACATAATGGAACAATAGATTGGAAAAAAGTTAAAGAAGGAGAAGAAGTTAAATTTGCCATTATTCGTATTGGATATGGTAGCAGAAGTCATAATGGTGGAGTTATAGATGAACAATTTAAAAATAATGTTGAAACTTGTAAAAAATATGACATACCAATGGGAGTATACTTCTTTAGTTATGCAGCATCTCTTACTAAGCTTAAAGCAGAGGCAAACTGGGTTATAGAACAATTAGCTAAATATCCTGCTACTTTTGAATTGCCTATATTCTTTGACCAAGAATATGATTCATTAAAAACAAGTAAAAATAGTGCAGGAAATTACGTTTCAAAGAATCCAGGAAAATCAACTCTAACAAATTATATGAATACATTTTGCGATATGTTAGAATCGGCAGGATATAAAACAGGAATATACAGTAATGTTGACTGGTTAAATAACTATGTAAATTTCAATGATGTATCAAAAAGAGATTTATGGTTAGCTAAATGGAATGCAGATTCTCATGGCTGGACTAAATCAGATGTTAAAGTATGGCAAAATGGCTCTAGTAAGTTTATGGGAATGAATGAATCAGTTGATAGTAACATATGCTATGTTGATTATCCTTCATTAATAAAAGCAGAAAAGAAAAATGGATTTTAGGTGATATAGATGTTAATGAAAGTATTAGTAAATGGAGATTGGGTTACTGTCTGTGATTTTAGTAACTCTGGAATTAATGAAAATTCATTATATGTACAGTCAGATAAAAATGAATTAACAACTACAACTTTTTATAGAGAATTACCTGGAGGACTTGTTATGCAAGGAGTTCAAGTAATGCTAGATGCTCCAAAAGATAATTATTACTTTGTTAAAGATATAGACCTTCCAAAACCTTTTTCAGAAGTTTGCATAACAGCAGTAGCTAGTGGAAATACAACTGGAAACGACTGTTATTGCTTAAATACAGTAGCATATCCTCGCTCAAATTCAAAGATAAGACTTGGAATGAGACATATAACTGGAAAGAATTTGTCGGGAACAGTTACAATTTATTTATTCTGTGTAGGAAAGTAAGGTGGAAATATGGTAATTTATAATAGATATGAAGTAAGAATCAGTGGAGCAAGTGCAACATTAGATAAAGATATCTTATTAACTAGAGGAGATAAAGATGTCTCTTTGATTTTTAATATAGATAAATTTGGTTTTAAAAGTAAAACTAATTTTACAAAAGTTGAAATGACTTTATTGAAACCAAATATGGACACAGTTTTTTTAAATCCAACAATTGAAGAAGGAGAAATTGTTGTAAAAATATCTGAAGACATAATAGATGAAAGTATTGAAGTTGGAGGATATTCTTTTCAATTTTCTTTATTTGATAGTGAGGATTCAAAAATTAGTATTCCGATTATACATAATCAATTTTATGTATCAGAACCTCTAGGAAAGAATGTAGGCAGTTCTGACAAAGTTGACAATAGTTTATCCAATAGTGCCTACTCGAGTGGTAATAGCTCAAATATGAGTGTTTTAAATAATGATGGCACTTTCAATAAGAAAACATGGGGAGATAAAAATGTTATCTCTAGTGAAAAATTAAATCAATACGAAAATGCTTTTGATATGTTATTTGATAATAAAATATCTGTAAAGACAATCGTGGACGGAGTTATTACTTTAGATAATTCAAAATACCAACAAGCAGAAGTTGAGAATGAAGTTACTATAAAATTACCGAGTGCAACATATAATAGTAAGTTTATATTGTTTTTAAACTGTTTGCAAACAGTCGCAGTTTCATTTAAATCAACATCTTCAATAAATACGATTAAATTGGAAAAGGGTTATTATGCAATAGAATTGTATTATATTGGAGATTGGATTATAAAATATTAGGGAGTGATATTATGAGTGATAAAATTTATATTATCCCTAGAGACGTAGGAAATAAAGGAACAGGAAAATCTTTATATTTCATGTGGCAAGGAACAGCTTTAGGAATTAAGCAAGAAGGAGATGCCGATTATACTTTTGTAGAACTCAAAGGAAAAGACGGAACGAATGGTAAAAAAGGAGATAATGGTGTTACTCCAAACATCAAAATAGGAAATGTTACAACTTTAAGCCCAACTTTAAGTGCTTATGCTACAATTGAAGGAACTGCGGAAAATCCTATTATTTCCTTTGGTATTCCTAAAGGTGAAAGTGGAGAAGACGGGAAAACTCCAACTAAGGGAGTAGATTATTATACTACTCAAGAAATAAATGCTTTAAAAATAGATATTCAAAATAATCTGAAATCGTTTATTTCAACAGAAATAGATGAAAAACTTCCTGATGCTACTAAATTAAAAATAAAAGATGCTGCAAATATCTTTGATGCCACAAATACAGAAGATGCATTAATAGAAATCTATAATTCTATAAATAAAATTATGGAAGAGGAATATTAATGATAATACAAATAAAAGAGAAATTAAAAGAAATAGCAAATGCCATTAGAAGTGTTAAGGGGACAACAGAAACTATTGTTGGAAATAATTTTGCAGATGAAATAAAAAAAATGGCATATATCGAAAATGGGACAATAAGTGGACCAATAAAATCTAAGGCAGGAAGTACAATAACTCCTTCAACTAGTAATCAAGTTATTAGTGGAGGAGTTTATTTAAATGGGAATATAACAGTGCAAGGAGATAGTAATTTAAAAGCAGAAAATATTGCTAGAGGAAGAACTGTTGGAAATTATATATTTGGAGTTCGAGGAACGGCAGATAAAATAGTTGAAGTAAAATATGAAAAACCAATTTGGACTGGGGCATATGCAAATGAAGCTTTAAAGGTTGCAAGAAGTTATTGGGATGCGAGAGTAAGTGGAAAAGTAAATTTTGTCTATAGTGGTGGAGATACCATATTTGAAGGAAAGTTAACAGACTCTAATGGGAAGTGTTACATAGATTGTTCAACATATATATTATTATACCTATTAGGAATTGATTATATACATTCTCCTTATCATAAAGTATCTGGTCAAGTAAATCAAATTATAGATGCATCAACTATTATTCCAAGAACTGATTATAGTTATAATTTTTCGTCTCTTGTAAACCAATCTGCAAGTAATTTCTCAAATGGGAAAATTAGATATGCCGCAGACTTGGCAGAATATTTTTATTGTTTAGGCACATTGATTGATGTAACAGAAGTTATGCCTGGAGATTTAACTTTTCATGCAGCTAAAAACAAAGATGGGACTTATCATATAAATAATAGATTTAAAAATATTTCTCATGTAGGAATAGTTGCAGAAGAAAGTTATATGCAAAGAGATTCTAACGGAAAAGTTACTTATTTTGAATATTATAATGTAACGAGCTATGAAGGAGTTTGCATTAGAACTAAATCAACTTCAAGAAGTGATATTGTTTTCTGTTGTAGACCCGATTACAGACCGAGAGAGCCAATTTCAGAGATTTCAAGCATAAACTTAATATCTAATTCATATAGAAGTGGAGATGTTGGAGAAACTGTTTTAAACGGTGTTACATTTAATGTGTTTGAAACAGGTCAAATTACAACAACAGGAACTCCAAACAATTTTAAGTTCTCGATATGTTTTTCAAGGTTTACGATACCTTTTTTCAATGCCTCTAAATTTTCATCAGAGAGATTTTCTTTTGGTACGCCTCCGTTGTATTTTAAAGCACGGACGGTTGCCACAAGAACGACTGCGTCCGGTTTTAAACCTGCTTTTCGACACTTGATATCTAAAAATTTCTCTGCACCTAAATCTGCACCAAATCCAGCCTCTGTCACAACAATATCTGCTAATTTTAAAGCAGCCTTTGTTGCACGCACACTGTTACAGCCATGTGCAATATTTGCAAACGGTCCGCCATGTACGATCGCCGGTGTATGCTCTAAGGTCTGGATCAGGTTTGGTTTTAATGCATCTTTTAACAGTGCCACCATAGAACCTGTTGCATGCAGATCATCTGCAGTAACCGGTTTTCCTTCAAAATTGTAAGCTACGATGATATTTCCAAGACGGCGTTTTAAGTCCTCCATATCATCTGCTAAACAAAGAACTGCCATAATTTCAGAAGCAACGGTAATGACAAAATGATCCTCTCTTACCATTCCATCCATCTTGCTTCCGAGTCCCACTACCACATTTCGAAGGACTCTGTCATTCATATCCAGACATCTTTTCCAGATGATCTGTCTTGGATCGATGCCAAGCTCATTTCCCTGCTGGATATGATTATCTAAAAGTGCTGCTAACAGATTATTCGCAGAAGTGATCGCATGAAAATCTCCGGTAAAATGTAAATTCAGATCTTCCATTGGTACCACCTGGGCATATCCGCCGCCTGCCGCACCGCCTTTGATACCAAAGCACGGTCCTAAAGATGGTTCTCTTAACGCAATGACTGCTTTTTTTCCAAGTTTTCCAAATGCCTGTCCTAAGCCGACACTGGTTGTCGTCTTTCCCTCGCCTGCCGGAGTCGGATTGATCGCGGTAACAAGTACCAGTTTTCCATCCGGTTCGTCTTTTAACCGTTCTAATAACTCATCGGAAAATTTTGCTTTGTATTTTCCGTATAATTCTAATTCATCCTCTCTGATATCAAGTCTTTTTGCCACCTCCGTAATTGGCTCCATAACAGCTTCCTGTGCAATCTGAATATCACTTTTCATCTTATTCCTCCATCATATATGTAAAATGTTTTTGTAAACGTGTTTCCCTTATCCTAGAGATACTCCTCCTGATACTGCTCAAATTGTTCCGGACTCATTAAGACTTTTCTTGGCTTTGTTCCCTCTTCCGGACCTACCACACCAGCTTCTTCTAACTGATCCATGATCCTTGCTGCCCGGTTAAACCCGATCTTAAAATAGCGCTGCAGCATTCCGATAGAACCCTTGTCTTTATCCATTAACAATCTTGCCGCATCGGCAAAATAGGCATCTCTCTCATTTGCATCTGACATTCCCGCCGCTGCTCCCGTCGAAGCGGCTGCCGCGTGGATCTGATCTTCAATTCCCGGATCATACGATGCATTTCCATTTTTTTCTGTTAAAAAGTCAACAACTGACTGTACTTCTTTATCCGATACAAATGCTCCCTGGACACGGAGTGGTTTACTGTAGCCCTGCGGATAAAAGAGCATATCTCCTTTTCCTAACAGTTTTTCCGCACCATTCATATCTAAAATGGTTCTCGAATCCACACCGGAGGTAACGGCAAATGCCACACGCGAAGGCATATTGGCTTTGATCAGACCGGTGATAACATTTACGGATGGCCTTTGTGTTGCAATGATCAGATGGATTCCCGCCGCTCTTGCAAGCTGTGCCAGGCGGCAGATAGCATCCTCAACTTCTCCCGGTGCTACCATCATCAGATCGGCAAGCTCGTCCACGATAATGACGATCTGCGGCATTTTTTCCAGCGGTTCCGGTGAATCCGGTGTGATGGAGAATGGATTCGGGATTTTTTCTTCTTTCTTTTCCGCCTCGATAATGCGGCTGTTGTAACCGGCCAGATTACGCACGCCGAGATGCGACATGAGACGGTAGCGTTTCTCCATTTCGGCAACGGCCCAGTTCAGGGCGTGACCTGCCTGTCGCATGTCAGTGACGACCGGGGCGAGCAGGTGCGGGATGCCTTCGTAGATCGACAGTTCCAGCATTTTCGGGTCAATCAGGATCAGTCTGACCTGGCTTGGATCGGCCTTGTAGAGCAGGGACAGGATCGTGGCATTGATGCCGACGGATTTACCGGAACCGGTTGTGCCTGCAATCAGGAGATGGGGCATTCTGGCAAGGTCGGCGAC
>ERZ857757.2954-NODE-2954-length-10210-cov-7.516199_pt1 | contig 10210 bp, 9 predicted proteins | sample MGYA00519764_ERZ857757 | MGnify/ENA primary metagenome ERZ857757 (study PRJEB31778, sample SAMEA3449359) | human gut metagenome | biome: human gut; feature: human-associated habitat; material: faeces | place: United Kingdom | collected 2010/2012 ... | reverse complement strand
CTACGCTAATCGTTACTTTTCTGTGAATTATTGCAGGTTGCTATTGCAATTTGCGCAAAAATTAGAATAGAGATTTTTATGTAAAATGTACGATTTCTTATTCAGTTTCTATGGGAAAAATGTGGAATATGCGCACTTTGCACAAAAGTCCCCAATACAATTTGTGCAAAACCTCTCAAACAGCTTTGATATTTGATAAAAAATGCTAATTTCAGAAAGATTTTGACAATAAGGCAAAATAAAAAAATCCAAACGGTATCTCACGTTTGGATTTTTTACCTTTTTATCGATTTTTATAACAACAGACAAAAAATATTTTTCCGTTGCATCGGCGTATACGAAACAGCCGCCAGCCTGATTTAAACTTCCCAGTTATGCCAGAAGTTGGTAACGTCGTCGTTTTCTTCGAGCATTTCAATGAGCTTATTCATATTTTTGAGGTCATCTTCGCCGGAAAGCGTCACATAGTTTGCCGGAATTTTGCTCTGTTCGCAGGAAATGAACTTGTAGCCCTTTTCCGTCAAGGCTTCGGTGACAGCCGAAAGATCGTTCGGAGTGGTCGTGATCTCAAACACATCGCCTTCGTTGGAAATATCCTCTGCGCCGGCATCGAGGGCATCCTCCATGATCTTTTCCTCGTCGATATCCTCCGCGTCGATGACAATGACGCCTTTATCTTCAAACATGTAGGACACGCAGCCCGTCTGACCGAGGTTTCCGCCGTACTTGTCAAAGTAATGGCGCATATCCGCACCGGTACGGTTACGGTTATCGGTGGTGGTTTCCACAATTACGGCAACGCCGCTCGGGCCGTAGCCCTCATACATAATGACTTCGTAGTTGACGTTTCCGTCCGCGCCGGAAGCCTTTTTTATGGTACGTTCAATGTTGTCGTTCGGCACGTTGTTTGCCTTGGCCTTAGCGATAAGGTCGCGGAGCTTGCCGTTGGATACCGGGTCCGGACCGCCGTCGCGCACCGCCATGGCAATTTCTTTACCGATCTTGGTAAAGACCTTGGCACGCTGTAAATCGGTCTTTTCCTTTTTGTGCATAATGTTCTTCCATTTGGAATGTCCTGACATGTGTATTTCTCCTTATATGTGGTATATGATTTTTTAAACCTTTAACTCAGATATTCTTCGGCGTTTTCAAACCGATGAGGTGCAGGCCGTTGCAAAGCACGTTGGCTGTGGCCTTGACGATACCGAGTCGTGTCGCGCGGACAGCTTCGTTATCGGCTTTGAGCACCGGGCAATCGTGGTAGAACCGGTTGAATTCAGCACACACGTCGAGCAGATACCGCGTAATGACCGACGGTTCGAGTTCCCGGCGCGCCTGATCGACCTTTTCGGGGAAAAGACCAAGCGTCTTGATAATGGCGCGTTCCGCGTCGCTTGTGAGCACCCAGTTTTCACATTGCCATGTGCCGGCTTTTTCGAGGATACCCGAACAGCGCGCATAGGTATACTGCACATACGGACCCGTATTGCCGTCGAAATTGAGAACATCGTCTAAAATAAAGTTGATATCCTTGATACGGCCGTTGGAAAGGTCATGGAAAATGACAGCGCCTACGCCGACTGCACTTGCAACTTCTTCTTTGTTTTCCAACGTCGGGTTCTTTTCATTGATGACCGCAAGCGTCTTTTCGGTCGCTTCGCGGAAGAGGTCTTCCAACAAGACCACGTTTCCGGTACGTGTCGCCAACTTTTCGCCGCCGATGCTGACCGTGCCGAACGGAACGTGAACCAAGTCTTTCGCCCATTCTTCGCCCATCAGTTCGATCACCTTAAAGAACTGCGCGAAATGCAGGCTCTGTCCGGCTGAGGTGACATAAATGCACTTGTCGAAATCGTAAGTCTTTTTGCGGTAAAACGCCGCCGCGATATCGCGCGTCGCGTAAATGGTCGAGCCGTCGGATTTGAGGATCAGACACGGCGGCATGCCGTATTCGTCGAGCGGAACGATGTAAGCGCCGCCGTCGAATTTGAGAAGATTCTTTTCTTTGAGCGCCTTGACGACATCTTCCGTTTTATCAAAATAGAAACTCTCGCCGTTCCACGATTCAAAATCCGCGCCGATGAGCGCATACACCTTTTTAAACTCGGCGATGCTGATCTCCACAAACCATTTCCAAAGTGAAATGCATTCCTCATCGCCTTTTTCCATTTTGGAAAAGGCCTCGCGCGCCTCTTCTTCCAGTGCCGGATCTTTTTCGGCTTCTTCATGGAACCTGACGTAGATCTCGGTCAGCGCCTTGATTCCGCGCTTTTCGATCTCCTCGCGGTTGCCCCATTTCTTGTAGGCGACGATCAGCTTGCCGAACTGCGTGCCCCAGTCGCCGAGGTGGTTGACGCCCACGCAGGTATAGCCGCAGAAACGGTGGATATTTTTAATGGACTGCCCGATTACCGTCGAACGAAGATGTCCGATATGGAACGGTTTCGCAATATTCGGAGAGGAATAGTCAATCACGACTGTCTTGCCCTTTCCGACCTCGCTTGAACCGAAATCTTCTTTGTCCATAGCAAGAAGGTCCTGCAAGACCGCTTTGTCGGAAACATAGAAATTCAGATATCCGTTGACATTTTCAACTTTTTCAAAAATTTCGGCGCTGTCCGGATCTGCCTTGACCGCTTCGCATAATTCTTCGGCAATCTTCTGCGGCGCTTTGCGTAAAACCTTGCTGAGCTTAAAGCAAGGCAGCGCCACATCGCCAAGCTTGCGGTCTGCCGGATATTCAAGCATGTCGCAGATGCTGACAAGTTCCGTCGGTGCGAGCGACGGCTGTAAAAACCGTGCCGCAGCTAATTTTTCATTCATAGAAGTTTATATCCTTTCCGTATGGGAATGCGTTTTTGTAACTCAGATTTCCCCTCTTTATTAAACAAAGCAGGAGATTGCCGAACAGCCCCGTTACTACTGAATTTCCGTCTTTGCCCCGATCGGCGGAATGCCGACATAGGTCTTGCCGGGGTTGAGAAGCAATTCCGTCACGCCGTCCGCCTTGTAAAGCGTGTAGGACGACGTGCGCGATTCTTTCGACCACTTGATCGGTTCGGTTTTGCCGTTCGTGATATAAATACCGTCGCCCGTGCCGATAAAATCGACATGAATACGGCCTTTTTCATCGTTTTTGACCGCGCCCTGCGATGCATAGAGCAGAATGACATTTTCAAACGCCAGCTGCACATTGTTGTTGGAGTCAATATGCGGCGCTTTGAACTGCCCCTTTAAGTAAGTGCCGGTCGCCTCATCATAATCAAATGTACTGATCGCATAATAAGAAAATTCCACCGATACGCTCTTTGCATCGGTCACTTTTTCTCCCTCAATGGCGCTCACCGACTCTTTGAAAGAAAACGGCTGTTTGAAATCGGAGGTCGTGCGATAGCCTTTTTCCTCAATGCCTTTTACCAGGCGTTCGCCGGTGGTCATCATGGAATGTTCCATACCCATATGCTTTTTGCGCCATTCGTTGCGGTAAAACGGCGTGCTGAAATAAATGCCGTCCATGTTGTCGGTTCCGCGCGCCTTCAAGGTTTCATAGGCCGCAGGACTTCCGCCGCAGTGTACATAAATCGCGTCGTGCGCGTCGGCAAGGTCAATGTAGTAATCGCGCGAAGAACGGATCGAGCCGGTTTCCGGCAATGTCGCATAGTCCGTAAACAAGCAGAACAAACGCGAAATGCCGCCCTCGGCCAACACTTCGTAAATGACATCCGCCTGCGATATGCCCTGCTGGGGCGTGGCTTGCTTGATGTTGTTGATCATGATTCCGACCGGGCGGATACCGGAAAGTTCTTCGGTGGTTTCAAGGCCGGTCAACTTATTGTAAAACTTCGGTTCGGGCGGTACTTCGTCCGGCTTCGTATCGTCCGGCGTTTTGTCGTCGGGGGTATCGGTATTGTCTTGTCCGTCAGTCGGCGCTATGACCGGTGCGTCCGGATCTGTCACAGGGTCTTTTTTCTGACAGCCGATAAGCATAAACGCGGCAGTCAGGCAGAGAAGTGCGCCTAAAAGCACAAACTTTCCATGTCGATTCAGTTTCATCGTATAACGTTCCTTTCCGTGTCATACTGTACAGATATCAAAATTATAGCAGATATTCGGAAAAAATGCAACGGGAAAATTGAAAATTCCGCTATTTGCCTGAATTTTTTGTGAAATAACGGGGTTTCCGTTCCTTTCATAAGAACAATGCACGGCGGTTCACAGCATTTGTGAACCGCCGAAGCCTGTCAGACAGCGAATCTGTCAAAAATTATGTAAACTAAACGCCTGCGAAAATGTCCTCTACGCGGCTGCCGCGGTCATTTTCCTGCTCAGCCTGATACGTCTCAAATTCGTTTTTGCCATAATTTTTGCCGCCCAAACGAATGAGATAATCGTCTTCGTTTTTATAATAAACATTATTTTCAAAACGAAGCTGTTTTTCGGCCTCGGGTGCAATGGTCGAATAGACAGCCGCACCGTACGGGGCGTCATAAAAGACATTGCCGCGCACTGTGATACAGCCGTTTTCCGTTGCATGGTAGATACGCCAGATAAAGAGATGATGTCCCATGGGCTGCGGCCAGAGCTCACTCTTGCGGGGCGGCGTTTCTCCCTGCAGGGAGAATCCGCGGCCGGCGCCGATGCAAAGGTTATTGTCGAAATGCGAATCCAAAGCGATGAGGTCGCGCAATTCATAGGCGGCCATGCCGTAGTTCTTGAAGGTGTTGTTGACAATATTGATGCGCAAACACGGCTGTTTATTGATAAAGCCCTGATGAGTAGTGCAGGAATCGTAAACCTGATCGAAATAGCAGTTTTCGACTGTTACGTCTTCGCCGTACTCCCAGATCTCAATACCGTTTCCGAAGCGGATCCGCTGGATCCGATCCCAGACGCAGCCGCCGACAAAGCGGAAATCGCAGTTTTTAATGGAAACGCTCTTGACATTAGATTGGCCGTAAACATGCACGCCGGTATATTTACCGCTCATATTATTGAAATTTATATACTGTCTGCCGGAAAGCAGGCAACGGTGACCAAACACGGCGCATTCGATATGACCATAGAACGCCGCCGGGTTACCGGCCGAATAGACATATAAGACTTTCGGCAGTTTTGCAATCTCCGGGGGAACATACCGGCCGTCGATATCATAGCCCATATAGGTATAATGCCATTTGCCCTGCTCGTTCAAATCCTCATATTCCCAAGCCAGAACGCCGCAGCATTCGTCCTCACCAAAGATGAGGTTGCAGACATCGCTCGGAAAAGTACCGGTATAAGCCCAGATGTTTTTGTCATCGGTCTCTTTCCACATAGCCGGGTCGGAAATATCAACAGAACCTAAGAAAAGCGGTTTTGCGCCGACGCCGTACATATCCCAGGTTATGGGTTTGCCTTCTTCGCCGTCGGGAGAAGCGAGACAATCACGGAAGATACTTCCGGCCTTGATAAGGACGGTATCACCCGGTTTGATATCGAGCGAGCGGTAGTGATTTTTCGGAGTTTTCTCGGAAAGACCGTCGTTTTCCGGTTTTCCGGAAACGGAATCAACATAATAAGTCATAGATTTATCCTTTCAGCCGGGATTCCGGCAAAAATTGCGGTTTTATAAAAACACGAAGTCTGATTGGGGCGGACAGCAGGGTATGCATCTCATGGAAAGGGGAGTATGAGCGGAAATGGCTTTCTTCCGAATGGTTCATCTGTTTGCATCGGGTATTTTCTTTTCCCTTTCACCCATTCGCCGCACACCGCTCCGTTAGTTTCTTAAACTGTGTATCGGCGCAGGAATGCGTCCTCCTCTTCTGACAAAAGCCGCGCTGGAATATCCGTTTAACGGCATGATTGGCGCATAGCCGAGAAGTCCGCCGAATTCCACCGAATCGCCGACCTTCTTGCCGTATGCCGGAATTAAGCGCACCGCCGTCGTCTTGCCGTTGATCATACCGATAGCCGCTTCGTCCGCAATGATCGCCGAAATTGTTTCTTCCGGCGCATCGCCCGGAACGGCAATCATGTCTAATCCCACCGAGCAAACCGAGGTCATAGCCTCCAACTTCTCTATCGTAAGCGCACCGCAGGCCGCCGCGTCGATCATTCCTTTATCTTCCGACACCGGGATAAACGCGCCGGAAAGACCTCCGACATGCGACGACGCCATCGCGCCGCCTTTTTTCACGGCGTCGTTCAGCATGGCAAGCGCCGCTGTTGTGCCGTGCGTACCGCACTTTTCAAGTCCCATTGCTTCCAATATATGCGCTACCGAGTCGCCGATAGCCGGCGTCGGCGCAAGCGACAGATCCACAATCCCGAACGGAACGCCAAGGCGCTCCGACGCAAGGCAAGCAACCATCTGTCCCATACGCGTGACCTTGAACGCCGTCTTTTTGATAACATCCGCAAGCTCTGAAAAAGAGCATTCGCCGGCACGTTCCACCGCACTCCGGACAACGCCCGGGCCCGATACGCCGACGTTGATCTCGCACTCCGGTTCACCCACACCGTGGAAAGCGCCTGCCATAAACGGGTTATCCTCCGGCGCATTGGCAAATACCACAAATTTGGCACAGCCGATCGAGCAATCGTCTTTGGTCAGGAAAGCAAGACGCTTTATGATCTCACCGCATTTGTTGACCGCGTCCATGTCAATTCCGCAGCGGGTCGAGCCGACGTTGACGCTGGAACAAACAATATCCGTCGCGGCAAGTGCTTCGGGGATTGCGTCCAAAAAGGATTTTTCCTTTTTGGTCATACCTTTCTGCACAAGCGCCGAAAAGCCGCCGATAAAGTTGACGCCGACTGCTTTTCCGGCTTTATCCAGCGTTTTGGCGGCTAAAATATAGTCGTCTTTTGTGATAAGACCGCCGACCTGAGAGATCGGTGTGACCGAAATACGCTTATGAATGATCGGAATACCATATTCCTTTTCGATATCTTCACCGGTTTTGACAAGGTTTTTCGCATAATCGGTGATTTTGGCATAAATATTTTCGCAGGTCTTTTCCGCCGTGCCTGCTGCACAGTCTAAAAGCGAAATACCCATGGTAATGGTTCTTACGTCAAGATGTTCCTCACGAATCATATTGACGGTTTCAAGTACGTCTTTTATGTTGATCATAATACGCTCCGTTATGAAAATTAAACGTCAGATGCGGTGCATCGAATTGAAAATATCTTCATGCATAGCCTGAATAATGAGATTGTTTTTCTCACCGAGTTCACGCATAGCATCAACAAATGCGCCGAAATCCGCCCCTGCGTCGAATTCCACAAGCATGATCATAGCAAAATATTCCCCCACAACCGACTGGGAAATATCGATAATATTGGCACCGTATTCACTGACCTTGGCGCTGACCTTGGCAATAATGCCCTTTGAGTCCTTGGCCGTTACCGTAATGACTGCTTTCATGACAGATATCCTCTCTTTTTCAAAATACTGCGGCAAAGTCATACTTCTTGCCGTATCGGGTTTTCATTGATTTTTTATTATACCGCAAAACGGCATCTATTTCAAGACAAAATCGTAAATATTGGCAAAAAGTCCGTTTTTCGGACTTATAAGTTTCAAAGTCCAAGCAATCGCATGGCGTTTTCGGAAAAGATGAGCGAATTATCGCTCTCGGAAAGGCCGAGCACCCTTATGCCGGCAATGGATTCTTTCGGGTCTTCCCATGGGGAATCACTGCCCAAAAGAATATGCGACGCGCCCATTTTTCCGACGATTCTGCGGAGCGTATGCACGTCCGCCTTGGCAAGTGTGCGCGTCATGGAAGTGTCAAGGTACAGATTTTCATGATATTCAAGTTCCCGTTCGGTTTCTTCCCATAAATCGTATCCGCCGAAATGGGCGGCAATAAACGTAGTGTTCGGGAACAGGGCGCAAACGCGGTTGATTCGGCGAGCGCCCGTATGGACCGGCGTCGTAAAAGCGGCGTCATGACCGGAATGAAAAGAGACAAGCATGCCGAGTTTTCCGCATTTTTCATAGACAGCCAAAGCTCGTTCCGAATCTAAGTCGAAATTCTGATATTCCGGATGCAGTTTAATGCCGCGGATCCCGTTTCCCGCCAGGAAATCCAACGACTGTTCCCAGGTATCCGAGCCGGGGAACACCGAGCCGAACGGAATGAGACGTTTATGATTCAAAAGGCTTACGGCAAAGCGGTTGACTGACGGTTCTTGATGTGCATTGGTCGCGATGGACAGCACCACCGAGCGTTCAACGCCGCTTTTATCCATGCGTTCGACAAGGCCGCGTACCGTGCCGTCATGATAGGGCGTAAGTCCCGAATTCTTTGCAAGCAAGGGAATCGCGCGGCCGGCAAGTGAATCGGGAAAGGCGTGTGTATGAAAATCGATCATCTTTGTACTCCTGTCATTTTTACGAAAAGAGAAAGCTACCCATTTATTATGGCACACAACCGGTTTTCTGTCAAGCGTTATTTTGCCGGCTCTCCCCTAAAAAAGTCTTGACAGACACGTCAAATTGTGCCATAATAGGGACAGTTTAGAAAGCGGAGGAATGTTGCATGCCCGAAGAATCGATGAGCGGAGCATTTGTCAATTACTGCGAATGTATGGCGCCGGTGAAACCGACCGGTCCGGTTCGCTTGGCGCGTGCCGGGATTTTTCTTTTCACAGCCATTCTCATGGCCGCCATGCTTATAATTACCTTAAAAACCATTCCGGCGGTCAGCTTCATGCTCGGTGCGATTCTCGTTTTCTGCGCATGGTTTGTCTATCAGTTTACGAAAATCGAATATGAATATACCGTTGCCTCCGCCGTTTTGACGCTGGATAAGATCTATGGTGCACGCACACGCAAAAAAGTGCTTGAATTCAAGATAAGCGACATCACGGCGGCCTTTACGCCGGAAAAGCTCGACGTCAGCATCAAGAACGCCGAACATGTTTTGTGGGCATGCCGGAAAGACGACCCGTATGCGCTGGGACTTGTCTACACGGTCGGCTCAGAAAAGCGCATTTTGATAATCTGCGCGCCAGACAAAACGCGCGCTTGCTTAAAGTATTATAAAAGAAATATTTTTTCGGCTTGACGCTGAATATAAAAAACATCCGTACAACGGATGAAAAAGGGGATTTTCGCATGAGATTCATTCCGGATCACGACTATCACATTCATTCCGGTCTTTCGCTTTGTTCGGCAGACCCGAATCAGACGCCGGAGGCAATTCTTCGCTATTCCAAGAAAAACGGGTTCAAAAAAATCTGTCTGACCGATCACTATTGGGACGAGACAGTCCCCAAAGCCGGGGCGGTTGAATTTTACGATGTTCAGAACACAGCTTACCTCGAAAAGGCGCTTCCTTTACCGCAGGATGATGAAGTGGAATATCATTTTGGCGCGGAAGTGGAAATGGACAAGAACTTTACCATCGGTATCGGGGACAAAATGCTTGAAAAACTGGATTTTATTGTTATTCCGACTACGCATCTTCATTTTGTCGGTTTTACGATAGATGAAAAGGACACGTCTCTCGAACGCCGTGCCGATATGTTTATCAAACGGTTTGACAAGGTTCTTTCGGCAGATCTGCCGTTCCGCAAAATAGGTCTTGCGCACATCACCTGCACGCTGATGGCGCCGGGCGATTTTCAGAATCATCTGACGGTACTTGACATGGTGGATGACAAGACATTTAAAGAGCTTTTCACCCGGACTGCCCAATGCGGCATGGGTGTAGAGATCAATTTTGAACCGAGTGCCTATTCGGGTGAGGATATTCCCCGGATCAAACGTCCGTATCTGATTGCAAAAGAGTGTGGCTGCAAGTTTTACATGGCAACCGACGCGCACCACAACAAGGAGCTTGCATCAGCCAAAGAGGATTTTGAGCGGCGTGTCGATTTTCTTGACTTAACGGAGGAGCAGAAGTTCAAGCCGTTCGGTTGAGAGTTGCAGAAAGAATTTATAAGGGCTACTCGCCCTTAGACCCCGCCCGCTTTTCTTAAAAGAAAAGCGAGGCAAAAGAATTTTATATTTTAACGCGAGGCGGTTTGAATTCTCAAACCGCCTCGCGTTTCATTCTGTTACAAGAGTCTTTGCGATTTTTCGGGTGCAGCCCGATTTAAATATAAATTTGAAAAAATCGGGGACACGTGCCACGATTTTTTCTCCGATAGATTCGCGAGTGTCAAAAAGCATTGCTTTTTGGCATGAGGCGCGAGCGCACGAATCTGTTTCGTG
>ERZ857757.2953-NODE-2953-length-10212-cov-3.265728_pt1 | contig 10212 bp, 6 predicted proteins | sample MGYA00519764_ERZ857757 | MGnify/ENA primary metagenome ERZ857757 (study PRJEB31778, sample SAMEA3449359) | human gut metagenome | biome: human gut; feature: human-associated habitat; material: faeces | place: United Kingdom | collected 2010/2012 ... | reverse complement strand
AAACCGCAAAATCGGTCACGCCAGCGCCGCCGATCACGTCGGAGCAGCCGCGGCCGCAGCATACCACAGTGACCGCGCCATCGGTGGAAAATACGCCGCGACAGCGCACGGACGATGTGCGCACCCGGCCAGAACCGCAACGGTCACAGAGCGCACCGCCACCAGCGCTGCAGGAGCAGGCCCGCAGCGCCTATGTTCAGCAAACCGCAAAAACGGCCACGCCAGCGCCGCCGATCACGTCGGAGCAGCCGCAGCATACCACAGTGACCGTGGCACCGGCAGAAAATGCACCGCGTCAGCGCATGGTCGATATACGCACCCTGTCAGAACCACAGCGGCCGCAGAACGTATCGCCACCAGTACCTCGTGTGTATATCCAGCAAACCGCAAAGGCGTCCACCACAACAAAAGCGCCGGAACGCTCGACAATTCCCGACACCACGCCGATTGAAAAACAGCCGCGCCAACGCATGGAGGATGTACGCATACGGCCAGAATTGACGCAGCAGCACAAGCCAGAATTTCAACCACAAGAGCAAGGCCGCCGCGCCTATGTAAAGCGAGCAAAGAAATCCCGCACAGAAAAATCGTCTGCGCGGGATCATCTTCATACAGAGCAACCGGAAATCCGGCTTGCGGACGATATGCCGCAGAACGCATCGCCACCGATCCGCGAAAAGCCAACGTTTACAGAGCTGCGCAGTGAACCGCCTCCCGAACCGACACCAGAAAATGCGTCGAACGTTCAGCATATCAAGCAGACTGGTACATGGACGCCGCGCGGCACTGAACCTTATAGCCGCGGCATAGAGCAGCCTATTCGTGAGCGGTCAGCAGTCACATCGGCGCACGATTTACCGCCCGCGCCGCAGGCGCAGGCCCAGCAAGCCTTTGCGAAAAAACAAGCGCAGCTCTCTAAAAATCCATCCATCGAATCGATCTATCCACCCAAACCAGCTGCCCCCACAGCACCGCAGCCGCCTGTTTTGGACACACCTACGACCACGCCGGAGCGCCAGTCGGTCACAACTGGCAGCAAACCGGCCCCACCTGTTCAGCCGCCGGCATCGGCGCAGGCGCTACCATTGGAGCAGCCGCCCGCCATCCGCGAGAAGCCGAAGCCAAACGCCGCACCGAGAGAGAAATCCCGGCGCGGCGTTGATATTCGGACGAGAGATACAGAGCAGATCAGCACCCCAAAGAAGCAGTCAAAAACGTCTGTATCAAAAACTGCGTCAAAACGTGCGCGAAAAGCAGCTACACAGGATGCACAGCGAAAAATGCTTAAAAAGAGCAACAACCGCGCGGCAAGAGCAGCCGCCGCAGCCACGAAAAAGCTGGCCGAAGCCGCTGCAAAGGCCGTCAAGGAGCTGATAAGCGCCTTTGCCAGCTTGGGCGGCGGCACGGCGCTTTTTGTCGTGTTTTCCATCGTCATTGTCGCGGGCGCGTTTCTTGCATCGCCGCTGGGGATTCTGTTTGCGGACGAGCAGGAAAGTGATGATACCGTTCCGCTGGCAACCGCCATTGCAGAAATTCAGGGTGAATACCACGCAGAGCTGGAACGCCTGCAAAATGGAGATTTTGTGTCCGTCCAGATTATCGGACAGGCCCCGGATTGGCGCGAAGTCGTAGCTGTGTTTGCGTCCAAAACGGCAGGCGCGGAGGACGGCATTGACGTTTTCACGCTTGACGAAGAACGTGTGGAGCTGCTGCGTCAAGTTTTCTGGGATATGTGCGAGATTACGACGGCAACGCAAACCGTTGACGTTCCGGACAGCGATCCGGACGACGATGTGGACAACAGCCACACGGAAACGGCGTTGACGATCACAATTACCTCCAAAACCGCCGAGCAAATGCGGCTGGAATACAGCTTTACCAAATATCAGAACGACGCACTGGACATTCTGCTTGAAAACCTTGGCAGTCTGAACGTGCCGATGGGCTCTTTGAATATTTCGCAGGAGGATGCAATCGAGCTGCTTGAAAATCTCCCGGACGATCTTGACCCGGAACGCAAAGCCGTCGTGGAAACGGCAGTGCAGCTTGTCGGGCGCGTGTCGTACTTTTGGGGCGGAAAATCTTTGACGCTCGGCTGGGATGATCGCTGGGGCGTTCCAACGGAGGTCACAGCGGCGGGCAGCGGCTCCACCGGCACGGTGCGTCCGTTCGGTCTTGATTGCAGCGGTTTCGTCGATTGGACGTTCTACAATGCGACGAACGGCAACTACTACCCCGGACGCGGCGGTGGTGCAGCCACGCAGCACAGCTATTGCAGGAACATCTCATGGAGCGACGCGCAGCCGGGCGACCTTGTGTTCTATCCTGACGATTCCCACGTCGGTATCGTTGGCAGTAAAGACGCAGACGGCAATCTCCTGATCGTCCATTGCAGCGGCGGCGCAAACGGCGTGGTCATCACCGGCGCGGCAGGCTTCACGGCAGCGGCACGGCCGGATTGCTTTGCAAATGAATCGTGAAGGCTATGGATGCAGTGATATAGTTCCCTTAGAGTAGACGCTTAAAAAACAAAATGTGCTTATCGGCTTCAGGCAGCTGAACGAAAAATAGATGTAAAAGTCCGAAATATGGGATATTAAAAATGCTACAATGATCTCAGAAAACGCAGGAGGTCATTGGCATGGCACACGCAGAGAACATCACGTTTGAAGAATTTCGTACTCGTTTCAGCACGGAAGAGAGCTGCCGGGCGGAATTATTCCGGCTTCGGTTTCCAAACGGCTTCTTCTGTCCGAAATGCGGCTGTACGGAATATTACCCGGTTCGCGGGCGAAATGCGTTCCAGTGCCGCGCCTGCCGGCATCAAACGTCCGTCACGGCTGGGACGGTCATGCACCGCACACATCTGCCGTTGACGGTCTGGTTCTGGGCGATCTATCTGTGTGCCACAGACAAACGCGGCATTTCTGCCGTCCAGCTGAGCCGCACGCTGAACATCTGCTATGAGTCGGCGTGGTATCTTTTGCACAGAATTCGTCGCGCGATGGCTCAAAGAGACGAGAAATATGCTCTTTCCGGCATCGTTGAGATGGACGACGGCTATGTGGGCGGAGCAACGCACAATGGCAAACGTGGTCGCGGGACGGACAAGGCGAAGATCGTGGTGGCGCTGTCAAAAACGGAAAACGGGACTGCGCTGTTCACGCGGATGCAGGTCGTGGAAGACGTCACGAGCAAAACACTTCAGCAAGTCATCGGCAAAACTGTTGCGACAGGTGCAAAAATCGAATGCGACGGCTACAGAAGCTATAAGAACCTGTCTGGCGTGGAGCTGGACGCGAAACAGTATGAACCTGGCGACCTGCACTGGCTGCACAAAGCCATCAGCAACCTGAAAGCATTCCTGCTCGGCACTTATCACGGCCGCTGCACACAGCTTCAGTCCTATTTGGACGAGTTCTGCTTCCGCTTCAATCGCCGAAAAGCCGGAGATCAGATCTTCAGCCGCCTCGCAAGAGCCGTCGCTACATCTTGTGCCCAGCTGCATTAAGCCGATAAGCACATAAAAAAATATTGATTTCCGCTTGATTTTTTCCTCCGTACACAATACAATAGGCATGAAGGAGAACAGGAAGGACAGGAAGATGTGAGCCTGTCAATTTAACACACAGAGCATGCGTACCCGAACGTTGCATGAGTAGAAATGACGCGTCAAGTACCGGTTGGATGGGAGGTTGCCGCCGGGCGAAGGAGTCTCTCCGCGGTGTCATTTCGCATCCGCTATAGCAAACTGAAATTGTACAGCAGTTTCTTTCTTGTTTGAAAGTCCATATCACCAAACCTCCTCCCATTGACAAAATAGGAGGCTTTTTTATGTCTAATTTTACGAAAAATATGTCTGCCGCGCAGACTGCGCCGCGTCATGGGCTGCAGAATGTGCGCACGCTCGTGTCCTGCGCGCTGCTGGCTGCCGTTTCCGTCGTGTTGGCCCGGTTCATTATCCCGATGCCCAACGAAACGACCCGTTTCTCCCTCGAAGCCGTGCCCATTTTCCTGGCCGGTATGCTCTTCGGGCCGCTGCCCGGCGCGCTGGTCGGATTTGTGGCCGATTTTGTCGGCTGTCTGTTCTCCGGCTACGGCTATAACCCGATGTTCTGCGTACCGCCCATTCTCTACGGGCTCTGCGCGGGTCTGTTCCAGCCGCTGCTGGTGAAGAAAACGTCCATTTTGACCATCGCCCTGTCGTTCCTGCCTGCCATCGCGCTGGGCTCGATCCTCTATCAGAGCTTCTCCCTCGCCTTTGTCTACGGCGGCGACGCGAAAACGGCGTTTTTCCTGACAAAGCTCGCAACCCGCTCGGTACAGTTCGGCGTGACGTTCGTCATTGACGTGCTGGTGGTATGGCTGCTTTATAAATCCAAGGTGTTTACCGCCGCCAAGCTTTGGCCGCCGGTGAAATACGAATCGAAATCAAAAGAAGGTAATTGACATGACGCTTGACGAAGCGCTGCATTATATCCATTCCGTCTGCTGGAAGGGCAGTGTCCCCGGCCTGGAGCGCATCAGCGCGCTGCTGGACAAGATGGGCCACCCCGAACGCAAATTAAAGTTCATCCACGTGACCGGTACAAACGGCAAGGGCTCGACCTGCGCGATGCTGGCCAGTATGTTCACAAAGGCCGGATACAAAACGGGCCTGTACACCAGCCCCTATCTCATCCGGTTCAATGAGCGCATCCAAATTGACGGCGTACAGATCCCGGATGAAGAGATCTGCGAGATCACGGAATATATCAAGCCTCTCGCGGATTCGATCTTCGAGCAGCCGACCGAGTTTGAAATGGTCACGGCGTTGGGCTTTGAATATTTTGCCCGTCACAACTGCGACCTTGTCGTCTGCGAGGTCGGCATGGGCGGCGAATTTGACGCCACGAACGTCATTCTGCCGCCGGAGGTTGCAATCATCTGCAACATCGGCCTTGACCACACGGAGGTGCTGGGCGACACGCTGGAGAAGATCGCCGCGACGAAGTCCGGCATCATCAAGCCCGGCTGTGACGCGGTCATTTACCGCGAAGCGCCGTCGGTCGAGGCTGTGATCGAGGCGCGGTGCAAGGAGGTCGGTGCAAAGCTCCACAAGGCGGACTTTGCCGATATCCGGCTCATTTCCCACGATCTGACCGGTCAGGTCTTCGACTGGGAGCGCTTCCACGCGCTGAAGCTTCCGCTGCTGGGCAATCATCAGCTGCACAACGCTGCCGTCGCCCTCACCGCGGCGACCGTCATGCAGCAGCGCGGCTGGCACATCACGGACGAACAGATTCGCGAAGGGCTTGCGGACGTTCGCTGGCCGGGCCGGTTCGACGTACGGCACAAGGACCCGCTGTTTATCATCGACGGCGGACACAACCCGCAGTGCATTCAGGCGCTCGTCAAGAACATTCAGGACTATCTGGCCGGCCGGCCGCTGACCATCCTGACCGGCGTTCTGGCCGATAAGGATTATAACTGTATGTACCGGAACGTCGAGCCCTACGCGAAGGAATTCATCACCGTCACGCCGGGCAATCCCCGCGCGCTGAACGCGCACGATCTGGCGCAGTACCTGTCCCAGTTCGGCAAACCCGTCACGGCCTGCGACGCAGTCGCAGACGGCGTCCGGCTGGCCGTGGAGCACGCGGGAAAGGACGGCGTCGTCCTCTGCTACGGGTCGCTTTACATGATCGGTGAGATCGAAGCCGGTCTGCAGCGGCTCTGAGCGTGAATCTTTTCTCATAAACAGCCTGCACGAAAGCCGCCCCTTGTCATGCGCATGGAACTGCATGACAAGGGGCTTGTTTTGTCAGCACCGCAGATTCCCGGCGAACCCAGCGAAGCGGTTCGACGAGCCTCCGGCGGCCCTATCTTTTCCGTCTTGCCGGAAAAGATGGGGGAGAAAAGGGGCGCTGGGTTACGGTTTGGTGCGTGCTGCGGGTGCGGTTCAGGGAAGCACTATTTTTCGGTCTCTGCGAACACACATAGTCACCCTGCGGGCGCTTGGGTACGCGCCGCCTGTTACGGAACAGCCGAATTTGTGAATCGCTGCGTTTGAATTGCTGCGGTAAATCAGTTTTGCGTTCGAAATTTGTGAGGCAGTACGGATTCGCCGGAGTTCTGTAGGGGCCGGCGACACTGCCGGCCCGTTGGGAAGCCGCGGATTTGCTGAAGCGTTCTGTAAAACCGGTGCGATTTGCCGGGCGGGGTCAGAACAGCGTCAGCTGGCTGGTGAGGGGGAGGTCGCCGAAGGCGCCGGCGGATTGGAGCTGGTCGATGAGTGTCTTGGACACCTTCGGACAGGCATCGGCGAATTCCTCGACGGACAAGAACTCCCGGCCCTCGCGGGCGTTCATAAGGTCCCAGGCCGCCGTCTCGCCGAGACCGGACACGGCCACGAACGGCGGGCGGAGCTGCCCGTCCTCGATCAGGAATTTTGTCGCGTGCGAATGATAGATATCGATCGGCGCGAAGGTAAAGCCGCGCAGATAGAATTCATAGCAGACCTCAAGCGTGGTGAACAGATCGTCGTCCTTGGCGCTGGAATCCTCGTCCTCCTTGATCTCCTGCAGCTTTTTCTTGACAAGCTCGATGCCGTGGCACATCATGCCCTCGTCGAAGCCGCCCTTCTGGCTGCGGCGGTAGAAATAGGCCGCGTAGAACGCAAGCGGCTCGTGCACCTTGAACCACGCGATGCGGAAGGCCATCATGACATACGCCGTCGCGTGGGCCTTCGGGAAAAGATACTTGATCTTCTTGCAGGAGCCGATGTACCATTCCGGCACGCCTGCGGCCTTCATCTCCTCCTCCGCGCCGTCGGGCAGACCGCGGCCCTTTCGGACGGCCTCCATGATCTTGAACGATCGCTTTTCGGGCATCCCGCATTTGATGAGGTACAGCATGATATCGTCGCGGCAGCCGATGGCGTCGTTGACGGAGGCAGTCTTGGACAGGATCAGATCGCGCGCGTTGCCCAGCCACACGTCCGTGCCGTGGGAGAAGCCGGACAGGCGGATGAGCGTGTCGAATTTTGTCGGCTGCGTCTCCTGCAGCATCCCGCGCGTGAAGCCCGTGCCGAATTCCGGGATGGCGACGGAGCCGACCGGCCCCAGAATGGGGTCGTTTTCATAGCCCAGCACCTTGCTGGACGTGAAGATCGACATGGTATCCTGATCGTCGAGCGGGATCTTCTGCGCGTCGACGCCGGTCATGTCCTCCAGCATACGGATCATGGTCGGGTCATCGTGGCCCAGCATATCGAGCTTCAGGAGGTTTTCCTCCATGGAGTGATATTCAAAATGCGTCGTGATCCATTCGGAGTCCTTGTCGTCCGCCGGGTGCTGCACGGGGCAGAAGTCCCAGATCTCGTTCTCCTGCGGAATGACGACGAGGCCGCCGGGGTGCTGGCCGGTCGTGCGCTTGACGTTGACGCAGCCGAGCGCCAGCCGGTTCTCCTCCGCCTTGGGAACGGTCTTATTGCGCTCCGACAGGTATTTTTTCGCGTAGCCGTAGGCCGTTTTTTCCGCGACGGTGCCGATGGTGCCCGCGCGGAAGACATGGGTCTTGCCGAACATCTGCACACAGTAGGCGTGCGCCTTGGCCTGATATTCGCCGGAGAAGTTGAGGTCGATATCCGGGACCTTGTCGCCGCCGAAGCCGAGAAACGTCTCAAACGGGATATTGAACCCGTCCTTGTCGAGCTTCGCGCCGCACTTCGGGCACACCGCGTCCGGCAGATCCGCGCCGCAGGCGCAGTCGGCCGGAACCTCAAACGTCGTGAACTTGCACTGCGGACAGCGGTAGTGCGGCGGATAGGAATTGACCTCCGTGATGCCGGACATGAACGCCACGATGGACGAGCCGACCGAGCCTCGCGAGCCGACAAGATAGCCGTGCTCCAGCGAGTTCTGCACCAGCTTCTGCGCCGACATATAAATGACGTCGTAGTGGCAGGAAATAATGTCGTGCATTTCCGTGTCGACGCGCTTCTGCACAAGCTCCGGCGGGGTTTCGCCGTAGAGCCGGTGGAGCTTGCCGTAGACAAGGGCTTTCAGATCCTCGACGGAATTTTCAATCTTCGGCGCGAACAGATTGTGCGGCACGGGCCGCAGCGTCTCGCACCAGTCAACGATGCGGTTCGGGTTCTCGATGACGACCTCATGCGCCTTTTCTGGCCCAAGATAGGAAAATTCCTCCATCATCTCATCCGTCGTGCGCAGATATAAAGGCAGCGGCCGGTCGGCGTCGGGCATCTGCTTGGTGGCAAGCAGGATGTGGCGGAAAATCTCATCCTCCGGGTCAAGGAAGTGCACGTCGCCGGTCGCGACGACGGGCTTTCCCAGCTCCTCGCCGAGCTTGACGATGGTGCGGTTGAAGCCGCTCATCCACAGCTTGACCAGAATGGACACCACCAGCACCGCCACGGTCAGCCAGCCGAACTGCACCGGGGTGGGGTGCAGCACCTTGGTGACCGACTCCTTCAGCAGGGAGAAGCCGATGCCCAGAATGGTCACGCTGACCACCAGCCCCGCCAGATACTCAAAACGGGCGTGGCCGTAGGGATGCTCGGCATCCGGTGCCTTGGCGGCCAGCTTGAAGCCCACCAGACTGACGATATTGGAGGAAGCATCCGAAAGGTTATTCAGTGCATCGGCAGTGATGGCGATCGAGCCGAACAGAGTGCCCACCACAAACTTGCCCAGACAGAGCAGGATATTGCACACCATGCCCACCACACTGGCCAGATTGCCGTAGGCGGCACGGACGCGGGGATCCTGCGGAGAATTGGGACGGCGTATAAACAGACGAATCAAAAGCTGCGTCATAAAAGCTCCTTTCAGGCTGCGCATTTTCAGCGCACCCAATGTCCTTCTAGTATAGCATTTTACTTTATGGTTTTAAAGGCGTTTCAGAAATTTCATCCCCTTACGCCGGATATCAAACCGGGTTGCAGCACAAAAAGCCCCGGCGGCCATGCGGTCGCCGGGGCTTTTTGGAGATTTCGGGACTGTCTGTTCACAGTCTCTTGTAATTAAGGAGGAATGCTCAGGTTTTTATCACAGGATCGGGCTTTCAAGGTCGCCGGTATCGGCGATGCCGTGCTTCTCGGCGTAGCCGGTCAGCATCAGGGTCAGCGCGCCGTCACCGGTCACGTTGCAGGCGGTGCCGAAGCTGTCCTGCAGGGCGAAGATGGCCAGCATCAGAGCAGTACCGGCGTTGTCGAACATCAGAACACCGGTGATCAGACCCAGAGAAGCCATGACAGTGCCGCCGGGCACGCCGGGTGCGCCGATGGCGAAGATGCCGAGCAGCAGGCAGAACAGGATCCCGGAGAACAGCAGATCGTTGAGGAAGGCAAAGCCCTCGGTGGCGAACACGCTCTCGGGAAGGCCGACCACGGCCTCGAAGTCCTCCACCGCCAGCTGGACCTTCAGGATGTCCACCACGGTGCCCATCAGCAGCTGGGCGGCGGTTCCGGTGATGGCGGCTACACCCACCATGGTGCGGTTCTTCGGGTCCTTCACCAGCCGGCCAGCGATGTATACGCCGATGGTAACGGTGAGGAACTTCTCCAGCTCGCCCAGGCCGCCGAACTGGCCCAGCATGATCTCGCTGAACACCAATTCGCCGGTGGCGGCGCCCAGAGCGGCGGACAGGGGATCGAACAGCATGGCCAGGGTCAGGGGGATGAACAGGAAGTACTCCACGGAGAACTCCACGACCCCCACCTGGAACTTGGGGATCAGCTCGGTGAACAGGGTGGCCAGCCCGTACAGGGACATGGACAGGACAAAGATCATCAGCTTTTGTGACTGTGTGGCAGTCTGTTTCTGCGGGATACTCATAACGCATTTTCCTCCCTTAATGGCTTATTTCTCGCTTGTACAAACACAGTATACCGCCGGGATGTAAACTCCTCCCCTCAAGCCCTGTAAAATGTAAATAAATTTTCTTCTCCGTCCCATTATGAAAGTCCTGCGTTCATTTACATCCGCACCGCCGCATCCAGGGCCAGAGAGGAACGCTCACATTCGTCCGGGAGCATGATCAGCTGAGCGCACAAGGGGCTACCCCTCATGCGGGCGCTGGCGTAGGTCAATCCGTTGCTCCGGGTGTCCAGTAGAGGGGGCCTTTCACAGCATGCGACGGTGTTTCCGTAAAGAGACCGCTAAATCTATGTGAAGCGCGCCGCCTGCGACCCGGCATCGTTCCGGCCCG
>ERZ857757.2951-NODE-2951-length-10219-cov-4.541814_pt1 | contig 10219 bp, 8 predicted proteins | sample MGYA00519764_ERZ857757 | MGnify/ENA primary metagenome ERZ857757 (study PRJEB31778, sample SAMEA3449359) | human gut metagenome | biome: human gut; feature: human-associated habitat; material: faeces | place: United Kingdom | collected 2010/2012 ... | reverse complement strand
GTCCATTTCGGGAAACGCTTCTTTCACCAGCCGCATATCGCCCTGGAAGTCTTTCAGCAGAACACGCTGTGGTACCCCCTCTTTCATGGCGAGCGTTATATTTTGTCCGTGTGCAATAAGCGCGACACCGTAGCGGCAAAGCAGGTGATACAGCGGAACCACAACCACCCGGAACAATTGCGTAAGCCAGGTTTCAGCGTCCAGTCCGGAGCGGTCGATATATGCGCCTGCCAGCGGCTGATTGTTTTCGTCGCACTCCATCAGTGTTGCCATCAGAACAGGACTTTCATCCGGTTTCAGCCAGCGGCACGGATTCTCCCGCCAGATAACACCAAGCATTTCCTGGTAGCGATAGGGAGCCCGGGCAAGCGCGGCATAGCCTTCATGGGACACATAGCCTGCAGCCGGTTCACCAAGGATCACTGCGCCGCTTTGCACCAGGGTGGCGTCGGTCGCAAAAACCTGTTGCAGCCAGCGTGAAGCCAGTGGTCCGGCAGCGATATATCTGCCAGGGATCCCCCGGTAGCATGAGGTGTTGTAGATGGTCAGCGGCAGCTTGATATCCAGCCCTCCCCGGCGGCTGGCGTTGGTCAGGGTACGCAGCGACTGCTGGGCGAGCCACTGGTCGCCAAACTCGCCGAGAGACACCATCCTGCCTTCGGCAAAATCAGCGATGAAGTCTGTGGCGATTTTTTGCTGCCACTGCCACGGATGTACCGGCAGCGGCAGCCAGTTGTGATCCAGCCCGTTTTCCTGCCAGACCTGACTGAAGCGTGTAAACTCCTGCGGATCCATTGCGGCAGTCAACAACTGCTGAATATCCAGATCGTTATCGCAGCGCCAGATCATATGTTCACGTTTTACCGCCAGCCAGTGCAGTCTGAAGGTGTTGGTATACTCTGGCGCATATCGTTCCAGCGCCTCTTTGCCCCAGCCACGGCGACCTTTATTAAAAACGAATTTAGGATGACCGCTCAGCAGGCATTGCAGACGATCGGCATCAAGATTAATCAGATCACTGGCACTCAGTCCGCGACGGGCCTTCAGCAGTTGCAGGTCGCCCAGTAGCGTGGCATACAAATCCTGCATATGCTCTGCAACAGTGGCATCACTCATTGACAGCACCGGCTTTAGCTGCATCAGCAGCGTCTGCGCCAGTACTGGTTCGTCCGTGCAGCGCAACGTTTGGGCATCAATCCACAGCCAGCCCCAGATACCACGTTCAGCGATGAAGCGCCATTGTGCTCCCGGCAGGTTAATGCAGTAGTGGTCATCGCCCTGAGATTCCGCGTGGAAAACCTGCTCATACTCCATCTCAGACAACATTTTTGCCACCAGCCGACGGTTAACAAAATCCCAGTCCTTGTGATTCATTACAGACCGACCTCCGTGAAGAAGTGATGACGATCCGCCATCACCATGCGCGAGCGCTTATGTGGGAAGTCGAACTCTTTAATTGTCCGGTATCCCGCAGGCTCAAGATGGCGGAACAGGCGCTGGTTATCGGTGCGTGGCTCCAGTACTGTGCGCTGCGTACGGGGCTCATCCAGCAGCAGGTAATGTGTCAGCCCGCGCAGCCAGCTTTGCACATAGTGGGCCCCGCGCCATTGCTGTTCACCAACCAGCAGATGCAGGCCACGGTCAAAGGGCTGCCACGAATAGTGACGACCAATGCGGTCTTCCGCCGCCCAGTAGATTTCGAAATAGCTGAATGGCCGATCGTCGAAGCACCCAATCAGCGGGAATGCATGTTTACCGGTGAGCTGGCGCTCCAGATAGGCGGTCTGTACCTCCAGTGAGCCACTTTGCTCCCAGAAATACTCAACGCGCGGATCATTCATCCAGCGGGTGAAACGTTCTGCATCAGAAACGGGATCGGCAATGCGGAAACTCAGCATCCTGCGAATACGTGGATCGTAACGGCGGTAAACCTCACCCTGTGGACGGGGTGGGCGCTGCGGGAAATAAATCTCACGCTCTGCATCAAAAACCATTTCACCGGAGGCCCGGTTTGCCGGTGAACTCAACCATAACGGTAACTGCCAGAAGGCAGTACGATGGATAATGTCGCTTTTTACCTGCCCAAAAAGCGTCAGCGCCTGTGGCTCCTCACGCCATTCGGCCCAGGGGAGAGCCACTGCTGACAGTTGTGGTGCGGCGATAAATATCTGATCCAGCGCATCGCACAGCCACCCTGTCGGCAGCTCCCCGGGACAGTGCAACACCGCGCTATTGTCCAGTCCCCAGCCAAGATTCAGGGGCTTGTCGAGTTTTTCACAGCGCAGTCCATATCTGCTGTGAATAATGTTTGCCTCAGACATTCAGACCTCCTGAGCCTGCAGCGGGTTAGCGAAATCGAAATAGATCACCGAAGGGTCAACAATGGTGTTCTCGTTATGATCGTTCAGATAACAGAAAAAGTTACCTTTTACGTTCCAGTACGGACTTTCCAGCACGTAGTTGAGACAGGTTTTATGAGTCACCTGATCACGCACTTCAGCCAGCGATGCTCGTACACGAGCCATCAGATTCGATTCGCTGTCCAGCCCGGCAGCCCCCAGCGCAGCGGTCACAGCAAAAGTGGAGTTAACCAGCAGGTAATAAGGGAAATAGCGCAGCAACTGCTCATGGGTGAAAATATTTTCCGCCTGCGCCTCGCCAATAGAATCGAGCCAGTCTGTCGCGTGAGGCATAAAAGCGCTGCCCTGACAGTCACGGTAAATAAATCCGACCGGCAGATCCCCAAGCATCTGGACAAGAATATTTTGCTGATGCGCCAGCAGCACCAGGCCGTAATCCGCTTCAGCCGTAAACAGCGGCTTTAGCACTTGCTGACAGTATGCATCGACCCATGCATGGGCGGCCTGTTGCACAGTGATACCGAGGCGATCGCTCAGGCGTTTTACCGCCGAAACCAGCAGCGAATCACCGCCATCAGGTGCGGCCTGAGTCAGGGAGACCAGTACGTTAGTCTGGCTTTTCGGCTGATCCACCAGCAGATTTTCACGCAGGGCAAACAGACTTTCCTGCATGATGTTGCCGTTAAGATCGAGCAGCCCGGCCCAGCCATCCTCCTGCATTACCCGGAAAGTCGGGAAGCGGACCTGTAGCATCTGCCAGCCGTCGGTTTGAGCCAGGCGTGCCAGGCGCATCCCACGCTTCACTTCTTTCACGGACAGAGTACGGATGGAGTTGGTCAGCCGTACGCTCAGGGAGAACTTGATCATATCGCGGCTGGTGGCACAGTAGAGGGAACGGGAAGAGGTGGTCGGCAGCCACGACGTGCCGGCCTCACCTAAGTCTTTAATCAGCCCTTTAGCAACAAGTGCCTGGCACCACCCCTGCTGCAAAAGATATTCCCCCTGCCACGGGTGCAACGGGAACAGCCATTGGTTGTCACTTAATTCGTTGAGTAACTGAGGCGCATTCTCTGCGGCAAATCGCGTCAGCCGCTGTTGAAGGTTGAGATGCAAACTTTCACCGGCGATTTGCGTTTTATCCACCGAAAACCACCGCAGTGGGAAGTGGGGTGCCATATCAGGCAGGTAGCGTTCAGCCTCCCGCCGGTTAAACGGTTCATGAGACTTAGGCGCAGGATGGAAAGCGTGTCCTGTCAGCAGCGCCTGCTCAGCCTCGCCAAAATTCAACGCTTTTTCACGCAGAGCGGCCCAGTCATGACGGGCATCAATTGCCTGTTGCGTATGGACATGGCTTTCCAGCACGCGCTGGTGGGAAAGTTTCGCAGAGGGGAACGGGCAGAAACAGTTGATGGCGTAGCTTATCAATAATAAGCCGGGAGAGAGTGGTAAAGTCGACAGGATAACTGCCTGATGCCGTGACCAGACGTGCAGGAAATGCAAAGCGGTGATGCTGGGTTGGGGAGAAATAAGCCACTCTGAAATGGAGCGATTTCTGCTCATCCAGCGGGATGAGCAATTCGTCTGGCGGGTATTCTGTCAGTTTCCAGTCTGTGGTTTCACGAATCAGTGCATTCAGGAAGCACTGCGCAGCCACATCTGTGGCTGGTTTTTCAGAGGGCAGGGGCATAGTCAAACAGCTCCCACACAGTAAAATAATAACAATTATGTCAATAATGATTCTCATTATCAACAATAAATGTTATTGTCAGATAAATTAATTTTACAAATAAACACAATTAATACATGGAGTTGAAACATTATAATGTCACCAGGGATCGAAGATACGCCCCAAAAACCACTGTCCTGCTGGCCACTTGCGTTCAGTGCCGGGCTTCTCGGTATCGGACAGAACGGTCTGCTGGTTGTGCTCCCTGTTCTGGTCATACAGACAAATCTGAGTCTGTCTGTATGGGCTGCCCTGCTGATGCTCGGCTCAATGCTGTTTCTGCCATCGTCCCCGTGGTGGGGAAAGCAAATTTCCCGTACTGGCAGTAAACCTGTGGTGTTGTGGGCTCTGGGAGGATATGGCATAAGCTTTACCCTGCTAGGGCTGGGAAGCGTGCTGATGGCTACCAGCGCCATAACAACAGCGGTGGGACTGGGAATATTAATCATCGCCCGGATCGCCTACGGGCTGACCGTGTCGGCAATGGTGCCAGCCTGTCAGGTCTGGGCATTGCAGAGAGCTGGAGAAGGGAATCGCATGGCCGCTCTGGCAACCATCAGCTCCGGCCTGAGTTGCGGCAGGCTATTCGGGCCGCTGTGCGCGGCAGCAATGCTGGCCATTCATCCTCTGGCGCCACTGGGGCTGCTGATGGCAGCCCCAGTGCTGGCGCTGCTGATGCTGCTGCGGTTGCCCGGCACACCACCACAGCCCACACCGGAGTGCAAGAGCATCAGTCTGAAGCGGGATTGTCTGCCTTATCTGCTTTGCGCAATATTACTGGCTGCGGCGGTGAGCATGATGCAGCTTGGACTTTCGCCTGCCCTTACTCGCCAGTTCGCTACGGATACCACCGCCATTAGCCAACAGGTGGCCTGGCTGTTGGGTCTGTCCGCAGTAGCTGCGCTTATCGCGCAGTTCGGGGTACTCCGTCCGCAGCGCCTGACTCCGGTGGCCCTGCTCCTGAGTGCCGGAGTGTTGATGAGTGGTGGTCTGGCTATCATGCTCTCCGAACAGCTATGGTTGTTTTACCCGGGCTGTGCAGTGCTGTCATTTGGAGCAGCTCTGGCAACACCCGCTTATCAACTTCTACTGAATGATAAGCTGGCTGATGGCGCAGGCGCGGGCTGGCTCGCTACCAGTCACACACTTGGCTATGGACTGTGCGCTTTGCTGGTGCCGCTGGTATCGAAAACAGGTGTCGCAATCGCGCTGATTATGGCAGCATTATTTGCAACTATATTATTTACCATTGTGTCTGTATTTATCTGGCATTACCGTACTATCAAATAAAGATATGATCATCACCTTACTGGAGTAAATCAGAGGATATGAGAGAGGACCTGCGTCTGATGAAAGCATGTCAGGCAGTGTTCTGGCTTGCTGCCCCCGCCCATCAGGTATAGTGAATTCAACCAGTTGCTGCGGTGTAATCTCCATGATTCTTTCGTGCAACAACCTATGATCCCGTTTACCATTAATATTCAGCGTTGCTCTGTTATTAAATTTCATTCTGACAAGCCAGTCAGCTTTTATTCCGGGAGTCTGCTCTGCGCGTTCAAACAGGTCATAAAAATCGCCTTCACGATCAGAAATTGACAATACATGGGTATCAGGGCATTGGCGAGCCAGTTCTGTTGCTTTATTATATCCTTCAACCCAACGCCAGGTTTCTTTTTCACTGACATGTTTTTTATGAAGTAAATCATTGCAGATTTCTTGTCGGGTATTTTTACTGGTTTTTAATTCATCCCTGAACCACTGATAGTCATCATAAACACCGAGGCAAACACCTGACTCACTGATGACGAGTTGAGGATGAAGAAATAAGTTTCTTTCATCTTTATGTTTTTTGGGACCAACTCCTTGTTTTTCTTTCTGACCAGAATAATTAAGTTCTGTTGTATCCTGTAAAACTAAAACTCTTTTAAACTGCTGAGCTCTTTCAGTGATATTTTCTTTGTGAGGAGCCATGATTTTATTAGCAGAGACTTTATCGTTTGAAAAACAACGATAAGCTGCCTTTGTTTCACTCCAGGTACGGCAGGAAACAGGAATACTTTCTTCTGGTGAACGACTGGGTGATGCTGCCAACTTACTGATTTAGTGTATGATGGTGTTTTTGAGGTGCTCCAGTGGCTTCTGTTTCTATCAGCTGTCCCTCCTGTTCAGCTACTGACGGGGTGGTGCGTAACGGCAAAAGCACCGCCGGACATCAGCGCTATCTCTGCTCTCACTGCCGTAAAACATGGCAACTGCAGTTCACTTACACCGCTTCTCAACCCGGTACGCACCAGAAAATCATTGATATGGCCATGAATGGCGTTGGATGCCGGGCAACTGCCCGCATTATGGGCGTTGGCCTCAACACGATTTTACGTCACTTAAAAAACTCAGGCCGCAGTCGGTAACCTCGCGCATACAGCCGGGCAGTGACGTCATCGTCTGCGCGGAAATGGACGAACAGTGGGGCTATGTCGGGGCTAAATCGCGCCAGCGCTGGCTGTTTTACGCGTATGACAGGCTCCGGAAGACGGTTGTTGCGCACGTATTCGGTGAACGCACGATGGCGACGCTGGGGCGTCTTATGAGCCTGCTGTCACCCTTTGACGTGGTGATATGGATGACGGATGGCTGGCCGCTGTATGAATCCCGCCTGAAGGGAAAGCTGCACGTAATCAGCAAGCGATATACGCAGCGAATTGAGCGGCATAACCTGAATCTGAGGCAGCACCTGGCACGGCTGGGAAGGAAGTCGCTGTCGTTCTCAAAATCGGTGGAGCTGCATGACAAAGTCATCGGGCATTATCTGAACATAAAACACTATCAATAAGTTGGAGTCATTACCAATATTTCGATATGATCGAATATCTGTTCGCATGGAACATCGTTCAGTGATTCACGACGAATTAGCGATCGACCACGATGCGATTTTGCAGTGTGCCGAAGAAGTTCTCCATCGCTGCGTTATTCAGACCGTTTCCTTTGTGCGGCATATTTTGTGCTACTCCATGGGGCTTTAACTTTGCCTATAGCCTGCCATTCGATATTGCCAACCCTGATCCGTATGTAGCTACGGGGCATCCTCCGGGCCGGGCACTGACAATGCATCGTGCACCATCGTATTAACAATCTCCATTACCGGACTTTATGACAGGCGCAGGAGAAAATCTCCCGGTTAAACTGAACGGAGAACCAGCGACAGGTACCTCTTTTTACCCTGTAGCAAGTACTCTATAACATACTCCCCCATTTTTCGTTGGCCTTCATTGCAGCAAAGTTCCGGCTCAGGATATTGGGCGCAGATCATCCTCTCAGGAATTTCAGGATCTGCCAGACGGTGCTGAGACGACGCTTACTTGTAAGGTTAGTTTTCAGACGGACAATGAAATGAGGATATGCGATAAATTTCAGTCAAAGATCCATAAAACAGACATAATGTTATTCAGTGGTGAACAGTCCATTCCGGAGACGGAATATCTTGTTAAGGCTGTATATTATACTGGCTGTAAACAACATGGCCACCAAGGACCATGTTGTTTACAGCATACCCTTGTTGCAAAAGCATCCCCGTCAGAACAGCACTGAGTAGTTCAGACCAAAGGTTCGGCCCCGGCCTTTGTAGTCGTACAGTGAAGCAGGGCCGTAACCCGGGCTGTAGTACAGAGGTGCACGCTGTCCCCAGACAGTAGTATAGTCACGGTCGAAGAGGTTCTCAACGCTGAAGCTGAGTGTTCCCACCGGAAGCTGCCAACTACTGATAAAATCGACGGTAGTGTAACCATTAATATCGTTACCCTCTGCATCGCTTACGTCGAAAGAAGTGGTGCTCTGTACACGCAGACTCCACGGTTCCGGCGCCCAGTTAATGTAAGCTGTCGCTTTCGATGGACTTGATTCCTTCACGTCATATTTTTGCCATTGACCGTTCACTTTCGACTCGGTTTTCAGCACATTGAAGTTCACACCGGTACTCCAGTCAGTATCCGGGATCAGGTAGTCCACCGCACCTTCCACGCCGTAAATACGGCGCCTGTCGTCCTTCACACTGATGGTCAGATCTTTATTCCTTTCCACGCTCTTATTGGAAAGCGAGTAATATGCCGCGATTTGAGTCCGCAGGTTGTCACCGATAAAGCGCCAGCCCAGTTCATAAGAATCGACTTTCACGCCTTCCAGCTTACTGTCGCTGACGTTCACGCTCTTTGTCAGGGGAAGATGGCCGTTCACTGCTGCACCATAGATGCCGCGACCATAATATTTCCCCGGATCCGGCAATGCCACCCCCTGGGAAAAATTGAACCATGCCTGCTGACGTTCGGTGATGTGCATCAGCAGACCAGCATTGAACAGAAAGTTATCGTAATCTACCGAACCACCAGGAATGGCGTCGGCAGATATCGCCTTCCCGGCAGCAATCTTCTGTTGCTGCGTGTAGTCGATGAAATCATCTACCCTGTTCTCAGTATACTGATAGCGTACGCCACCGCTAACGGTAAAAATATCATTAATGTCATAGCTGGATTGCAGGAAGGCCGCCAGATTGGTGATGTCATATGACGGATAGCGCCCGGTGGTGTAAATCTTATGGTTGTTCAGCCCTCCGGAAGCACTTGCCTGAGCCAGATCGAAGAACATCTGGTTGGAGGTAAAGCGCTCATGCTCAGCATCCAGCCCCCAGGTGATTTGCCAGCCGTCCATCAGTTGGCTGTTCAGAGTCAGTTTCATGCCGTACTGGTCGGTATCCTGCTGTGACGAGGAGAAAGCCGTCGCCTGTTTATTCGCATTTACCGTCGGGAACGGGTAGTACCGCAACGACTCATCGCGGTAGTAAACCTGACCGACCAGTTCCTGTCCCAGGAAATCACTGTCAGAGTACTGCAGGCTGATCAAATGCCGCTCAGTGCCGGGAATGCGGTCAGAATTCAGCCCCTTACTGACGTATGGTGTGCTGCTCCCGCTGATGGCGGAAAAGCCTTTCCCGAGATTAAGCCCGTAATTGTCGTCTCCCTGACTTTTATAGTACTGCGTTATCAGTTGAAGCTGCCGGGATTCATCGATGTTCAGCGTACCGGTTCCCATGATGTCCAGCCGATTGGAGTGCTGCAGGCCGGTCTGGGTGTTATCAAGCAGGGTGGCATCGCCGTTACCGTCAAACCAGCCGCCAAATTTCTGATATGCCACGGAAAGACGTCCGGAGATATGGTCATTTCCGCCGGAGACAGCACCGGCAATGCGCTCATCGTGATCTTTACTGCTGTTAAAGCCACTTTTTGTGCCAGCCTCAAACTCCATCATGGTTTCCGGCTGACCTTTTTTGGTCACGATGTTGATCAACCCTCCGGTACTCCCGCCACCGTACAGGGCCGTCGCGCCGGAGATCACTTCAATATGGTCGATATTAAAAGGATCGACAGAGTCCAGTTGTCGGCTGTCGGAACGTGAAGAGTTGAGGCGCACACCGTCAATCAGGACAACCAGCGGGCGGCCACGCATGTTCATACCGTAGTTGGTTCGACTCTGGCTGCTGACATCAAGGCCGGGGATTAACTGAGCCAGTGCGTCTTTCAGCTCTTTACCGCCCTGAATCTGCTGCTCCAGTTCGGCATTTTCGATAACCCAGGTGGTTTGCGCCATCTCCGCTACAGTTCGATTGCTGCGGCTGGCAGACACTATGATCTCATTATCATCGTTTTGCTGGGCGACAGCTGGTGACAGCACGACAAGAAGCAGCGGACCAAGAGCCCGGGGCATATACTTTTTGCACATCATCGTTATTCCTGAATATTTGCTGTATAGTGAGTTAAAGAAGCAGCCTCCGGCTGCGGTTTTTTCCGGCTGCCGCTGCGCCACTGAATCAGTGCGGGCGGCATACTGAGATCGAATAAATCACGCCCCAGTACGCGATTAAGAATACGTGCAGATCGCCAGGCCATCAGGCTGAGCTGGGGTTCGGCGATGCCATGAGTTTGCATGCTGGCGTTGACCGCAAAGATGTTATTTTCTTTCGGGCCACTCCATTCCAGAGTGAAGTCATCACGCACTTTAAAGGTGTTCTTATCGTGCATGGTGATCAAGGGCATCAGTGAGGGAAGTATTTGTGGCAATGCAGAACGGTAACCTGTGGCGAAAATCA
>ERZ857757.2950-NODE-2950-length-10220-cov-4.253222_pt1 | contig 10220 bp, 9 predicted proteins | sample MGYA00519764_ERZ857757 | MGnify/ENA primary metagenome ERZ857757 (study PRJEB31778, sample SAMEA3449359) | human gut metagenome | biome: human gut; feature: human-associated habitat; material: faeces | place: United Kingdom | collected 2010/2012 ... | reverse complement strand
TATCGAAAATCTGGACTGGACAGGCTATTATCTCAAGACCGGGCGGTATCTGCCGATGGACAAGCAGCTGGACCGGGAGTTTTTCTTCGCGCACGGCTGCGCCTTCACCTACCCCATCGCGGGCGCTTTCACCGACTGGCTGCTCACGGTCTACGGCAGAGAGCGGTACAGGGAAATGTACTCCCAGCCAAACCCCGCCGCCGTCATGGAGCAGGTATACGGGAGATCCCCGGCGGAGCTGAACGCGGATTTTGAAGCATACGTCCGCCTGTTCCGCACCGACGATGCGCTGGAAGCGCGGATGGAAGAGCTGCTGCGGCAGGAGGGCGTTGAAGCCTGACCAAGCAAAATTCTTTGGCTTATAAAAATGGCCGGATGCGTTTGCATCCGGCCATTTTATTGCTCTTTATTACTTTTTCGCTGCCCTGCCGAACCGGCGTTTGACAGCGCCGGAAAGCGTGTAGACGCCCGCCGTAGCGGCCGCACCGCCGGCGGCCCAGAACAGCCCGCTTCCCGCGCCGGACGCCTTGGCCGCAAGGTCCGGCGCCGGCGTTGGAGCCGGTGTCGGAGTGGGGGCAGGCGTTGGTGCGGCTGTCGGCGTCGGGGAAGCCGACGGAGACGGAGACGGCGTACTGTCCGCCTGTCCGCTCCCCGCGAAGGCATGCCCCTGCCGCTCCTCGCCGTCCAGACTCGGCGGGTAACACACCTTGCAGGCGCGGTAGCCGCGCGCGACGGCGTCCGCAAGCGTTATTTCGATCTTGCTTTTTTTGAGATACCGGCAGGAGCCGGTATGATAGCACTCGCCGGTGCGGGTGATGTAAACGACCGTATTGCCGCCCGCCGCCAGCGCCGGAGAAACCAGGATAAAGACCGCGAGGAAGAAGCCGAGGAGCTTTTTCATAGTTCTTTCACCGCCGGATCCAATATAGCAAAGCCGGCGGAATAAAGCAAGCCGCTGCCCGCCGCTAAACCGGATACAGAAAATCGCAGCCTGACGGCGCACTTTTTTCATTTAAATTGACAATTGACTGGTTCGTGAAGTGCGGCTATAATGACGCCAACAAGAAAATACCAGCGAAACCTTTGAGAAAGAAGAGTACCCTTGCAAAACCGGGCCTTCAGAGAGCTGCCGATGGTGTGAGTGCAGCGGAACGGCGTAAGGGGAATGGCCTTTTGAGGGCGGTCTGAACGCATTCGTATGGATGCAAGTAGGAACCGACGGGTGCCCACCCGTTATCCACCGGGATGCGTATGATGGTGCGCATGAGCGAGCGGACGCGAAAGCGTCAATTTGGGTGGTATCGCAGGAGTACAGCTCTTGTCCCATAGTGGGATAAGGGGCTGTTTTTTTATACTCCAAATTCAGCCGTTGGCAGCGGCTCCTCCATCCGCCACCCGAAAATACCATGGCAAAATGCCAAAAATGGAGGAAATCACCATGAAAAACCTGAACCTGAAAAACCTTGCCGTCCTCGTCCTGGTCTTCGCCCTGCTGCTGATGACAACGGCTTGCGGCGCCGGACAAACCGTATCGGACGCCTCGTCCGATACACAGCCTGCACAGACTGCGGACGGTGCCTCCGGACCGGCGGCGGAGCCGCAGTCCTTCCGCATCGGCATCTGCAACTATGTAGACGATGCCTCCCTGAACCAGATCGTGGAAAACATTCAGGCGCGGCTGGAGGAGATCAGCGCGGAGAAGGGCGTGCAGTTTGTGATCGACTATGATAACTGCAACGCGGACGCCACCGTGATGGAGCAGATCATCGCAAACTTTCAGAGCAGCGGCGCCGATCTTCTCGTCGGCGTTGCCACGCCTGTCGCCATGCGCATGCAGACAGCCACGGAGGATACCCAGACGCCCGTCGTTTTTGCCGCCGTTTCCGACCCGATCGGCGCGGGTCTTGTGGAGTCGCTGGAAGCGCCGGGCAGCAACGTGACCGGGACATCGGACTATCTGGATACTGCCGCCGTCATGAAACTGATCTTCGCGGCTGACCCGGATGCATCGAAAATCGGCCTTTTGTATGACGCGGGACAGGATTCCTCGACGGCTGCCATTGCCAGCGCCAAGGCCTATCTGGACGAGAACGGGATCGAATATGTTGAACACACCGGCAGCACGGCGGACGAAGTCATGCTGGCTGCGCAGGCCATGGTTGCCGACGGCGTTGACGCCGTATTTACCCCGACCGACAACTCCATCATGAAAGCCGAGCTCGCCATTTACGAGACGTTCATCGATGCGGGCATCCCGCAGTATACCGGCGCCGACTCCTTTGCGCTCAACGGCGCGTTCCTCGGTTATGGCGTGGACTACGCAAACCTCGGCCGCGAGACGGCGGACATGATCGCGGACATTCTTTTGAACGGCGCCAATCCGGCCTCCACGCCGGTACGGACCTTTGATAACGGCACCGCCACCATCAACACGGAAACCTGCGCCGGGCTGGGTCTTGACTTTGACGCGCTCTCTCAGGCGTTTGCGCCGTACTGCACCAAGATCGCCACGCTGACGACGGCGGAGAGCTTCTCGTGATCCTGATCTGAAGCCGGATCCGGCAAAACAAACCGATCGCCCGGAGCCGGATATACGACCGGCTCCGGGCAAATTTCAAAAAAGCAGAAAGAGGAAAACCACCATGGATCTATCGAGTGTTTTCGGTCTGATACAGACGGCGCTGGAGCTGGGGCTGATCTGCTCCGTGACCGTATTGGCGCTGTATCTGAGCTATTCGATGCTGAACGTCTGTGATCTTTCCACGGACGGCTGCTTCACGCTGGGAGCGGTGACCGGCGCAGTCACCGCGATGGCCGGGCATCCGATACTGGCGATTTTCGCGGCAATGGCCGCGGGGCTGCTGTCCGGGCTGATCGTTTCCGTTTTGCAGACGCGCATGGGCATCAACAGCCTGTTGGCCGGCATCATCGTGAATACGGCGCTGTATTCCATCAACATTGCCATTATGGGCGGCGCGTCGCTGCTGAGTCTCAACAAAACGCAGACAGTGTTCTCTCTGATGAAATCCGCGCTGGCCGGCACTCCGCTTGCCGGGCAGTATAAGCTTCTGACCGCTCTCGCTGCGGCAGCGCTGATCGTCCTGTTTCTGACGCTGTTCCTCCGCACCCGAATGGGGCTTGCGATCCGCGCTACCGGCAACAATCCGGACATGGTGCGCTCGTCGTCCATCAACCCGGCGATAACCACAACGGTCGGTCTGTGCATTGCGGGCAGTTTCACGGCTTTGTCCGGCTGTCTGCTCGCGCAGTATCAAAAGGCGGCGGATATCAACATCGGGCAGGGCATGGTGACCATTGCGCTGGCCTCGCTCCTGATCGGCAGCACCGTCCTCGGCCGCGGCGGGATCTTCCTGCGCGCGGTGGGCGCGGTTTTGGGCGCGATAATTTTCCGGCTGGTCTATACCGTCGCGCTGCGGCTGGATATGCCGGCATTCATGCTGAAGCTCGTTTCGGCTGTCATCGTCGTGCTCGCCATTTCCGTTCCCTACCTTAAAACGCAGCTGCCGGTCATCCGGCGCCGAATGCAGAGAAAGGCGGACTGAGACGCATGCTGGAGCTGAAGAGTATTTCCAAAACTTTCAATCCCGGAACGGTCAACGAGAAATGCGCTCTGCACAATCTGTCGCTCAGCGTGCCGGACGGAGATTTTATCACCATCATCGGCGCGAACGGCGCCGGAAAATCCACGCTGTTCGGAGCGATCGGCGGGAACTTTCTGACGGACAGCGGAGAGATCCTGCTCGACGGCCAAAACGTGACGTTCTGGCCGGAGCACCGGCGCTCCAAAGTCATCGGCCGTCTGTTTCAGGATCCGATGCGCGGCAGCGCGCCGGGCATGACGATCGAAGAAAATCTGGCGCTTGCCGCCGGGCGCGGCGGCTGGCTGGGGCAGATCCGCCGTTGTGACCGCGAATATTTCCGCGAACAGCTGCGCGAGCTGGATATGGGGCTGGAAGACCGCCTGCGGCAGCCGGTGGGGCTTCTGTCCGGCGGTCAGCGTCAGGCGCTGACGCTCCTGATGGCGACGATAGCAAAGCCCAAGCTCCTGCTACTCGACGAGCACACGGCAGCGCTCGATCCGGGCGCGGCAGAGAAAATTCTGGCCATGACCACGCGCATCGCGGCCGAGCAGAAGCTGACATGCCTGATGGTAACGCATAATATGCGCGCCGCGCTTGCTCTCGGCAATCGGACGCTGATGATGAATAACGGCCAAATCGTTCTGGATGTCAGCGGGGCGGAACGCGCTCATATGGAGGTAAACGATCTGCTCGAGCGCTTCAAATCCGGCACGGGCGCCGCGCTCGATAACGACCGCATTCTTCTTTCCTGATGGCGACATTCTCTTTGCCGCGAAGAACCCCATAGAAAGAAATAAACCCGCATCTTACGATGCGGGTTTATTTCTTGGTGGGGGCGGGTGGATTCGCCCGCACGGCGGTGCGGGCCGCCTCGCGGCTCTGGAGCGCCCCCGGCGCTCCATTCACTCCCGCTCGAATCGAATCCCCCGCCGGGACAATACTAGAAAAAGCCCGCATCTTGCGATGCGGGCTTTTGTCTGTGTTGCACCAAACGGTGTCCAGGGAAGGGTATTTGCACCAAACGGTGCTTAGCCAACTCAAACGAGAATTACCCTTTCTCCCGATCATTGCTGCACTTTCTGCAAATCCCTTTGTTTATGCTGCCACGGCCTCCATAACTGACCATTTGATCTTCTCGGAACAGTTTCTCGCAATTTGTACATTTGAGCCATCTCCAATTGGATCTATCATAGATAGGCTCGCTTCCATCGAAGTCTTTGTCTTGAACATCTGCCAAACCAGTAGCCCGATCCTTTTCAATTTCTTTTTTACTGTCTTCCCTGTTTGTTTTCGGGCTGATAGTCTCTTGATTTTCCATTTCGTTGAGGAGCATCCTGTTTCTCGGCAAATAAGTGTTTCGAACGCTCTTAGTCGGCGTTAGAAATTGCTTTATTCTATCATCAACAGCAGGGTCATACCAGTCTACTTTGTTGATAGCGTCATAAAGGTTTTCCGCATGCTCTCTGTTTGGAGGCTCAAGGGAATGTGATTGCCTCAATACTGCCTCCTGATAAATGAAAGGCTCAAGAAAGCCAAGATATACGAGATAACTGAAAAATGTATACACAACATCATATAGCAATGAAACGGTCTTCTTTTCTTCTCGGGAACCAAGAACTTCCGTCTTATATGTAAGTTCCCAATCAATCTTGAATTGTTTGTTGTGTTTCTCAATCCATTTTTGGACTCTCTTAATATGTACAGTAGGTTTGTTCTCACCTTCCGAATTCCGATTGAACACAAATTTGTCAAACAGCGCACTTTGCCATATACGTCGATCACAAGGGAACACCATTTCTCCAGTAATTGGAATATCTAGGAAAAATGGTAGCTTATCTATATCTGTTTTCATGTGAAGCTGTTTTAAATGCTTTGCGGCTTCTTCCTTGTTCTTAAGGGCTGCAACAGTTTTTTGATAATTGTCCAGCTCGAAAATGCCCTTAATCCTTTTCTCTCCAATTTCTCGTCGTTGCTGTTTCCTTATTGCCCTAAGGGATTCCTTTTCATCCTGTCTTTTGACTTCTTCCTCCGCTGATTGGATGATCTTTGAGTATTGTTCTTTGGCCCACCTTTCAGCATCGTCATAGCGCGGATTAAAAATCCATGTTCGATTACTGGGATTAAATAATACTTCTTCAGCTAATTCTTCCCTTGAGAATTCCGAATTGTAAAGATTGCTCAGATCTATCTCAAATAGCGGAAGACCGATTTCTTTTATCTTTTGTTCTTTTTCTTCATCGACAAAATGCGTCACCGCAACTTCAATCAAGCACTTACGTCCTTTAGCTGTAACCATAATGTCGGGAACGATACTGGATATCTTTTTTTCAAGCGAGACAGAATCACAGTTTACAACACTCGACTTTCTATACTCGATGGATGGAGGAATCTTCGCTTGTACTCGGATGTCTTCTATATCATTGCAATAATCGTCTTTCTTTATATAAATGCCGGGGAACCTTAGCTTCTTGCTGCTCTCGATGATTTCTTTTGCAAGCATATGTAAAGCGGTCTGTTGGGCAGCAACTAGATTACACTCAGCGCCATCATGGGCAAAGTGCCATTGATTATGCGGTCCTAATTTTGCAACTAGTTGTTTCCTGCATACCGGACAAATGCAATTGCATGCTTTTCCTCTCTCTAGATCAGTTAGTTCAGAAACAAAGATCACCTTATCGCCGCGGAGTCCATATTCTAATTGAACTTTCCTTATATTACCACTCATAGAATCAGCCTCGAACTAAATTCATCATCACCTGCATTGAGCGTCTTATCTGTGTAGGAATATAAAATGGACAATTTTCCCTCACTCATTCTAAATCCCAGCACTCCATTCTGGGTAAAAACCTCAGATATGTTACCGGCAACGGAGAACACTCCATATGTATCTGCTTTATCAGTGGACGCTGCTGGCTTTGAACTTGAAAACTCATAGTGGCTGTCTTTATCGAATTCATCAACCTTCTCTTTCAAAACTTCTTGGCGATATTCTACCATTTATCTGTGCCACTGTAAACATTGGCCTTTCTTTTAGCTGTCAACTTTTATGCGTGTTTTGAGATTTGAAGCCTTCTACCTCTTACTTTAAGCGAGACTTCTGCAGAGCTATTATGAACCAAAAGGTGCCTAAAATATCTGAACTATTTGGCCATAAAAAGAGCTCCCGCGCGATCTTTAAGACCATGCGAGAGCTGCTTTTCGTTGAAATTACAGGAAAAACAGGGGTTTTTGCCCTATAAACATGAAAAATGCCGAATCTGTATGGTAGACAAATTCGACACTTATCATGGTGGGGGCGGGTGGATTCGAACCACCGTAGGCATTGCCAGCAGATTTACAGTCTGTCCCCTTTGGCCACTCGGGAACACCCCCATATGCACTTGACCCACCGAGAAAAAGTGGAGCTGGTAGACGGATTCGAACCCCCGACCTGCTGATTACAAATCAGCTGCTCTACCGGCTGAGCTACACCAGCGTATCCGCTGCGACTATATTACTATACCATTCACCCGGGGCAAAGTCAAGCCCCAAAATACAGTTTTTTGCGGCAAAACAAAGCGGCAGCCGGCCCACTGGTCAGGGGGCTGCCGTCTATTCGCCTTCTGGCCGTTCTCAGCTGTCGATGTGCTCCTCCAGATAATGGGCCAGCTCGCCAACGGTGTGGATCTTCTCAATGTCCTCATCGGGGATCTCGATATCGAACTCGTCCTCCAGGGTCATCACCAGATCCACTACATCCAGCGAATCCGCGCCCAAGTCATTGACGATATCGGTATTCTCGTTCACTTCGTCCGCCTCAATATCAAGCTGTTCGCACAGCAGTTCAATCAGTTTCTCCAGTACCATATTTGCCTCCTGAAAAAGTATATACATATTTTTTACGGTAAATTTTACAGTGACTATATGATAGCGTGTTTTTGGGGGGTTGGCAAGATTTTTTCTTCGGCAAATGGCACAAATATTCTGTGAATACCTTGTGATAACCGCACCAGTCCGTCAAAAAGCTCTCCTAAAATCCTCCCCTCCACTCCTTTCTCCCCGTTGCGCCGCCCCACGCGGCCTGTTATAATAGAAAAAAGTAAGGGGATATCCTCCCCGCTTTTTGCCGAAAGGATTGATACGCCATGAAAATGAAAGAGATCCTCACCCTGCTGGGGGGCCGCCTGCTGTGCGGCGCGCCGCAGGACGACCACGAATTTACCAGCGCCTTTGCCAGCGATATGATGAGCGATGTGCTGGCCTATGGCCAGGGCCAGTCCCTGCTGCTCACCGGGCTGCTCAACCAGCAGGTCATCCGCACCGCGGAAATGCTGGATATGCACTGCATCATCTTTGTCCGGGGCAAAACCCCCGCCGAGGAGGTCCTCACCCTGGCGCGGGAAAAAGGCATCGCCGTCATCAGCACCCAGCGCGGCATGTTCACCGCCAGCGGCCTGCTGTATGGCGCCGGCCTGCGCGGCGTATAAAGGGGCCCGCCATGACACTGCAATATCATTACATCGTCCCCGGCGATGACTTTGTCCATGCTGGGGAAGCCAGCGGCCACCTCAAGGGCGTGCTGCGCCAGCTGGGCTACCCCGGCGATGCCATCCGCCGGGTCGCCGTCTCGATGTACGAGGGCGAAATCAATATGGTCATCCACGCCAATGGCGGCGAGATCGATGCCGAGATCGATGATCACGGCATCACCATTGTCCTGCGGGATCAGGGTCCCGGCATCCCCGATGTGGAAAAGGCCATGCAGGAGGGCTGGAGCACCGCCAGCGATGAGATCCGGGCCCAGGGCTTCGGCGCCGGTATGGGCCTGCCCAATATGAAAAAATACACCGACAATATGCAGATCGACACCGTCCTGGGGGTCGGCACCACCATCTCCCTGCGGGTGGATCTGCATTGATGCCGGGAGAAACTAAGCGAGGAAAAGATGGAACACCAGACCTATTTTCACTCCGTTACGCTCAATAAGGATCTGTGCCACGGCTGCATCACCTGCGTCAAGCGCTGCCCTACTGAGGCCATCCGGGTTCGGGATGGCAAAGCCCGCATCCTGGGCGAGCGCTGCATCGATTGCGGCGAATGCATCCGCATCTGTCCCCACCACGCCAAGCGGGCTGTCAGCGATACCATGGAGGCACTGGATGGCTTCAAGTATAAGATAGCGCTGCCCGCGCCGGTGCTCTTCGCCCAGATCAAGCATTTGGATCACACCGGCCGCATCATCCTGGGCCTGCAGCGCATCGGCTTCGATGAGGTTTACGAGGTGGGCGCCGCCGCGGAACTCATCTCCCAGTCCACCAAGGAATACATGGCGCATTATCAGGGCCCGCTGCCGCTCATCTCCTCGGCCTGTCCGGCCGTGCTGCGGCTTATCCGGGTCCGTTTCCCCGATCTTTTGGAGCACCTGCTGCCTCTGCAGCCCCCCGTGGAGCTGGCCGCCGTGCTGGCCCGCCGCGCCGCCGTGGAAAAGACCGGTCTCAAGCCGGAGGAGATCGGCGTTGCGTTTATTACCCCCTGCCCCGCCAAGGTAACGGCCGCCAAGGTGCCGCTGGGCAATCAGACCCGTAATATCGATGCCGCCATCGCCATCAGCCGGGTATACCCCCAGCTGGTGCAGGAGGTCAAAAAGATGGAGCTGCCCGAGTTCGAGCATCTTTCCCACATGGGCAGTACCGGTCTTAGCTGGGCCGCCAATAGCGGTGAATCCACCGGCAGCGGGCAGCGCCGCTACATCGCCGCCGATGGCATCGAAAATGTTATCAAGATTCTGGAAGCCATTGAGGATGAGCAATTCACCCGCCTGGATTTCGTGGAGCTTTCCGCCTGCCCGGGCGGCTGCGTAGGCGGCGTAATGAATGTGGAAAATCCCTATGCGGCGGCGGCCCGCATCAAGCGGCTGGCCCGCGATCTGCCGCAGGTGGGTACCCAGTGGCCCACCCCGGAATGGCTGCCGGAGGATGTTTACTTCAATAAAAAGATCGAGCCGCTGAATGTCATGTCCTTGGGGAGCGATCCCTCTCAGTCGCTGGTACTCTTCGCCAAGATGCAGAGCTACGAGCGCCGCTTCCCCGGCTTGGATTGCGGCAGCTGCGGTTCCCCCACCTGCCATGCCCTCGCCGAGGATATTGTCCGCGGCTACCGCACCGAGGATGACTGCATCTACCTGCTTAAGGAAAAGCTGGAGCAGCTGGCCCAGTCCCTGGCGGGGCTTTCCGCCCACCGCACCCCCATGGAGGATATTGAACATGACAGCGAATGAGCTTTGCCGCGCCTGCGGCTTTACCCTGCTGTGCTGCCCCGAGCGGGAAATAACCGGCGGTGTATACTGCTGCGATCTTCTCAGCATGGTGATGGGCCACGCCCCCACTGATGGGGTCTGGTTCACCGTTATGGCAAATCAGAACACCATTGTTGCCGCCCTCATGGCCGATGTGTCCTGCGTTGTCCTCACCGAGGGCATTCGCCCGGATGACGCTATGCTGGCCCGTGCCAAAACCGAGGGCATTGCCATCGCCGCGACTGACCTGCCTAGCTTTGAGGCGGCCACCCGCGCCCACACCACACTCTGCGCAAGGTAAACATTCGCGGTGCAGCCGCCCCCGGCGCCCCCTGCCGGGGGCG
>ERZ857757.2948-NODE-2948-length-10225-cov-2.875418_pt1 | contig 10225 bp, 16 predicted proteins | sample MGYA00519764_ERZ857757 | MGnify/ENA primary metagenome ERZ857757 (study PRJEB31778, sample SAMEA3449359) | human gut metagenome | biome: human gut; feature: human-associated habitat; material: faeces | place: United Kingdom | collected 2010/2012 ... | reverse complement strand
CTCTCCGTTGGTTCCACTGAATGAAAAGGAATTGGAATTGTATGCCACTCCCTTGAATAACAAGGAACTGAACACACCTGCAATTCCCCAATCCTCTTCAATCCATATTCGTCGTTACTCCTTTTCAAACTTCTCTTTTGGTTGAATCCAATCCTGTTTACAACAAACACACCAATTCATTCTTCCACGACAATGCTTTGAACCACAATAACAAACTAATTCCTTCTCCTCGTATTGGAACTTGTAATCATACGTGATCTCCTCACCGCGAAATATGTTCTCCTTCGCAAAGAAGATGATCTTGTTCTCATTGTTGATATTCACAACACGAGCATCACAGTTTGGATCACAACAATGGTTGATGAACCGACTCTCATTCCCTTTCACTGTCGCATCCACTATATGATCTGCATCCAGTCGGAAGAAGTAACAACCATTCGACGACGCCTTGTTGTATCTACGTGACACTTCTTCATTGACACTACATTCGCTCTCGCTCATTCGCCACCGATTGACTTATGATCTCTCCTGCAAATTCTATCACCATCTGACCTCGACGGAAATCATTGTTCGCAAACAACCCCCATCCGTGAATTCGACTCTTTATCACCACCAGTTGCTCATTCACCGGACGTGACTACCATTCAACTTCATCTCCATTCAATACCTGTAACAAGCGGTATTGTCGCAACAGTTCTGTCGTGTTCATCACGTCACACAACCCTTCCACTCGCATCGAGTGCGTGAATCGAGACGACTCATGAGCCGTCTGGCGCAACGTCGACAATGTCCATGCCAGAGGAGTCACCGATGTTTGCACTTGTAAACATCGACTACAACTTCCTCCTTCCTTTCCCTCCTTTGAATTACAACTCACCTTTATTCGCTCCTCATTCAACTAACACTCAAATCCACTCATTAATACTACTCGCTCCTCACGAACTCGAATCACATCCTCACTTCTCGGTTGAACCAAGTGGTACTGATACGCCACGAAACCCAAAGGAGGAAGAGCGTGATACACACTGTTACTCTCACTCTCCAGTGCATACACCACATGCGGAAGATTCAAACCGAAGAACGAATACCCATCCAATCCACGACATTGCTGACTATCCAATCGCTTCTCAACACGCTCGTGGAGTTGCATCCACTTGTAGTGTCCCTTCTCGATCAACGCATCATGGAGCATCTTGTACACTTCTAGCAATTATGAATCGAGAAAAGCACAACCATGAATGTCGTTCCCAACAAACGAAATCTCAGGATGCTGAACGTCACTGATCTGGAACACCGGACGACGAATCGTCGATTCCTCATTCCCAACACTCTCCGAACGAATCTCCATACAATACAGAGTTCTCTACACCTCATCCCTCACATCCTCCCTCACATCACCTATCTCACGAGTACTCCAATAGATACGAAATGCTCGATATTGGTCAGGGAACAAGTAACTGCGATTGTGCATGTACGGAGAACGAGTCACCGTTCCCAAGTGCGTCACTGTCAGTGCTCCCATCCGAAGAAACTCGCCAGGGAAACACTTTCTAGCCATCAACCATTCATTTCACATCTCACAGTTTCAGGGGAGGAAACACCACGCGATAGTTGAATCGCGTCGTGAACAACTCCATACTGTTCACTGTCACTCGGCCATCCGATCGATTCAGAATCCCTCCATTCGGATGGAAACTCGGTTTCGTCGGAACTGGAAGATTCGCTAGTGCATTCACTGACAGATACGTCGATTCATGATCCTCTCCAACACGATTGCGAATTACACGACCTGGACGATGGCGCGGACACAACATCTCCTTGTTCACACGAATCAAACAACCCTCCTCACGACCACACGCAAAGTGAACTGCGTGACCACAATTCTGAAAACTGCAACGAATCGATGCACCCGCACCCTCACACACTGCACATCGAGTCGAACGCGATTTGTTCTTCATCTGCGTATACTTCTGAATTGCTCCCGTCTTCTCGTCGATCGATATATTGTTACTGTAGTACACACAGTTCAAATGAACCCACTCACCCGTCAACGTACACAACATACGACCTGCCTCCACACTGTCTCCCTTCTTACCACACAGGTCACACACTCGATTGTCTTCAAATCCATGATTCCCCAATCCACACAGTCCCACCACTCCCTTCTTCCTCTTCTTCTCCTTTCCCACTGGAGGGAATAACCCGTTGCCCGTTATCAACAAACACTCCAACGACGAAAACGGATTGCTCGAGTCAAACAACCACGGAAACACGCCTTGAGCGATGAACAGATACGCACTCGCTTTACTTGCATCCTCCAACAACAGAAGAGGATTCCCATACAGTTGGAGTACCGATCGCAACACTTCCTCACTCACTCTCTCCGGACTCCCTCCACTCCGAACATCACTCACTGATATGCTCTGAATGCGCTCACCCAACTGTTGATGACCGTCCAATCGTGACTGTAAGAAAATGTGACTTCGCTCCACGATGTCTTCCGCTATTATGTTCCCATTCAATCGATCCCGACGACCCCATCCGTTCTCGTTCAACTCCTTCAACTGGTTCTTCAACGGTAACGTTGCCATCAATATACTGTTCGCTCGAATCACGATACGTGCCAATTCAACACACAGCGAGTTCGACAAATCGTTCACCATCATGTGCGTCGCTTCATCACCTTGAACTAAATCACGCAAACGCAACTCCTGACGATGTTCCTGAATCAAACTCACCAACCCACTTATACTGTTGTGCGAACTCTCGTTGCTCAACAGCGACATCGATATACTTCGACATCGCTTACAATGGTACGGAATCCGAGTTAAATCGCACTTCTGCCACTCCAACAAATCATTCGACAAACAACGACGATGAATCCATTGCTCGCAACTCTCACAGAATCCCATGTCACTATCTGCTACACTCCATGGACGACCACACACTGCACACAACCGGAATCGCTCTTCCTTCAGATAACACGAACGACAGTAGTCCTTGTGATATGACCATGTCGTCGGAGTTCCATCCAACCCACACTTCTTACAATGAAAACACCAACCACATACCAGAAGTGACAAATTGTTCTCGTCCGAGTACTTCAAACATGACTTATGGAACGAACGATCACACTGGTTGCAAGAACATACCGCGTCACCATCACCCAACAAACTTGTCAACGGAAGACCACACACTTCACACACCTTGCAATTCATACAGCGCCAACCATTACGCATCTCCTCATTCACTGTGCCACTCAAACTCATACAGTAAATGTGATACGCCTCGCCACAGTCCGCACAGAATAACATGCTCTCACGATCTCCACACGAACCACAACTCACACACGTCTCCAACGGTATTATACTCCCATAACGAGGAAGCAATCGCTCCGTCACTGTGCTTATCTCCATCACCGAATAGGGAGCTGCCAACGGAACCAGAGGATCCAAACGACTCCCATCCACCTTGATCTTCTCGATGTACCGAACCATTTTTGATGCCTCCATACTCGCCTGCTTCGCATCCTTACTTGCTTCAGGACGAATCGACGACTTCACCTTCGTACTGCGAACCGCCTCCACCTTCTCACCATACTTCCCCAACACACTCCCCTTCAACTCATCGTCCATCACCTTCTCGCCTTCATCAAACACTTTATTTGCACACTCCCACACCTCGTCTCCAACCCCATTGTACACAAACGCATTGTAACACATCATCTCGAAATCATCACGCAATTGCTGACTCCTCACGTACTGCTTCTCCTTCAACCGATTCCGAATCCACTCGAAACACATCACGTTCTCTCGAGATACGATGTCGAAGTAGTTCGGTGCTATGTCTTCTGTTATCGGACGCTCAAACACACCACGAGGATCCAACGACTCCAACTTCTTCAACACATTCACCATCCCATTCCGACGACATGAAGGACACATATACTCATCCACATTCTTTTCCATCACCACCGATACCGACTCCTCTTCATTCTCTCCTTCAAACATACTCCCTTCACGACTGCGACACACTTCCTCCTCGCGATGTCCTCGTGATGACTTCTTACCTCCATCACATTCCTTGTGTACCCATCCATTGCATTCCTTACAACGAATACACGATTCATCCTCTTCTTTTATCGTGTGAAGACACACCTTGCAATACAACCCCTTACCATACTTCTCTTTACACTCCTCACAACATTGAATGTGCTCATCTCCTATCTTCATTTCTTCCCAATGACCATAGAACGATACTTCCGTTCCACATCCACTACATTTCGTACACGCAAAACATACAAATGGTTCATTCACATTCTCCTCTGAACCGATCGAATCCGAACATTGCAAATGGATGTACAATCCACACTTCTTACAACGATAGAGAGGATGCTCCTCACTCCCTCCATGAAGACAACACCAACAGTACTCATCCACACTCGGCTGAAGACTCAACAAATCCTCGTTACATACTCCCTCCATTATTACATACTCACCATTCAAATACAACCAACCACTCTCTACATCCTCGTTCTCAAACCACACAAAGTGCTTCCCTGTTAACGAACGATAGTGCAATACTACACCTCGAGCCCAACCACCCAACGGATAGTCCACATTCCGACTCCACACATAAATCCACTTGTACATCCACTCCTTTCCACTCAACTCCAACCGCTCGCGAGGCACACTCCATAATTCAGTACCGTACGAACCGATCTCTTTACGCACATGCAACTCCCAACGAATCACATCCTCTTCCGAACTAAACACCAACTCCAACTTGTGTTCACGCCAATCATTCAACAAACTCACATCCTTCGCCTTCTTCAGCATCACTCTCTCTTTCATCATATCATACACTTCCAACTCATCTCCACTCTTCACATCACCATACCTCTCCACTAACCAACCAATTCCCACTCCCTCCTTTTCTCTCAACCATACCAAACGACGACACACACACACTTCACTTCGCTCCAAACAATACCATCCTTCTCGCAACCAATTCTTCACACGATAACTCAAATATACCTTCAATTCCATCTCATTCACATACAACACACGACCCAATTCCATCTTACCTCCCATCTTCACATACACACAATTACCCACCAATTCATTCCACATACTCTTCAACCAACGCATACGATTCACATACACAACACTATCCACTTTCTTTTCCGATGGAAAACCATTCCGCGCCAACAACCCACTCTCATTCACTTCCGATTCCAATCTCAAATACTTGTACTCTTTACTCATCTCACTCAATATCATACTACAACTATCACACAACCAATTGTTGTAGTCCATCTCGTTCCCATACAAACAACTCGCATGGTACTCTTCATTACAACGAGTACATACCACCATATCGTCTGTCTTCCTATTCTTACACAAATGACATCCACTCCATTCACTCAACGAATGACTCAACCCATTTGGAGGAGGATGAATCTCAGGCAACGATACCACTTGACCATTCTTACTCATTATCGTATTCACATACACACCTTCCCCTTCTTCCCCTTCTTCCAATCCAACCAACCCATGAACCATTTCTTCCTCATTCCCTTCCTCCACCTCCTCTGTACTCTCGCGCCAACTCCCTATTCCACGACGACGCTTCTCTTCTCGAATACTCTCACGACGAACTCGTTTACGATTCACACGATCTTCACTCTCCTCAAATTCTTCACTCGAATTCCAATTACCATGCGATGATACACGACTCCGATTTCCCTTACGATTTGAACTCGAACGATGAACACTCCCATCCACTTCACTCTCTTCACTCATCCCTTCGCGACTTCGAGTGGAACGACGCAACGCACGAGACATCTCTGCATCCAGTGAATCACTCGACTCATTCGATTCATCTCTTTCCGCATTCATTGGAGTCGTCCAACCATTCCCACGACCACGATGCTGATTTCGCATCTTCACTCTCCCTCGACCTCTCCCTCGACCTCGACCTCGATTACTATTACTTCCGAATAATACGCGAAGTTCTTCCACATCACTCGGAATTTCACTCTCTTTCAATTCCATTCGCATTGATTCCGATTCTATTCCATTCTCTCTATACATTTCATTTCACTCAAATACACTCACTTCCTTTCTTCTACCTTCAATCCCATCCCTTCTTCTCCTTTCTCTCCCTTCTCCTTTCCTTCCTTTTCATTCATTCTATACAACGTTAACACTCTCATTCTACTCTTTATGACTCCTTTACATCCCTCCTTATTCATATTCATTCTCTATACACAATACTATTATCACTTTCATTCACAAATACTCACCTACTCACAATCTATATTATATATACTACTGTGTTACACGATCGATTCTTCCTTTTATCCGATCTATTTCGACTCACACAAACATCGATTTGACATTCTCATCGATTCACAAATTCGACACTCTTTCGGGACTCCGATTTTCAGTCCACTCATTTACACTCTCGATTCATCCATGTTCACTCGATTGTCCTCGAGGTTTATCGCAATGAATTGTGTATCACTCCTAGATTGTTGGTTGGAATTCGTTTGACGAAGAGTGTTTCGTTCTATTCCCAACCAATTCCCATTCGATTGATATCCGATGCTCCATCGATATCGATTGGTGAAGAGAAATCGAAGAGTGGGGGTGGTTCAGAGAAGAAGAAGCGAACGAAGCCGAAAGTATGTATGGTTGATATAGAATGAATGAATAGATGCGATTATCAGATTATGTGGGAAGTGAGTGAAAGAAGGGGTGAGTGAGTTGTTTAGTGTTTGTGAGTACGTCGGCGATCGGTTTATTGATTGCGTACTTTGTGAAAATCAGTAAGGAAGGGAAGCGACGTGATGCAGTTGAGGAGAGTTTTGAAATGAAGTGTCCAATAACGGCGGAGGAGAGTCAACAATTAGCGAATGAGAACAATATAAAGTAACGTTGTTGTTGGAGTAGTGAGACTAGTTTATCATTTTTCAGTTATTTCTCTCGCATATTGAAGGAGAATTATCCGGAAGAGATGACCGTATCTGAGTTTCGCAAGGTGATGTTGGAAGTGTTGAGTAGTGGAGGTATATCGGAGGTGGAGTGTATGAATACATTGGATCGTTTGTTTGAGCGATTGGAATCGAATCGTTGTGAATATCACGATGGTGAGAAAGTGAATATGGAAGATGTGAACAAGGCGTATGTGGATGAGAGTGATCATATTCGTTATCAGGAATGGGAAGAATTGGAGAATGTGAAGATTCCAGTGAAGACGTTGTTGATGGCAGTGATGCACACAGTTCATGGAAGAAATGAAGACCGAGCGAAGGCGATCTTCCGTTTGTTCAAAGAGTGAGTGATGATGATGTGATTGAATGGTTAGGAATGAATCGAAGAAGATGAATCGTGAGGAGTTTGAGAGTGCAGTATCGAGTATGTTGGAGACATATCATCTTCCGGTGGACAATTTGGCGGTGAAGAAGAAACACTTTCCTTTGAACAATTATGTGTTATCGAGTCCTCAAGAGTTGGTGGATCGGTAAGAATTGTATATGTGTATTAAGTAGCGCGTTGGTTCAGCGTCGTGAGCATTCGGAAGTGAAGTTGGACGAGATGATAAGTCGCAAAGAGTTTGTGGCGATGGTGATGGATCGTCCAATCTGTTTGTGGGGTGAGTGTTATCCAGTGTCGGAGGAGGAAGAGAGACGTTTGGAAGCGGAGAAGGAGGAGGCGGAGGAGTTATCAAAGTTGAAGAAGAAGGAGTTGAAGAAAGCAGTATCAAAGGAGTGAGATTGTTTGTTGTAGTATAAGAGTGTGAGGGTATGAGTGAGTTGCTGGAAGAGGGTGTGAATGGGGATGTGGTGATAGCGCCGATGTTGGATGTGACGAACACGTGACTGGTGGTGATGGGAGTGAGGGGTAGGTTTGTGAATGCAACAGGTTAATCCTCTTTCTTTCTCTCAAATAACTCTCTGAGTTCCATTCTGTTGGACTTGTTGATTGTTCCTGAGAGTGTTTGATCTAGTGTAGTGTTCTAAATCTCATTCATCTGTTCTCACCTACATAAGGATGATACATCGCGCTGAACACTGTATGACTGTAGTGATTCCGCGTCTACTCTCGCATTAGTTTCGCTCTCCTACATTCTCCGTAGACATCGTTTTCACTGTATTCGCATTACTCGGAATCTCACTTCTCGTTCCCTTTTTGTGCTGAAACTAAACACCCATGCTCATTCCTACTTTTCTTTCCTGATCGAAGGTGGCTCGAATGGTCTTGATGTCTTCCGCCCAAATCTCATTCTTGTTCTTCATCTTCACCAGTTCCTTTAGCTTGAACATTCCCATTCCCACGACCACAATGGTGCTACTCTCAAGCCGACGCTCTCTCCTACACGATGTTCACGAGACACAGACAGAAGCTGATCACTCCCAGCACCGCCAACTCCTTCGCCGTGAAGCCCTCCGGTATCTTGCCGATGAGCGGAGCCAGGAACGCGTACGCCCTGCGTGCAAACTCCTCTCCGCCACTACCATAGCATTCCCGCATTCACGCACGGAGGCAGCAGCGAGGCGGAGATGGCGACTCCCACGAGACTGGAGGTGTTTCTGCCGGAGATAGCCAGCGCGACGCCGACTCCCGAGGGGAGTGCGACGAAGAAGCCGACGATTAGGTTGAAGGGGTCCCCGCGGTTGACCATTTCGTCGGTGGGCCAGCCGGGCCAGATGTTCCCGCGGTGGAGGAGGCCGAGCGGGGTGCAGACGAGACCGACGACGATGCCGCAGAGGAACTGGCTCTCAGAGGGTGGCGAGGCCTACACAGACGAGGATGCCGACGATTTCCGAGCGCAGCGACTTGCGCAGTAGCGCGGTGTCGTGGACGACGGCGGCTATGTGGGAGAGAGCCGGTTGGAGTACCGAAGGCGATGCCGAGAATGGGACCCATCAGCGGGGAGACCAGCATCGAAGCCACCGTCACCACCGAGCTGTTGCTGCCCAGCCCCACCGCCGCCATGAAGCCCGCCGAGATCAGCAGCAGCAGGTAGTCGAAGGTGCACGTGGCGCCGTCGTCGATCAGGTTGATCTTCGTGTCATAGGATGAAGGGAACCTGCCATCTCCTCCACCAGGATCAGACGAGAGGCCACGCCGTCGCGCAGACTGCTCTCTTGCGTCATCTCGCTGCTCTTGTAGAGCTCGCAGCTCGTCACATAAACGGAGCCGAACCAACTGTCCAAACCCAGGTTCTCCAAAAGGCCCAAAACGTGCTCGCTCACGGATGACGGACAACTGAAGGTAACAGAGCACTCACCAGAGGAGGAAACGTAATGACTCGAGGGGATGATATTACACGACTTCAGAATTGTCATCACCATGACATCCACGTTCATCTGCTAGTTATTGCTGCATCAATGAAACACCTTCATTGGGATAGAAGATGACGCGGGACTGGGAATGGTTACGCTCTCCGTATTGGCAACCAGCAAGGATACGGAAAAGCCACCCTCGTTGTTCTAAGTAACAAAATGGATGGGATACTACAATGTCCTTCTCATCAATTGCGACAACCACAGACTCCAAATTACTGCTAATGCTCATTCATTTGCGCAATGAATACGGGGTAAGATCATCCGCCAATCGCAAACCGCCAGCGGTTTCTAACGAAATCGAGTTTTCATCCTCTTGAAGGATGGGGAGCTCCGTCACTTTACTGTTACTTTCCACTCTTGGTGCAGTATTGATGCTCTCAAGCTCAATTTGCTTCAGCTCCGCATTGTCCTCCTTCGGTAAATGCAAATACATAATTCAACTCGAATATTGTCCACCTCACGTAGATCGTAGAGAACGATGGGAAACTTGCGACTGTAGGGTTTCGTCTCGAATCTGTCCATCTGTTTCGGGTACACAACATACCTATTACTCAGGTGGAAACCAAAGAAGAACACTATATTGCCCTTAGCATCCTTTGACTGTGTACACTTAAATGTCGGATCGATGCTGGACTGAATAGCAAGCTACATCACAGATCAGCAAATCAGAAACTCTCTGTCCGAGCATTCTAAATGGTGCGGAGAGGTCGTGCACATACGTCTGCGGATAGGAGAGCGTAAAATTGTGTGCCATTGCGAAACAAAAGTGGTCCAATAACGCGTCAGCGGAGAATCGAACCCGCGGTTATATTATCACGATGATTGAACTGGTCTTGTCTATTGCATCAATCATGGAATGAGATGTATGAA
>ERZ857757.2943-NODE-2943-length-10234-cov-8.250123_pt1 | contig 10234 bp, 7 predicted proteins | sample MGYA00519764_ERZ857757 | MGnify/ENA primary metagenome ERZ857757 (study PRJEB31778, sample SAMEA3449359) | human gut metagenome | biome: human gut; feature: human-associated habitat; material: faeces | place: United Kingdom | collected 2010/2012 ... | reverse complement strand
TGCTTTTCGCGAAACGAAAAGCGCTCTTTCCATGCCTTTCCGAAAAAGAAAGGCACGCCCCTTTTGTTACTTTTCGCAAAAGTAACCACGGCTCCCCGGCCGCCCCTTCACGGGCGGCCACTCACGCTGCGCGTGAGCCTATGTAGACGGCTGCGCCGCCTTTTTCTTCGTTTTTGCCATAAAATTGCCCTAAAATCAAGATTTTTTATAATTTTGTTGTTTTTTGCTCTTGCAATGGGACAAACTATATGGTATAATACAAGATAGAAAAATTTGTTAAATTTTTATTTATCGAAAGGTGCGAAAACTATGTTAAACAAAAAAACCGTAGAAGACGTAAATGTAACAGGCAAGCGCGTTCTTGTCCGCTGCGATTTCAACGTACCGCTCAAAGACGGCGTCATTACCAGCGATAAGCGTATCGTCGCCGCTATTCCGACCATTAAGTATCTGCTTGACAAGGGCGCAAAGGTCATTCTTTGCTCTCATATGGGCAAGCCGCACGCTATCTTTACCGAAGGCTTCGGTCTTGACAAGAAAGAAAAGAAAAAGGTAGAAGCTCTTCCGGAAGCTGAACAGGCTGCCGCAAAAGCAGAACTCCTCGAAAAAGCAAAGAAAAACGACCCCGTTAAATTCACCTTGAAACCGGTTGCCGATCGCTTGAATGAACTGCTTGACGGCAAAGTTACGTTTGCTAAGGATATCATCGGTGACGACGCCAAAGCCAAGGTTGCTGCTCTTAAAGACGGCGAAGCTGTTCTTCTCGAAAACGTCCGTTTCGACGCACGTGAAACCAAGAACGATCCGTCGTTCTCCAAAGAACTTGCTGCCCTGTGCGATATCTATGTAAACGATGCATTCGGTTCGGCTCACCGTGCTCATTGCTCGACGGCCGGTGTTACCGAATTCGTCAAGGACGCTGTCTGCGGTTACCTCATTCAGAGAGAAATCGAAGTTATGGGCGGCGCACTTTCCGATCCGAAGCGTCCGTTCGTCGCAATTCTTGGCGGCGCTAAGGTTTCCGATAAGATCGGCGTTATCAACAACCTGATCGATAAGGTTGATACGCTCATCGTCGGCGGCGGTATGGCTTATACGTTTATGCGCGCACTCGGCAATTCGACCGGTACGTCTATCTGCGAAGAAGATAAGATCGACCTTGCCAAAGAACTTATGGAAAAGGCTCGTGCCAAGGGCGTCAACTTCTTACTCCCGGTTGATAACATGATCGGCCGCGAATACGATGAAAACACGGTCTTTATGAGAATTTATTCCGACGCTATTCCGGATGGCTGGATGGGTCTTGACATCGGTCCGACCACCCAAGAACTCTTCTCCAAGACCATTATCGGAGCAGGCACGGTTGTTTGGAACGGCCCGATGGGTGTTTCCGAATGGGAAAACTTTGCAAACGGTACCAAAGCCGTTGCAAAGGCAGTCGCTGACAGCGGCGCTATTTCCATCATCGGCGGCGGCGATAGTGCAGAAGCCGTTGAACGTCTCGGATTCGCTTCCAAGATCACGCATATTTCCACCGGCGGCGGCGCATCTCTTGAATTCCTCGAAGGCAAGGAACTGCCCGGTATCGCTTGCTTGAACGACAAGTAAAATATACAAAACGCGTAACACACTCTGATTTAGGGTGTGTTACGCGTCAATCTGCTGCAAAAGACTTGAATCCGATTCTAAAAACAGATAGGAAATTCAAGGATATGTGTAAATTGAAAGAAAGAAGAATCTGACATGAGAAAGAAAGTTATTGCAGGCAACTGGAAAATGAATAAAACGCCGACCGAAACCAAGGCGTTTGTGGAAGATTTAAAGAAAGTCGCAGAAGGCAAAAACGGTTGCGATATCATCATTTGCGTTCCGTTTGTCGATATCCATGCGGCTGTAGAAGGTACAAAGGGCACCAATATCAAGGTTGGCGCACAGAACGTACATTTTGCTCCGAGCGGTGCATATACCGGCGAGATCAGCGCAAGCATGCTTCTTGACTGCGGCGTGGAATATGTTGTAATCGGCCATAGCGAAAGACGTCAGTATTTCGGCGAAACCGACGAAACGGTAAACGCACGCGTTAAAGCGGCCCTGGAAGCAGGATTGAAAGTCATTCTCTGCATCGGCGAATTGGAAAAAGAACGCGATCAGGGAATCACGGCTGAAATTTTAGGCAAACAGACCAAAGTGGATCTGCTTGGTGTTACGGCAGAACAGATGAAAAACGTTATCATCGCATATGAGCCTGTCTGGGCAATCGGCACGGGTAAAACCGCAACGACGGCACAGGCTGACGAAGCTTGCGGCGTTGTCAGAAGCGTTGTAGAAAGCCTTTACGGCAAAGCTGTTGCGGATGAGACCATCGTTCAGTACGGCGGTTCGATGAACGCCAAGAACGCGGCTGAACTTCTTGCCTGCGAAAACGTTGACGGCGGCCTTATCGGCGGTGCTTCGTTAAAAGCTCCCGATTTTGGCGTTATCATTGACGCGGCTCAGTAATCGATAAAAAATTCCCTGCTTTTCGGGAAAGAAAAGCAGGGAAAACAAATGACAAAGTTTCGCCCGGCCGTTTGAAAAAACGGTCGGGCTTGTTCTTTTTAAGAGATTTCTTAAAGCAGAGCCGAATATAGTTCTTTGTTTTTTAAAACAAGCGGCAGAAAAAATCCTATTCCACCGTTACTGCAAAACTGCCGCCGGCCGTTTTTTTCGAGAGAATTACGCGATAGATCGCGTCGGAATCCGGGTAGCTGTGTTTCCAGAACGGATGCTCCGCAAGCGGCAGAATTTCGACGGCATAGTCGAATCCTTCCGGATAGGTTACCACCGCCCGAACGCCGTTTGAAGTCACTGCAAACGATCTGTCGCTGACGGGCTCCGGCGCGGCGCATAAAATCAGATTGATTTTCAACAGTCTCTCGTGGTCGAGGGTGATGTCGTTGAGAATCGTAACGCCGGCATCGGTAACAGACGTCGTTTTTTTGTAGGCAAGTATGCCGCTTTCGGGTGCATAGGCTTTTTCAAGCGTCATGCTTGCCGATAAGGCCGCTGTATCTATGGCAAAATTTTCCGCATGATATTGGACGCCCGGCAATTGCTCGGTGTCGTCGGTTGAAAGCGTGTTGTGATAGATCGAACGGTTGGACGGGAGCGTATAGCGTTTGTCACTGAACGTGAGCTTGGTGTATTGGTCGTTTCCGATATCGATAAGAACCGGCGATTGATCCTTGAAAACGATATTGGTGCCGACGTCGTTGTGATTGTGGCTTTCGGCATTGTGACCGCCCTTGAACGCGGCATAATACGGCCCTTTGCGCAAGAATGCAAGTCCAAGGTCGCTCTGCACTGTCACTCCTTGCGGCTGAAACGGCTTTTCCGGTTTTTGTAAGACCGTGCAAAGTTCGATCAGTGAACGGTAACCGTGTTCGGCGTCATCAAGCGTACAGACGGAATTCATGCTGCTTGCCCAACGGCACACCGCTTGGTTTCCGGTATATTTTCCGAACGCATAAACAGGTGTATAATTCTTATATAAATACGACCGGCAATCGGCGAAATTGGCGAAACGATCGCCCGAAATGTTCATTTTCATAAGGTATTCCGACATGTTTTTCAACTGCGGCTCATTAAAGAAGTTTAGTTTTCCGCCGGTCATGTCATAGATGACCAATAAGGCCATAAACGTAGATAAGCCGGCGGCAAACCAATAGCCCGGGCCTTCATCACAGCCGCCCTCCGGCTTTATGGTATCCAGATAGACCGAAAGCGAAGCTAATGCCGTATCGGTGATTTTTTCGCGCTTTTCGGCGTCTGTACAAGTGAGAGAAGCTGCACAGAGAATGTTGGAAATGATCCACGGACACCAGTTATTGACATACTTGGTGCGTTTTCCTGCCCACCAATAATAATCGGTATATTTCAAATACGGATCAAACAGCCGTCGGTTGATCTCGTAAAGGATCCGGTCGTTTATGACAAAAGGCACTTCTTTTTCAAACTCATCTTTGAGTAAGAAATGGATGACAGCCAGTTCCGCGCCCATAGAAGCGGCAAACAAGTCCAAAAAGGACGCTTCTTCTTTATAATCGCACGGCAATTGCAGGATATTCATTCCCGCAGGACGTGCGGCTGTATTGCCGGAGGTATGAGCCGGAAGTCCCCAGGTCGGCATGTTTAGTGTATCCCAGACCAGGTCGATGAGTTTGGACATATATTTTCCGCTATGGGTAGCGTATTCGGCGAAAGCGAAAGCAAACATCATTTTTTTGCGCAAGAAATACGGGTTTTCGTAGTGGGTACGGTTTCCGTTCTGCTCAAACTCACGGTAGAGGCTGGCCGTAAGCAGGGGGATATCTTTATCGAGCAGCTCATCGGCCGTTTTAACGATTTCCGGGACATTTTCCGGTGCGATATAAGATTCTGTCTTTTTATAATCAAACAGAGGTTTATTTTCATCAAAGGGTAAAAGCAGATTTTTGGCGGTAACGCCGGTTAAAAAGCTCATGGCAATTCTCCTGTTCTGAACGCCGGGAAGGCGGTACTTTTCCCGAAAAGTCATCAAAAGGGTGCTTGGGGGGTGCTTTTCGTTTCGCGAAAAGCAAGAAAAGAGACGGTTTTTGTGTTACTTTTCGCCTCTGCGAAAAGTAATCAAAAGCAGACCGAGGGCTGCGACCCTCTGGACTCCCGGGGTGCGGTTCAAAATTCCGAGCGGTGAATTTTCTGAATAAATTTCAAGCTGTGTGCTATCAGGAATTTTTAGCAAAAATTGCAGTCTTGTGCAATATAGCTCGGAGTATTTTGAACCGGTGCGAGAGGGCTATTTTACTGCGTAAGGATTTGTAGGTATTTATAAAAAGGCAAGCTTTGATTTGGGTGGACAGTAGGTTATGTGTTTCATCAAATGGGAGGGTTTGGTGGGAGGTTGTTTTTGTGAGGGGCAGATTGACAAGTTAGTGAAAAAGAGAAAGTTTGGCGGGAAGTTGTTTTTGAGAAAACAGAGAGTTTTTATTTGGAAAAACGGATAGTTTCAGGTGAAAAGGCAAAATTTCAAGTTTTTACACACGAAAGCATTTTGGATAAATCTTAATTTTTTCACTGACTCACATCACTTTTAAATAATGCCAAGCCATGGTTTTACTCAAAAACTTTCGGTTAACTCACACCGATTTCCCATTTTTACCGCACCAATATAACGTGCAGTTTCTCTTTTAAACAACCGCTTGCGGCGGCAAGCACGCACTGCAACTTCGATTTCCGCAAAACCTGATTCTGCGTTTCATCCAAAGTTTTCCTTTCGCACCGGTTCAAAACATGGCCGTGCGTATTGTGGCACTTATAGATTTTTGCAAAATTTGTTAATTTGCTAAACCTTTCAAACTTCACCTAAAATCTCATCGCACGGGTTTTGAACCGCACTCCGGGAGTCCAGAGGGCCGCAGCCCTCGGTGTGCTTTTTGGTTACTTTTTCGTACAAGCGAAAAAGTAACATTAAAACCGTCCCCTACTTGCTTTTCGCGAAACGAAAAGCACTCTTTCCGGGCTTTTCCGGAAAAGAAAAGCCCTCCCAAACTGCCTCTTTTGTTACTTTTCGCAAAAGTAATACGGCTCCCCAGCCACCCCTTACGGGGCGGCCAACTCACGCTTCGCATGAGAACAGGTCGGCGGCACAGCCGCCCTTTGGGAAACTTTTCGCCTGCCGAAAAGTTTCCCTGACAGCTGCCTAAGCTTTCATCTTGTACAAATTGCAGACCTCTTCATGCTTATGCCGCTCAAACGGCTTGTACATACTGCTTCTGGCCATTGCTTCGTCAAAATCTATCTCATGGCCGTCAAATTCCGGCCCGTCTACACACGCAAATACCGTCTTTCCGCCTACCGTCAGCCGACATCCGCCGCACATACCGGTTCCGTCAATCATAATCGGGTTCATGGACGCGACCGTTTTGACCCCGTATTCCTTTGTCAGCTTACAGACAAATTTCATCATGATCAACGGCCCTATCGTGATGACTTCATCGTATTTTTCACCCGAATCGAGCAGTTTCTTCAACGCGTCGGTCACGAGTCCTTTTTCTCCGTAGCTTCCGTCGTCGCTCATGGGAACAAATTTCGAGCTGGCGGCCTTGAATTCGTCCTCCAAAATCACTAAGTCTTTATTCCGGAATCCGACGATTGCATGCACTTCACAGCCTTCTTCATGCAGTTTTTTCGCGACCGGATAGGCGATGGCGCATCCCACGCCGCCGCCGACCACCGCCACTTTCTTCAAGCCTTCCGTGTGCGTTGCCTTGCCGAGCGGACCGACAAAATCATGCAAGCTTTCTCCGGCCTCCATATGGCCTAACTTTTCCGTCGTTGCTCCCACGATCTGGAAAATGATGGTTATGGTGCCTTTTTCGCGGTCGTAATCCGCCACGGTCAGCGGAATCCGTTCCCCGTTTTCGTCCGTGCGCAGAATGACAAACTGTCCCGGCTCTGCTTTCTTCGCCACGTATGGCGCTTCTATCTCCATCCGTATCACTGTCGGATTTAATGCTTCTTTGGATAAAATTTTATACATTTTTCTCTTCCTCTTATCTGCCGCAAAGCGGTATATAAAAAAACGAGCCGCTGCCGTAAGACGACAGCAGCCCGTAAAGGTCGTTGTAAATACGATAGAATTCGATTAGAAATCGACTTCGGTATCGTAGTAGCAGCATTTAAGCAGCTTTTCCATTTCTTCTTGGGTCGGAATACGCGGATTGGAACCGGTGCAAGCATCGCCGATTGCATTCTTTGCAATTTCCGGAAGTCTTTCAAGGAATACGTTTTCCGGAACGAATCCGTTTTCGGTCGGATAGCTGTCTGCGCCGTAATGTTTGATGCAGTGCGGAATGTTCAAAGCGTCGTTCATGCCGCGGAGATGTTCAATTAAGAGTTTTACCTTTTCGTTGTCGTTTGCACCGCCGAGTCCCATATAATCAGCGATAACGCCATAACGTTTCTTGGCTGTCGGGTCTTTTGCGTTGAATGCGATAACCTTCGGCAGATACATAGCGTTTGCCGCGCCATGGATAATGTGTGCGCCATAGTCAGCAAAAGCAGCGCCGGTCTTATGTGCCATGGAGTGAACGATACCGAGCAATGCATTGGAGAATGCCATGCCGGCAAGACACTGAGCGTCATGCATAGCGTCACGTTTTTCCATATCGCCGTTATAGGACGGAATCAAGTCGTTCTGAATCATCTTGATAGCGAAGATAGCAAGCGGATCGGTATAATTGCAGTTAGCCGTGGAAACATATGCTTCAATGGCATGCGTCATAGCGTCCATACCGGTGTGAGCAACCAATTTCTTCGGCATGGTTTCAGCAAGTTCAGGGTCAACGATAGCGACATCCGGCGTGATTTCAAAGTCAGCAATCGGGTACTTGATGCCCTTTGCATAATCGGTAATAATCGAGAATGCCGTTACTTCGGTAGCCGTACCGGAGGTGGAAGAAATAGCGCAGAAATGTGCTTTTCTGCGAAGTTTCGGAATACCGAATACCTTGCACATCTCTTCAAAGGTGATTTCCGGATATTCATATTTGATCCACATAGCCTTGGCTGCGTCAATCGGAGAACCGCCGCCGATTGCAACGATCCAGTCCGGCTGGAATTTTTCCATAGCGGCCGCGCCCTTCATAACCGTTTCAACAGAGGGGTCAGGCTCAATGCCTTCAAACAATTCGACCTCCATACCGGCTTCTTTTAAGTAATTGACGGCTTTGTCAAGGAAACCGAACTTCTTCATAGAGCCGCCGCCTACGCAGACTATTGCTCTCTTACCTTCAAAAGTCTTTAACGCTTCCAAAGCGCCCTTGCCATGATATAAATCTCTCGGTAAAGTAAATCTTGCCATTGTTTTGTCCTCCGAATCTATAAATTTCAAATTATTTTTTCAAAAGAACCTGTCCGTTCTTTTTACGCTATTATAATAGCACAAACCAAATAAAAATGCAAATATAAAAAAAGCATATCGATATTTCAATATCGATATGCTTCTCTTTACTCTTCCCGGTTCATGCGGTCGCGCAAGTGTTGGGACAGAATCGCAAGCGAGGCCGCCAAATTCTCATCCTGCACCAGCACTCCGGATGGAACGTTCAGCTTGACAAGCGCAAAATTCCAGATGGCACGCACGCCGCAAGCTACAAGTTTATCCGCCACATTCTGGGCAAAATCGGCCGGTACGGCAATGATTCCGATATGTATGTGCATCCGCTTGCAAAGCGGCGCAAGCTCATCGATAGCCAAGACTTTCTTGCCGTGGTAAACATTGCCGATAACCGCTTCATCGATATCAAACGCCGTCACGATATTCAAGCCATATCGCCGGAATTCGCCGTTTCCGAGCAACGCTCTGCCGAGCGAACCGACACCCACCAGAACTGCGTCCATCGTATTGTCATAGCCAAGGCAGATCTCCACATCGCGGATCAGTTCTTCCACCGAATAGCCGGTTTTCGGCTTGCCGCTGACCGAGCTGACAAGCGCTAGATCCTTGCGCACCAACACGTCCCCTAACCGCAGTTCCGCCGCCATAGCGGAGGCGCTCACGGTCTTTTCGCCGCGCCGCCGGGCAGCTTTCAGATAATGTAAATAATACGGCAGCCGCTGTAAAGTCTGTACCGTCAAAAGCGCTTCCGCATTGGATTTATTCACGGGATATCCTCTTCTCTACGGGGTAAATTTCCAATATATCGATATTATGATATCGATATTGTGATAGCGATAGTATACTTCAATTCTCTCAAAAAGTCAAGCGTTTTTCGCAATTTTCACCCCAAAAAAGCAAACGAATATCAAAATTTTTCCAAAAGCCTGATATTTCCGCTATAAACTTTGCCATTCGGATATTGACAAGCCGACGTATGCCTTATATAATAAAAAGTAACCAAACAATAAGGCGGCAAAGCATATGAACAAGCACCCAGACGAAAAAAGCATTTCCATGCTTATCGAAAAACTGCGGCAGAACCGCGATCTGACCGACCCGGAATTTATGACGCTGATTGAATACCCGGAAGAACTTCCGTCGCTCACAGCGGCGGCTGACCAAGTGCGCCGTGACGTATACGGCGACTCCGTGTTTTTGCGCGGTCTTATCGAATTCACCAATATCTGCCAGAACGACTGCTATTACTGCGGAATCCGATGCGGCAACAAGAACGCCGTGCGCTACCGGCTTTCACCGGAAGAAATTTTTGCCTGCTGTGACACCGGTTATGCACTCGGATATCGGACGTTTGTACTGCAAGGCGGCGAAGATCCCTACTTCACGACGGACAGGCTTTGTTCTATTCTTGACGGAATCCGCACCAGATATCCCGACTGCATGATAACGCTTTCGGTTGGCGAGCGTTCGGCCGAGGATTACAAGGCGTTTTTCAGTGCCGGGGCAGGTCGGTATCTGTTACGCCACGAAACGGCCACCGAAGCGCACTACCAAAAGCTTCACCCGGCTTGCATGAGTTTGGAAAACCGCAAAAAGTGTTTATTTACGTTAAAAGAAATCGGTTATCAGGTCGGAGCCGGATTCATGGTGGGTTCGCCGTACCAGACTGTGAAAAATCTGATTTCCGATTTACGTTTTTTACAGCGGCTTGACCCGGACATGATCGGAATCGGGCCGTTTATTCACCATGCAGACACACCCTTTGCGGCCTTTCCGGACGGTTCTCTTTTCATGACGCTCCGCTTGCTTTCGATTTTACGGCTATGTTTTCCGCATGTGCTGCTTCCGGCCACGACTGCGCTTGGCACGATTCATCCGACCGGACGCGAGCTTGGCTTAAAGGCCGGGGCGAATGTTGTCATGCCCAATCTTTCACCGGTGAAAACGAGAAAGCTATATGCGCTTTATGACAACAAGATCTGCACGGGTGACGAGGCGGCAGAGTGTCGCGCATGTCTCGAAAAGCGTGTGGCCGCCGCCGGGTATCGGATTGTGACGGACGTCGGAAACGTCCGTCGGTAGATTTTCAGGCAAGGGCTGCTCGCCCTCAGGTCTTGCCCGCTTTTCTTAAAAGAAAAGCGGGGCAAAAGAATTTAAATTTGTACGCCCGACGGTTTGAATACTCAAATCGTCGGGCGTGTTCTGCTTTTCCGAAAAGCCTGAAAAGAGCGCTTTTCGTTTCGCGAAAAGCATATAAGGGACGGTTTAATGTTACTTTTTCGCTTGCTTGAATTTACAATGTAAGTGCAAGCAAAAAAA
>ERZ857757.2940-NODE-2940-length-10240-cov-3.229848_pt1 | contig 10240 bp, 9 predicted proteins | sample MGYA00519764_ERZ857757 | MGnify/ENA primary metagenome ERZ857757 (study PRJEB31778, sample SAMEA3449359) | human gut metagenome | biome: human gut; feature: human-associated habitat; material: faeces | place: United Kingdom | collected 2010/2012 ... | reverse complement strand
TTTTATCTTTTGTCAACCCCTTTTCTGAAGTTTTTTCAAAAAAGTTTTTTGACTTCCGATCTTTTCGTGTTTTCTAATGTGCTGTCTTAAATCAGCTTATCTATTATATCATATTAGCTAAGCTTTGTCAAGATTTTTCTTTGTGAATTCTTTGTAAATTCGTTTGAACTCTTTCAAAAAGTGTTCATTGTCATCACCTTATTCACATTCATCGCTCTCATCAAGCGACTTATATATTTTATCATCTACAGCGACATTTGTCAATAGCTTTTTCATCGTTTCTCTATTTTATACATTTTCTACCCGATAATTTAGATATTTTTCACTATGTTGTTCAGTTTATACTATATATAAAAGAAAAAGCAGGGCAATGCCCTGCTCTGTTGCTCTTAATTATTAGAAGATGTATCAAATCCGCCCCTGTTAAAGAACAATTCTCTTATTGCAAGCGCACAGCCTGACAGGAATCTGTGTTTGTCCTCAATAATAGAAAGCTCGATCTTGCTTGAAACAAGTGCTCCGCCTATCTCTGTCACAGCGTCCTTTAATTTCTGGAACGCCTTTTCATTCTGGAATTTGAACTGATGAAGCACTATCTTCTGCGGATTGGTAGAAAAATACAAGTTGTTAAGAAGCACCGCTAACAGCGTAAGCTCACCGTCAAGTATCTCTTTTACAGCCTTGTCGTCTTTCTCGTATGCCATCGTCATCATATCCTGATTGACATTCTCAAAGCTTCCCCTTGCCGCCTCATAGAGAAAAGGCGTCTTTTCAGCAGAAAATACTTCCCTAAGCTTTGACATAGTAGCCGATGGAGTGAGTTCACTCTCAACACAGCCCCTTCTTCCGCAAGGACAAGTCCTGTCAGAATAAGGGTTGATTATCATCTTATCCACGAAGTTAGTTCTGTTATCATATGAAACGATCGGATCGTTAAGATTCGTCACAACAAAGTGCATAGTGTTGCCATACTGCAAAAAGGCTATGTTGTGTCTGTTTATATCCTTTGTTTTAAGGAAGTCGATATTTGCCATAGCCGTACCCTTTACAGAGTTGTCAAAAACCAGCGGAAGCTCAGTTTTCTCTCTTATTGCAGCCTTTAGCTTAGAATAATCAGGCTCGCCATCTTCAACACTGATACCAAGTCTTGAATACATAGTCGGGAATATACCGAAACCGATGCCGAGAATAGAGTTCTTGTCAAGGCAGTTGTCGCCCAGTACCTCGTTTATAGACTTCTCAGTGAAATCAAAAATAGTGCTGTAGTCCGTCTTTTCGTTGATAGCCAGATTTCTCTTATCAAGAACTGCACCTGCCAGAGTTGACAGACCAACGCTTACGATATCCTCCTCTACCGTTACGCCTATAACGAACTTGTAGTGGTGATTTATGTCGATAAGTATCTTTTTTCTGCCTCTCGGAGCTTTTTCTGTAACGTGCTTGTATTCGCCTATTTCCTGTATTATCCCCTGCTCGATCATTTCATTTGTTATGATCGTGACAGCGGCTCTTGTTAGCTCTAAAGTTCCCGCAATGTCGATACGGGAAGTAGGGCCTCTCTGCTTGAGTATCTTGAGGACCTGCATACGGTTGCGCCTCTTGAGATCAAGCTTGCTAATGCCATGCTGTTCCATATAACTATAATTCCCTCCGAATATATTATTACCTGCCCTGTACGTTCAAAGCGTTCCGTGTCCTTTAAATACTGATACGAAACGCCTTTTATGTGCAAGCTTCCGGCGGCAGCCATGCATGAAATAACGCACAACTCCGCCGTTTAATTGTTCTTCTCGAAAATTATAGCAAACATTTTTAAACTCATGATTAACAATTGATTATCATTTAACTGTTTACCGAACATTTACAATTTTTTAAAGAATATCAGCCTCGTTAATATCGTCCTCTATTTCCTCACCGTTGAGAATAGCCTTGAGAGTTTCCACTTCTTCGTCAGTAAGAGTGATACCCTTGCCCATTCTGCTGTGGTCTGGATTCCATTCTCTCAGGTCATATTTAGGCTCTCTCTCGTTCCAGGAAACCTTGTTAAGCTCCTTTGTCCAGCCCTTAGCGTTTTCAGAAAGTACGCCTATACGCTCTGTGATCTCAAATTTCAATTCTGCCATGATAAAAAACCTCCATTGGTGTAATAGGAGCATAGCCCCTTTATCTATAAAACGCAGTATCTCTACCGCTTTTTATATGCCCATTCAATAAGCTTATCCCATATCTGTCTGCGGAATATAAAACCGCATACAAGTGTCTGCACCGCCGCCGCAAGCACGCCGAACCAAAGTCCTGCCGCCGCACCAAGCAGTATATCAAGTGCCGCAATGCCAATGAAAACATCTGCTGGCCTGAGGTTTTTGATAATAACAGCCACCGCCAGTATCAGAAATGCCACCGCTGCCCATACCATGCCATGCCTGATAACTAGACTCAGCGGCATAAGCACCATAAAGATATACATAAGTCTGTTCTTGTTTTTGTATATTGCAAAGACAAAGCCTGCCAGAAGCAAAGCATACACAATAATGCCCCTTGTGAGCAAGTCTATGAGTACAAATACAGCCAGGCCGCCTATAACTGCGCAAAGCTTTGCAGTGCTAAGGCTCACAAAATGTGAAGCTATCCTTGCAGGAAGCACCTTGTAGAATATGCTCTCCACAGCCTTTCGGTTGAGTATAAAGACCGCAAAGAAAAGCAGTGTCACGATAGCATACAAAGGCAGGTGGTGCATAAGGTCAGTTTCAAAAAGGCAAATGAACATCATCACAAGGATAACGATGTTGTTCACTATCATCTTTTTCATATCTATCCTGAACGGCACTAGCTTTCTTGAGTCTATGGCTCTTATGATGAAAACCGTCATGTAAGCCGCAACCGTGGATATAGGCGGACCGTAAAGTCCTATCCTGGGTATGAGTATAACATTCAGCCCCACGTTTATCACACCTGAAACAAGGCTCGTAAAAAGTGACCTCTTTGTCTGCTTTGAAGCAAGATAAATAGACCCCATAAAAGTGGTGAAGCATGAATAAATGGTCGCATATATGATGATAGGCGAGTATTTTACACAGTCACGAAAATCTGCGCCTATCCAGAAGTTAGTCACAGGCTGAACGATAAGCAGACAGCCTGCCACAAGGATATACAAAAGGCTCTGATTGAAGTCAAAAACATTCTCATAGAAGGAATCTCTGTCATCAGAATCGTCCTCAGTGATAGCCGACATATTCCAAGCCTGACCGAACATAAGATACACCGTTGACACAAGGTTAGGTATCTTGTAAGCCGCCGACAGCACGCCGTTGTAGTCCGAGCCAAGATAGTGGGTAGTCATAAATGAATCCGAGCTGTTTGTTATGAGCCACAAAAGCTGAGCAGGGATAAGAGGCACAGAGTATTGAAGCATTACCTGCAAAAGCTCTCTGTCAATATCCTTGAAGTTTATATATCTCCAAAGCTTTGACTTGAACGTGAGAAATACCACCGATATAAGGTCAGAAAGAATGGTAGCGAGCAAATACTTTTCAATGCCTGTGCCGTGACCGAGAAATCCCTCAGGGAGCACCATATAAAACAAAGCCGTCCAAAACAGCGTAAAGAACGTGGTCAGTATGCCGTTAAAAGCAAACAGCTTCACCTGCTCCATTGCACGCACGAAAGTTGAATACAGCGACTTCATGCTTGATGTGAATACATATACATATAGTATCAAGCTGTATCCGCCAATATACTTGTCAGCAATGCCCGTCAGCGACACAATAGGCAGCAAAATACCGAACACCGCCAGACCAAAGAAGCATATAAGATTGCCAAGAGTAAAGACCTTTACCTTGTCATAAGCCTTGTCAAGACCAAATCTGATTATAGCCTCCGTGATAGTCATGGTCACAAGAGGTATTATCCAGTTAGCTATCTGAGTGAGAACGTCCGTAACGCCCAGCTCAGCCGTAGTAAGATAGTTGGTGTAAATAGGCACAAGCAACAGCACAAGGACTTTTGAGCTGAAAGAACCTATAGCGAACACCAGAGTATTTGAAAACAGCTTTTTATAGCTGCTTTGTTTGCCTGTTTCTGCCATTTAAAATTTCCTCATTACATAAAAATATAACACATAGAGATATTATAACACAATGCTTTGATTTTTGCAAATATTTTTATAAAAAGCCGTATTTTTTCACAAACCGCTTGCAATCAGAGTAAGATTATAGTATAATAGACCTAAAGAAAAGGGCTGTAAAAACAGCGTCACAGAATTACAGGAGGAAGATAATATGAGCAAAGCAACAAAAGTATTTCTGATACTTTTCGTATCTGTATTCACAGCAGGAGTAGCTGCAAATATCATCTGTGAGATATTCAAAACAAGACTTCAGAAATATTATTCTGTAGACTAAAATTTAGCATGGTACAAAAACGTTTATTGTAGGGGACGGCGCCCCCGACGTCCCGCTTAGTCGGGGCTATTCCCAGCACGCACTCTCAGGACGGCTTCTGCCGTCCTTTTTCTTTACAAAAAACTTTTCACAAAGCTGAAACTTTTTCAGCATTTTTTCCGACTATTAGGGTGAAAGCTCACAGAGCAAAAAGAAAGGGGGAAAACCCATGGGAACAGAACTAAAAGATACATTCGTGCAGGCTTATAATGATACATACGATTATATAGACCGCTATCTTACCTCAAAGCTTCCCACCAGAGAGCTTATAGAGGACGCACTCCAAAGCGTGTATCTTGATTTTTACCGCTCCCTTATCACCACTGAGGGGAAAATAAAAAACGTCAGGCATTACGTCCTGCGTATAGCCAAGCATTATGTTGCAGACCATTACAGACAACAGCCCAAAGCCACATTCGAGGATATCACCAACCTGAATATCCCCGACGAAAAAGCCCTTGCTACCCTTGAAAACGCCGACTTTTTCGACTATGAACAGGTGATGAGCTATCTCAAAAGCTCCGACGATACCACCTACCGCATTTTCGTCCTGCACTATCAGTACGGCTATACTATCAAAAAGACAGCTTCATGCCTTGGCTTGTCGCAGTCCACCGTAAAATCAAGACTATACCGCACCCTTGAAAAGCTGAAAAAAATATACTGTGAAAAGGAGGAACAAAGCAATGAAAATGACAGATATAATGAAAAAGTCCCACAGCGAAAGCAAGTCTGAAAACCTTGACGCGATCCTGCAAAAAATAGACAATAAAGCCTTTATCACCTCTTCATCTGACAGCGCACCGACAGCCGCAAAACTCCAGCCTATAAAGCTTAGAAGAAAATCCGTGGGCATAGCCGCAGTGGCAGCCTGCGCCGCCGTAGCAGTGGGAGCATTCGCATTCAGCGGACTTTTAAAACCCGATATCGACACCACTACTCCCACATCCTCCACAGCTTCCACAGATACCGCCACACAGCCGCCCCAGACCCCACAGCCTATCACAGTGCCGGACGTCACCAACAAGACCTATGCCGAAGCCGAAAAGCTTATCGTACAGGCAGGCGGCACGCCCATGAGACGTGATAGATACAGCGATACTGTCTCCGCCGAAACTGTCATGAATACCGAGCCTGCCGCAGGGGAAGAGATACAAGCAGGGCAAGAAGTCAACCTGTTTGTGAGTAAAGGTCCAGTTCCTGAGCAAAGAACTTATATCCACAATGACAGTTCACAGACCGACTCTGACGAACAGACCGATAAACAGCTCACCGAAGACGAGCTTGGCACATATGAAGTGGCAGATATAGAGATACCGACCTTTACCGAACGCCTCACCGACCTTGAAAACACAGACGATCTTAACGTAATACTCTCCGCACTAAATTCAAGAGCCGCAGACTTTGGCATAATATCCGCCGAAAACCATGAAACCTACCTCGACGTAACAGTAAACACCGAAAATGACGTCACCTGCACAAAAGCCTACCTCCAAGCATACGGCGTAAATATCGACCTTGTGGACGTCCACACCGCCTACCCAGAGCCGACAGGCGATCTCCCCATCAGCGATACGCCTATAACAAATCCGTATAAAGTATCAAATCTTTTGTGCGACCTGGAAGAAATGGGTTACCGCCCAACTTTCACCTCCTGCAGCATTTATGATCAAGGCAACAGATGTGAGGTAACAGTGCTTTACGAACACAACATCAAGGAAATGGAAGAGCTTCTGCAAAGCTGTAACGTTGATATGTCAATAGTCACAATAACCCTCGGCGGCAAAGCAGAAGTCACCCCCGGCTACAGAAGCCCAGGAGAGATAGTTAATATGTCAATAGTCACAATAAACCTCGGCGGCAAAGCAGAAGTCATCTCCGGCTACAGAAGCCCAAGAGAGATACTTGAAGAAGTAAAAGACGTTTTCCATATAAATGATGTAAGAATAGCCATAACTGGCAAGACCTCATATGTAGACGCCTATGCCATAGACATTTCCGATACCGAAAAGCTCGCCGATATAGCAGGCTACATCACCAGCTATTTTTCCGACGATATCCTCTACTCCATACCAATATCCCTAAACGGCAGCGATTACTTTTTCGTACATAAATAGCACAAAACCGCTCTGCACTGCGCAGGGCGGCTTTTGTTTCACATACAAAACCTATGGCTTCCAATAACCGTCACCGTAGGCTTAGCGTGCATATAAGCGTTTGAAGTCTTAGCAGGATTGTAGTAGTAAACGCAGCCGTTGGTAGGATCCCAGCCGTTCAAAGCGTCACGGGCAGCATTGTAAGCTGAAGCGGCAACAGGCTCGTTGAACTGTCCGTCCACCACCGCCGTAAAAGCGCCGTTTTGGTAAATTACCCCCGAAAGCGTGTCAGGGAAAGACGGGTGTTCAATACGGTTGAGTATCACCGCACCCACAGCCACCTGTCCCACATAAGGCTCGCCCCTGGCCTCGGCAGAGATTATCCTCGCCAAAAGATTGATATTCTGCTCCGTAGCCGACGGCACAGAGCCGATAGAAATGCCCAACGCACGCAGAGTCTGCGGACCTGCCGTTCCCGTCTGACTTATCCCCTGCTGTTTCTGAAATTTTATCACAGCGGCTTTTGTTTTCTCACCGTAGTATCCCGTCACAGAATCGTTGAACAAACCACGTTCTTTAAGGCGTTCCTGAATAGCCCTAACCTCACTGCCGCTAGACCCAAGCTGAGAGAGCGCACTGTCCGAACCGCCCCAAAAGGCATTCACCGCCGCCATCGAAACTCCCACCGCCAGCACCGTCACCACAGCTTTTTTTGCAAGCAGATTTCTCATTGTTCTCATAAGATCACCTCCTGAAAATCTGCATTTATTTTTTACAGCATTTACAGATTTATTCACGCCATGTCAATATGCACAAATTCAGTGGCACAAATTTATGCAAACAAATGATTTATCTTTTAATTTGGCAACATTTCTGCAATTGTTGCATTTTTTATGCAACAAAGCACCCCTTTTTCGGGATAAGTATAAGGATATTATCCCAAATCGAATATCCTGCAAGGCAGCAGTGTATGAGGAAACATTCTGTCAACGTGAGTTAGGTGAACACGATGAGAGGTTCTGATCGCACAGAAAAGCACTTCCTGCACCTTGTTTGAAGCTTGAAAATCGAATATAAACGGCTGAAACACGAACCCCACGGCAACAAATCTGTAGGGGCGAACACCGTTCGCCCGTCGAAGGAACAAGCCCACAATTACAACACGGTTTGGCAACCGAAAAAAACTTGCCCACCGCACCTGTAGGGGAGAGACGCAATTTCTGTTTCACAGAAATGGGCGTCCCGTTCGGAGAGGTAACGCCGTGGTTTTGGTATCTTCGATGTTGAATTATTCGGGGTGACATTGTTGTGATAATCTCCGTTAATTCAATTGGTGAGGAATATCGGGACGCCGAGGGCGTCGTCCCCTACAATTATGGATACTGTTGATACGCATACCTCCATTGAATACATTTATCCCCACCCGAAAATCTGATTTCAGACCTGCAATACCCCACAATAAATTGTACAATATGCTTCCAAAACCAATTTTTAGCCTGATAGATATTGTGCAACCCTACAAAAATCACATAAATGACCTTAAATGACTTGAATTTTGCGAAAAAGGTGCTAAAATATAATTAGCACTCAGAAAGACTGAGTGCTAACAATCCGATCGTGAGAGTGCTGAAAACATAGGTGCGACCACGAAGGATCCTAATTTAGCATATTAAAAGGTATCATAAAAGGAGGAACTTATCATGGCGATCAAACCATTGCAGGACAGAGTTGTAGTTAAGATGACAGAGGCTGAGGAAACCACAAAGAGTGGTATCATTCTCACAGGCTCAGCTAAGGAAAAGCCTGAGGTCGCAGAGGTAATAGCTGTAGGCCCTGGTAAAAAGGACGTTACTATGGGCGTTAATAAGGGTGACAAGGTGCTTATCTCTAAGTACAGCGGTACTAATGTTAAGCTGGACGGTGAAGAGTTCATTATCGTTAAAATGGACGACATTCTCGCAGTTGTTGACTAATTTCACTGCATTTTAAATAGTATATAAACGGAGGTAATTTACAATGGCTAAGGATATAATTTTTGGCGAAGACGCAAGAAAAGCTTTGCAGAGCGGTATCGACAAGCTCGCAAACACTGTTAAGATAACACTGGGACCTAAGGGCAGAAATGTAGTTCTTGATAAGAAGTACGGTGCTCCTCTTATCACAAACGACGGTGTTACTATAGCTAAGGAGATCGAGCTTGACGACCCATTTGAGAACATGGGTGCACAGCTTGTAAAGGAAGTCGCTACTAAGACTAACGACGCTGCCGGTGACGGTACAACAACAGCTACATTGCTTGCTCAGGCTCTTGTTAGAGAGGGTATGAAGAATATCGCAGCAGGTGCTAATCCAATGGTACTTAAGAAAGGTATGGATCAGGCTGTAGATACTGCTGTTGAAACTATCGTCGCTAACTCAAAGAAGATAGAAGGCTCTGATGAGATAGCTAGAGTAGGTGCTGTTTCTGCCGCTGATGAGAACATTGGTAAGCTTATCGCTGAGGCTATGGAAAAGGTCACCTCTGACGGCGTTATCACCATCGAGGAGAACAAGACCACTGCCGAGACCTACAACGAGATCGTCGAAGGTATGCAGTTCGACCGCGGCTACCTGACCCCCTATATGGTCACCGATACCGACAAGATGGTGGCCGATCTGGACAACGCTGCTGTCCTGATCACCGATAAGAAGATCAGCGTCATTCAGGATCTGGTGCCCCTGCTGGAGCAGGTGATGCAGAACGGCATGAAGCTGCTGATCGTGGCTGAGGATATCGAGGGCGAGGCTCTGTCCACCCTGATCGTCAACCGCCTGCGCGGCACCCTGAACGTCTGCGCCGTCAAGGCCCCCGGCTTCGGCGACCGCCGCAAGGAGATGCTGCAGGACATCGCCATCCTGACCGGCGGCACCGTCGTGTCTGCTGACCTCGGCTACGAGCTGAAGGACGTTACCGTCGATATGCTGGGCCACGCCCGTCAGGTCAAGGTCACCAAGGAGAACACCACCATCGTGGGCGGCGCAGGCGACAAGGACGCCATCGCATCCCGCATCGCACAGATCCGCAACCAGATCGAGGCTGCTACCAGCGACTTTGACCGCGAGAAGCTGCAGGAGCGTCTGGCAAAGCTGGCTGGCGGCGTGGCTGTCATCAAGGTCGGCGCTGCTACTGAGGTCGAGATGAAGGACAAGAAGCTCCGCATCGAGGATGCTCTGAACGCAACCAAGGCTGCTGTTCAGGAAGGCGTCGTCGCTGGCGGCGGCACTGCTCCCATCAACGCCATCCCCGCTGTGCGCGCTCTGTGCGACACGCTGGAAGGCGACGAGCGCACCGGCGCAAAGATCGTCCTGAAGGCTCTGGAAGCTCCTCTGCGCCAGATCGCCGCAAACGCTGGCCTGGAAGGCAGCGTTATCATCAACAACATTCTGCAGGCCGGCAAGCCCAACTACGGCTATGACGCCCAGAAGGAAGAATATGTTGACGATATGATCGAAGCCGGCATTGTTGACCCGACCAAGGTCACCCGCTCCGCTCTGGAGAATGCTTCCAGCGTTGCCGCTATGGTTCTGACCACCGAAAGCCTGGTCGCTGACCTGCCGGAGCCCCCGGCACCGGCAGCTCCCGCCGGCGGTGACATGGGCGGCATGTACTAATAACTGCCTAAAAACCGCATGAAACCTTGATTTTTGGAGCGCGCAAAAGCGGAT
>ERZ857757.2939-NODE-2939-length-10240-cov-20.773000_pt1 | contig 10240 bp, 7 predicted proteins | sample MGYA00519764_ERZ857757 | MGnify/ENA primary metagenome ERZ857757 (study PRJEB31778, sample SAMEA3449359) | human gut metagenome | biome: human gut; feature: human-associated habitat; material: faeces | place: United Kingdom | collected 2010/2012 ... | reverse complement strand
TCACCTACCGCTTCAAGCTGATCCTCAAGAAGAACGGCCTGCCGCAGGAGCTGAACGTCCATTCTCTCCGGCACACCGCCGCCAGTCTGATGATTGCGGGCGGCACGGATGTTGCAACGGTGGCAGGCATCCTCGGCCACAGCCAGCCCTCCACCACGCTGGACATCTACACCCATGCCTTCGACAAGAACAAAAAGGCCGCCAGCGCAAAGCTGCAAGAAGGACTGGATATTTGATTTTAACGAAAAGTGAGAGTACATATTAAGTACCCTCACCTTTTGTTTTCATGATTTATTTCCAGTCATTCGAAAATGATTACTGCCGAAATATTCCGCAGATTTTCAGCAGTCAGTCCCGCAAGGCCGCGATCAACTCTGCACTGCCCGCTCCCTGTACAGTCTCTGGTAGTCTGTCATTGTCTTGTTCTCCTTTTCGATAGATAGTGTGGGCATTGGATAACGGCGGCACGGAAGCTCTGCTTGCAGCTCCTTTCGCATTTCCTGCAAAGCTCGTTGTATTTCTTCCTGCCACGCTCATCAAGAAAGAACGCCCATTCTCTCTTGAGGTATTTCGGCATACGGGGCATAACTGACGCCTCTTTATCGCTGCCTAATTGCCGATTTGCTCCCGAAACACAGAAACGCCCAAAACCTGGCCCCGCTGTATGGTTTCGGGGCGATTTTGGGCGTTTTCCTTCGATATGAGCAGCTTTGTTTTGGAATCGGTATCCATACCGTCCGTCATGCAAAAGTCGCTGTTTGTCGCTTCCGGGTAACAAAAAAGCGCCGTATTGCTACGACGCTTTTGTCTTGCTCGGAAGATGGAGCAAGGGAACACTATTCAATTATTTGTTGTACTTTTTCTTTTTCCCTACAACCGTTGTGCCAATGGCTGCACCGCCGCTGACAAGCAGCAGGGTAATCCACAAAGCAGAGCCGCTTGTGTCGCCGGTCTGGGGAGATTTGGGATCGTCCTTCAGCTTCGCCGTTACGGTGTCGGCTTTTTTGATTTCCTTTGTACCGTCCTTGTCGCTGAAATACTTGCCACAGCCTTCGCAGTACCAGTACTCGATATTGCCCTCGGTGGTCTTGGTCGCCGCCTTTGCCGGGAAGTGCTTTAAGTTGGTGTGGTTCTTCGGATCAAGCTCACCGTATTCCGCACCGCAGACTTCGCACTTTGCCTTGTCCTTGCAGGTCGCTTTCTCGCCGGTGTGCTCAGTCATCTTCTTGCCGCAATAATCACACTTGTGGTCTTTGTTATCGTCTGCACACTCGCTGATTATATAATCGCAGATATCACATTTATGGTCTTTGTTTCCATCGATGCAATTCTCCGTTTGCGTGCCTGCAGAGCATCCGTCAACGGTGCAGGTGCGGGTATGGGTGCCGTCTTCGTTGGATGTCCAAGCGCCCCAGTCGTGGTCCAGTGCATTGCCGAAGAAGAAGGTTGCCTCATCCGCCGTGCCCTCGGAGCTCAGTCCGCAGACTGCGCAGGACTTGTAATAGGCCGCCTTTTCCGTGCAGGTGGCGGCGGATTTCAGATACTGCTCCTCGGCGGTTTCTGCCGTGAAGTCGTGCGCCGCCAGCTCGCCATAGGCTGCGTTGCAGTCCTCGCAAATAGCCTTTTCCGTACAGGTTGCCGTGCCGCCGTGGCAATTCTCGGTTTCCGTGTGCGCTGCATTGTGAGCGCAGACGCGAGTGTGCGTGCCGTCTCCGTTGGATGTCCATGCGCCCCAGTCATGGCCGAGCGGCTTGCCATTGGTAAAGGTTTCCGTGCCCTGCGCGCCGCAGGTGGAGCAGGACTGATAATATACCGCCGGGCTTGTGCAGGTGGCGGCGGACTTCAGCCGGTATTCGTTCACCTGATCGACAAAATGGTGCGGGCCAAGTTCGCCGTACGGGTGCTGGCAGACCTCGCAGAGAGCCGGGGCAAGGCAGTCAGCCGTGCCGCCCTGATGCGCGCCGCGATCCACCTCCAACTGGCAGCAGGTGTAGAATCTCCAGTGGCTGTTGCCGTCAAGCTGCCAGTCACCCGGCTCTTCGGCGTGCCGATCCGGGTTCGTTTCCCCGGCGGCAAAGGTCGCCTCGTCGGCTGTCCCCTTGGAGGACAGCATACAGATCTTGCAGGACTTGTAATAGAGTGCGGGAGAGAGGCAGTTTGCTTCCTTGTACTGAAGTGCCGTGATCGCAATTTCTCCCGTGAAGTCGTGCTCGGTCATTCTGATGCCGCAGGTGTCGCAGAAATGGTTGCAGTCCGGGTCGGCGTGGTTGAGCCGCTCAGCCTCTCCGCCGCAGACGGTGCAGGTCTTCCAGTGACTGTCTTGATTCGTGCTCCAGTCGCCGTAGGTGCAGCCGGCCGTTTCAACATGGCTGGCATCGTGGGTGCAGACGCGCTTGTGTGTGCCGTCTTCGTTGGACGTCCAAGCGCCCCAGTCGTGGTCCAGCGCATTGCCGGAGAAGAAGGTCGCCTCATCCGCCGTGCCCTCGGAGCTCAGTCCGCAGACTGCGCAGGACTTGTAATATTCTGCCTGCGCCGTGCAGGTGGCGGCGGATTTCAGGTACTTTGCATCCACGGTCTCCGCCGTGAAGTCGTGGGGCAGCTTTTCGCCAAACTCAGCCTTGCATACCTCACAGACGGCTTTTGCGGTGCAGCTTGCGGTGCCGCCGTGGCAGTTTTCGGTTTCCGTGTGGCTGGTGTCACGCTTACAGATTCGGGTGTGGGTCTTTTCATCGCTGTTCTGCGTCCAAGCGCCCCAGTCGTGGTCCAGCGCGGTATTCGCTGCGGTAAACGTATCGGCGTCGTTTGTGCTTACCTCACCGCACGCACAGGACAGATAATACACCGCGTTATTGGTGCAGTCCGCAGGAGTTTTCAGCGCTTCGGGCTTTTGAACCCGCTGTGTGTAGGCGTGCACATGGATCGGCGTCCAGTGGGCATAGAGAGTCTGCGTCCCGAACACTGTCACGGTGTTGTTTTCCTTAATCTCGGTGCCGCCGTTCTGTTCCGTGTACCAGCCGGCAAAATCGTATCCCGCATAGATGGGAACCGGCAGTGTGCCGTAGGCTTCGCCGGTCGTCAACGATTTGGTTTTGTCCGCTTCGGCCAGCATACCGCCGTTGGGGTCAAATGTCACAGTGAGGGGCCGCGCAACCGCGCCGGAAACAAGGTACAGCTTCTGGTCATCCTTATACTCCACATGGGCATTGACGTCGTCCGCGAAGAAGTAATTCGCGTAGTCTTTTTTGTAATTATTAGAAAATGCCACGGGGTATCTGATATTCGCGGTGGTGACGCCGATGGACGCGCCTTTGGACATGCCGATCTCGATGGTCAGCGTCTTGCCGGAGGGCAGATACACATTGTTGGCCTTGCCGGAAACCGTGTTGTTCTGCACGAGGGGCTTGTTTCCGACCCTCAGCTGGCCGCTGTTGCTGGGGTTGATATAAATGCCGCCGCCATTGCCGCTGGCTTTGTTATTCTCGATCTTACCGCCATAGAGTTGGCAGACCGAGCCGGTGCGGTAAATATATACGCCGCCGCCGTTGCCGGTGGCCGTATTGCCGGAGATCTCGCCGCCTTGCATAATCAGCCATGACGGCTCCTGATTCAGATAGATGGCGCCGCCGTCGCCGCTGGTGTTTCCGGTGATCTTGCCGTCATAGAGGAAGAACTGACAGTCCTTGTCAAGCACATGAACCGCGCCGCCCTCCTTCGAGGCCCTGTTGCCACTGATCTCGCCGCCCCGCATATAGAGCGTTGTCGACTGATTAGAATCCTGGCGCAGGCAGATGGCACCGCCCCAGCGGCTGGCAGTATTGCTGTTGATCTTCGCGCTGCCGGAAATGTTGATCTCGCCCCAGCCCATCAGAATGGCGCCGCCGTCCAGACTGGAGGAATTGCCGGTGATCTGCGCGCTGCCGGAAATGTTGATCTTCCCGTTGCCGCGCATATAGATGGCGCCGCCGCCGGCATTGTTGCTGTTTTGTGTCGCTTTATTGCCGGAGATGGTGCCGCCGGTCATGTTGATGGTCCCGCCGGTGGTGGAGAAGAATGCGCCGCCGTTCTTGGCGGTGTTATTCTTGATTGTGCCGCCATACATATTGAAAGCGCCGCCGGTGGTGTTCGGCATGTTTGCATTGAATTTCCGGAAAATGGCACCGCCGTAGTTCTTGCCGTTGTTGCCGGAGATCTCGCCACCGTACATATTGAATATGCACTGCTGGTCATCCAGAGCGATGGCGCCGCCGCCGCCTTTGCCGGTGACTTTGCCGCCGGTGAGCTTGCCGCCGAACATATCCAGCGTGCTGGTATAAAGGTAAATGCAGGCACCGCCCCAGACACTCTGCGTCGCACCCTTGAAGGTGCCGCCGCCCCGACAGTCACAGAGGACAAGCCGGCCGCCGTTTTTGACCTGAATCTTGGCTATGCCGTTGCTGGCAAGGGTCTTGCCGTTCAGGCACAGATATAGTGTTTTGCCATCCACCGTCAGATGGCCGCTGAGGGTGGCATTGCCTGTCAGATAGACATAAGCGGTATTGTTGGTATATGTAATGCTGCTCGTGCCGTTCCACGGCTGATAGGTCACGTCAGAATGGCTGGCGTGGTCGCCCGCTGTGACGCTGCCGCCGCAGTAGCAATGGGAGTGGTCATTCGCAGTCTGGGGCGTGAAAGCAGCACTCGGCTCGCCGCTTAGCACCATAAGTGCGGCAGCCGCGGCATCATAGCGGGTAAAATCGAGTACCGCGAAATCTTCATCAGAAAGCTGTATCTTCGCCTCGTCAATGGCTTCTAACTGCGCTTCCACGTCCGCCGCGTTATCCGCGCCGATTGTTTCCGCCTCCGGCAGTGCGTAGATCAGTGCCTGCACATCTGCTGCAGTAATGACTGGGGCGTCATCGGATGCACCTGCCTGTCCGCTTTCTTCTGCGGCATATTTCCCGCAGTTTTCTGCCAATGCACCCTCTGCGCCGCAGACAGCGCACTCTGCGTTCACCGCTTCTGCCGTACAGGCTGTTTCGCAGGTGCATACAGGGGTTTCTTCCGCCTTGCCCTCAGCAAACGCCGCAGTCAGCACAAGGCAGAGCACCATGCACAGGGCGAGCAGGATACTGAATATTCGTTTCCTCATGTTGTTTCCTCCGTTTCTCCGTCCCTCGATAGCTTAAAATCGTATTTCATTTCCAGCATGGCGAATAGCTTATACATAACTTTTGTGGCGATTGTCCTGATATCCAGTGATTGGATAAAGGCCAGCACCCCGGCCTGTTCCTCCTCCGGCACCCGATACACCCGCATGGATGCCGTCAGGAAGCGGCTGAGCTTGCGCTCCAGCGGGAAATGGATGTCGCATTTCCGCGCCATATAGCTGCGCATCAGCCCCGCCGTACCGATTTCCATCTCGTAAAAATCGCTGTCGCTGTAATCCGGGAAATTCCCGCCGAATATCTGCTTCAGCTCTGCCGTGGTATGCAGGTAGATATACTCCGATGTTTCAGGCAGGGAGTAGGCTTCAATGTAAATTTCCCGCAGGTTCTCGTTCAGCTCGGTCAGTGTCAGCTGGAGCGCCGTTTCCACCGCATAGGCGTAAACCGGCGGCAGCTTACTGTCTGCAATGCTTCTGGCCACGCCGAACTGTCCGCCGAACATCGTTTCGGTCAATTCCAGCAAAATTCTGTCCTTGGTAGGAAACAGATTCAAATAGCTTCCCCTTGCCACGCCTGCTTCGTCCACGATCTGGCTGACAGAGGTGTTTTTATACCCCTGCTCCAAAAAGAGGCGGACGCATACGGTCAGTATTTTCCGCTTTGTGTCACTGCTGTCTCTCCGCAAATTTATCACCTCCCCTCAAGCGTTTTAGTATGTATACCAATAATATCATGCCAAACATAAAATAGCAAGCGCTATTTGAAGCTTTGTCTCCGCAAATTGTGACTTTTCCGCAAACGCCGGTTTCTTCCGTTACTCACAGAGCTTTATGCCTTCTTGAATATTGCCCCAAAAAAGAGAACCTGCCGAGAAAAGCCCGCAAAGGACTAATCTCGGCAGGTTTCTTTGCCCCTGATACGCCCCGATAGCTTGATTTCCTTAACGCTTTGCTATCAGCCCGTCCCAAAAGGGCAGGGTTTTTTAGAAAAAAGTCGTCTTATCAAATTTTCCTGCGGCCTGTCAGTTCAGGTGCTTTTCAAAGTTGCCGCCTACCCGTACACCCTCCTGCACGATGAAGAAGGCGTTGGGGTCTAACTTGCGCACCTCCTGCTGCAGGGTCTGGATCTCATATTTGCTCAGGCACACGCACAGCACCTCCAGGGGCTGATCGGTATAGCCGCCGTAGCCCTGCCAGTAGGTCACGCCCCGCTCCAGCCGCTCCATGATAAACTTAGGCAGCTCCGTGTGCTTCTCCTTGGTAAAGATCAGCACCTGGACGGTAATGCTCTGCTGGTGGGTACGGTCCAAAAACAGGCTGTTAAAGACCGTGTAAATGGTGGAATAAATGGCGGTGGCGGCATCAAAAAGCACCAGGCAGAGGGCATAGAGCACCGCGTTGCAGGAAATGCTGAACTTGCCCACGGTGAACCCCTTGCCCTTCTTGCTCATGTACAGGCCCAGGATATCGAATCCGCCGCTGCTGCACCCGCAGGTAAGCACGACGCCCCCGGCAAAGCCGTTGACCATGCCCCCCAGGAGGCAGCTGGTGAGGGTATCCTCCACAATGGGATGAGATGGCACCGGTATCATGGTCAGAAACAGGGAGCAGCACACCGTGCAGACCATTGTCCGCACCACAAAGCCCCGGCCCATGGTTTTCCACGCCAAAATAAGCAGCGGTATATTCAGCAGCAGATACAACACGCCAGATATATCGAAGCCCGGATCCAGGCCCAGGCTTTGGGTTAAGACGGATCGGGTCAGCTGGCAGAAGCCCAGCAGGCCGCCGGTATACAAATTGTGCGGCACCACAAACAGGTTTATGGATATAGCCATCAGCAGCACACCCAGAATTCCCATCCCCAGGCGCGCCCAGCGGTTATGCAGCGCTTTGCCGAACATGATATGCTCCTCCTTTGTCTGTCCTTCTCCTCATTATTCCCATTTCCAGGGCAAATGTCAATAGGGAAAATGATTTCATTTTTTGCCTGCAGGCAGCAAGCTCTGTAAGGCGTTTTGATGCAGCAGGAAACGGTCATATGCCGCTAAAAGCAGAAGATTTACGGAGCCTGCAGGGGAGGAGGGGTTCCCCCTCTGTAAAGATTATAGGCTGTAGCGCAGGGACCTATAAAGCCGCTCCATGCTCCGGGCTAAGGACCGGGAAACGGTGGATTTGTTCAGCCCCAGCTCCCGGGCAATGGCGGTGACGCTCATGCCGCCGGTAAAGCGCATCCGCAGGATCTCCCTCTGCCGGGGAGTCAGCTCCTGCTGCACCGCCAAGGGCAGGTTGCACAGCAGCCGGCGGATGCGATCCTGGTTGTCCCCGGATTGCGCCTGCTTCCACAGGCAAAGGCTGGCAATGTCGATAGGATCGTAGACCTCAGAGGGTGTAATATGCATTTTTGCGATACCCCCTGTCATAGTAGCGAGCGGTGAGCTCCGCCAGCTGGCGTGTCTGTCGGTGCAAGGGCTCCAGATCCCTGATGCGGCGCTGCAGGTGCTCGGCGCTCTCCCGGTCGCCGCACCGGGCTTGCGCCTGCCGCAGGAGGTCAATGCGCTGGTGCAGGGCCTGGGCCTGTTCCTGATACTGATAGGATAGCTGCTGTAGTGTCATGTTCTCCTTCTCCCTTCCCTTATAAAAAATATGGATTTACAAAACTTTTTTGTTGACAAAGCCCGGTTTTTATGGTAGCATAGTTTTCGCTGGTTGTTGTGCTGGTGTAGCTCAGCTGGTAGAGCAGCTGATTTGTAATCAGCAGGTCGGGGGTTCGAATCCGTCCACCAGCTCCAAATTCATATGTATATGGGGGATTTCCCGAGTGGCCAAAGGGGACAGACTGTAAATCTGCTGGCGATGCCTTCGGTGGTTCGAATCCACCATCCCCCACCAAAAAGCCGATTGCGTAAGCGATCGGCCTTTTTGTTTATCCATGGTCATCTACCCGGGGGCCGCCCTTGGCAGCCCCCTCTTGCCGGACGCATATGCGTCCGGCTTTTTCAACGCCGAATGTGCTATTTTTCCGCTTCTTTTTCCAAACTTTTCCTGTTAATCACAAATTTCTTGGCTTAAGTCTTACAATATCACAAGATTCTTGTTAAGTCAATACCAAAATAACAAGATTCTTGTATTTTTGGTTGACAAAGCCGGGAAAATGTCGTACACTGTGTCTAAGGATGTCGAAAAAAGTCGGGAGGGATGCAATGTGGGATTTGGCGAGCAGCTGCGTCAGCGGAGGAAGGAGCTGGGCCTCAGCCGGGAGGAACTGGCGGACAAGCTGGGGGTGACCCGGTCGGCAGTGGGCAACTACGAGACAGGTCTCAGCGCCCCCAAGGAGAGCGTTCTGCTGCGGCTATTTGACGTGCTGCAGGTGGAGCCCAACTACCTCTACCGGGACTTTTATGACGCCGGCAGGGCGGGCCAGGCCGTCAGCGAGGAGGAGCAATCCCTGCTGAAGAAATACCGGGAGCTGGGCCTTGCCGGGCGACAGACCCTGAGCCTCATGCTGGACGCCCTGAGCCTGATGCAGGCAGAGGCGGAGCAGGACCGCCCGGCGGCGGAGGCACGGACCATCCCGCTGTATTGCTCCCCGGCGGCGGCGGGCTATGCGGCCCCGGTGTTCGGAGAGGATTACGAGCTGCTGCCTGTGACGGCGGACGTGCCCCCCGGGGCGGAGCTGGCGGTGCGAATCCAAGGGGACAGCATGGAGCCCTACATCCACGACGAATCCGTAGTATATGTAAACCATGACCCCTTGCTCCCCGGTGACGTGGGCATCTTCTGCGTGGACGGGGACATGCTGTGCAAGCAGTATTACCGGGACCCCATGGGCACAGTGTATCTGTTCTCCCTCAACCGCAGCCGCAGCGATGCTGACCAGGTGTTTACCGCCGGCAGCGGCCGCAGCCTTACCTGCTTCGGCCGAGTGATGCTCCACACGCCCCCTCTCCCTATATAAAAGGAAAGAAACGGAGATGTTGCCCGCTCATAGGCAACATCTCCGTAAATTTTTTGAAAAGCTCTGCAGAGCTTGCGTCCGTCAACGCAAAAAATTCAAATCATTTTTCACCGCGCCATGTACGTGAGAGAAAATACCACACCGGCTGCCGGTGTGGTATTTTGCCGCTGCGCGGCAAAATTACGTACGCACCAGACTGCAAGCCTTTTGGCAGAAAAGCCGCAGATTTTTCGCCAGTAATTAGAGGATGAACCCTCCGTCGCAGGTGAGCACCTGGCCGGTGATGAAATCTGCCGCCGGATCGGCAAAAAAGGCCACTGCCGCCGCAATATCCTCCGGGGTCCCCAGGCGGCCCATAGGCGTCTGCTCCGCCAGCTGGGGCAGCAGCTCCCGGGGCAGCTCATCCAGCATATCCGTGCGGATGACCCCCGGAGCTACACAGTTCACCCGGATGTGGCTGGGGGCCAGCTCTGCAGCCAGGGATCGAGTCAGCCCGATGAGAGCCGCCTTGGTGGCGGAGTAGGCCACCTCACAGCTGGCGCCCCGCTGGCCCCAGATAGAGGAGACGTTGACGATACACCCCTCATGCTCGTGGAGCATAGAGGGCAGCACCGCACGGCTGGTGTAAAAGGCGCCGTCCACATTCACGGCGAAAAACTCGTGCCATCGGGTGTCCGTTAGCTCCTGGAACAGACACTGTCCGGCGATGCCTGCGTTGTTCACCAGCAGGGAAATGGGCCCGAGGGTCTGCTCCACCCGGCGGACCATGGCCTCCACCTGCTCCCGCCGGGATACATCCGCCTGACAGATCATGGCTCGGCAGCCCCGGTCTGTCAGCTGCCGGGCCAGCTCCTCAGCCTTGTCCCGGCGCACCCGGTAGCCAATGGCTACGGCCCAGCCTCTGCGGGAAAGCTCCGTGGCGATGGCTCGTCCGATGCCCCGGGACGCCCCCGTGACCAGCGCGATTTTCTCCATGATATTTGTCCTCCTCCGGGCTTGATGGATCTATTATAACAAATTCTCCCCCATTGCGCAAGAAAAGTATTGACAAATGCCTGTAGGCAGGGTATTATAGTACTGTTCTTGCGCGGTTAGCTCAGCTGGTAGAGCACATGCTTGACGTGCATGGGGTCACAGGT
>ERZ857757.2937-NODE-2937-length-10245-cov-3.219823_pt1 | contig 10245 bp, 10 predicted proteins | sample MGYA00519764_ERZ857757 | MGnify/ENA primary metagenome ERZ857757 (study PRJEB31778, sample SAMEA3449359) | human gut metagenome | biome: human gut; feature: human-associated habitat; material: faeces | place: United Kingdom | collected 2010/2012 ... | reverse complement strand
AAGCGCCGGCGAGCGTGAGAATTTTTCGCATCCGTCCGCCGAGAGCGAGCCGCCGGTCCTGCGCGGCGTCCAGCAGCTTCTGCCGGAAGAGCAGCAGCTCCACGGTCTCGCGCGGCGGCGCTTTCGATACCGCGCCGCGAAGCGTCACCTTTTCCGTCCGGGAAAGCAGCAGCCGCGCCGCCTCCTCGCAGCAGAGCCCCAGCCCGATCTCCGTCCGCCCGGGCAGAAACACCCGGTAGCGCGGATGATCGCGGCAGATATTGCAGAGCGCGTCCTCGCCGAGCGTGCGCTGCAAATCGCAGAGATTATCTTCCCGGAGCATCGCGCACCGCCCTGCCGCGTCCAGCCGGAAGTGCGGCGGCTCGCCCGGCTCGACGGCCGCGCGCACGCGCTCGCCGAAGGCTCCGGGCAGCGCGGCGTACCGTTCCGCGCTCTTCCCGTCAATGTCGATCTCCCAGCCGATGCAGCAATTGTGGCGGCACGCGCCCGCCGTGCAGCGAAACGCCTCATAATACGCGGGATACATTTCCGTCATGCCGGTCTCCTCCTTGCATTTACCGGAGAAGTATACCACAAAATGCCTTGCTCCGCTACCCTGTATGTGATACAATATATAGTGTTCAAAAGGAGCGTCACTGTGGAAGTATTGTATCTGGACAACAAGATCATCGTGTGCGTGAAGCCCGCGGGCGTCCTCTCCACGGACGAGCCGGGCGGCATGCCGTCCCTTCTGCGCGCCGCGCTCGGGGACGATACCGCCCCGGTCTACACCGTGCACCGGCTGGACGCCGCCGTTTCCGGCGTAATGGTCTACGCCCGCACGCGCCACGCCGCCGCCGACCTTGGCCGCGCGATCGAGCGCGGCGATGTGCGCAAGGAATATCTCGCCGTCGCCTGCGGCGCGCTGCCGGAGCAGCGCGGCGAGCTGCGCGATCTGCTGCGGCGCGACCGGAAACTGCGCAAAACGTTTCTCGCCGAAGCGCCGGGAAAGGACGTGCGCGAAGCGCGCCTTGCCTATGAAGTGCTCGCCTCTCGCGCCGGGCTCTCGCTCTGCCGCATCCGGCTGTACACGGGCCGCGCGCACCAGATCCGCTGTCAGCTCGCCGCGCGCGGCGCGCCGCTCTGGGGCGACGCAAAATACGGCGGCAGCGGGGAAGGGGATATCGCGCTGTTTTCCTGCGCTCTCGCCTTTCCGCACCCGCTCACCGGCGAGATGCTGACATTTGCAAAAAAGCCGCCCGCGGCGTACCCGTGGACGGAATTTCCCGGGGAAGTATTATAAATGGAAACGAAACTCACAACGCTCTGCTATATGGAGCGCGGCGGCGAGTATCTGATGCTCCACCGCACGAAAAAGGAAAACGACGAGAACCGCGATAAATGGATCGGCGTCGGCGGCAAGTTTGAGCCGGGGGAGAGCCCGGAGGACTGCCTCCGCCGCGAGGTGCGCGAGGAAACGGGGCTCACGCTCACGCGCTGGCGCTATCGCGGCCTTGTGACGTTCGTCTCGGACGTGTGGCCGTGCGAATATATGCACCTGTTCACCGCGGACGCGTGGACGGGCGAGCAGCGCCCCTGCGACGAGGGCGAGCTTGCCTGGATCGGCAAGGACGAGCTGCTCACAAAAAAGCTCTGGGCGGGCGACAGAATTTTTCTTCACCTGCTCGCGGAGGATGCGCCGTTTTTCTCGCTCAAGCTCGTCTACCGCGGCGAAGAGCTGACCGCCGCCGAGCTGGACGGCAAGCCGCTCGCCCTCGGATAAAAAGGGCGGAGTGCCAAATGCACCCCGTATGGGCGGGGCTCTGCTCCGCCCCTACAGGAGCACCCAATATACCCCGACGGGCGCGGGAACGCCCCGCCCAAAGCAAGACCGCGGAAAACCTGCCCATTCCGCGCTCTCCGCATATCGCGGATTTCGCCCCTCTGTCAAAAACGCCCGGCGCCGGTGGAAAACATCGGCGCCGGGCGTTTTTCACGTCTTACCCCTCCGGCTGCTTTCCGCGCAGCCACCCGCCGCAGTATTAGACGAACCGGCGGCGCTGCACGGCGGGCAGCTCATACCCCTTGCTGTACCGCGCCTCCCGGCGCCCGTCCTACTGTTTGAAAATATTTTCACCCTTCGACACATTTCATGCCTCTTTCTTATTTATAATATAGTAAATTGACTGCGGCAAAAAATGCCGGAATGGCCTGACTGCCAGTTTGACTGCCCGGAAATACTGGAATACATGCCAGTAATATATACACATGTAAAGAAACTTACATCTGTTAAGAAGCAACAAAAAAATTAACCGGAGTAATGATTAAAAAATCCGGTGAAAGTCTTGCTTTTTTTATTTTCCATATGCTATACTTACGCTGCATAGTGAAAAGCTTCCCATATCATAGGTTGGGCGAACTCCACGATAAGAATTCGCCGTTTTGTTAGCAAATCGTCCCGTTCTTTGGCAAAACGGGGGCGGATTTGCTGTTTTTCCCCCTCGCCGTAAGTAACCACTTATTTTTGCGATCGCAGAACCTGCATAGGAGTACTCATTTTGGAACAGAGAGAAATTCAACAGACATTCATTCGAAGCGCCATCCGTGTCATTGCCCAAAAGGGCCTTGTAAAGGCAACGACCAAGGCCATTGCCGCCGATGCCGGCCTCAACGAAGCATATATCTATAAATGCTTCAAGGGGAAGGACGAGCTTCTTGCCGAAGCGCTCCATGATAGAGACGAGGGACTCGCCGTGTTTCTGCGCCGGGAGTTTCCGAACGTGCTCGCCGAAACTTCCCCGTGGCGGGATCGCTGCTTCCATCTCTGGGAAAAGACGTGGAAATTCATTCTGGACAAGCGGGACGACTGTATCTTCTATCTCCGGTATTACAGCTCCCCCGACTTCTACGCTTACGAGCATGACCGGCAGCAGCAATACTACCACGCGCTGATCCACCGCGTCGCATACCTTTTCCGCCCCGAGACGGATCTGGATATGCTCATGCATCAGGTGTTTGAAACCATGCTCGCCTTTGCCGCGCACGTCATGGCGGGCGATATGGAAAACAACGACCTTACAACGGAACGGACCTTCGAGCAGATCTACAGCTTTATCGCGCCCCACTTCCGTGCCGAGCTGACAGAGGGAGCGGGAAAGGAAACAGCGGTATTATGAAGAAAAGCTCGATCCGAAAAACGTGGAATGTCATCAGCAGCATTCTGGTGGCGCTCGTGGTGCTGCTGGCGCTGCTTCTCGTCGGCGCAAGGCTCTTCGGTCTGCAGGTGTACACCGTGCTCTCCGGCTCCATGGAGCCGACGTACCACACCGGCTCGCTGATCTATGTGAAAAAGGTGGACCCGTACACCATTCGGGACGGACAGGTCATCACCTTCATGCTCGATGAAAACACCATCGCCACGCACCGCGTCGTCGGCGTCGTGCCGGACGAGGAGGACTCCACCGTCGTCCGCTTCCGCACGAAGGGCGACGCGAACGAAACCGAAGACGGCGGTCTTGTGCATTATAAGAACGTCATCGGCACGCCGGTGTTCACCATCCCGTACCTCGGCTTCGTCGCAAACTACATCCAGCATCCCCCCGGCATGTATGTGGCCATCTCGGCCGGAGCCGTGCTCCTGATGCTGACGTTCCTGCCGGACATCTTCGCCCCGGACAGCAAGAGCGAGACCGTCGGGGAGGACGAAAAAAAACGGGGCAATCCCGCCGCGGGCCGTCACGTCCGCAAAAGATGAGGGCAACGCCGCAAGGCTCCCTATAGAAAGCTTTAATTTAGGAGGTTTTCGCAGCATGAAAACGAAAAGCAAAGCTCTGCTCCTGACTCTCTGTGCGGTGTTGCTCGTCGCGGCGTCCGTGCTGGGCACGATGGCGTACCTGACCTCGACTGACACCGTGACCAACACCTTCACCATCGGCAAGGTCGAGATCACGCTCGATGAGACCGACGTCACCAACCCGAACGGCCCCCGCGTGAAGGCAAACAGCTACAAGCTGATGCCCGGCACTACATACACCAAGGACCCGACCGTCACCGTCAAGGCTGGCAGCGAGGAATCCTACGTCCGCATGAAGGTCACCTTCAACAACGCCGCGGCACTCATGGAGATGCTGCCTAGCGCGGACAATCTCGAGGATTACTCGCCCGCGGAGATCGCTCTTATCAAGAAGATCGCGCCCATCCTCTTCCTGACGAACTACACGGCGGTCGATGCCGGTTGGCTTCCGGAATACGCCATGTTCGGCATGGAGAAGACCCTCGCTGATCCCAACTACTTCGTCTACGACGCGGCGAACGATACCGTGACCTACATTTTCTACTATCCCACGACCGTCACGGCGACCGATAAGGACGTTGTGCTCCCCGCGGTGTTCACCGAGATCAGCCTTCCCGAGCACGTCACCGGTGAACAGCTTGCCGAGCTCAACAACTTCAAGATCACGGTCGTTGCCGAAGCCATTCAGGCCGGCAGCTTTGCCGACGCCGCCGATGCCTGGAGCCACTTCTGAACCCCGCACTGCCCCGCGCATAAACCAAAAGGGAAAAGGATAATCGTTATCCATGGAAATAACAGATTTCCCTGTCAATAACGGAAGAAAGGAGGAAGAATGAAAATGAAGCATGTTGCAAACCGGCGCCGCAGTGTGAGCAGCCGTGCGTTTATCGCTCTTCTGGCGCTTGTTCTTGTGATCGGCTGTGTGGCAGGAGGTACCGTTGCTTGGCTCGTTGCCAAGACGGATACTGTTGTCAACACCTTTACCTACGGCAATATCAACATCGCTCTAGCTGAGACCACCGGTACGAACTACAAGGTCATCCCCGGCACGGTCATCGAGAAGGACCCGAAGGTCACCGTTAAGGCTGGCTCCGAGGCCTGCTACCTGTTCGTCAAGGTCGAGAAGGTAGGTACGTTTACGGGCATATCTTACGAGATCGCTGACGGCTGGACGGAGCTGGAGAGCGGCGTTTACTACCGTCAGGTTGGCTCCGTGACCGCTGATACTTCTTTTGAGGTCATCAAAGGCAACGAGATCACCGTCAGCGAAACCCTGACCAAGGAGAACATCCCGTCGGCTCAGCCCACCCTGAAGATCACGGCCTACGCCGTGCAGCAGGAGAATATCGCCGACGCGGCTACTGCGTGGTCGAAAATCCCTCAGCCTACTAATCCCTAAGCAATAGCGACCCTTAATTACTTAAAGAAGGAGTACCAAGTACATGAAGAAGAAGATTACCGCGCTGTGCCTCTGCGTCGCCCTTCTGGCGGTCGCCGTTGTGGGCGCCTCTCTCGCTTACTTCACCGACACCGATAACGCCACCAATACCTTCACCGTCGGCAACGTGAAGATCGATCTGATCGAGTCCAAGTTCCACCGCGAAGGCAACGATAACTCCGGCGACACCTCCATCCCCGACCCCACCCAGACCGCGTCCGGCATGAAGTATGTCACCGACGGTCATAAGGCTTTCACCGATGCCGAGATCAAGGCAGACGCTGAGACCTATATGGCGGACTATCTGGCCGTGAAGGGCGAGAACATGGTTCCCGGCCGCGGCGTTGCCAAGTGCCCCTATGTCGTCAACACCGGCGCAAATGACGCTTACATTCGTATCCGTGTGATGGTTCCCTCCGCAGCCAACAATGACTTTGTTGCCGTGAAGGACGGCGGCGTGATCACCAACCAGTGGTGCACCACCTCCATTAAGAACGGCGAATTCATCGATGGTAAGGGTGGCGGCTGGAACAATGCTCCTGCGATTGATAAGGCCAGTGTTACCAAGGACGGCGTTACCTATGACGTTTACACCTTCACCCGCACCGAGCCTTTGGCTGCTGGCAAGATGACCGAGTGGAACGTCTGGAACTTCATCGGCATCAACAAGGATGCTACCAGCGCCGATATCCAGAAGGCCATCGATGCCGGCGCCATCACTGCAACGGACGGTACCATGACCCTGAACGTTCTGGTCGAGGCCGACGCCATTCAGGCCGAGGGCTTTGCAGACGCTGCTGCGGCTTGGGCTGCATTTAAGTAATTCACTTTGGCGCGGCTTTGAAACGGCTGCGTTATTTCCCGCATGGTCTGCGCCCTTTGGGGCGCAGACCATATGAGAGCACTCGGCCTGTCCCGGATGTTCTCATATGGTCTGATAAAGCCATACGGCTTCGTTTTTCGATCCGCGGGAGGATCTTTCCAATACAGCTTGAGAGGAGCAAGGACAATGAAGCGAAAACTTTTGATCCTGTCGGTGCTGGCAATCTGCGTCGCTATGCTTGCCGGCGGGACCCTTGCGTTCTTTACCTCTGAGGACAAAGCGCACAATGTCATTACCACCGGCGGCGTGGAGATAACATTGCAGGAATGGGCTGACGAGGCAAAAACAACGCCATTTAAAGACCTGACCGGAGTTATGCCCAACACCACCGTCACTAAAATTGCGGAGATCAAGAACACCGGTGCGTCTGATGCATGGGTGCGTGTGAAAGTGGAAAAAAACATCAAGCTTCAAGGGGATGGAACGCCGGATACCGGGCTGGTGGAGCTGAAGCTCAACACCGTCGACTGGACTGAAAAAGACGGTTACTATTATTATAACAAAATCCTGAAACCCGGCGAAACCACGGCTCCTGTTTTTACATCTGTGAGCTTTGCCGCCGACATGGGCGATGAATATCAGGACGCGGCGGCGACAGTGGATGTTTTCGCGCAGGCCGTGCAGACCGCCAACAATGGCGATACCGTCATGACCGCCCAGGGCTGGCCGAATTTGTAAGGAGGCAGTGTCATGAAGAACAAAAAAGCATTAGCACTGATCATCAGCGTCACACTGATCGTCAGCATGACGCTTCCCGGCACGCTGGCTGTCTCCGAAGATCAGGCCGCTGCGCTTGACGGCCATACGCTTGCTGAAGAAGAATCTGCGGCGCCCACGTCGGAGGAGCCGGCCTGCACCTGCGGCACAGAGACCGGCGTTCATACAGAAGCCTGCGCGCAGTACACCGCACCGGAAGCACCAGCAGTGGAAGAAAAGACCTGCACCTGCGGCATGACGGACGGCACGCACACGGAAGATTGCCCGTTGTATACCGCACCGGAAGCGCCCACAGAGGGGGAAAAGACCTGCACCTGTGACCCTAAGCCTGCCGAGGGCGAGCCGCACAAGGTAGGCTGCCCGCTGTATGAGGAGCAGACCGAACCGGCTGAAACAGAGGTAGAGATCAAGTATCAGGTCGTCGGGCCTGAAAATTCCGGCACGCTGGATACGGCAAGTGAGACTCTGCTGCTGCCCGTCAGCGGCATGGAGACCGGTGCTGGCGATGAAAACCGGAGCGGCGGCGACGCTGAGCTGCACCTTGCCGGTGTTGGCGATACGGCGGCAGGCTCCACACCCACCGCGGCTGAGGGCTTCGTATTCGTCGGCTGGTACAGTGACGAAGACTGCACCAAGCCTGTTGAGACAAGCTGGGTCAGCGATAACAAGCTGGTCCCCGGCAAGACCAAAAATTACGGCACAGCGGAAGCTCCCGTCATGGGCTACGAAGCCGCAACGTATTATGCCAAGTTCGCCATCGATGCTGCCGACCTGACCATCACCAGACAGGGGCAGGACATTGACGAGGGACAGAGCTTCATCTTTGATGTCGTCGGCCCGGACGGATACAATAAGCGCGTCGCAATCAGCGGCAGCGACTCCGTGACCATCAAGGGGCTGAAAACCGGCACTTATACCGTCACGGAAGTGACCGCCTGGAGTTGGCGGCACACGGCATGCGGTGTTCAGAGCGTTACTCTGCAGCCCGCACAGATCGGCACGGCCGACTTCACAAACGCCATCAGTAATGGCGGGTGGCTGAGCGGCGCATATTACAGCAAGATCACCTTTAAAAGCTGAGAAAGGAGGCGGCAGTTATGTATCAGGACGCACATAATGAAAAAAGCGGCAGACATGGGATCCGCATGAACAGGACGGCAGTCCTGCTTATTGCCATCATCCTGCTCATCAGCACGGCGGTCGGCTCTACTGTCGCATTCCTGGCGACAAAAACCGAGCCGGTGGAAAACTCCTTTGAGTACGCCAATGTTTCCTGCAAAGTGACGCAGAACTGCGATACGGACGGCAGCATTGTGCAGGTCAAAAACACCGGCACCATCAGCGCCTACATCCGGGCCGCTGTTGTCGCGAACTGGATTGATGTAGATGGGAACATTGCTGCATCCGTTCCGGAGGGGTACAGCTATGACCTGACCTGCTCTTCCGGCAGCTGGGCACAGGGCAAAGACGGATTTTTCTACTATCTGCTGCCTGTCGCCCCCGGCGCATCAACGGAGGGGAACCTTCTGACCTGTACGGTCACATGCCCTGAGACCCCGGAGTATACTCTTTCTGTTGAAGTTTTGGCGGAGGCTATCCAGAGCACCCCGGCAAGCGCAGTGAATGAGGCTTGGAACGTTGCGGTCGATGGCGACGGCAAGCTGAGCGTGAACTGATAAGGGGCGGCAATTATGAAAAAGTCATGCAAAGCAGTATTCTCACTGGTTCTGATGATTCTCATAGTAATTAGTCTCTCATCCACGGCGTTTGCCGCTGCTCCTTCTATCACCTTTAAGGGCTTTACCAGCGGCTTCGATTTCCAGCCCGGCAGCGAGTACACGGAGACCGACCTGTTTAACAGCTTCAAGAACGTGATGCCCGGCGATACCGTGACAGAGACCATCACCTTCACAAACTCTGCATCCGACTGCGACTTCGTAAATCTTTATATGAGAGCCGAGGCGCATGATGAGACGGCGAATCCCCTCAGCCCCAAGGTCGCAGATAAGGAGACCATCGCCGCAATGACGGAGTTTCTCTCCAAGCTGTCTATGAAGGTCTGGAACGGCACGGAGCTTATCTATGACGCTGCCCCAAATGAGCTGGGCGGTCTGGCAAGCAATAAATTCCTCGGAACCTTCCGCAGCGGCGAGACCGCCACGCTGAAGGTCGAGCTGAGTGTCCCCATCGATTTGGACAACAAGTTTGCCGACCGCATAGGCGAGGTGGACTGGATTTTCCATGTGGAAGCTTACAATGAAAGCCAGCTTTCTGTCCGAAAGGTCTGGTCTGACGGCAGCGCGAACCACACTAATGACAGCATTACCGTCAATCTGCTCAAGGACGGCAAGGTGGAAAAATCTCAGGTGCTGAACGCCGAAAATAACTGGGCATATACATTTGACCGACTTGCGGAAGGTCATACATGGACAGCCGAGGAAGCAGCTGTTCCCGCCGGGTACACTGTCAGCTACAAGACGGAGGGCAGAGAGACGACCATCACCAACACCAAAAACGACACGCCGCCCACTCCTCCGACCTATCCGCTGGACATCACCGTCCACAAGGTCTGGAGCAACGACAATGGGAAGGCTCGTCCCAGCTACGTGACCGTAACGCTGTATAACGGAGATATCGCTTACGACAGAGTCCGTCTCAGCGCGCACAACAACTGGACATATACCTGGAAAGACCCGAATGCCTACGGAAACTGGCAGGTGATCGAGACCAATATTCCCAAGGGCTATGTCCCGTCCTACAGTGTCTCCGGCAATATCGTGACCGTCACCAACACCCGCAGCCTGATTCAGACCGGTCAGCTCAACTGGCCTATTTGGGTACTCGGCGGTGCTGGACTTGCCCTTGTTGCTCTCGGCGGGGCAATGCTGGTGAAGAAAAATAAAGAGAATAATGCCTAAAAAAACGGGCATTGCCATCATAGCAGTGGGAGCAGCGCTGATCCTGTCGGCACTGCTCCTGCTTCTGTATAACCGCTATGAGGACGCGCACGCCGGTCAGGAAGCCGAGAGCCTGCTGGCGAGCGTCGAGGAGGCCATCTCCGCGCAGACGATGGATGTGCCGACTGCAGTGGCCCCATCCCCGACGCCGCTTGACCCGGAAATGCCGGTGGTCATGCTGGACGGCTATGAGTATGTGGGCTATGTGGAAATCCCGACACTTGGGCTGAAGCTGCCTGTTATGGCGGAGTGGGACTATACGCGCCTTCAGATAGCCCCCTGCCGTCAGTTCGGCTCCTCCCGAACGGACAACCTTGTTATTGCCGCGCACAATTATGACACGCACTTCGGCAAGCTGAAGGAGCTGTCCAAAGGAGACACAGTCATTTTCACAGACATGGAGGGCATCGTCAGCACCTATTGCATTGAGAAGCTCGAAACGCTGAGCCCGGATGCGGTTGATACCGTCCTGAACAGC
>ERZ857757.2936-NODE-2936-length-10252-cov-18.517407_pt1 | contig 10252 bp, 9 predicted proteins | sample MGYA00519764_ERZ857757 | MGnify/ENA primary metagenome ERZ857757 (study PRJEB31778, sample SAMEA3449359) | human gut metagenome | biome: human gut; feature: human-associated habitat; material: faeces | place: United Kingdom | collected 2010/2012 ... | reverse complement strand
TGTTGCTCAGGCACTTATAAATAATGTTAAACTATAGTGTTGCGGAATTAAGGATCATTAAATCAATTAAAGTAAGTATCTTTGCCTCCAATTATGAGACGAATCTTACTATTATATATAATCTTTTCCGTTATAGGTTTGACAACTGTCCATGCACAGTTCGATAATGGTCGCCAGAGAGTGGACGAAAACGGATACGACCAATACGGTAACCAGGTGGACCCTGCCATGATTCCGGACAGACTGGATAGTGCAAATGTAGAAGTACAGGGGTTACCTCCGAAATTATATATGTGGCGTATTAATAATCAGTTGGGCGACCGGACTATCATCCCGGCGGATACTGCTTATCACCACTTCCAGAATTCAAATCTTACCGAAGGACTTACCGGACATTATAATTATCTGGCCAATATGGGTTCTCCCCGTATGTCACGCATCTTCTTTGAACGTCGTGATCCGGAACCGACTATCTTTATGGAGCCTTTCTCCAGTTTCTTTATTCGTCCTACGGAGTTCAATTTCACCAATAGTAACGTACCTTATACCAATCTGACGTATCATAAAGCCGGTAATAAAATAAACGGAGAAGAACGCTTTAAGTCTTATTTCTCTGTCAATGTAAACAAGAAGCTGGCTTTTGGTTTTAACATAGATTACTTGTACGGACGAGGATATTATAATAACCAAAATACGGCTTATTTCAATGCGGCAATTTTCGGTAGTTATATCGGCGACCGCTATCAGATGCAAGCTATATACAGCAACAATTATCTCAAAACAAATGAAAACGGAGGTATTGAGGACGACCGATACATCACTGCTCCTGAAGAGATGGCACAAGGCCAAAGAGAATATGAATCAACCAATATCCCGACCGTACTAAGTGCAACAACCAACCGTAATCATGACTTTTATGTATTCCTAACCCAACGTTACAATCTGGGATTCAGCCGCGACATACCGCAGGCCGAAAATGACACTACTCCAGCCAAACAAGAGTTTGTGCCGGTCACTAGTTTTATACATACCATTCAGGTAGAGCGTGCACGTCATAGCTTCAACTCTGATGATGACATGCGTGAAAAGAACTATTATCAAAACACCTATTTGGAACCGGATAATCCGATTGCCAGAGACAGTACTACCTATATGGGTATCAAGAATACCATAGGTATTGCTCTACTCGAAGGATTCAATAAATATGCCAAAGCCGGACTCACGGCATTTGCTTCCTATAAAATCAGCAAGTATACTCTTATGAATATGGAGGGGAATCCGTTGCCCGACAAATACAATGAAAATGAAATATTTGTTGGAGGCGAATTATCCAAACGTGAAGGAAATGTACTTCATTACCATGCCATTGGTGAAGTGGGACTCGCCGGAAAAGCAATCGGACAATTCAATGTAAAAGGAGATATCGACCTTAACTTTCCGTTATGGAAAGACACTGTGAGCCTTATAGCCCGTGGTGAAGTCAGCAATAAGCTTGCGCCTTTCTATATGCGTCATTATCATTCCAAACATTTCATGTGGGACAATGATATGGACAAAGAATTTCGTACCCGTATTGAAGGAGAATTAAGCATTGCACGTTGGAGAACACGCTTGAAAGCAGGAGTTGAAAACATAAAGAACTACACTTATTTCAACCAACAAGCAGTGCCGGAACAGAAAAGCGGAAGTATACAGGTGTTGTCAGCAAGTCTTAATCAGGACTTCAAGCTGGGAATCTTCCATTTAGATAATGAAGTAACCTGGCAAAAGTCCAGCGACCAGACCGTATTGCCTTTGCCTGATCTTTCGCTGTATCACAATTTCTATATGCAGTTCAAGCTGGCAAAGAAAGTGCTTAGTGTACAATTGGGTGCCGACGTGCGTTATTTCAGTAAATACAATGCACCCGCTTATATGCCGGCTATCCAAAACTTCTATTTGCAACCGGAAAATGACCAGGTAGAGATAGGAGGTTATCCGATCGTGAATGTATACGCAAACTTACATCTAAAGCGTACACGTTTCTATGTAATGATGTATCACGTGAATCAAGGTATGAGCAGCCCGAATTACTTCTTGTCTCCTCACTACCCTATCAACCCGCGTGTACTGAAATTCGGTCTTTCATGGAATTTCTATGATTAACAAAATCTATACGGCTTATGGTAACACGCCCCAAATTGAGACTGTCCCGATATTTAGTGCCCGTAATCATTGTATTGGCAATCATCTTTTCTATCCGCCAATGCGGTAATCAGGAAAAGCCGTCAGGACACCCGCGTGATTATGCAGCCATTGCCAAAGAAGGCATATTGCGTGTAGCGACTGAATATAACTCGATCAGTTTCTACGTGGACGGTGATACCGTTTCCGGTTTCCATTACGAACTGATACAGGCTTTTGCCTATGACAAGGGATTAAAGACCGAAATAACACCCCTGATGAGTTTCGAAGAACGGCTGGAAGGATTAAGCGAAGGACGTTACGATGTAATTGCCTGCGGCATATTAGCTACCAGCGAACTGAAAGATTCTCTGCTCCTCACCTCTCCCATCACGCTTAACAAACAAGTGCTCGTGCAACGGAGAGAAAACGATTCACTCTATATCCGTAACCAACTGGACTTGGCGGGGCGGACACTTCACGTAGTAAAAGGCTCTCCCTCCATCCTGCGTATCCAAAACCTGGGAAATGAAATCGGAGATACCATTTATATCAAAGAAATAGATAAATACGGTTCCGAACAATTAATCTCAATGGTAGCTCATGGAGATATCGACTATGCCGTTTGTGACGAAAGCATCGCACGCGCGGCCGCCGATTCCATCCCGCAGATAGATATAAATACAGCCATCAGCTTTACACAATTCTACTCATGGGCAGTCAGCAAACAATCACCCGCTTTACTCGATAGTTTGAATACATGGCTGGATAAATTCCAAAAGGAGAAAGAATACCAGAAGATTTATAAAAAGTACTATGATAAAGAATAACCTTATCATAGTACAGATCAGAAGAAAACAATCAAAAACAGAATGTAAGATAGATATATTCATGTCTATTACGAGAAATAAACTCCCAAAGACTTGACTTTCGCTTTCGAATGTCGTATCTTTACAGAGTTAATGATAAAGTAGTTTCAATTAAACTACATGCAAAGGAGGGAATCGCGATTCTCTCCTTTCTTTTTATCCATCCGGGGAAAACTTCTCCCCGCCCCGACTTTTCCTTTCGCTTTGCCCGGTGGTTATGGTTCTTCAGCCGGAGAATCAGCAATGTTCACCTTGCTTCTTACCGAAATGAAGTATATATCCGCCTCAAACAGACGTTCTGTTTGCCTGAAACAGAGCCTTTGTTCCGATAAAATAGAGCTTCTGTTGAAACAAAACACAATGTCTGTTTTCCAACTGTCCCCGCTAAGTTAATAATCAATAAAGTTGCTCTTGACAAAAAATAGCTTTATCTTTGGGGTTTGTTAGAACAGACACAATAGGTATATTATATTATGAGTGAAAAGATGATCAAATGGGGCTTCATTGGTTGCGGAGAAGTAACCAAGACGAAAAGCGGTCCCGCTTTCCAGAAAGTAGAACATTCGGAAGTCGTAGCCGTGATGAGTCGTGACGGCGCGAAAGCGAAAGCGTATGCCAAAGAGAGAGGAATCAAGAAATGGTATGACGATGCACAGGAGCTGATAGATGATCCGGAAGTAAACGCTATCTATATCGCCACTCCTCCTTCTTCACACGCTACGTATGCCATTATGTCCATGAAAGCGGGTAAACCGGCCTATATTGAGAAGCCAATGGCGGTGACGTATGAAGAATGTACCCGAATCAACCGCATATCCAATGAAACGGGGGTTCCCTGTTTCGTAGCATACTACCGACGTTATCTTCCCTATTTCCAGAAAGTAAAGGAATTAGTAGAGAACGGAACGATCGGCAACGTTATCAATGTACAGATTCGTTTTGCCCAGCCGCCACGCGATCTGGATTACAATCGTGATAATCTTCCCTGGCGTGTGCAGGCTGATATTGCCGGAGGCGGCTACTTCTACGACCTTGCTCCGCATCAGATTGATTTGTTGCAGGATATGTTCGGTTGCATCCTCGAAGCAAGCGGTTACAAGAGTAATCGCGGCGGGCTTTATCCTGCCGAAGATACATTAAGCGCCTGTTTCCAATTTGACAACGGACTGGTGGGTAGTGGTTCCTGGTGCTTCGTAGCCCATGATTCTGCCCGCGAAGACCGCATAGAGATTATCGGCGACAAAGGAATGATTTGCTTCTCTGTCTTTACTTACGAACCTATCGGACTGCATACCGAGAAAGGACGGGAAGAAATCTGTATCGGCAACCCGGAACACGTGCAACAGCCTCTTATCCAAGCAGTAGTAGACCACTTATTGGGTAAGTCGGTTTGCTCTTGCGACGGCGAAAGCGCAACGTTGACTAACTGGGTAATGGACAAGATCTTAGGTAAGCTATAACCCTAAAAAAAGCAAAAAAAAGTTCCTTCTTTTTCCGGATTCTGCCGGTATTGTTAAAAAATTAATAGGGACATTCCATTGTATATTGTTAGTTTTTTCTATCTTTGTAGAAAGAAGCAAAGAAAAAATGAAACTAACAATATATTTTTTGTGCCATGACTAAAGAAGCTTTAATGAGAAAAGCGATCGAGCTTTCAAAAGAAAATGTTGAAAATGGTGGAGGTCCTTTCGGTGCTGTGATTGCCACGAAAGACGGAGAAATAGTTGCAACAGGAGTTAATCGTGTCACTGCATCTTGTGATCCTACGGCTCACGCCGAGGTAAGCGCCATACGTGCCGCAGCTGCCAAACTCGGAACATTTGATCTTAGCGGATACGAAATCTATACTTCCTGCGAACCTTGCCCCATGTGCCTGGGTGCTATTTATTGGGCACGCCTGGATAAGATGTACTATGGAAACAACAAGACCGATGCCAAAAACATCGGCTTCGACGACTCTTTTATCTATGACGAACTGCAACTGAAACCTGAAGACAGAAAGCTGCCTTCCGAAATCCTACTACATAATGAAGCCCTTACTGCCTTCAAAGCCTGGGTGGCCAAAGAAGACAGAGTAGAATATTAGAAAACCTCTCACTATTATTAACCTATTAATTACCCTCAAATGAAAAGAAAAAGCCTTTTATTTGTTATGGCATCAGTATGCCTGTTCAGTTGTCAACAGCAAGAAGAACTGCAAGACCCCAGTAATGGAGTGATCGACTTTTCTACTTCTATTGACCAAAGTATCAACAATGCTCTTACCCGTAACAGCAGTAGTCTGACACTTCCGTTAAAAAGCAATTTCGCTGCCGGGGATGTTATCTCCATGTCCGTTGCCGAGCAGGATTATCATCCGTTTGCCATAGGCATGGATAGCCAAACCTGGAACGAAGCAGGCACCGATTCGGAAACGGTTACTTTCTATGCTCATTATCCTGAATTGACCGACGAAGCTGCTACTACCAGATCATTGAGCAGCCGCTATCGTGAAATCAAGGGTGGCTTAGAATATTTGTTCGGTACAGCCCAAGCCAACAAAGGTTCTAAGAATGTTGCTCTTGCATTCAAGAGAATGACAACGCCCGTCGTTCTGCTCGACGAGAACAACCAGCCGTACGAAGGTAGAGCAATCGTTAAACTGTTCTTGAAGAACAAAGGTGTGCAAGACCTGTTCAGCGGTAAAATCGAAGCTGACCCCAATGCAAAACCGGAATACATTGATATCCGGAAAGTATCTGAAGGTATCTTGACTAACTTGATTCCACAGCTCATCAAAGCCGGCGAGAAAATAGGAACGGTTATCCTGGAGGACGGTAAAGAAGAACCTATCATCGCAGAGGAGGACATTACCATAGAAGCCGGAACTCCTGTTGCGGTAAAAATGTACGCAAGACGCGGAATCATTGACGAACGAACTCCACTATTCAGATAAGACTAAAGAATAAAAAGTGATACTAATAAAAATCCCCGGAACCGCTGTAGACACTCAGCATTCCAGGGATTTTTTACACACAAAAGTTATTATTGAAATTGAAAACTGTCTTTTTTAGGTTAGAAACGCATACCTACGGTAAATAACACTTGACTGCGTGTATTCGTAACTTTCGTTGCTTCCGGTGAACCAATGACTGTATTACCATCTTCATCTGTAAATCCATTCACAAACGGATAGAAATTTTCTTTATATGTAGAGTATTTATAAGCCAAATCAGCATAAAACATTGATCCGCGATAACCAATACCCAATGTATAATTACTCATTGATTTAGAATTGGCAAAGTCTGTATCTGTCTGAATAGAGTTAATAGCCAAATCTTTGAAAGCATCTTGATGGAAAGCCGCAGTACTATAATTATATCCTGCCCTAAAAGCAAACTGTGGAATCACCTTATACTCTAGACCAAGACGGACTGTACTAACCCCTTTCAACATAGACGTCGTACTATTCTCAAATTCATAAGCAGAAGAATTACCTTCAGTATCTTTAAACTTCATGGAAGAATAATCTTGATACTCATACTCTGCTCCTAAAGCCAAGCTCTTGCCTACCGTATATCCCAAACTTACATTATAAGTCCAAGGAGTCTGAAAATCGAAAGGAAGGATCATATCCCTTTATTTCTCCAGTTACAACATCCATCACATCCGATATAACTTGTGCACTCGTTTTATAATCCAAACTATAGAATATTGGCGTATGTATAGCTAATCCAACCCGAAAAGGCGAATATTCAAAAGGACGAATAATAGCTCCAAACTTCACATCAAAGCCAGACCCCTTTATTCTATTCCAACTCTGCAAATTGTATTTTTCATCGTTTCCATAATCCTCACCATAAAAAGTATATTTATTATAATCCACGGAGTAGGCACCTAGCGTCAATCCCAAATATACCCGATCATTGAAATTAAATGATACATTAAAATCATATTGATCAATTCCTCCGCGTTCTTCTGAATGAAAATTTGCATATCCATTATCCAACATTCCTTCAAAATGTCCAGGAGAAATATAAAGAGGGTTACCATCTACATCCTTATACTGAACATCTACCCCTTGTTCATTTTTATAAGTATAAGGAATATTGTTTACCCCTCCTGTTTTGTCATGTATTGTAATATCTCTAATCAGCCCAGCATCAGCTCCAAGAATAGAAAGCCACCCAATACCATTATCCGTATAAGGCGAATCTCCCCATTTTTCAATGCCAGCTGCTTGAGATGCCATTAGATAGGTTTGGGAGTAAAGCCCCAAATTACCTTCCATGCGCATGTTGTTATTAAATGATTTCGCTTTATGATAGTTAAAACCGAAATTCACAAAACGCAGCGGAGTTTCATTACCAATCTTCGAAGAAAATACAAATCCGATGTTATTAAAATCTCCTTTAGTTAAATCGGAATTAAACTTTTTCCCCAAATACTGGCTTTCATTCCCATAAAGAGAAAGCCCAAATGAAGTCATTACATCATTACTGCGATAAAGGCCAATACCTGCCGGATTAGTCCCCATCGTAGATATGTCTCCTCCAAGAGCTCCCATAGCTCCACCCATACCCACAAATCGAGCTGTGCCATTCAAATCTTTTCCTGTTAGTTTGGCACCGTCATATATCGTTTGTGCCATTCCCCAAGGCGCTATCATTAGCATCCCCAGAGCAGTTAAAACACTTATCTTTTTCATTCCTGTCAAAACCATTTAATTAATACTTATCTTCTGGCACTGCTACTACGAGAGGAACCTCCACCTGATGATGATCTAGAAGAAGAACCACCGCTCGAATAACTACCCCGAGAGCTACTGCCACCTGACGAAGCTGGAGAATAACTACGTGAAGAAGAACGAGAAGTACCATAGGAAGAAGAACGGGTATTACTATTACTTGCTGGAGAATAACTACGCGGTGCTTCTGAACTTCCACGACTATAAGTTGATCTTGCACTACTGCTTCTAGTAGTGGTTCCAGACGAACGCGAATAACCAGAAGAACCAGTCGAACGGGAAGATGAAGAACTTCCGCTACTTCTAGTACTACTTGGACGAGAATAAGTAGCACTGCTACGACTACTTGAGCCACTGCGTTCACCTGAAGTCCGTGTACCCACTACACGTCTGGAAGTAGTTCCCCTACTATAAGTAGAACCAGAAGAACGAACAGAACTACCTTCTGAACGAACTGCAGAGCCTCCCCGAACAGAAGAGCCACTGGAACGAACGGCACTCGAACCATAACGACGAATAGTAGAAGGATTCCTGTAACTGCTTTGTCCGGAAGAACGACGATTGGTATAAGTAGGACCTGTCCAACGACCGCTTCCACCTCCGCCCCAGCCCCAGCTAGGACCACCGTGCCAGTGGTGATGATGTCCCCAATATCCGCCGCCATACCAGCCACCCCAGTAGCCGCCGCCCCAATAACCGGGGTAATATCCCCAAGAGTAGTAAGGACGATTCCATCCCCAGCCATAGTTCCATCCCCAGCCGTAAGAGCCATAACGCCAATCCCACCAAAGCGGGTTACTGAACGTCGGGAATGCATAAGCATACATACCATCGGTATATACGTTCCAATCCCATGAGTTCGGACCGTAAACTACATCCCAGTACAACGGACTGCTGATACTGATAGCAAAACGCGGATTGCGGAAACGGATGATACGTTCAGCGTATTCATAGTCGTCTGTTGTACCATTGAATTCGCCCGTCACCCATTCTCCGTCCAAATCCGGATTAGATTTTTCTTTTATATATAAGGTATCATTATCCATTACGAATTCATTTTCACGTGCATCGTAACGGCGGTTATATTCATCCACATCCCGTGTTCTTCCCTTACGGTCCTGAACAACCACTGTAGTACCCGGTGAAGTATAGATGTTAGTCGTCACCTGTTTCTTCGGTTCCTTCTTAACCGGAGTTTCTTTCTTCTCCTGTTTGTCTTTGGAAGGTACGAAGTAAAGGTCGTCATCAACGCTTTGTGCAAAGATACCTATCGGAAGGCACAAGGCAAATAGCAAGAAATAAACAATCTTTTTCATATCATCTCGGTTTATGTAATTACTTAAACTTATTCACGTTACAAAGATAAGGAAGAGATTTTTCGTCCGGGGGAGATTTTCCCCAAAGGATAATAGGGAAATCCCTATTTCTGACTATCTTTGTAGAGGATACAACGCTCATCGGCATAAAGTTCAGGCAAACTTGACTTTCTATACCCGGATTGCTGTATCTTTGCACATTATTCACCAGCATTAAAAACAACTATGAAGTATTTTGAGTTCACATTCCGCACCCAGCCTTGTACCGAAACCGTCAATGACGTACTGGCTGCCATACTGGGTGAAGTCGGATTTGAAAGTTTTGTTGAGTGTGAAGGCGGACTGACCGCATATATCCAACAGACATTGTGTGATGAAAACGCCATCAAGATTGCCATCGCCGAGTTCCCCCTACCCGATACGGATATTACTTATACATACACCGAAGCGGAAGACAAGGACTGGAACGAGGAATGGGAAAAGAATTTCTTCCAACCCATCATTATCGGAAACCGATGTGTGATCCACAGCACTTTCCACCAAGATGTCCCCAAAGCGGAATATGACATCGTCATCAATCCTCAAATGGCCTTCGGAACAGGACACCACGAGACTACCAGCCTCATCATTGAAGAATTATTGGACAGCGAACTGAAAGATAAATCCCTGCTCGATATGGGCTGCGGAACTTCGATTCTCGCCATCCTCGCACGTATGCGGGGCGCACGTCCCTGTACGGCCATCGACATTGATGAATGGTGCGTACGAAACTCCATCGAAAACATCGAATTGAATCACGTAGACGATATTGCCGTATCAGAAGGAGATGCCTCGTCGCTTGTAGGAAAAGGACCTTTCGACGTTATCATCGCCAACATCAACCGGAATATATTACTAAATGATATGAAGCAATATGTTGCCTGTATGCATACGAATTCCGAACTCTACATGAGTGGATTTTATATAGACGACATTGCCGCCATCCGCGAAGAAGCGGAGAAGAACGGACTGACTTTCGTTCATTATAAAGAGAAGAATCGTTGGGCAGAAGTGAAATTTATTTATAAAGGATAAGAGCCAACAAATATCTTTAAAAAAGAAAGCTCCCTTATCATTAAAAGATATAGGGATATTCCTAAAATAATAAAATTTAAGGCAACTAATTCATTGCGAGTTAG
>ERZ857757.2933-NODE-2933-length-10257-cov-3.256224_pt1 | contig 10257 bp, 7 predicted proteins | sample MGYA00519764_ERZ857757 | MGnify/ENA primary metagenome ERZ857757 (study PRJEB31778, sample SAMEA3449359) | human gut metagenome | biome: human gut; feature: human-associated habitat; material: faeces | place: United Kingdom | collected 2010/2012 ... | reverse complement strand
CTTCTTTTCTCAACTTTGTTCATTTTGCCTATTGATTTTTCTTAGCAGGTTTCTGAAAATACTTTCCCATATGGTATTATACCACACTTTCAAGCTTCTTTCAACGAATATCGGCAATTTTCACAGTATTTTCATCTAGGGCTATTCCCAGCTTTTCCACACCTCGGGGCAAAAGCCTACGGTAGCTTTCTTGCCGTTTCTTACGATAGGTGCGGCAAAAAGCTCGGGATAGTCAAGAAGCTTTTCTATCTTTTCCTCGGTGCTTCCAAGATATTTTATGAGCATTGCCTGCTCTCCCTTTGCCTTTGGGTCGATAAGCTTGTCAATATCGCCCACAGCCGCAAGCACTGAGTTAAGCTCGCCCTTGCTAAGCCCCTTTGTAGGCAGGTCAACAGATTGGAACTTTATTCCACGCTCTTTGAAATAACGTTCAGCCTTTTTTGTGTCAAAGGATTTTGACTTGCCGAATATCTGTATGTTCATGGAATTATCTCTCCGTTTCTGCATTCAAGAATGATAGTAAAAGGACCGTCATTGAGCAGTGAAACTTTCATGTCTGCACCGAAAACGCCCTTTTCTACCTTGCCTGAAATTTTCTCACCGCAGACCTTGCAGAAGTATTTATAAAGTCTGTTGGCTTCATCAGGTTTGCCTGCATAGATAAATGACGGGCGGTTGCCGTGGTGACAATCTGCATAAAGGGTGAACTGTGAAACGCAAAGAATATCTCCGCCAACATCGTTTATAGAAAGATTTGTCTTGTCGTTCTCGTCAGCGAAAATGCGAAGCTTTGATATCTTGTCTGCAAGCTTGTCGCAGTCAGCCTCAGTGTCCTCCTGACCTACTCCGAAAAGTATCAGAAAGCCCTTTCCTATCTCGCCTGTGACCTTGCCCTCGACCTCAACTTTTGCACTTGTGACCCTCTGTATTACCGCTCTCATCAGCCCACCTCCACGGTGTAGCTGTAGGTGTAAACAGCTTCAGGTGCAAGCTTGATAGCATGAGGCTTGTTTTCGATATCCTCAAAAGCGTCGTCCTCGTAAACAGGCACGCTAGTCCAAGGCTCAAGGCAGATAAACTGAGCGTCAGGGTTGCCTGTGGAAGTCCATACGGCAATGCAGTCAGAATGTGGAAATGAAAGCTTTACGAAACCGCCGTCAGACTTTTTCAGGGTGACAGCCTTTGAAGCAGGGTGGTCTTTCATGATAACGTCATAGTCGAAAAGCTCTCTTGTGAGAGTGATAGTCTTTTCACCGTCAAGGATAGTCCTCTCGCCGTTTGGGATAGGCTGAACGATATGCTCGTTTTTCTCGTACTCAACTGTGCATTTGCCACCTTGGATATCGCAGATAAAAGCAGGGTGACCGCCGAGATAGAAGTACATAGCCTTTTCATCAGTATTTTTTACTGTGTTTGTGACGGTGACTTTTGAACCTTTTATGGAGTAAGTGACTTCAAGCTCAAAGTGATATGGGTATTGAGCAAGTGTCACGTCATTGTCTTTTAGTAGAAAGCTTACTGAATTTTTGGTGCTTCCAGCGTATGTAAATTCGCTGTCACGGGCGAAGCCGTGGTTTGCAGCCATGTGATAATCCTGACCGCCTGCCTTGTAGGTGCGGTCTTTAGGGGAGCATATGAACGGGAAAAGGATAGGAGCGTAGCGTTTCCAAGCGTCACCGCATTGCCAGAGATATTCTTTGCCGTCCAGTTTGATAGAGTGAAGCTCAGCACCGAAAGTGTCGGCTGAGATAGAGAGTTTATCATTTTTTATTTCATAAAGCATAGATCAGACCTCCGAGAAAAAATTTTATACCTTATTATTATAGCACATTGTTTGGGAGATGTCAAAACCAAGTGAGCAGTGAGGTTATGAGGTCGGCTGGGGTATGGACGAAAACGTTTGAAAAAACTTAAAGGTCTGTTGAAAATTCTGTTCTGATATCAATATTTTAACAGTTAAATTTTATGACTTTGATACAGAATAACTAAAATATTTTCAATTGTTTGTGTAAGCTGACAAAACTTGTGATGACTATTGACTTTAATTTGGAGATAGTCTATAATAAAATGGTAAGATTATTTAATTGTGCAGTGCTTTTTGTTCACAGCTTCAGACTGCACTGAGGAGAAATGATTATGAATATTAAAGAAGCAAAACAACAGATACTTAATGCAATACAAGCCTATCTCATTAAAGACGAATTTGGCGATTACCGAATTAGCATAGAACATCAGAGACCTGTGTTCCTGCTTGGCGCACCTGGTATCGGTAAGACCGCTATTATGGAGCAGATAGCTCAGGAAACTGGCGTAAACCTTGTTACCTACTCGATGTCCCACCACACAAGAGAGTCTGCCCTCGGTCTGCCTGTTATTGTACATAGAAACTACACCGGTGCTGACGTGCAGATATCCGAGTACACGATGAGTGAGATCGTGGCTACTCTTTATGACACTATCGAAGCCACTGGCATCAAAGAGGGTATTCTCTTCCTCGATGAGATCAACTGCGTTTCCGAGTCCCTTGCTCCTGCAATGCTCCAGTTTTTGCAGTATAAGGTTTTCGGACTTCATCAGGTTCCGGCAGGTTGGGTAGTTGTTACAGCAGGTAACCCGCCTGAGTTCAACAAGTCTGTTTCTGAGTTCGATATCGTTACTCTCGACCGTGTTAAGAGGGTCGAGTGTCAGCCTGATTTCGGCGTTTGGAAAGAATATGCTTACTATGCAGGCGTTCACCCTGCTATCATATCATATCTTGAGCTTCACCCTGACCACTATTATATGGTGGACGCAAGCGATAAGAACAACTACCGCTTTGTTACTGCCCGTGGCTGGGAGGACCTTTCTGAAATGATGCAGCTTTATGAGGAGAGCGGTATCCTTGTTGACCACGCTCTGGCTGCTCAGTATGTACAGAACCCAGAGTTCTCAAAGGGCTTTGCTGAATATTATGACAGATTCAACTACTATCGTGAGAAATATGACGTTGACGCTATCCTCGAGGGCGGCATAACTGCTCAGAACATTGCTGACGCAAGAGCGGCAGGCACTGAGGAAGCTGTGGCTCTTATGAATCTGCTTATGGACGGCATCACATACACAATGAGAAGCTGTATCCAAATGGAGAAGATGATAAGACTTATCCACCCAAGAATGGAAGATATTCTTGTGAAGATAAACAATGGTCTTTCATGCCGTCAGATAATCAGTGAACACATCATGGACTGCAACAAGAGCCTTGACAAGGCGGTAAGAGCAAGAAACATCTCGCCGTCTAACAAGAAGATCCAGCACTGGATACTCCACAATCTGGAAGCTTATCTTGATAAGTGTACGAACGAGGGAAGAGATAACAAAAACCGCTGTACTGTTATTTTGCAGAACTCCTTCAACAATCTGCTCCATGGCGCAAACAACGTTACACAGCAGTCTATGAATGGTCTGAAATACGCTTTTGACTTCCTTGAGAATGCTTATGGCGCTGACAGCAATGTTATGAAGAAGTTTATCGAGGAGCTGAAAATAAATTGCCACACCACAAACTTCATCAAGAAGTACGGCTCAGAGCAGTTCTACAGACTTGCAGGCGAGCCTGTTCAGCAGCCTACCTACAACAATCTCTATGACCTTAATCTTACTGATTGCCTTTTAGAGCAGGAATAAGCATAGATAAAAAATGAATATTTACGGGCGAACGCATTTTGCCATACATTGTAATAGTTGCATTGTAGGGGCGAACAGTGTTCGCCCGTTTTAGCTTTATAGGTAGTTTTCAGATACATATTTGTTAATATAAAAAGCTTGTAATTTGCGAAAAAGTGTGATATAATAATTAAGAGTGTACAAACGAGAATCAGTGAGGTTTTTACTATGGGCAAGATTTATGATTTAGGCATAGACGTAGGTTCGACCACGGTCAAGACGGTAATTCTTGACGAGGGCGAGTTTATTTATAACAAATATGAAAGACACTTTTCAAAGGTAAGGGAAACGGTGGCTGAGCAGCTGCGTGCTATCAGAGAGCTTTATCCTGAGGACAAGTTCAGGATAGCCATAACAGGCTCGGCAGGTCTTGGCATCGCTGAGGCAAGTGGGATCTCTTTCGTGCAGGAGGTCTTTTCTGCTTATATCGCTGTAAACAAGAAGTATCCAAAGGCTGACGTTGTGGTTGAGCTTGGCGGTGAGGACGCTAAGATAATCTTCCTCACAGGGGGCGTTGAACAGCGTATGAACGGCTCTTGCGCAGGTGGCACAGGTGCTTTTATCGACCAGATGGCAGGACTTTTGGGCGTTACCCCTGACGAGATGAACGACCTTGCTCTTAAGGCTGAAAAAACTTATCCTATCGCTTCAAGATGTGGTGTTTTCGCAAAGTCTGATATTCAGCCTCTTCTTAATCAGGGCGCAAGAAAAGAGGACATATCTGCGTCTATCTTTCAGGCTGTTGTTGACCAGACAGTTTCGGGTCTGGCACAGGGCAGAAAGATCGGCGGTCAGGTGCTTTTCCTTGGCGGTCCGCTTACATATCTCAGTGCACTGAGAAAGGCATTCAGAACTACTTTGAACCTTGACGAGGAACACGCTATTCTTCCAGAAAATTCTTCATGCTATATGGCTTTCGGTGCAGCACTTCATGCTGACACGCTTGCGGAGGAAATGACTATAGATGAGGCTATCGACAAGATAGTGAACGCAAAGGCTACTGACAATATCGTGGTAGGCAAGCCACTGTTTGCAAGCCGTGAGGAATATAATGCTTTCGTGGAAAGACACAAGAAGTCTGACCTTAAATATGAAGACATCAGAACATACAAGGGCGACGCTTATCTTGGCATAGACGCAGGCTCGACAACCACAAAGCTTGTGCTTATCACACCTGACGGAAAGCTTCTTTATCAGCACTACTGCTCAAACAAGGGTCAGCCGCTGGATATAATCGCTTCAAAGCTTGAGGAGATATACAGCCTTGCCACCCCTGAGCTTAACATAAAGGCTTCTGCGGTAACAGGCTACGGTGAGGATCTTATAAAGGCAGGTCTGGGCGTTGACTATGGTATAGTTGAAACTGTTGCGCACTATAAGGCGGCGGCTTATTTCTGCCCTGACGTTGATTTTATCATCGACATCGGCGGACAGGATATCAAGTGCTTCAAGATAAAAAATAACGCTATCGACAGCATTATGCTCAACGAGGCTTGTTCATCAGGCTGTGGCTCGTTCATTCAGACTTTTGCAGGTGCAATGGGATATGACATTGCAGAGTTTGCAAGGCTCGGTCTGTTTGCAAAAGCACCTGTGGAACTGGGTTCAAGATGTACAGTGTTCATGAACTCATCTGTAAAGCAGGCGCAAAAGGACGGAGCTTCCGTTGAGGATATCTCTGCAGGACTTTCTTCGTCTATCATCAAGAACGCAGTTTACAAGGTAATAAGAGCCAAGTCTATTGACGAGCTTGGCAAGAATATAGTCGTTCAGGGCGGAACGTTCCTTAACGACGCTGTGCTCAGGTCATTTGAAATGGAGCTTGGCAGAAACGTTATAAGACCTGCCATTGCGGGACTTATGGGTGCGTTCGGCTGTGCGCTTTTCGCAAAAGAAAAATCTCAGGGCAGGGACGGCAAGTCAGGCGTTCTTACAAAGGCTCAGCTTGAAGAATTTGCTTACAATTCAAGAGCCGTTCAGTGCGGTGGCTGTGGTGCGCACTGTAACCTTACTATAATAAGATTTAATGACGGCAGAAGATTTACTTCCGGAAACCGCTGTGAAAAGGGTGCAGGCATAAAGATAACCGACAGAACGGAAAACATGATAGAGTATAAGTATAACAAGATACTCTCTTATGCTGACAACAAGCCTGCAAAGCCTATTGCAAAGGTAGGACTGCCGCTTGCGCTGTCTTATTATGACCTTATGCCGTTTTTCTCAACACTGCTCACAAGCCTTGGCTTTGAGGTGGTGCTGTCTGAGGAGTCAACGAGAGATACATATTACAAGGGTCAGCAAACTATTCCGTCTGATACGGTATGTTATCCTGCAAAGCTTTGTCACGGTCATATAGAGAGCCTCCTTGACAAGGGTGTGGACTTTATATTCTATCCTTGCATGAGCTACAATGCTGACGAGGGTCAGTCGGATAATCACTATAACTGTCCTGTTGTTGCTTATTATCCTGAGCTTTTAAAGGCGAATAATGACAAGCTGAATGATGATAATTTCATCATGCCTTATCTTGACATAAACATCAAAAAGCACGTTGCAAAGGCAATGGCAAGAGCGCTTTCAAAGTATAACATCACTGCAAAGCAGGTGCTTGGAGTGCTTAACAAGGCTTATTCTGAGCAGGTGAGATACCATAGGGATATCGAGGCTAAGGCGCAGGAGATAATCGCTGAGGCAAGAGCAAAGGGTCAGAAAATAATCGTTCTGGCAGGCAGACCTTACCACATCGACCCTGAGATAAACCACGGCATACACAAGCTTATCGCTTCTCTTGGCTTTGCTGTTATCACTGAGGACAGCGTGGCAATGAAGGTGGATACACCTGCACTTGACGTACTCAATCAGTGGACTTATCATTCAAGGCTTTACAGAGCGGCAGAGTATGTATGCGAGAATGATGATATGCAGCTCGTTCAGCTTGTATCCTTCGGCTGTGGTATCGACGCTGTTACAACAGACGAGGTGAGAGCTATACTTGAAGAAAAGGGCAAGCTTTACACTCAGCTAAAGATAGACGAGATAACGAATCTCGGTGCGGCTAAGATAAGACTCAGGTCTTTGGCGGCGGCACTGGAGGAAAAAGAAGCCAGCGCAAATGCTGAGAAAAAAATGGACAAGGAGGCAATGTAATGGCTGAAAAAGAGATAAAACACGCAGGCTCGGACAGAGTAAAAAGGTCTTATTTTGACAAGTCAAGACGTGAGGAATACACTATACTTATACCTGATATGCTTCCTATACACTTCAAGCTTATCATGGCGATATACAAAAAATACGGCTATAACATGGAGCTTTTGCAAAACTGCTCACGAAACGTTATAGACGAGGGACTTAAAAACACACATAATGACGCTTGCTATCCTGCGCTTCTTGTTATCGGACAGTTTATGGACGCTCTCAAAAGCGGCAAGTATGACCTTGAACACACGGCTCTGCTTATGTCACAGACAGGCGGCGGCTGTCGTGCTTCAAACTATATCCACCTTATAAGAAAGGCGCTGTCAACGCAGTTCCCTGAAGTGCCTGTTCTGTCGCTGAATTTCAGCGGACTTGAAAAGGACGCTTCCATAGATATCACCCCTGCCATTGCAATGAAGCTTATTTATGCGGTACTTTACGGTGATATGCTCATGCTTTTGTACAATCAGTGCAAGCCTTACGAGATAGAGAAAAATTCTACGGACGAGCTTTTGGCAAGGTGGCAGCACAGGCTTGGAAAGCTGTTTGCTACCCCGAGCAGATATATGCACACAAAGAGCATTTACAATGCTATGCTCAAAGACTTTGCGGCACTTCCAAGGACAAAGGAGAAGAAGCCTAAGGTAGGTATCGTGGGAGAGATATACGTTAAGTATTCACCCCTTGCGAACAATCACCTTAACGATTTCCTGCTGTCTGAGGGCTGTGAGCCTAACGTGCCTGGACTGTTGGACTTCGTGCTTTACTGTGCGTCGGACGCTATCAACGACGAGAAGCTTTATGACAAGAAAACAAGCCGCACTCTTATGTATGGCATTGGTTATGACGTGCTTTACAAGTTCCAGAAACAGCAGATAAAGGTCATCAACGAGCAGGGCATTTTCCAGCCGCCTCATGATTTTGAACACCTTAGAAAGTGTGCTGACAAGTATATTAGTCAGGGCGTAAAAATGGGCGAGGGCTGGCTCATCACTGCTGAAATGGCGGCTCTTGCAGAAACAGGCACAAAGAACATAATCTGCACTCAGCCATTCGGCTGTCTGCCTAACCACATTGTGGCGAAGGGTATGTCAAGAACTATCAAGCAGGCTTATCCGGACGCAAATATAGTCGCTATCGACTATGACCCGGGTGCGACAAAGGTCAATCAGGAGAACCGTATCAAGCTTATGCTTGCTAATGCGGTCATGGATTAATAGAGAACAGAAAGATAAAACCCCCTTGGAGCGTGGCTCTGAGGGGGTTTTGTTAGTCATAGTATTCTTTCGTTTCAAGATAGGATATTTGTTCCGGTGAAATGAAATCAAGGGCTTTTATTTCCTCTGCCACCTGCTCGGTACTGTTCTTTGTCAGCCTGACGTCAATGTCGATCACATCAATGATGCTGTTATTGTCGCTGTAAATATCGTCCGAATTACGGGTGTATAAAGTTATGGAGGCGAAGTTGCCTGCAAGGTTGCGGTTTTTCAGACAGTCGATATAATCGCTAAAGCTCTTTTCACGGCTGTCCAGAGCTTTAATGTAAATGTCTGTAAGCTGCTCAGCCTGCTCTTTAGTGAGAGTTTTTCTGCCTTCTGGGTTTTTGTAGCTTGAGGTATAGGTCATTATATCTTCGTCTGTCTGCACCCACACCCAAACGTCGTCATAGTCGGTGAGCACTGACAGGTCAGGCTTGCCAGCGAAACCGTCGCAAAGATATGAAATGAAGTTAAAGGCAAATATCATGATCATATATACAGCAAAGACTGCTATCCATTTTACGAATTTCGCTATTGTCAAGGTGCTCTTTGCAGAGAATATCCTTATAAGAAGGTAGCTCAGTAGCACCACTGGCAGCAGAACTATGTTGTCAGGATCGGAAAGAACGTAGGTCGTCACGGTCACAATGCCGAGGATAAGAACTATCTCACGAAAAGCGGTGAATACAAATGGCTTGCCTGTGGCTCTGCCGTCACGCTTTTTGTAGATGAAATACAGCAGGCATATGAGTGCTGCCGAAAGCAGCGAGCTGCCCATGAGCATTAAAACCAGTGCGTTTGAATAGCCGTTATCCATAAGATAAGCAGGAAATGCACTCCACGCAAACCACTTATCTGTAATGATTTCAATATCATCACTGCCTCGTGTTGAGAAAATGCTGATAGATGAAAGAACTATGCACCTTGGCAGTATCGCCTCACAGGCTGTTATTATCACAGCTGTGTATATGACCTCCGCAAGCCTGCCGCAGCAGACAAGACACAGTATCACAACAAGGTCAACGAACAGGCAGGTAGAAAGCTCAGTGAGAAACAGCACTGCGGCATACCTTGAAAGTATCTTCAAAGATAGATCGGTGGTTATGATAGTGGAAATAAACTGAATGATGTTCCAAAAAACTACAGGCAAGATGTGCAGCTTTACAAGTGTGCAAAGCTTTGAGAAAAAGCGTTCCTTTGCACCGACTGGGAGAGAATACGCAAGGTCTGCGTGGGGTTTGCTGAAAAGCTCACGGAAAAGGGTGAAAACTGTGAACACTGCGCACAGCGCTATCGCCGCAATACATACATATGCAATGGCATAGCCCTCATAATAGTTCGTTTCGCTTTCGATGTAGTGGGTGATGAACTTTCGTATGGACATCTGCATGATAAAGTTCATGAACAGCACAAGGTTTGTGATGACGAAAAGCAGTTTGTTCACCTTGAAGTCACGGCGTGAGGTCTCTATTATCCTATTCTTCGCTGTTTGCATATCCATGCACCTCCATTTCGTATATGAAGATCTCCTCCAGGGTGAGGGGGACAAGCTCTAAAACGGCAGGGGAGAGGGCGGAAAGCTTGGCGGTGATATCCGCCTTGTCGCCCTTTGTTATCACTGTGGAAACTCTTCCAAGGTTTCTGAAACTGAGTACTTCGACGCCTGCGTTTTCTATGGCGGAGCGGTCAAGCTCGCCCTCAGGTAAGGCTATCTGCACCTTTTCAAAGCCCTCTCTTACGTCGTCGATATCCTTGGCGAAAATGACTTCGCCTTTGTGTAGGAGCATTGCCTTGTCGCAAAGCTCGCCTATTTCGGTAACGTTGTGGGAGGACACGATAAGGGTCGCACCACGGTCGAAAATATCGTCAACTATCATGGTGCGGATAAGTCTGCGCATGGCAGGGTCAAGGCCGTCAAAGGCTTCGTCAAGGAGGATATACTTTGTTCGGCTGGCAAGTGCAGCCGCAACGATAGCCTGCCTTTTCATGCCCTTTGAAAACTGGGACAGCGGTTTCTTCCGTGGCAGGTCAAGCTTTGAAATAAGGTCATCGAACACCTTGTCGTCAAAGGTCGGGTAGCTGCTTTGGTAAAAGCTTTTCA
>ERZ857757.2932-NODE-2932-length-10257-cov-3.721623_pt1 | contig 10257 bp, 8 predicted proteins | sample MGYA00519764_ERZ857757 | MGnify/ENA primary metagenome ERZ857757 (study PRJEB31778, sample SAMEA3449359) | human gut metagenome | biome: human gut; feature: human-associated habitat; material: faeces | place: United Kingdom | collected 2010/2012 ... | reverse complement strand
TGAACCGCCCGGATGAAAGCAAGCTTTCCTCCGTTCGCTTCCTGCTTTCCCCCTTGATCTGGCTTCGCCAGCCCTGCGCTGATCTGCGATCAGCGTGCCACGGGGTGCGTTGAATAGCTGCGGAACCTCTGCGCAGCGATTGGTGATAGTTGGAAAGTGGACTCACCAAAAGGCTTCTCCTTGAGGAGAAGCTGTCAGCGATAGCTGACTGATGAGGTGCAGGCCATGCAATGGCCGTTAAAAGATATCGCCGTCTGTGGCAAAGCCGCTTCTCAAGGTGAAGACTTTGGCGAGCTTCAAAAACAAGGAGGAACATGCTGTTCCTCCTTTTATTATAGCACATTGTGAAGGAATGTAAAGCGACGCGCCGTCCCTGAAAAGCAAGGCTATGTTTGACGCGGATACACCGCATATTTCAATACCCGTTGACGGATAGTACGCTTCCTGTGTTATCCTATCCATGGAGAGCTCCTCTGTGGTGGCTGGTTTGTTGGAACTGCTATCTTACCACATGAGTTCTCTTTTTCTTTGTTTTCGTGTTACCTGTGTATTATAGCTCAACAGAGAAGAAAATGTGATTTGTTCCGGAGAATGTGACATATTCCCCGATTCGTTCCTCCGATACAGAATTGACGGAAGGGCTTGTGAAACGGCGGAAACGATGCTATGCTTTGATCGTAAAAGAAAGCAGAACGGAAAGGTGCCTGACTATGAAAAAATACAAAGTAGTAATCGTTGGAGGAGGCTCCACCTGGACGCCGGGCTTACTCAAGAGCCTGTGTGAAAAGAAAGATGAGTTTCCAATGGAAGAACTCCGGATGTACGATATTAATGCGGAACGCCAGGCGGTGATCGGCGAATTTGCAAAGGTCCTGTTTGCGGAGGAATATCCGGAGCTGAAGTTCCTGTATACCACCGACAAGGCTCAGGCATACAAAGATGTGGACTTCGTATTCTGTCAGATCCGAAGCGGCGGCTTCGATATGCGCATGCTGGATGAACAGATCCCGCTGGCGCATGGCGTGGTAGGCCAGGAAACCTGCGGCGCCGGCGGCTTTGCCTATGGCCTGCGGTCTATCCCGGATATGATTCAGATCGTTCGGGATGCGAGGGAATACGCGGGCGACCCGTGGATCCTGAACTATACCAACCCGGCGGCCATCGTGGCGGTGGCGCTGGAGCGGGTGTTCCCGGGGGACAGGAAGATCGTCAACATGTGCGATCAGCCGGTGAACCTGCTTGAGTCCTTTGCCAAGGCGCTGGGGATCCGGCGGCAGGATATCATTCCCGAGTATGTGGGGCTGAATCACTTCGGCTGGTTTACCAGGCTGACGGACCGGGAGGGGAACGACCTGCTTTCTCCGCTGCGGGAGAGGATTTTAAGCGACGGCTTTCTGCCGGCGGACGCCGCGGAGCGGGACGCGTCCTGGCTGCACACATACGCCATGGTGCAGACCATCATGCGGGACTTCCCCGATTATGTGCCCAATACCTATCTGCAATATTATCTGTACCCCGACCAGGTGGTCGCGCGGCTGGATCCCGACCATACCCGCACGGAGGAGGTGCGCAACGGCAGGGAAAAGCGCGTCCTGACCCAGTGCAGGCAGGCAGCGGCGCAGGGCTCGACCCGGGGGCTGACAATCGCCAGAAGCGAGGCGCATGCCGATATGATCGTGGAGGTGGCCTCCAGCATCGCCCTGGACAAGGGTGAAAGCTTCATCATGATTACAAGGAACAACGGCACGGTCGCCAATTTCCATGAGGACGCCATGGTGGAGACGGTCGCCCGCGTGGACGCAGGCGGCGTAACGGCCGCGCCGTTCGGGCGGATCGATGTGTTTATGAAGGGGCTGATGGAGGGGCAGTACGCCTACGAGCAGCTGACGGCGGACTGCTACTTTGAGGGCTCCTACAAAAAGGCGCTGCAGGCGCTGACGCTGAACCGAACGCTGGTGGATGCCCAGAAAGCCAGAGCGGTTCTCAACGACCTGATCGACGCGAACCAGCGCTACTGGCCGGAGCTGAAATGAAGCTGATCGTCAACGCGGATGATTTCGGGCTTACGGACGGCGTGACATTGGGCATCCTCCACGCCATGGAGCACGGGATCGTCACCTCAACGACCATGATGGTCAATACGCCGGGCGCGCAGGCGGCTGCGGACATTGCCCGCAGGGAGGCGGGACTGGCCGTCGGGCTGCATATCAACATCAGCCTGGGCAGCCCGCTGACGGCGTGCGAAAGCCTGATGGAAAACGGAAAATTCCAAAAGCCCTCGGTGATTGGTACGGACGAGCGGTACAAGGAGGAAGACCTGTACTTTGAAATGCGCGCGCAGTACAGCCGCTTCCTGGCGCTGACAGGCCGCCGGCCGACCCATGTGGACTCGCATCTGTATGTGCATCAGATTTTCCCCAAGGTAAGCCGCGCGCTCCGAAGGCTGGCGGAGGAGGAGGCCCTGCCTGTGCGGGACATGGAAACACGGTGCTTTCCCCGCGTATACTTTGAAGGGAATTTCAAGGTAAGGCCTGGCGAAACGGGGGCGGAGCTGAAGCAGAAATGCCTTGCCCTGCTGGCGCGGGCGGCGTCGCAGCCGGCGGCGGAGCTGATGGTGCACCCGGCGTTTCTGGACGACTGGCTGCTGCACAATTCCAGCTACAATGTTCAGCGCACCGCAGAGCATGCCGTGCTGACCGACCCGGAGGTGCGCGGGCTGCTGCCGCAGCTGGCGATCCGCCTGGCAACCTATCGAGATGTGGAGTGATTCAATCATGGCAGATATCCGTTTGCAGAACGTCGTTAAAATCTACGGCGTTTCCAAAAAAGAAAAGCCCAGACGCCGCCTGCTTTTGAAGGAAAAGGCGCTTCCGGCAAAGCGCGCCATCGACGATGTGACGCTGGCCATTCCCCATGGCAGCTTCACGGTGCTGGTGGGGCCCTCGGGCTGCGGGAAAACCACCCTGCTGCGCATGATCGCCGGCCTGGAGGAGATCACCGGCGGCAGGATCATGATGGGGGATATCGACATCACCAATCTGGAGCCCGGCGACAGGGGGCTGGCCATGGTGTTTCAGAATTATGCGCTCTATCAGCACATGACGGTGCGGGAAAACATCGAGTTCGGCCTGCTCAACGCCAGGGTGCCGCGCTTTGAAATCCGGGAGCGCGTGGATCACGCCCTCGAGGTGGTGGGGCTGACCGAGCTGGCCATGCGCAAGCCCGCCAGGATGTCCGGCGGCCAGCGTCAGCGCGTCGCGCTGGCGCGCGCCATTGCCAAATATCCCGAATGCTTTTTGATGGACGAGCCGCTGAGCAACCTGGACGCCAAGCTGCGCAGCGATATGCGCACGGAGCTGATCCAGCTTCATGAGGAGCTGAAATCCACCTTCATCTATGTAACCCACGATCAGATCGAGGCCATGACCATGGGCACCAACATTGTGGTCATGAACGAGGGAAGGGTCATGCAGCAGGGCTCGCCCACCGAGATCCACAATGATCCCAACTGCGTTTTTGTGGCGCAGTTTGTGGGAGACCCCGGCATGAACATTGTTGCGGCGGGGGACTATCAGGTGGGCTTCCGCCCCAGGGATGTGGAGTTTGACTGCGCGGACAGGGATGAGGAGCATGTGGTCATCCGCCGCAGGGTCAGGAGCTTTGAAAACCACGGGTCGGAGTTTCTCTACCTGCTGGACACGCCGGAAAAGGTATTCGTCAAGGAGCTGTCCAAGCGCCAGCGCCCGCTGAACGAGCCCTTCACGGTGCGCATCCACCGCGACGATCTGTATGTGTTCGGCCGGGACGGAAAGCGGATTTACGCCAGCGAGGAGGTCGCGAAAGCCTATGCAGAATTTAAGAGAAATTGGCAGTCGGTATAACGGCCTGCAGGATGCGCTTGACGCGCAGAAGGCCGCGCTGCGAGGCGCCAGGGACCCGCAGGAGCGCCGGACGCTGCGCCGGAGCGCGGCGGAAACCAGGCGGGAGCTGAAGCGGCTGAAGGCCTCCCTGTCGGGCGAGGCGCTGCAGGCGTACCGGGATTACCGCGCCATCCGCCGGGATATCAGGCGCTGCGACAGGCTGAAGCGCTATGACCGGGTGGAGAGCAGGATCTTCCGCAAGGTCAACCCGGCCTATATTTACATCCTGCCCGCCGCCTTTCACGCCGTGTTCTTTACGCTGATGCCCTTCCTGTTTATGATCGTCGGCGCGTTCTTCAAGCTGGATCTGGTGGATATCAAAAGCTCCAGGTTCGTCGGCTGGTGGAACTTCCGAATGGTGCTGGCGCTGGATGACGAATTCTGGCGGGCGTTTGTCAATACCATCATTTTCTCGGTGGTTACCGTGTTCCTGCTGATGGTCGTCACGGTGCTGATGGCGTCCTGGCTGTCCAAAAACACAAAGATACACAACCTGGCGCAAACCATGATCTTTACGCCCCATATTTCCTCCATGGTGGCCGTGGGCATCCTGTGGGTGCTCATGCTGGATCCGCAGGGCATCATCAACCAGTTTCTGGCGATATTCGGCATCCAGGGGCCGAACTGGCTGATGAACGCCAGAACCTCGCTGCTCTCCGTGGCGCTGGTGACGGTGTGGAAATCCATCGGCTATTACTGCCTGATCATCATCGCCGGCCTGCAATCCCTGCCCAGGGACGTCTATGAGGCGGCCAGGCTGGACAAGGCCAGCCGGTGGACGATCCTGCGCAGGATCACGCTTCCGCTGATGACGCCCACCCTCTCTTTCGTCTTTATCATGAAATTCATCAATGCGTTCAAGTCCTTTTCCGCCATTGACGTGATGACCCAGGGCGGGCCGCAGGGCTCCAGCATGGTGCTGGGCTATTGGATTTATAATGCCGGACGGGTCAAGTTCAACTATGGCTTTGCGATGGTCGGCGCGATTGTGCTGACGGCGCTGGTGGCCGTGTTTACGCTGCTGGCCAACAAGGGCTTTCGGAAGGAGGATTGAGCAGCGCGTGGATAAGCATACGACGCCCCGGCTGACAAGGGCGTATTCTCCCCGGGAAATCCGGGATACCCAGCGCTTCCTCTTTCAGGTGCGGCTCAAGCGGCGGCTGCTGTACTGCCTGAAGATCGTAAACTACCTGCTGCTGCTTGCAGTGGGGCTGCTCTTCGTCTATCCCTTTGCGTGGATGGCGTCCATGTCCCTTCGACCCCTGATCGAGGCGCTTTCCTTTGCCCCCGGGCTTTGGGTGTCCGATCCCCAGTGGAGCAACTATCTGTATGCATGGAACCAGGCCCGCATCTTCCACTATGTGGGCAACTCCATCAAGTATTCCGTCCTGGTCATGGGGCTGCAATACTTTACCCTCATTCCCGCGGCGTTTGCCTTTGCCACCATGAAGTTCAGGGGGAAAAAGCTGCTGTGGGGCGCAAAGTTCCTGGGCATGATGCTGCCCGCCGAGGCGACCTTCATCCCGGTTTACTATTTCTACAGCAAGCTGGGGCTGGTGGATAACTGGATCGGGCTGATCATGCCGTCGCTGGTGGCGATGTTTGGCATCTTCATGTTCAAGAATGCGTTTGAGGCGATTCCGGCGGAGGTGCTGGAGGCTGCGCGGATGGACAAGGCAAAGAACCGCACCATCATGCTCAAGATCATGGTTCCCATGATCGCCCCCGTCCTCATCACGCACCTGATTACCTCCTTTATCAGCAACTGGAATGAATACTACTGGGTGCTGGTCATGACAAACAGCGAAAAGCTCAGAACCCTGCCGGTGGCGCTGCGCGGCCTTCTCCAGGTGGACGAGGGCGTGCCTCAATGGAATGTGGCGATGGCCGGCACAATGATCCAGTTGGCACCCATCCTGCTGATGTACATCTTTGCAAGCGGGAAGATCAAGGCAGCGATGGTTGGCAATAGAAAGGTTAAAAAACAATAATGGAAAGGAAGAAACAAGAAATGAAGAAACTGCTTGCGTTGGCTCTGTCCGTCATGCTGCTGCTGTCCGTGGCTGTCTGCGCCCAGGGCATGGAAACCACCGGCGCCGCCGCTCCCTCCCCGGCACAAGCCCCGCGCGAAGGGCTCAACAAGGATATCTACGTGGACAGGGAATGGTCCATCCTGAATGCGAAGCATGACAGGGAGGTTACCATTACCATGTGGATCCCCAACTCCGCCACCTCCACGATGGGCACGGCCATTCAGGCGCTGGCGGATCGCTTTAACGCGGAGCAGCTGGAGAAATACCCCGGCAAAAACATCACCGTCGTCGTTGAATTCCAGAACAAGTCCGGCACCCTCAACGAAAAGCTGCAGGCTGCCATCCTGGCGGGCAACAACCCGGTCATCTCCGCCATCGGCGTGTCCTCCGTCCCGCTCTACGAGGCCAGGGCGCTGGATCTGCGTCAGGTGTTCACCTATGCGCAGCTGCAGCAGCAGTCCCAGGGCATGATGCAGTATTCCCTCTACAACGGCAAGTACATGCTCAACCCCTACTTCCCCAGCGCCAGCAACATCATCATCTACAATAAGACGCTGATGGAGGCCAAGGGCGTGAGCATGCCGGACGCAGAGGCGCTGCTGGCCGATCCCGACGCCTCCGGCTGGACATGGGACGCCTTCAAGGCTGCGGCGAAGGCCGTGACCGACGAGGCCAGCGGCATCTACGGCTTTGCCACCAACTCGCTGGATCCTGTGGGCATGATGCTCCAGCAGGGCGGCGCGCTGTACAACAGCAGCGTCACCGAGTTGAAGTTCGTGGGCGACGAGCGCTTTGCCAAGGGGCTTGAATTCTGGCGCTCCCTTGTGACCGAGGGCTGCATGCTCAACCCCAATTCCCGCTCCAACCACGGCACCGTCATCGTGTCCGAATTCTACGAGCAGAAGGTGGGCATGATCTACACCACCTCCTCCAATATCGTCAAGTTCACCAAGGAGGCGAAGGACGCCGGCTTTGAGATCGGCGTGCTGCCCTTCCCCAAGGAAACGCAGTTCTTCACCAACCAGGGCGGCTCGGGCATCATCATCCTGGATAACAAGCCCGCTGAGGAGCAGGAGGCCGCTGCGGAATTCCTGCGCTGGCTGAACACCGCCGGGAACGATGCGTACATGTGCGCTGTGTCGGGCTATATGCCTGTGGTGACCGCCGCGATGGACGAGGAGGCCCTCAAGGAGGTCTACGCCGCGACGCCCCTGCTGAAAACCGCAACGGAGCTGATGCAGTTTGGCATCACCTCGCCGCAGGGCAAGGCCAAGGCCGCCTGCGACAAGGCGATCAACGACTACTGCAAGCTGATCTGGTCCGAGCTGGATACCTCCATTGACAGGATCGTCAAGCAGGTGACCAGCAAGGCGCAGTATGAAATTGAGGCGAACCAGTAAATGAAAATGACACAGGGAAAGGTCACCTTCTCTGTAATGGGCTTAGGTGGGCGCGCAAGCGCCTACCTAAGTGCATTACAGGCGTATGCTCCGCACGCATATCAGCTGGTTGCGGTGGCGGATCCCGACCCGGCCAAGCAGGCGCGCGCCAGAAGCGAGTATGGCCTGGGAGAGGGGCAGATCTTTGATACCGATCTTGACATGATGGCGCAGCCCCGGCTTTCCGACGTTGCCATTATCGCCACGCAGGATAAGCTGCACCTGCGGGATATTCGGGGGCTGCTGGAAAAGGGCTATGATCTGATCCTGGAAAAGCCGGTCGCCACCACGCTGGACGAGCTGCGGGAGGTTGCCGGCCTGTCCAGGGTCTTCCCCGGGCAAATGGTGGCGGTGTGCCATGTGCTTCGCCATTCGCCCTTCTTTGAAAGGCTCCGGCAGATCATCGCCAGCGGGCAATTCGGCCCGGTGGTGTCCATTCAGCACAACGAAAACATCGGCTATTACCATTTCGCCCACAGCTATGTGCGCGGCCCGTGGAACAACGAGCAGACCAGCGGCCCGCTGACGCTGACAAAAAGCTGCCATGATATGGACATCCTGCTGTACCTGCTGGGCGGCGCGTCGTGCCAGAGCATTGCCTCAGTCGGCGGCCTGTCCGTGTTCCGGCGGGAGCACTATGATCCCGATACCATGGCGCCCATGTGCGTGGACTGCCCGCAAAAGGATGCTTGCGCCTATTCTGCGCCCAGGCTGTACGGCAGCGGGAAGATCAGATCCGTGGTGTTTGACCTGTCCAGCGTGGACAAGGTGCGCGAAAGCCTGGGCAACTCGCCCTATGGCCGCTGCGTGTATGCCTGCGACAACAACGTGGCGGATCACCAGGCCACGGCCATCCGCTTTGACAACGGCGTGACCGCGACGTTTAACCTTTCGGCATTTACCGCCAAGGTCAACCGCTCGCTGAAGGTGATGTGCCAGTTCGGCGAGATCCGCGCGATTGAAAAGCCGTATCTGATCGAAACCACGGATTTCCGCACGGACGAGACGAACGTGATCGAGCTGGACGTCCGAGAACGCGGGCACGGCGGCGGCGACAGTGCGTTTGTCCGGGATTTTATGGAGAGCTATCTTCACGGCGCGCCCTTTTCCTCAACGCTGGAGCAGTCGCTGGAATCCCATGCCATGGCGCTGCTGGCCGAGGAATCCCGAAGGGAAAACGGGGCGGCGAAAGACGTTTCCCAATGGATGCAGAGGCTTGTGACCCATGGCAGATGAAAAACTGATTGCCCCCAAGCACAGGCGCCTGGCGGCGTTTATCGCCGATGCCATCCTTGTTTTCCTGCTGTGGTATCTGATGACCATGAAGGATTTGGGGCGCGTGGATACGCTGCTGGAGTCGTTGGATCCCCTGACGGAGGGCGCGCTGGATCGGCTTGCGGAATCGATCTTCAAGATGGCGACGGCTTTTCTTCTAAAATGGCTGTTTTGCCAGAGCCTCTATTTTTGTATTCTTCCTGCCGTTTTGGGAAACGGGAAAACCGTGGGAAAGCTGCTTTTCCGGCTCAGCCTGCTGGATGCGATAAGCCTAGAAGAAATGTCGCCGAGCAGGTTGGTTCTGCGGGAATTTGTGGGAAGAACGCTGTTGGAGACTCTCTTGGTACTTCCCGGAATCGTTAGTTTGTTCATGCTCCTGCTGTCAAAAGACGGGAAAAGCCTGCGTGATCGTTTGGCCGGAACCGTTGTGGTGCAGGATACCAGTTATTTGGGGTGATTATGGATCGGATCATGTTGGAAACTGCCGAAGGTTTGGCGGAGGCGGTGGCGTTTGCAAATTGCCAATTTGGCCTGGACTTCCGGCAGTTTCAGCCGAAAATTTACGGGTTTCCCGACGGCGGGGAAACCTATACCTACCGAAAAAACGGCGAGATTGCCGGGATGCTGTCGGTCTATCCCTGCATATTTCAGAATTATAAATGCCTGAGCATCGGCACGGTCTGCACAGCACCGGCCTACCGGGGGCAGGGAATCATGACGGCCTTGTTCACCCGGCTTCAGGAGGCGGTTTTTTCGAACTATGATATCGTCACGCTTTGCGGAAAGCGCGAGAGATATGAGCATTTTGGCTTTGCCAAGGCCATGACCTATCCGGAATACTGGTTTTGCCCGAGAAGCAACGCTCCCCTTCGCGTACAGACGGCAAACGAGGGGGACAAAGCACTCCTGCATGATTTGTGGGAAATATACGGCAACGGAGTACGGCGCCCGCTTGACAGGATCTTTTATATTCTAAAGAGTGCGGGGCACGAGGTGCTTTTGCTGTCTGACGGGAGCCGATGGGGGTACCTTGCATGGAAGCCGCAAAAACGGCTGGTTACAGAGTATTGCGGGTCGTGGCACCCTCAGAATGTGGCGGATTCCCTTGCGCCATTGTGCGGAAATGGAAAAATCGGCATGATGGGGAAGTTTAATTGTCAGGATATAGAGTCGCTGCAAGACTGTGACAGCTATCTTATTCGCAACCACGGAAATATATGGATGAAAGACGCAGATGTAAAGAAAACCTATGATATTTGCGGCTACGGAGGCAAGAATCCGGAGTTGATTTTGCCGACCAGCCTGTTTTTTCTGGATGGTATTTGACATGGATAATAAATTACTATATATCAATATTGATGGATTCTCGTACTCTTATCTGGAGCAGCTCCAACGTTATTTTCCGGACGGACCGTTCTCAAAACTGGTGCAAAAGGGTCTGTTGTTTACACAACTGCGCAGCGGGATCGTCTCGATCACGAATCCGATGCAAAGCGCGATCCTCTGCGGCGCATGGAGCAACCGGACTCATAATTTTTATCAGCACTACGACTGGGAAAACGCCTGCTTTATAACGCAGGCGTTTTCCCA
>ERZ857757.2923-NODE-2923-length-10284-cov-2.834295_pt1 | contig 10284 bp, 9 predicted proteins | sample MGYA00519764_ERZ857757 | MGnify/ENA primary metagenome ERZ857757 (study PRJEB31778, sample SAMEA3449359) | human gut metagenome | biome: human gut; feature: human-associated habitat; material: faeces | place: United Kingdom | collected 2010/2012 ... | reverse complement strand
AAAAGCTCCCCAGAAGGGAGCTTGATTCTTAGCTGGTGCCCGAGGCGAGATTTGAACTCGCACGTCTTTCGACAACGGTTTTTGAGACCGCCGCGTCTGCCATTCCGCCACTCGGGCAAGCGAAGATTCATTATAGCGGATTCGCTCTCTTGCATAAAGCGCCGCTCAGCAAAATGGCGTTATAGAAGGGTGAATAGTGGGCTGCGCGCTCATACGTAAAGAGCTCGTGCAAAACAGAGCGGGATGGTGCTGCGAACAAGCAAGACTAAGGGTGGCTCTATTCTGTTCATCCACGGACAATCTGCGCGCCTTGTTGCGCCGAGCAAAGCGCTTTCTGCCATAATAGCCAGTGAATGATAATCGCGATTCGAACGCAAGGGGATAACGATGTATAACGAAACGATGTACGAGCGCGGCAATGCTCCGTCGGCAATTCGTGAGCTGTTTGCCTACGGCATGGAACGAAAAGCCCAGATCGGCGAAGATAAGGTGTTCGACTTCAGCATCGGTAACCCTTCAGTTCCAGCTCCCGATTCGGTCGCAGAGACTATTCGCGAATTGGCAGATATGGCGCCTGCTCAACTGCACGCTTATTCCGCGGCGCAAGGCCTCGAATCAACGCGCGCGGCGATCGCTGAGAACCTGAACAAGCGTTTCGGCACCCACTACACAGCCGATAACCTCTACCTCACCATGGGCGCAGCAGCGTGCCTCTCGGCTTGCTTCACGGCGCTCATCAAGCCGGGCGATGAGATCATCGTCATCGGCGTTGACTGCACTGATACGGCTGTTGAGTACATCAACGCCGGCAAGCTCTACGGTACTGTCAAGCAGGACGGCGACGCAATGGGCAAGGCCAACATCCTCATGGCCATCAACGGCGCTCTGGGCAAGGATTGGCTCGACGGCACCGACTACACCATGGCTGACGACGGCTTCTCCATCCGTATCCCGTACGCAAAGATCACTGCGGAATAATCTGTTCAGACCATTCTGCTGATCTTAGTAAGAGAATCGTAATCGAATCAGGTGGCCCTCCGGGGCCACCTGATTATGCAAAAAGGAATTGGTGATACACTTGGAAGAAAACTACCTGCTCGAAATGCTTGATATCGAAAAGCAGTTCCCGGGCGTCAAGGCGCTGGACCATGCCAAGCTCCAGCTGCGTCCCGGCTCCATCCACGCCCTCATGGGCGAGAACGGCGCCGGTAAATCGACGCTCATGAAGTGCCTGTTCGGTATCTATAAAAAGGACGCGGGCTCCATCCGGATGAACGGCAAGGAGATCAATTTCACCAGCCCGCGCAACGCCCTCGATCACGGCGTAGCCATGGTGCATCAGGAGCTCAATCAGGTGCTCTACCGCAGCGTCATGGAAAATATGTGGCTGGGCCGGTTCCCGCTGAAGGCCGGACTGGTCGACCACAAGAAAATGTACAACGACACCAAGGCTGTTCTGGACGATCTGGAAATTAAGGTCGACCCGAAGACGATCATCGGCACCATGGCCGTTTCCCAGCGCCAGATGCTTGAGATCGCGAAGGCAGTCTCCTATAACGCAAAGATCCTCGTGCTCGACGAGCCGACGTCTTCGCTGACCAGCGAGGAGGTCGAGCACCTGTTCCGCATCATGCGCCGCCTGTGCGATCAGGGCGTCGGCATCATTTATATCTCCCACAAGATGGACGAGATCAAGCGCATCTCCGACGAGGTCACCATCATGCGTGACGGCCAGTGGATCTCCACCGACAAAACGGAGAACCTCTCGACCGACGATATCATCAAGCGCATGGTCAACCGCGAAATGACCAACCGCTTCCCCGCCAAGGACAATGTCCCCGGCGACGTGCTGATGGAGGTCTCGCACCTGACCGGCAAGTATATGCCCACCTGTCAGGACGTCTCGTTCGAGCTTCGCGCGGGCGAGGTGCTCGGCGTGGCCGGTCTGGTCGGCTCGCGCAGAACGGAGCTTCTGAGCACGATCTTCGGCATCATGGCGCGCGAGAGCGGCGAGATCAAGCTGAACGGCAAGCCCATTTCCAACAAAACGCCGCGTCAGTCCATCAAAAACGGCTTCGCCATGCTGACGGAGGAGCGCCGCGCGACCGGCATCTTCCCCTATGCCAGCATTCTGTTCAACACCGTAATTTCAAACCTCGGTTCCTATAAAAAGGGCCCGCTGCTTTCCGATAAAAAAATGACCGCCGATACGGACTGGTCCATTTCCTCCATGCACATCAAAACGCCGTCGCAGAAAACGCTCATCAAAAACCTCTCCGGCGGCAACCAGCAGAAGGTCATTCTTGGCCGTTGGCTGCTGACGAAGCCCGATGTTCTGCTCCTCGACGAGCCGACGCGCGGCATCGACGTCGGCGCCAAGTACGAGATTTACGAATTGATCCTGCAGCTTGCCAAGCAGGGCAAGGCTGTTATGATGGTCTCTTCCGAAATGCCGGAGCTGATCGGGATCTGCGACCGCATCCTTGTCATGAGCAACGGCCATATGGCCGGTATCCTCGAACGCGGCAAGGACTTCGGCGGCATTGAAAACGAGCAGGAAACCATTATGCGTCTGGCTGCGCAATATGTATAAAGAGGTTGAGAAAATGACGAATTCTAAGAAAATGAACCCGCAGAAGCTGAAGGATACGCTGCTGAAATACGCGCTGTACATCATCCTTCTTCTGCTCCTTGTTGTAATCGTTGCGATCAAGCCCAACTTCCTTTCCGTCGGCAACCTGATCTCCATTCTGAAGCAGGCCTCCACGAAGGGTATTCTGGCCTACGGCGTCGCAGGCATCATCATCCTTGCCGGTACCGACCTGTCCGTCGGCCGTGTGCTCGGCCTCTGCGCGGCTGTCGCAGCCTCCTTGCTGCAGTCGGTCACGTTCGCTTCGAGATACTATCCCAGCATCACCGAGCCGCTGCCTCTGATCGTGCCGTTCCTCGCCTGCGTGGCCATCGCGGTCGTCATCTCCGCGTTCAACGGCTTCGGCATGGCAAAGCTCCATATGCACCCCTTCATTGTTACCCTTGGCACGCAGCTGATCTCTTACGGCCTGTGCTGCATCTACATCGAGAACCAGCCCTCCGGCTCCACGCAGGCGCTGTCCTCCCTTGACCAGCGCTATCTGGCGCTCGCGACCGGCTCCGTCGATATCTTCGGCTTCAAGCTGCCGTATCTGGTCATCATCTTCCTGCTGCTGGGCGTTCTGACGTGGCTCGTCTGGAACAAGACCCGCTTCGGCAAGAATATGTTCGCCGTCGGCGGCAACGCCGAGGCGGCTGAGGTCTCCGGCGTCTCCGTCACGAAGACCATCATGGGCGTGTTCCTGTACGCCGGTCTGATGTACGGCATCGCCTCCTTCCTCGAGGGCGCCCGTATCCAGTCCGTCGGTACTGCAACCGGCATCAACTACGAGCTTGACGCCATCGCGGGCTGCGTCATCGGCGGCGTTTCCTTCAACGGCGGCATCGGCACCGTCCCCGGCGTCGTGATCGGCTCGATCATCCTGCAGGCGATCAACTACGGCCTGTATTTCCTCGGCGTCAACGCATACCTCCAGTACATCATCCGCGGCGCGATCATCATCATCGCCGTCGCCATCGACGTGCAGAAGTACGTTGCAAAGAAATAATTGCGCTGCGGCTTTTCAAAGCCACTGCGTTCTGATAGAATGAACGCAATCGCAGCAGATCTTCATGAGGCGCGTTGCTGCTGCAGCGCGCCTCAGCGTGTCGAAAAAGTCTTTTCGCCACGCTGAGGCAAGTTTTCGAACTTTTTCAAAGTTCGAAAACTTAGTTGATTGAACGCGAAGGGGGCTCTTTGCCCCCTTCACTCTTCCCCTGCTACTCTATCATCTAACTGCTATCTGTATTTTTTGACAGTCTCACCGCACTTTTTACTTACGAAAGGACGTTTTTTATGCTGACCATTCAAAAGCTCCCCCTGTGCTCGAAGGGCGCGCCTGTCGCCATTACGCTGGAAAACAGCAATCATATGCGCGTGACGCTCCTGTCCTACGGCGCGACGATCCAGTCCATTGTCGTTCCCGACCGGAACGGCGTTCTGACCGACGTGCTGCTCGGCTATGAGACGGTAAAGGAATATGAAGAAAATGACGGCTATCTCGGCGCGTGCATCGGCCGAAACGGCAACCGCATCGCGGGCGCGGCTTTCACGCTGAACGGCCAGCGCTTCCACCTCACGGCCAACGAGGGCAAGAACCAGCTCCACGGCGGTCTGTGCGGCTTCGACAAGAAGCTCTGGAATTACAACTGCCGCGAAAACAGCGTCGAATTCACGACGGTTCTGGCCGATGGTGAGGAGGGCTACCCCGGCAGGCTTGACGTGTCCATTACGTTTACCCTGACGGACGACAACGCGCTGCGCATCGACTACCGCGCCGTCAGCAGCGCGGATACCGTCGCGAACTTCACCAACCATGCCTATTTCAATCTCAACGGACAGGGGAGCGGCGACGTGCTGGGCCATCTGCTCCAGCTGAACGCCTCGGCCTATACGCCCGCCGATGCCGCAACGCTGCCGACCGGCAAGATTGCGCCCGTTGACGGCACCTGCATGGACTTCCGCACCGCGAAGCCCATTGGCCGCGATATCCATGATGCGGCGCTCGCACCCTTCCGCGGCTACGACACGAATTTTTGCCTCGATGGAAAGGGCCTTCGTAAGATTGGACGGGCCGAGGGCGACAAGACCGGTATTGTGATGGAGGTGGAAACGACGCTTGAGGGCGTGCAGCTCTACACCGGCAACTTCATTTCTGACCGTGCGGGCAAAAACGGCGCGCGCTATACGTCCTACAGCGGCTTCTGCCTCGAAACGCAGCACTATCCCGACGCGATCAACCAGCCCGCGTTCCCGTCCCCGGTGCTCCGGCAGGGGGAGCCGCTGCACGAGACGACCGTTTACCGCTTCTGCGTGAGAAAGTGAGGCACATTTATGATCAGCCTTGGCATTGACATCGGCGGAACCGGCTGCAAATGCGTCGCCTTCCGCGATACCGGCGAGCAGATCGCCATGTCCTACCGCGAATACCCCACGAAGCCCGGCGAGGTGAACCTGAATGCGCTGACGCTGCGCGAGAGCGTGTTCTTTGTGATTGCCGACTGCGTCAAAAAGCTGGACGACGCAAAGCAGGTCGCGGCCATCACCGTCTCCTCCTTCGGCGAGTCCTTCGTCCCCGTCGACCGCGGCGGCCAGCCGCTGAGCGATATTATTCTCTATTTTGCCAACACCGAAAGCGGAGAATTCTCCCGTCTGATCGAGTCGGTCGGCGTGGAAAAATTCATGCGCATCACCTGTGTCCTGCCGGACGCGTCGTATTCGCTGGCGAAAATGCTGTATACGCTCCGCACGGCTCCGCGCCCGGTGTGGAAGTTCCTGTTCATTGCAAGCTATATCTGCTTCTGCCTGTCCGGCGAGACGGTCGTGGACTGCTCCCTTGCCTGCCGCAGCATTCTCTTTGATGTGCGGAAGCTCTGCTGGTCGGACGAGCTGACGAGCGCCTGCGGCATCGACCCGGAAACGCTCCCCGCCGTCCTGCCGACCGGTGCGTGCGCCGGAACGCTCACGCAGGAGGCAGCCTCCGCGCTCGGCCTGCCGCAGAGCGTCAAGGTCGTCATCGGCTCGCATGACCAGATCGTCAACGCCCTTGGCTGCGGCGTGGCGAACCCCGGCGAAGCCGTCGATACGACCGGCACGGTCGAATGCATCTGCCCGCTGTTCGCATCCATCCCCGAAACGCTGGACTTTGAACGCGAAAATTACGCCTGCGTCCCGTATCTGGACGGGCGGGGCTATGTGACCTACGCCTATAATATCTCCGGCGGCGCAGTTGTGCGCTGGTACCGCGATTCGCTGGCGTTTTATCTCAAGCAGGCCGCGAAGGAGCGCGGGTGCTCGGTCTACGACCTTCTGAACGAGACCTGCCCGCCGGAGCCGACAGGGCTGATCGTTCTGCCGTTTTTGCAGGGTATGGGCGGCACGCCGGATGTGCTGACCGGTGCGCGCGGCACGATCTACGGCCTCACAATGCACACCTCGCCCGCTGATCTCTACCGCGCCATTCTTGAGGGCCTGACCTTCGAAATGCGCTATAATCTCGAAAAGCTTGCCAAATACGACATTCGTCCGACGACGCTCTTTGCTGCGGGCGGCGGCGCGAAGTCGCCCGTCTGGCGGCAGATCAAGGCGGATATTCTGGGCGCTGAAATTCGGCCCACGCTGGCCGACGAGGCTGGCGCGCTCGGCAGCGCGATCCTCGGTCTTGCCGCCGCGACCGGCGAAAAGGACCGGACAGCCCTTGCCGCCCGCTTCGTCCGCTACGGCCAGACGGCAAAGCCCGACGCGCAGCGGCACGCGTATTATGAGAAGCAGTTCGTGCTTTACAAGGAGCTGCGCGACTTTGAGGTCCGGCATGCCCGTGGATAACGCGTCAGCAGTCGGAACCGTATTCGACATCAAGCAGCTTGCCGTCTACGACGGCCCCGGCATCCGCACGACGGTGTTTTTGAAGGGCTGCCCGCTGCGCTGTATGTGGTGCCACAACCCGGAGGGGCTTTCCTATCAGCCGCAGCTGATGGTGTCGTCAAACAACTGCCTGCACTGCGGGGCCTGCGTCGAAGCCTGCCCGAACGGCGGGAAAACCTGCACGGCCTGCGGCCGGTGCATCCGCGCCTGCCCGCAGGGCCTGCGGAAGCTCTGCGGGAAGCGCTATACGGCGCAGGAGCTGGCCTGGAAGCTCCTGCGCGACAAGGACTATCTTGCCGCAATGTCCGGCGGCGTGACCTTTTCCGGCGGTGAACCGACGGGGCAGCCGGAGTTCCTGCTGGAAACGCTGGACCGCGTTGCGGGGATACACCGCGCGATCGAAACGAGCGGCTATTGCAGCGGGAGCGTATTTGAAGCCGTGCTGGCGCGGGTCGAGTATGTCATGATGGATCTGAAGCTGATGGACCCGGAGCAGCACCGGCACTATACAGGCGTGTCCAATGAACCGATTCTGGAAAACCTCGAACGGCTCAAGAAAAGCGGCAGGCCGTTCCGCATCCGCATTCCGGTCATCCCCGGCGTCAACGATTCGGAGGAGAATTTCGGCGCCGCGGCCCGCCGCCTTCTGGACGCGGATGATCTGGAGCAGGTCGAGCTGCTGCCGTACCACGTGACGGCGGGTGCGAAATACGAGATGGTCGGCCTTTCCTATCAGCCAGAATTCGACACCGCCGCTGCACCGAACCTGAACACGGAACTCTTTCACCGCTTTGGGCTGAAGTGTACCCATCTGTAGGGCAGCGTCATATCTGCACGGAAGATCGATCTGCCGGAATCATAAAAAACTGCGCAGAGGCTTTCCTTCTGCGCAGTTTTTGTGTATAATAGAAGCTCCGGAGGTGAACGGATATGTATCAGGCGTTATACCGCAAATACCGGCCGCAGACATTTTCGGATGTAGTCGGTCAGAAGAGCGTGACTGACACACTGCGCGCACAGCTCGAAACGGGCAAGCTCAGCCATGCGTATCTGTTTACCGGTACGCGCGGCACCGGCAAAACGTCCTGCGCCAAGATTCTGGCCAAGGCCGTCAACTGTGAAAACCTGAATCATGGCGACCCCTGCGGGCTGTGCCCGTCGTGCCGCGCCATCGACGAGGGCAGCTGCATGGACGTGCTGGAGATCGACGCGGCATCCAACAACGGCGTCGATTCCGTCCGCGTTCTGCGTGACGACGCAATTTATACGCCCGGCACGGTCAAAATGCGCGTGTATATCATCGACGAGGTGCATATGCTCTCGACGGCGGCATTCAACGCGCTGCTGAAAATTATTGAAGAGCCGCCCGCGCATCTGTTATTCATTCTGGCGACGACCGAGCTGCAGAAGGTTCCCGCGACGATTTTGTCCCGCTGCCAGCGGTTTGCGTTCAAGCGTCTGCGGCCCGATGAAATTGCCTCCCGGCTGAATTTCATCGCCTATCAGGAGCATATTGAAATTGAGCCGGAGGCTGTGAATCTTCTGGCCCGGCTGGCTGACGGCGGCATGCGCGACGGCGTGAGCCTGCTCGACCAGTGCGCGTCGGCGGCAAACGGCCCCGTGACGCTGGAAAGCGTCTATGCGTCGCTCGGCCTTGCGGGCGAAAAGCGCACGGCGGAGCTGATGCAGGCCATCGCAGAGCAGGATACGGCAAAGGCGCTGACGATCTTTTCCGCGCTTTATTCCGCGGGCAAGGATGTGAGTGCGCTGCTGGGCGAGATGTGCGCGCTCTGCCGCGATCTGCTCGTGCTGCGCACGGCCCCGAAGAGCGGGCTTTCCATGCTCTCCGGCATTGCGACAGAGCAGCAGGCGCTGGCGCTGCAATCGGTCTTCTCTCCGGGCGAGCTGATGCGCGTACTGACGGAAACGCAGAAAACCCGCGTCTCGTTCGGCAAGAACACCGACGTGCGCGTAGCGGCGGAGCTGCTTCTGATGCAGCTGTGCGAGCCGTCCTTGCGGCTGGACGCGCAGGCGCTGGACGCACGCATCTCGCGCGTGGAGGAGCAGCTGGCCTCCGGCGTGCTGGTGAAAAGCGCGCCCAAAGCCAGCGGCGGGGATGCATTTGATGACGACCGCCCGCCCTTCCCGGACGATGCGGATGATCCGGAACGCGGGAGCGCGCCTCCGGCGCAGACGCAGGAGCAGTCGTCTGCCGCGCCGCAGGCCGAAACGCCTGCCGGCTTCTGGCCCGCGCTGTCGGAAAAGCTGCGCGCAAGTCTTCCGGACAGGATCGGCAGCTTTTTCATCGTGGACGGCCCGATCCACCCGATTTTGCAGGCGGACGCGCTCATCATGGCGGCGGATACAGACTTTGTGATGGATCTGGTCAAAAAAGAGCCGAATATCGACTCGTTGATCCGGGAAAAAGCGTCGGCGCTACTGGGCAGGCCGGTTTCGGTGCGCTTTGCACGCAAAAACCGGCTTTCACGGCTGGGAGACGACCCGATGGACGCGCTTGTTCAGTTTGGACAGCAGCACAGCGACATTTTTACGATCAAATAATTTATTTACGATAGAAGGAGAACAAACATGGCAAAAGGCGGATATCGCGGCGGTATGCCGATGGGCGGCATGAATCAGATGCAGATGATGAAGCAGGCCCAGAAGATGCAGGAAAACCTCATGAAGATGCAGGAGGAGCTGCAGGCAAAGGAATACGAGGCGACGGCGGGCGGCGGTGTGATCACAGCCGTATGCGGAGGCAACCGCGAGCTCAAGTCCATCACCATCGACCCTGAAGCGGTCGATCCGGAGGATGTGGAAATGCTGCAGGATATGATCGTTGCGGCGGTCAACGAGGCCATGCGCAAGGCCGAGGCCGACCAGTCCGCGAATATGGCCAAGCTGACGGGCGGCCTGAATCTGGGCGGCCTGTTCTGATGCGCGCGTTTCCCGCCGCGCTTGAGCGGCTGACCGAACAATTTGCGCGTCTGCCCGGCATCGGCATGAAGTCGGCGCAGCGGCTGGCGTTTTATGTCCTGTCGCTGCCGAAGGATGAGGCGCAGAGCTTTGCGCAGGCCATTCTGGACGCGAAGGACAGCGTTCGCCTCTGCCCGGTCTGCCAGAACCTGACCGATCAGGAGCTGTGCGCGATCTGCGCCGACCCCGAGCGCGACCACAGTCTCATCTGCGTTGTGGCAGAGCCGAAGGATGTGATCGCCATGGAGCGGGCGCGGGAATACCATGGCGTGTACCATGTGCTGCACGGCGTCATTTCGCCTCTGAGCCACGTCGGGCCGGACGATCTGCGCATCCGTGAGCTGCTGAACCGCGTCGCAGACGGCTCTGTGCGTGAGGTCATCATGGCCACGAACCCGGACACCGAGGGCGAGGCCACGGCCATGTACCTGTCGCGTCTGCTTCGCCCGATGGGCGTAAAGGTCACGCGTCTGGCCTACGGCATCCCGGTCGGGAGCCAGCTGGAATATGCCGACGAGGTCACGCTTCTGCGCGCACTGGAAGGCCGGCAGGAAATATAACGTGAAAAACCGCCCGGACGGGCGGTTTTTTCATTTCCGGTAAACGCGCGCGATTTGTTCGGGGCATAGCTCCGGCTGCGCGGCAAACAGACCGTAGAGCGCCGCGCAGCGGCGCTCCAGCGCGCCATACGCTGTGTCCGGCGGGGTCTGGCCTGCGTTTACAAGCGGGAGGCCGCCCGTCTTTTTTGCCTGCCGCAGAACGGCGCGGCCCATTTCATCGAACGCCAGCACGCGTACATACGGCGCTTCGCG
>ERZ857757.2917-NODE-2917-length-10311-cov-4.247075_pt1 | contig 10311 bp, 5 predicted proteins | sample MGYA00519764_ERZ857757 | MGnify/ENA primary metagenome ERZ857757 (study PRJEB31778, sample SAMEA3449359) | human gut metagenome | biome: human gut; feature: human-associated habitat; material: faeces | place: United Kingdom | collected 2010/2012 ... | reverse complement strand
TGCTGCAATTACCGGCATCCGAAGCGGGAATCAACCGGGGATAGCCCGTGCGACGGAAATCTGCCCACGCTTCGTTTCCAAGGTGGAAATTGGCAATCCACTTTTGAATGATGATACGCTCTTGCATTCGTTCAGGTGTATCGGAAGCATTCCACGCCACACCCAGATCGGAAAGTTGACCGCTGTAGCTGTTCAGACCTGCCGGATCGTTATAAGCTTCCGGCTTGCGGTTGTCGTCAGCGACATAGGTTGCATAGCCGCTGCTCACTCCCCACTGTTCAAGCGAAAGACGAATGCCCCGGTAATAGAAGTCCTCGGCGCTGCCGCCCATGTCGAATCCGAAGACAGCGGCAGCCTCTGCTTGAAGGAACGCAACCTCGGCAGCATTCATCCACTGTACGGGTTCTGCGCTACCAGCGACGAAGTTAACGCCTGAATAGCGGCGGCCGATGGTTTTGAGTGCAGGAATTTCGATGCCGCGGCGCAACCCCACGTATTCTATACCATCCCATTCCGACGGTACGAAATACTTCGCGCGACGCGGATCGTCATAACCGTTCATGTAACAGATGATGTCGGCTGCGGCATGACTGTCGCCTCCCGTCAGCGAACCGTCGGGATGGTTGTACTGACAGGCCACCAGCAACGGATTACCATCCTTACCGAAAGACGAAACGGGCAGCATAGCGTTATCATAGTTGGATTCCATCACGCCTACACCGCCATCGGTCAGACTTACAGCGCTCTCTGCCATTTCACGCGATAGAGCCTCATCGGCATAAACGATACGCATAGCCAGACGCAATTTCATCGAATTAGCCAATCGACACCATTTCTCGGCACTGCCTCCGTAAATCGGATCGACTTCGGCAACGACTCCGCCATTGCGGTTTTCGGTCAGTACTGCAATGGATTCATTCAGTTCTTCGAACATCTTTTCGTAAACCTGCTGTTGCGAATCATAAGCGACCTGAATCTTGCCATCTTCGCCGATCTGTGAGTAGGGAATCGGCCCGAAAGTATCTGTTACACGGTTCATTGCACAAACCTTGATAACCCGGGCAATGGCCATTACGATCGGATCATCCGTCAGCATACCCAACTGTTTGTAATTAGCGTAGAGTGTCGGGATGATATAGTCGCTGGCAAGGAAAACTCGCGACCAGTCATCGGTAGCATTGAATTTGGAAATTGTGTATTGAAAGCCGTTATTCGAATCGGCGTAGTAACCGCCCTGCGTACCTCCCAGCAGACACTCGGTGAACTGAGTGGTATTGACATCTGTCGAAATTACAGTACCGCACATGGCTTTGATAGCAGCCGAAACAGCATATCCGTCGACTTGCATCTGGTCTTTCGACACTTCGTAAGGATTGGAGTTGATGTCCATATAGTTCGAAGTGCAAGCGACTCCTGCGACGGAGAGCAGAAGCCATCCTATTTTGATAATATTGCAATTCATAGTAGTGAAACGTTAAAATTTGAGCCGGATATTGAAACCTATGTTTCGCAGCGACGGCATCATGAAGTAGTCTACTCCTTGGTAGTAGTTGCCGGTTGTGGCGATGGATTCAGGATCGAACGGAGCCTTGTTGTAGATCATCCACAAGTTGCGGCCAACCAACGATACCGAGATCTCGCATACATCGCGCAGCAACTTGCGGGGAATCGTATAGCCGATTGACGCCTCCTGCAACCGCACGTTAGTGGCGGAATAAGTGTAGTATTGTGGAATAGAGGTGCCTCCTGCAATTGCCGTAAACCAGCGGTTGGCATCCATCACATCGCCACCGTTTATCGTGATACCGCCCGCATCGCGTGCTGCAGCCGAAGCCTCGGAAACACCGTAATAATCGAGTACAGCTTGCGTGCGAGAGTAAACTATGCCACCCAAGCGTGCCGAAACCATAAATCCGAAATTGAAGTTACCCCAACGAAAATCATTGCGCCAGGACATATTGGCATCGGGAAGTACACTGCCGAGTTTGATGTAGCGGTCGGCTTCGGTGATGTTTTCCATCGGAATAGTCCCGTCGGAATCGACGTAATAGCGACCGTTATCATCGTGTTTCAGGTCAATGAGCGAATAAAGGTCGCCCAGAGTGCCGCCTTCGCGCAGAATGAAATGAGCCTGCCCCAGGCCGTTCATGTCAAGCTGGTCCACCGTGATGTATTCATCGGTGATCGAATTGTATATCTTGCCTGCCAGCGATATGATTTTGTTACGGTTGACAGAAAGGGTGTAGTTCGAGTCCCAAGAAAACTTGCCCCATGTATTGCCGTAGCTCAGCGCTATCTCGACTCCGTGGTTGCGAACATTTCCCGACTGTACTTTCCAATCCGAATATCCAGAACCGATCGAAATCTGCGGGCTGTAAGTCTGATTGGTCGTGTGCGAATTGTAGTAGGTTACATCGAGATTGAAATGCTTGAGAAAACGCATGGTCAGACCCACCTCGAACGACTTGGTGCGCTCGGGTAGTAGATCGTACATGGGGTACTGCGTCTGCGACGACCATTGCAGACCGCTCGCGCTCCATTGATAAAGCGGATTAGCGATATAACGCTCGAAGGCCACGCCGACCGAGGCATAGGAACCTCGCAGCTTGATATAGGAGAGATTCTCGGGCATGTCGCCTATAATCTGCGACAATATGACCGAAGCTCCGACCGAAGGGTAGAAAAACGAAGACTTCGTCGAATGCGGACCGGCCAACTGCGACGGCCAGTCGTTGCGAGCTGTAAGAGTCAGATAATAGGTGCTTTTGAATCCGATTTCGGCCGAAGCGAATATGGACTGAGTCTGTTCACGCCAACCCGACTGCAATCTCTCAGTAGCACGCGAATTACTCAAGTTTTGCACGTTGAATACATTGGTCAACCCCGGATCTTCGTCCGAAATTTTTCCATCGGCAATAGGGCCGCGATTTTTCAGTGCATCGTTTTTCATATCGGAAAACGACGCGCCGATATTGGCGTGCAACGACCAATCATCGCCGAAGGTTTTGTTAATATTGATCAGAGCATCACCATAAACCTGACGATCAATCAATCGTGTAGTGCCATAAAGTCCACGTTCCGATCGTTCCGTAAGCTGTGTATTGGTCGTTGCGTAATATTTTTCGGTATATTCCGTGTGCGAACTGTCGTAACGTAGACGACCTGAAACATTGAGCCAGTCGAGAATATCGTAGGATAATGAGGCGTTCAACATGTAACGGTCTTTGCGATTTTCGCGCAAGTTTCGGTAGTTGATCCAGTAAGGGTTCTGCATGGTCATGCCGGCATCACCCACGGGCCAGTATTGGGCATAGAGTTTACGGGTGGGGTTATAGCGTTCGTACATGCTAATATCGTCCCAATTACCGCTGCGCGGGAAAAGGTAGGCTCCCACGATCGGATTGCCGTAAGTTCCCTGATTGACCATATTGCGATCGCGTTGAAGCACATAACTTGCTCCTACGTCCAGCGTCATCTTGTCTTGCAGGAGCGAAGTTGTATTGCGAAACGTGAAGTTGTACCGATCGTAATGGTTGTTGGGGACGATTCCGCGGGAATTGACGGATGCCGCAGAAAAGTAGGTTTGGTTTTTTTCTGTACCTGCCGAAACCGACACATTTTCGGTGTGGGTCACACCCGTTTGCAGATAATCCTTTTTCGGATCGTACCCTGTGGAGTTTGCGTCGTTGAGCCGCTTTCCCCAACTACGAATCTCAGAACCTACGGATGAATTGAGGTCGCCGGTGCCGTAACGATTCTGAAACTGCGGCATTACGAATGGCGACATCACTTCAACGTTGCTCGCAACAGTCACCGAGAGACGTCCAGTCTGCCCCTGCTTGGTTGTCACGACAATGGCTCCGTTCGCAGCATCCGAACCGTAAAGAGCTGCTGCTGCGGCTCCGTTGAGCACGGAGATAGACTCGATATCTTCGGGATTGATGTCGGCGATCGGGTCGGTCGTACCTTGTGAACCGAACTCCGTGCCGCCATCGCGCGCCTTAGTAAACATCGGCACGCCGTCGATTACATAGAGTGCATTAGAGGTTTGCGAAATGGACTTTTGTCCTCGCATGATGACCTTCGAGGCTCCGCCCACGCCCGACGACGATGCGTTGATCGTTACGCCGGCAACCTTGCCGTTGAGCGAATTGATGAAGTTCGCATCTTTGTTGGCCGTCACGGCCTCGGACGTCACCTGCTGCACGTTGTACGACAGCGCCTTTTCCGAGCGCTTGATACCGAGTGCCGTAACGACTACGGCATCGACATCGACCGACTCCTCTTTCAACGTGATGTCGACGGAAGTACGGTTATTTACGGCGATTTCAACAGGTGTATATCCTAAATAACTGACAATCAGGATTGTTTCTCCCGATGAGGGGGGGGGCAGCGTGTAACTACCGTCGATATTCGTGCTCGTGCCGATGGTAGTCCCCTTTACAACGACGGTTGCACCGATGATCGGGTTTCCTTTTACGTCGCGGACTACACCGGAAACCGTAACGGGACGTTTCTCTTTTTGAGAAAGAATGATATTCGATCCGCTGATGCGATAAACTATCGATGTTCCTTTCGTCATTTGATCGAGCGCTGTCTGCAACGACTGATTCGAGACTTTTACCGTAACGGGGCCTGTGACATCTACATCGTCGTTGACGCCGAAAAGGAACTTGGTCTGCTTTTCTATTTCGGACATTACCTGCTGCATGGGGACATTCTCCATTTCGATCGTGACGCGAACCTGTTGTCCCTGAGCCCGCACTTCACCCGCAGGCGTACAGACGATAATAAGTCCGCCAAGAATAAGCAGATAGATTTGCTGAATAAAGTTTTTATTCATACATTTGTTGAGTTTGGTTCATTGTTAGAGATTGAATGATCTTTCTGATTGAACTGCACGCCGATGGATGTTTGCCCCGTCCATCGGTTTTTTCATATCGGAAATGAAATTTCAAGTATGGGAGGGTTGGGTCATATCATAGGCAATAGGGTTTAGTAGTTTATTTTATAATAATCGTATTCGTTGCAGTGTCGTATTCATAGGTGAAATTCGAAGAAAGTTGCAGCATTTTCAAAGCATGGTCGATTCCATCGGAGACGCGGACTTTCAGACTTTTGTATTTGACCGTGGGTAACTCCGACCGGCGAATTTCGATCTTCACGCCATAACTGCGTTCCAATTTGGTCATCAACCGGTCGAACGGTATTCCGCTGATGGATACGATGCCATCCATCCATAAATAGTCGTTCTGGCTTTCGATCTTCCGGACAAAAAGCCGCCCATTGCGAAGACTGGCGATGTCGTCGGGTCTCAAAATGACGGTTTCGTCGTTCCGTCTGTTCGAGATGGCGACACTGCCGCTGAACAATGCGGTCGAAAAACAATTTTCAGATTCTTCGGCCGTCACGTCGAAATGTGTACCCAATACTTTCACGTCGTAGGCGAATGTTTCGACGACGAACGGATGCTCCGCATCGTGGGCCACTTCGAAAATCGCTTCGCCGTCGAGCTTCACGCGGCGCTCTCCTTTGCCGAAGACCGACGGATAAACCAATCGGCTCTGCGCATTGAGTTCGACAACGGAACCATCGCCCAACGTAAGGCGAATATGCTGCCCGGCCGGAACTTCGACGGTGGTTTGCTGCTGCAACCACTCGTTCGTCCGATGGTTGAAAAATGTATAGTTGAGCACAAAACCGACGAGCAGGGCCGCCGCCATACTTCCGGCATACCGCATGATTCGCATCCATCTCGAACGTATCGTGAGCGTTCGGTTCACACGGATGGTAGCATCCGGTGCGTACATGACCCCCATGGCATATAATCGATAGGCTTCATCGAAAATCTTCTGATGGGCGTCCGGATCTTCGTTCAGCCAGGCTGTAATCATGTCGGTCTCCTCCTCGGGCGATTGTCCTGCGAAAAAACGGTGCAATACCGCATCTGTAATTTCTCTTTTCATCTTGTCTTGTTTATCTCCGTCTTTATTATAGTTCCATAACTCCGACGGATTCCCCCGAAAAAAATCGCTTGCATGCAAATAAATATTTTTAATAATATATTCACATTTTTTTCAAAATAAGAAAATGCCGGTAACCGGGTACGATTCAGAAAGTTTTATATCGTTCTTGGAAAATATTTGATTATTTTATCTAATTTTGTTTCCGATTTATCATCATGCAGTCGACAAGTACCATCATTTTGACCGAGGAATCGTTCAACCGGCTATTCCTTCAATACAAGCAGAAATTGTTTGTGTTGGCATACGGTATGGTACGCAGCAGAGAGGTGGCGCAGGACATCGTGAACGAAAGTTTCATGGCGATTTGGGAGACGAAGGATTCGATACAGGCCAACAACATAGAGGCGTATCTGTTCGGTATCGTTCGTAATCGCTGTCTGAAATATCGGCGAAGCCAGCTCATCGGGAAAAACGTCTTCGAGAAGATGCAAACCAAGGAGCGAGGTGTCATGGAATTTTATACCCATGCCATCGAAAGTTGCAATCCCCAAGAGATGTTCAGAACGGAAATTATGGAAATCTGCGAAAATCAGTTGGGGCAGATGCCCGAATTGACTCGACGGATATTCATCGCCCAAAGAATCGACGGCAAAAGCTACAAGGAGATTGCGGATGAATTCAATATCAGCACAAAAAAAGTCGACAAGGAGTTGCAGCGCGTAGCCTCAAAACTGCGTATTTCATTGAAAGATTATTTGGGCGTGTTACTCCTGCTTATCCTGATATATTTTACTTTTGACAATTAGGCATTCGTCATTCGAACGTTGCAGTTTCTCGTGTAGAAGTTTATCTTTGCTTGCATGTCGATACTGGCATCGTGCAGACAGGAATGCGAAGAGGGATACACCTGCTATGTGAAGCTTCAGATTGTTGCTGTAACGATTATATGATCAAACCCTGCGACTGTCCGCAAAGCAAATTAAACGTATTCGTCACATCGTATTTTCCGAGCATTAACACTATTTTCTCGAAGATGTCGGCAAAACAACTCTCGACTACGGAACAACCTTTTTGTGCCGCATCCGAGCCATTGCGGCACAAGAAGATTGTATTGTGAATAACACACGTCGCGGAATAAAGGCGCAAACGGGTAAAAAGATCGTTTCACAGCTCACCGCCAAACAAGCGTTGGCCGCAAAGAGCGCCGAGCAGATCGAAGCGTTAGAAGAGGAAAAATAAATTCGTTATATTATTGCTGATTTCTCAAAAAGAATTACTTTTGCAATAGGATAAACGAGTTGTTTGAAATCGTGAAAATGAAGTGATCTCACACACTTTTCGACTTACTTATCCGTTGCCTTTTTCACGATAATTTTCTCATATCGCTTGCAGTCAAGCAATTATTACCAACTGCATTAAAGATACGAATAAGCGAGAGCAAAAGCAAGTTTACTTGCATTTTGCCGAGCGAGAGTATCTTCGGCACAGCCAAAGTGCGAATAAGCCGAGAGAAAAAAGCAAGCTCGCTTGCATTTTTTTCCGCCCTCAATATGCACCTGCCCGATGCCCGGACGCCAGCGGCGGCGGCAGGGTCAGAGTCAGCCTTTTCATCGGAATATTCATGATCCCGGTCTGTTTCCGGTCTTGGCCGGTTCATAGCGTTTCAGGTAGTCGTCGATGAGTTCCAGCCCCTTGGCCGTGGAGATGCCGCGGAAGAAGTTGCTGATGATCTGCACGAAAGCCTCGCGCTCGGTCATCCCCTCGGGCAGCGGGATGTCCTTGCGCATGGTGATGGCCGAAGCCGTGTAATAAAGCACCGCAATGGCCAGATCGAGGTTGAAACTCCCGGTGAAAAGCCCGTCGGCAATGCCCGTTTCGAGCATCCGCAGCAAATCGAGACGGCTCTGGGCGGTCCCTTCGCGCATCAGCCTGGCGTGAACCGCCGGGTAGAACTTGCGCAGGGTGTCCAGCAGCCGCTGTATCGTCTCCGACTCGTCCATCACGCACCCCAGCACCATGAACATCGCTTCGAGCACGTTGCGGGCCCCGGCGCAGGCTGCGGCCCGCTCGATACGCTTGCACTCGAAAAAACGTTCCATGGCGAGGTAGAGCAACCCCTCCTTGTCGCCGAACAGCTCGTAAAGCGCTCGTTTCGAGATCCCCAGCTGCTGCGCGATGTCGTCCATGCGCACCGATTTGATGCCCTGGGCGACGAACATCTGCATCGCCTGTTCGATGATTCGTTCCTTCTGGTCCATGATCCGATCCGAATTGATACTACAAATATAAACAAGAAAGTCATGAAACAAAAAAGTTTTCCGTTTCCGGCGGTTTTTCGACGAATCCGACGCAGAAAGAGTCGTCGGGGACTACTCCGCCGTGGAACCGAAAAAAAGCCGCCGCAGGGAATCTGCGGCGGCCGGACGAAAAATCGCGCGGATCATTCGGTGACCCGTTCGAGCCAGCGGACCATCGAGAGCATGACGAGCATCGACAAGCCGCAGGCGGCGACGAACACGGCCCACGTAGCCCACATCGGCATATGGAGGTAGAGCCATCCGCCGACGAACAGCAGGGCGTTGCCCACGGCCGTGGCGGCCAGCCAGAAGCCCTGCATCAGGCCCTGCATGTGGGGAGGCGCCACCTTCGACACGAACGCCAGACCCAGCGGCGAGATAAACAGCTCGGCGAGGGTGAGGATGAAGTAGAGGCCCACCATCACCCATGGGGTGACCAGCAGCGACTGCACCTCGTCGGCGCGCATGCCGGCCAGTTCGGCCTTCGTCGGCAGGGCCAGCGAGAAGAGCATCAGGAATACGTAGGCCAGAGCGGCGATACCCATGCCGATGGCGATCTTCATCGGGGTCGAGACCTCGATGTCGCGCTTGCGCAGCCAGCCGAAGAACCACATGATGATCGGCGTGAGGAAGACGACGAAGAAAGGATTGACGCTCTGGAAGATCTCCGCGCCCTTGATGGTCGTGAATCCCAGGTCGATGTTGATGACGTCGAGATTCACGTAGTCGCGGGCGAAATAGGTCAGCGAATAGCCGTTCTGGTGGAACGACACCCAGAAGAAGATCACCACGCCGAAAACGGCGAACAGAGCGTAGATGCGCTGGCGGATCTCCTGGGCGGACATCTTGATCTCCTCGGCCGAAGCCTTGACGCCGGCGGCAGCGACCTTTTTCGAAGGATCGGGGAACCGCTTGCGGTTGGCCATGTAGATCGCCAGCGAGATGAGCATCATCACGATCGCCGCAATGAACGCATAGTGGAAACCGCGGTTGAAAACTTCGAGATAGGTGTTGCAGAAGGCCCCGAGGTCGCTCACGGGCGTTCCGTCGAGGTGCGCCGCCGAAGCGTAGGAATTGAGGTTGGCGAGGCCCTCGCCGACCATCTCCTCGCCTTTGGCAAGGTATTCGTGGCACAGAGCCGGGAGCTTGGCGTTGTAGTCGAAATTGTTGACCTTCAGCCACCAGTTGCGCACGCCGATGGCGACGAACGGAGCGAAGAAACCGCCGATATTGATGAACATGTAGAAGATCTGGAAGCCCGATTCACGTTTGGCGCTGAATTCGCTGTTATCGTACATCTGGCCCACCAGCGCCTGCAAGTTGCCCTTGAACAGACCGTTGCCGAAGGCGATCACCAGCAGTCCCAGGCAGGTCAGCGTCAGGTAGAGCCACAGACTCGGCACGGGCGTCGGTGTCGGGATGGCGATGAGCAGATAGCCGATGCTCATCACGATCAGGCCCCACATGATCGTCGCCTTGTAGTTCTTGGTCTTGTCGGCGATGATGCCGCCGACCAGCGCCAGCAGGTAGATCGAAGCGTAGAAGCCCGAATAGATATACCCTGCGGTGGCCTCGTCCAGACCGAACTTGGCCGAGATGAACAGGGTAAGGATAGCCATCATGATATAGAAACCGAAGCGTTCGCCCATGTTGGCGAGGGCCGCCGCGATCAATCCTTTGGGTTGTCCTTTCATAAATTTTTTTTGGATGTTAGTAAATGTTAGTAATAGGGATTCGTTTTCGTTCGGAGACAAAGATAGAAATTTTTTCGTATATTTGGTGTCGTAACGGCACTTTTATCAGTCGGAAAGTCTTGCCGGACCGCAGGCGGTCCGGCTTCGAATCCGTCCGGTTTTTGTCATACTTTATAGAAACCCAGCATCTCCTATGGAAAAAACGCCCCGAAGACTGCCCGTCGTAGAGCGCGACGCATGGTTGCAGCCCGTCGAAGAACATATCAACCGCCGTCATGCGCAGTATGAACGGCAGATGGAGCGGATCGAAAGTTCGTCGGGGTCGATCGTGGACTACGCCAACGGCTACCGCTA
>ERZ857757.2916-NODE-2916-length-10315-cov-14.954386_pt1 | contig 10315 bp, 11 predicted proteins | sample MGYA00519764_ERZ857757 | MGnify/ENA primary metagenome ERZ857757 (study PRJEB31778, sample SAMEA3449359) | human gut metagenome | biome: human gut; feature: human-associated habitat; material: faeces | place: United Kingdom | collected 2010/2012 ... | reverse complement strand
AGGCCGGTGACACGATCACCGTCTCCTACAAGATCGTCGAGGGAAACAAGGAGCGTATCCAGAGTTTCCGCGGCGTAGTGATCCAGATCAAGGGCTCGGGCAAGACCAAGATGTTCACCATCCGCAAGATTTCGGGCGGCGTGGGTGTCGAGCGCATCTTCCCCCTCTACTCGCCCCACATCGACAAGATCGAGGTCAACAAGGTCGGTGTCGTACGCCGTGCACGTATCTACTACCTGCGCGACCTGACCGGCAAGAAGGCCCGCATCAAGGAGAAGCGTGTCGCCCGCACGGACAAATAGTCCGCAGCGGTTGCAGAAAAACAGGACGGTCCACAGAGGACCGTCCTGTTTTTTTGCACCGGCATGAAAAAAATCCGGCCCGGAGGGATTCTCCTCCGGGCCGGACGAAGCCGGGCAAGACGCCCGCTGAAAATTATTCCGTTACGGGGATGTCCTTGTTGACGTTCTTCGAGCCCACGAGTGCGTAGTAGAGCAGGTAGGCCAGAGCGATCACGATCACCCAGTAGCTGGTCAGGTAGCCCATGCCGCCGTCGGTCACGTCGACAATCGCATTCTGAAGCAGGGGCAGGATACCGCCGCCGCAAACCAGCGCCATGAAGATACCCGAAGCCTTCTCGGTGTATTTGCCCAGCCCTTCGACGGCGAGGTTGAAGATGCCGCCCCACATGACCGAAGTGCAGAGACCGATCAGCACCAGCAGCGCCGCGTTGACGGGAACGTTCACCAGTCCGAAGCCTGCGGAACCGTTGAAGACGGGCAGGTTGACAGCCACCTCGGGGGCGAACATCGCACCCAGCGTAAGCAACAGACCTACGGAGGAAACGACCGTCAACATACTCTTAGCGGACACCTTGCTGCCGATGGCAGCGCCCAGCAGACGGCCGATCAGCATCAGGAACCAATAGGTCGCGGCAACCGATCCGGCGACGGCCTCGGCATTCACGCCGCTGCCCAGTACGTTCAGGTCGGGATTCTGCAACCACTTCTGCAACACGTTGGGGATACCCACCTCGATACCTACGTACACGAAGATGGCGATTGCGCCCAGCATGAAGTGACGGAACGACAGCGGGCCGTATTTCGAAGCCTCGGCCGTCTTCACGCCGGCCTCCTTGTTGGTCTCCGGAATCTTCGTCAGGCTGATCACGATGAACGCGAACGCGAAGATGGCCAGCGCGGCGTACATCAGCGGGAACACGTTGCTGATCTGCGCGTTCTTGATGCCCTCCGGAATCAGCAGGCCCGTCAGGATGATCACGGCCGTACCGCACAGCGAGTTGAACGAACCGCCGGCCTGGATCAGCTGGTTGCCCTTGTTGCCGCCGCCGCCGAGCTTGTTCAGCATGGGGTTGACGACCGTGTTGAGCAGACACATGGAGAAACCTGCGATGAATGCGCCCAGCAGGTAGACGCCGAAGCTCTGGGCGCTGCCGGACAGCGTCTGGATGCCGACACCGATGAAACCGACGGCGATGGCGACCAACGCGGTCTTCTTGTAGCCGTACTTCTGAAGCATGTTGCCGGCGGGATAACCCATGATGGCATAGGCGATGAAGTTGGCGAATACGCCCAGCGTACCCATCCAGTTCGGGACGTTGAACTGATACTTCAGAATGTCACCCATCGGTGAAGCCAGATTCGTCACGAACGAAATCATACCGAAGAGGAAGATCATCACGACGATCGGCAAAACATAGTTTTGTTTTTTTGTCTCCATTTTTATCAATTTAGGTTAATAAGTTTCATCGTATCAGCGGTCCCGTTCGGCGATGTAGGCGCAGAGGTTGACCAGCGCCGAGCGGTATTCGGAATCCTCGTAGTCGGCGAGCATCTCCACGGCCCGCGTGATGTAGCCCTGCATCACCTCGGCGGCGAAAGTCAGGCCGCCTTCGTTCTCGACCGTCGAGCGCAGGTATTCCACCGCCTCGTCGTCCTCGTGGCAGCGCGCCAGCCGGGCCAGCGGGTCGGCGCGGCGCTCCTCCGAAGCCCGGTCGAGCACCGAGAGCAGCGGCAGGGTGATCTTGCCTTCGCGCAGGTCGTTGTTGGCGGGTTTGCCCGTATGCGCAGAGGGGGTATAGTCGAGAATGTCGTCCTGAATCTGGAAAGCCATGCCCACGGCTTCGCCGAAACGGCGCATCGTGGCGACCTTGTCGCGCGTGGCCCCCACGGCCAGCGCTCCGGCCGAGGCGCTGACGCCCAACAGGCTGGCGGTCTTCTTATATATGATGTCGAGATAAGCCTGACGGGTCATCGTGCGGTTCCGGGCGCAGTCGTCCTGCAAAACCTCGCCTTCGCACAGCGCCGCCATCGAGCCGCAGACGTGGGTCACCAGATCGAACTGGCCGCTCTGCAAGCCGATGTTCATGTTCTTGGCGAGGATGTAGTCGCCCAGGATCACGGCCTTGTGCGACTGCCAGCGGGCGTTGGCCGAGGGTTTCCCGCGGCGCATGTCGGATTCGTCGATCACATCGTCGTGGATCAGCGACGCCACATGGATCATTTCGACCAGCATGGCGGCCAGACAGGCCCGGCGTCCCATCGAAGCCCCCTTCACCGGTGCATTCATCGCCGCCGAAAGCATTACCAGCATGGGGCGGATGCCTTTTCCGCGCGTGGAAAGGGCGTAGCGCAGCATATCGGAAAGCAACTCCCCCTCGGCCGTGAACTGGCGTTCGACGAAATCGTCGAAGGCTTCCAGCTCGGCAGTCACGGGTTTGTGAATGTCTTCGAGTGTAATCATATCCGCAAAGATAATGTTTTTTTGAAATAAGTAGCGCGATTTTGAAAGTTAATCGTCGTTAGAACGCGTTTTGGCGAAGGGTAGGTCTTTCACCTTGTTTCGCTTTGTGTCGAAATTTTAACCCTAATTTTAACCCTTGTTGTTTTTGAAGGGCTTTTTTTAGCCCCCTTTTTTCGGGTTGATTTTTCCGGTGAATTTCTTGTAAAAATAGTTTGTTGCCTAATCTCGGCTGGATGACGATTGGAGGACGTTGTAAAATTTTTCGAGAATTTTTATCGAAAGAACTCTTTGTCAATCAGTATTTTGAGCCTAAATTAGTCCTTGCGGGAAAAATTTCCTCGATTTTTCTTGGAACCAGCCACTATTAAAAAGCAAAATCGTAAAACGAATAGTTATGAAAAAAACGATTAGACCTATTCTGCGTGATGACCTTTCGAGGAAAGGTTTGGAAAAACGTATCGACCTGCGTGTATATCTCGACGGCCGCCAAACGAAATTTGCGACTCCCTATTCGATTGCCCCGGCTTGCTGGGATAAGAAATCCGGACGTGTTGTCGGAAACTGCCCTGAAAAAAGCGTAATTAACGGCTATCTGAACGGGAAGGAAACCGAATACGAACGCTATCTGTTCCAGTGCGAGATGTTGGGTGAAACCGTGGACCTGGAGCGAATCCGGGAAATACTCACCGGAAAGGCGCGGACGGCTCCGAGTGAAAAGACGAACGCCACCCTCGATGAAATCTTCGATGCCTATGTAGATAAACTGCGGACGGATAACCGCTGCGAGCGAACGATTATAGGTATATTGGACCTTAAAAAGGATATGGCGAAATTTTCGAAACGGAGTAAGAAACGGACGATCGACCAGCTCGATATTCTCTTTATTCAGGAGTATAAAAAGTATTTGCGGACGGTCCGTCGGAATGCGGATAATACGATTAATACGAAATTGAACCGCCTGCGTTCGGTGGTGAAATGGGCCGGACGGCTGGGCTATCCGATCGACGATCCGTTCGGGAAGGGATTGAAATTCCTAAACCGCTCGAAACCCCGGACGGTTTTTCTGACAAAGGATGAATACGACGCGTTCCTGCAAAAGGCCCTGCCGGATAAAGGTGATCCGGCGATGAAACTGACACGAGAACTGTTTATTTTCAGTTGTGAAACGGGCTTGCGGTTCAGCGACGTATTGGACCTGAAGTGGACGCACTTGAAAAATATTAAAGGCGTGACCTATATTTCTAAGATTCAATGCAAGACGAAAGAACTGGTTGAAATTCCGGTGACGTTGAAATGGCCGAAGGTCCTGCTTGCCAAGTACCGGAACGTGTCCACGGGCGAGCATGTTTTTCCGCGTCTATCGAATGGTTGTATAAACCGGAAACTGAAAATGTTGGCTGAGAAAGCCGGAATCGGGAAACGCCTCTCGTTCCACGTCGGTCGGCATACCTTCGCTTCCCATTTGGCGAACGCGGGCACCCCGCTCTATATGGTAGCGAAACTTTTGGGGGATAAAAGCCTCGATATGGTACACCGGGTCTATACGAATACCGAACGAACGGAGCTGATCGAAGCGATGAAAAAACTGGGTGCCTGATAAAAAAACGAGAGCTTCCGCCGAGTTTTGGCGGAAGCCTTTTTTATCTTTGTGAAAAACCTTTGAACGATGAACGCCTTGACGAATAACACCGCGACCTTGTTTCGCCGTTATCTGTGGCTCTTGGACGTGATTTACTCCGCGGGCCGTATCACCCTGGATGAAATCCGCGTCCGTTGGCAGCGGAACGAGATGTCGGGCGGCGAGGAACTGCCCCGAAAGACCTTTGAGAACCACCGGAAAGCCGTTGAAGAGTTGTTCGACGTGAATATCGCCTGCGACCGCCGTACGAACGAATACTACGTCGAATGCGGCGACGACCTGGTGCGCGACGATCTGCGACGCTGGCTGTTGGAAACCTTCGCCGTGAACGACCTCTTGGTAAATAGTAAACGCCTGCGCCGACGGATCGCGTTGGAGCCGATCTCTTCGGGCTACGCCTATCTAACTGCGGTACTCCGGGCGATGGAGGAGAACCGATGCTTGGAGATCTTCTACCGCCATACCTACGATGAAAAACGAGAAAATCGTTACGAGGTCGAGCCTTACGGATTGAAGGCGTTCCGGAGGCGTTGGTACCTGATCGCCAATAGCGTGGAAATGGGTGGAATTTACGCGTTCGCGCTCGACCGGGTACGTGGTATGGCCTCGACGGCGAAAGCGGCTGAAATCCCCTCGGATTTCGATTGTGCCGAATTCTATGCCGACGCCTTCGGAATTATCCGAGAACGGGACCGGAAGGCCGAACGGGTCGAAATCCGCGTCTTGGGGAAGCAGGCAAACTACGTCCGGGCCCTGCCCCTGCACCCTACCCAGCGTGAAACCGAGCGGACCGCGGAATATTCGGTGTTCGAATACCGGTTGGCTCCGACCTACGATTTCCGAATGGAACTGCTCTCGAACGGCGCGGACGTGGAGGTATTGCGCCCCGCGTGGTTCCGGGAAGAGGTGAAAAATGTGGTTACTAAAATGATGGATAGATATAAAAGAACTTGATATAGTCAATTATAGATAATCGTAACCCGATTAAATTTAATTGATTATGGAAGAAACCCCGATTGAAGTCATTGAAATTCCCGATCCGTTGTTCTTGGCCTATTTGGTCGAGAATTTCGATTTGGACGGAGATGGCGAAATATCCGTCGAAGAAGCAAAAAACGTCTTGGAAATAATCTGTCCTGCGGCTGGCATTCAGTCCCTCGAAGGAATTGAATATTTTGAGAACCTGACCCGCTTGGATTGCCCTCTCAATCGGCTTATAAAGTTAGATATAAGCCGGAATACGAAATTGGAAGAATTGGACTGCCGTTTTAATTCTATTGGCGAACTCGATTTGTCGAATAACCCGGAATTGAAAATCGTCCTTACGAAGGGGAACCGGCTGAAAACGCTCGATATATCGTCTATCGAAGAGCGTATAAAAATGGTCGATGCTGATAAAGAGACGAAAGTTTTGGTTTCTTTGGCGCTCCCCTTGGAACTGCAACGATGATATAGTGGGATTAGTGAAATACTAATCCCTTTATTTTTTGGTGTTTTGAAACTCTTTACTACCTTTGTACTACATACGAATTGACGCGAAAGCGTAAGTTTATTCTCGAAGACGAATCTGGAAAATTTATCTAACAAGAGAATAAGCGTATTTATTCCTATGTCCTTGAAAAAGGGCGTGGGCTGTCGCTTATTTTATTGTTAGGGTATTCCAGAACCTGTCTTCTAAAATAAGTCTTCAGCGCCACGCTTTCTTTGTTTAACCCTACTACGTTTGGCGTTGAGTAGTAAATTATTCGACTACGAAAATAACCGAATCTTGCGCCGTGAGTTAGCGGAAGCGGCGGGTATTTTTGTAAAATTAGTAAGTTACTAACTCTAAAATTTGTGCTATGAAAAAATTGGCTCTATTTCTTATCACCGTGCTTAACTCGATTGCGGGCTTTACGCAAAGTGCGTATTTTAATTCCGCTTTAAATTATGGAGAAAGTAATACTGATCTTATTATTAGTAAACTTAAATCGGATGGGTATCGTATAATTTCTGATTTCAAAGCCGATACAGATGAAAATTGCTGTTGGTTGGTGAAAGAAAGTAAAAATGGTTTACCCGAAACAATGTGCATGATTTTCTATAAAGGATATGATACTAAAAATGAAAAGCCCACTTATGTAGAATTTATCTTTGGATACCCGAAATATAATTGGGATGATGAATCGGAAATCCGAGCTTGTTTCCCTAATTATTAGGAATGATAACAGTAACGAATCTGATATTTGCTTTTATGGCCGACAGCCGTGGGATGATAATGGTATTGGCCTATTCTATTTTATTACAAGGGAAAATATTGGAATGATGCAATATGTAGTCGTGATAGATAAAAATAAAATAATTCGCCGCGAGTGCTATCGTTATAAATTTCCATCACCTCCTTCTGTAAATAATAAAGAAAATGGGTATTCTCCAAAAACCTCCGATTCTCCGAATAATGTAAGTCCGAATTCTGATGTACTGAGCGGTTTTTCTGATAATCTAAAAAATAGAAATTTAGTTGGCGATTTACCGCGACCATCGTACCCAGGAAACAAACAGGGTAAGGTTGTTATTCGTGTTACTATTGATTCTTCCGGTGCTGTTACGAGCGTTGCGTATGAGCCTAAAGGTTCTACAACCTCTGCCAGCGAATTAATTGAAGCAGCCCGTAACGCCGCCCGAAAAACTCGATTTACTCCGAGTAATATTAGCGGAGAGGAAGGGACGATTACTTATATATTCAGACTTGCGGACTAACTCCATATTTTAAATACTATGAAAAAAATTCTATTATTTTGTTTTGTATTGGGACTGAATGTCGCTTATGGCCAGCGATTGTCCAATTCTACGGTCCGAAACTTTGCGAAGTATCTTAGTTCTGATTACCAAGCGTATAATATTTGTTTATATGCCGATTTCTGGGGGAACGAGCCAATAGAAAACCGCCGAACTATTATTAAAAATCTTGGTGTGAACTCCTCCTATGCCCGTCCGATGATCTTTGCCTTATACGACATGTCCCAGAATGGGGATTTACGTGAAAACCTGAAGCGGAGGTTAAATAATGCTGAATTTAAAGAAATTAATGCGATATGGAATGCGGAAACTAAAAAGCGTGAAATGGCTCGATTAGAAGCAGAGCGAAAAGAAAAAGAAAAGCGAAATAAAAGTATTCGGGATTTCCTTGTGATGCGAGATTCGACCGTCTTAACAATGCCTCATAATGATATATATTCGATGAATGAAAAGCTATTGTCCGATTGTCTGCGGGAAACGGCCAAACGGTTTACTTTGGATCGTATTAATTTAACTATTACCGATAATTGCCGAATTGATTTTGACGGAAAAACTAAACATGATATTGAAATATCGGGAATTGGAAGTACTGATTCTGCACTTGTATCAATGCTTCACTCTGAACTCGAAAAAGTCGTGTTATATCCGATGTATGAAAAAGAACCATATACGGGTAATAGCTATCCGATGAACTCTTTTGCGAAATTTGATTTAAAATATAGCCGGACGATTACCGAAGAACTATTACGAGTATATAAACGAAACGGAAAGATTTACTTAGGAAATGGTGATAAACGGGCCTTTGATGAGAATGTTGATTATCTCTCGAACAATCTGAAAAAAAGCGGACGTTACGATATTCTGTTTTCCCGAACTGACATCGATGATATAATGACGACCCGGAATATTGTAATTAACGACTTCAAAAAGCCTGTCGATAATTGGTTTATCGAATATAATTTCTCGAAAGCGGCTCCGCTGGGGATTACAGTCGGAGCGAATAAAATTGCATACTCGAAATATTGGGGAGCCTATTTCCGCTATAAATCGGATTTCCCGGATGGCCGAAAATTGGACGATACGAATTTTGAATATACTACAGAACGCCCGAAAAAAGAAGGTTATGTCCGAAAAGGTTATACTGTAGGGACTACTTTTGCGGTCTTTAATAACGTCTACTTATATGCTGGCCTTGGCTATGGGTCTTGCGCTGTCCGCTATACGAACGAAGGTGCGGCTTATGATAATGTGTATGGGAATAAATCCTATTATCAGGCTAATTTAATGAAAGGATTGGAAGTCGAAGGCGGTTGTATTTGGCGGTTTTGGAAATGGATGGGTGTATCGGTCGGCTACTCGACAATCGTACCGTTTGTAAAACCCGATTCCGGGAAATTTTTTGGTGATATAAATTGTGGAATCTCTTTATTCTTATAGCGATGAAAAAAGCGTTGATTTTTGGACTGATCTTATCTGGTCTTGTAAGTTGTTCATACCCCGAAAGTGACCCGAATATTACTGTATCGATATTCGGAAGTGGAGACCGCCAAAACCAAAAAGTTGTACTAACTGCGAGTGTATCCGGAAACGATATATCTCTTATTACTGAAAGCGGCTTTTGCTATGCTGGATATGGTAGTGAAGGACGAAATTACCCTACCTTTGGTTTGAAACGCCATGAAACGTCTCTATCTAATTTTTCTTGGAAATTCGGTGAAGAAATGCAACAGCGTGTTGCGTCCGTAAGGGCTTATATAATTATTGATGGAATCGTAATTTATAGTGCTAATACGATAGATGTTAGTTTGATTTACGCTAATATAGGATTATAAAATGAAAAAACTATTATTTTTAGTGATTTGTAGTTTGATACAACTTGGCTGTATTGATTCTCGACGAATAAGCACCTATGAAACGCTAAAGACGAAATACGGCTTTGATGAAATACTCCAATCGAACTGGGAAGTTTGGAATTCCGGAGATATTTATAACATATTAAATAAAGAAATCGATCTCCGGATAAAATATATGCAGGACACTTATATTTGGAGTTTGAAAATTACTAATAACGGAACTTGTTGGCCTGATAAAACGTCGGTTAATGTAAATGAAGTGATGAAACGTCAAAATCGGGTTAGCCAATATACCCAAGATATTAAAAATGTAATATGGGCAGATGGACTTGAAAATGTTCTTGTTTATCAACCTATACTTACTAAATTAAAAAAAATTAATGATGATATAAAGGCTCTTGATGAAAAAGTAAAAAATGCAACTTATGACTTCTCCATACTATATAAAGACGGAGATGCAAAAAATGAAATTGCCGTTGATTTGAATAATTATTTAAAATCATCGGGATGGTATGGAGACTTGGACGAGAAAGATTGGAATACCGCGAAATTAACCTATCATGAAGCAGATATCTTAAAAGCGAAAGGAATCTATTATAGCAAAGCAAAAAAATGTTGGGTAGTTCGAAAAAAAGCTAATTAAATGTAGCTATAAAATGATCGGTAAATGTCCCTTAACATTAAAATAATAAAATGGAAACGCTTGCTAATTTTCTGGGAACCGGCTTTATTCTTTGGTTTGTCGCCGGAATTATTATTTGTTTAGGAATTGTTTTTATAATGGCCGAGAACTATGGTCGATCTACTGCGAGTTGGCTTATTATAGCCATTTTATACTCCCCTATAACCTCTATTATTGGATTGCTCGTTCTGGGAAAGACCCCCGAAAAGAAATTTGAGGATTGGAAAGTATTCGAACGCCGAAAAAAATGGTTTCTAAAAGAATTAGAAGAAGAGGATGCGTAAAATCTGTTCTTTCCCCCGCTAAGACCGCCCCTGACCGGGGCGGTTTTTTTATGCTCTGTTGAAAAAATTGAATAACGAGACCCGTGTAAAATGCTATTTTAGATTATTTTGTAATTGCATGATTGTCTGACGGTTGAAAAACGAATTCGAGCTTCTTTTATCCACGACGTTATATAGAGTAGAAAAAGGCTGAAAAAAGGTCTTTTGAAATGATATAATGTTTAATTTTTAAACTGTCAAACTATGAATAAAATTAAAGTAAAAACGGAGTGTGAGATTATCGTATCTCCGAAGATGCTCCAAACGCTGATTAAAG